>Ga0079224_100016212_pt1 | contig 10456 bp, 9 predicted proteins | sample Stecom2015_FD_80414 | JGI IMG/M metagenome (GOLD analysis project Ga0079224, IMG submission 80414) | Agricultural soil microbial communities from Utah to study Nitrogen management - Steer compost 2015 | ecosystem: Environmental > Terrestrial > Soil > Agricultural land | place: USA: Utah...
CACGCTGACGGTATTCTGCCGTCCGGGCGCTCAGGCCTCCTCTTGGGGGGGCTGTTCGCGCTCGAACGGCAGGAACAGCTTCACGTGAGTGCCCACCCCGAGCTTGCTCGAAATCTCCAACCGGCCTCCGTGTGCCTGGGCAATCAGTCGGCACAGGTACAGACCCAGACCAAAGCCGCCGGTGTGGCGCTGACGGGCACTGTCCGCGCGATAGAACGGTTCGCTGAGATGCTCCAGATGTTCCTCGGCAATGCCCTCGCCCTGATCCTCCACCTCCACGATGGCTTCTGCTTCCTCAAAGGAGACGGTGACAGTGATGGGCTTGCCCTCGCCGTGGCGAATGGCGTTGTTGACGATATTGGTCAGCAGCAGCCGCGTGCGCAACTTGTCGATGGACACGGAGTGGTCCTGCTCCGGGCGCACAAAGCGCAGTGACTCGTAGTGGGTATACTGCTGCAGCACCAGGCCGATATATTCGGCAAAATCCACATCTTCCGCCAGCAGTGCGGCGTGCTGGTTGCTCAATCGCTCTGCCTCGATCAGATCCGAGATCAGCAGGTCGATCTCATTGATGTCATCGCCAAGGTTGTCCTTGATGACGCCGTCCTCCATGAATTCCAGTTGCAGCTTGGCGCGGGTAATGGGGGTGCGCAGCTCATGGCTGATCGCCAGCAGCAGCTGCCGCTTGGCCTCGAGCATCGACTGCAGTGAGTCGGCCATGTGATTCACACTCTGGGTCAGCTCGCCCAGCTCGTCGGTGCGCTTCGACTTCACCCGGTAGCTGAGGTCACCCTCGCAGATTCTCTCCGCGCCTTCCCGCAATTGGCGGACCGGCTCCAGCAACCTGTGCACCAGGCCGTAGTTGAGCAGCAGCACCAACCCCGCCAGGGCGAGGCCAATGTAGACCACCACGTAGTCCGTTTCACTCAGCGTAGGTACGCGCTGGTTGAGGTAGTACTCGTAGCCTCCTCTGGACACGCGAATGATTTCCTCCCGCCCGGCCTGCAGCATGTCCGCTTCATTCGAGAGGGAGCGCAGGTACACCGCCTGCGATATGTCCAGGTCGTTCTGGTCATCCGACTGCCAGTTGATGTGTGGGCTACGAATGATAAGTGTGAGGGAAAGCTCTTCCGCGAGCTGGCTGGCGCGCTGTAGATCCGGGGGTACGCCGATGTTGTCGACGATCAGCGTGATGTTGTCGAGGTAGAAATCGGGAATGGGATTCTGCCGCTCGGCACGCCAGTTCTGGTCGATCTGCCGCAGTGACAGCGAGATGATGACGTAGAAGAATACCACCGTCGCGCTGAAGATGAGGAACAGTCGGAAGAACAGGGAATTCCTGAAACGTCCGGGAAGCGGGAGGTCCATCTCAACCTCCTGTCAGCGGGGCTCACCCACGAAAGTGTAGCCTCTGCCCCATACGGTCTTGATGAAGCGGGGCGTCTTCGAAGTGTCGCGGAGTTTGTGGCGCAACCGGCTGACGAGGGTGTCGACGGCGCGGGAGAACAGCTCTGCGTCGATGCCGCGCAGGCGGTTCATCAGCTCGTCGCGGGTAAAGGTTTTGTTGGGCGACTGCATGAACAGGATCAGCAGCTCGTACTCCATGGTGGTGAGCTCGATGACTTCGTTGTCCAGCTTGACCATGCGCCGCACAGGGTCGACGTCCAGACCCTGAATCTTTGGCACTTCCTGCTGGCTGCGCGCCTCGTCGCTGGTGCGACGCAGGATGTTGGTGATGCGGGCCACCAGTTCCCGTGGCTCGAAGGGCTTCGGCAGATAATCATCCGCTCCGAGCTCCAGCCCTACGATGCGGTCGGTGACTTCACCGTGTGCGGTCAGCATCAGAATGGGAAGCTGCCCATAGATTGAGGACTTGGCGCGGATTTCCCGACAGATCTCAAAACCGTCCTTCTCCGGCAGCATGACGTCCAGAATCAGCAGGTCCGGCTTGTTGCGTTTGAGGTATTCGAATCCCTTGGATGGCGTGTGGGCGGCGGTGACAGTCATGTCATAGCGCTCCAGGTACTGGGTCAGGAGTTGTCCCAATTTTTCGTCATCATCAATCAGAAGAATCTGTTTCATGTGGTGATACGGCCATCCGTTGAGGTGATTCGAGTGTACGAATTCAGGGCAGGGAAATCAATCTGCGTGCCGGCGGGGCGGTCCTGTGCAGCCGCCGCACGGGGCCCGGCAGGTGCGCGGCCGTTGGTGCGATAGTATCATTGGCTCCTTTTTCACCACCCAGGGCCCGTTTCACTCCATGATTTCCCTCACCCAGGCCACGCTGATGCGTGGCGATCAGGTTCTGCTGACCGACGCCAATCTGAGTATCCACAACGGCCAGAAGATCGGAGTCATCGGCCGCAATGGCAGTGGCAAGTCGAGCCTGTTCGCGTGCCTTCTGGGGCAGCTGGGCCTGGACAAGGGTGACCTGTTCATGCCCGACGGCACACGCTGCGCGCACATGCGCCAGGAGACCACGGCCTCGGCCGCTTCTGCTGTCGACTATGTGATCGACGGGGACGAAGTCTATCGTCGCATCGAGCGCGAACTTGCCATTGCCGAGTCCAACGGCGACGGCCCGGGTATCGCCCATTGGCACAGCGAGATGGATCGCATCGGTGGTTACGACATCCGTAACCGTGCCATGCAGCTGTTGTCCGGACTGGGCTTTGAGGCCAGCCAGTTCGACAACCCGGTATCGTCCTTCTCCGGAGGCTGGCGCATCCGCCTGAACCTGGCGGCGGCGCTGATGGCGCCGTCCGATCTCCTGCTGCTGGATGAGCCTACCAACCATCTGGATCTGGAAGCCACCCTGTGGCTGGAGCAGTGGTTGAACCGCTACCAGGGCACCCTGCTGATCATCTCCCATGATCGCAGCTTCCTGGATCAGGTCATCTCTTATGTGGTCAGTGTTGAGCAGCAGAAGCTGACCCTGTATCGCGGCAACTACAGCAGCTTCGAGCAGCAGCGGGCCGAGCGCCTTGCCCAGGAGCAGGCGATGTACGAGAAGCAGCAGCGCCGGGTGGCCGAGATAGAGGATTTTGTGCGCCGCTTTCGCGCCAAGGCTACCAAGGCCCGTCAGGCCCAGAGCCGTCTGAAGGAGCTGGACCGCATGCAGAAGATTGCACCGGCCCACATCGACTCGCCCTTCCAGTTCGAGTTTGCCACGCCCGAGCGTCTGCCGGACGAACTGATGGCGCTGGATCGGGTAAGTGTCGGTTATGGCGAGCCACTGGCCACCAACATTCGCCTTACCGTGCGCAACACCACGCGCATGGGACTGCTTGGCTTCAACGGCTGCGGCAAGTCCACGCTGCTGCGCACCCTTGCGGGCGAACTGGCCCCTCTGGCTGGTGAGATGCGTGAATCGAAGTATCTGAACGTGGGCTATTTCGCCCAGCACCAGGTCGACGTGATGGACCAGCAGGCCAGTCCGATGCTGCTCATCCAGCGACTGGACCCGCAGGCGCGTGAGCAGGCAATCCGGGATTTTCTCGGCGGATTCGATTTTCATGGTGATCGCATCACCGAGACCGTCACCAACTTCTCCGGCGGCGAGAAGTCACGGCTGGCGCTGGCGCTGATCGTGTGGCAGAAGCCCAATCTGCTGCTTCTGGACGAGCCCACCAACCACCTCGACCTGGAGATGCGTCACGCGCTGACGGTCGCCCTGCAAGGATTCGATGGCGCGCTGGTCGTCGTGTCTCACGACCGTCATCTGCTGGGCAATACCGTGGATGAGTTCTACTCCATCCACAACGGCCGCTTCCAGGAGTTCGAGGGCGATCTGCATGACTATGAGCGCTGGATGCAGGAAAACGCCCGCGGGCGTGCGGGCACGTCGTCCGGACGGCCGGCAGTCGCTGTCGGTACTGATGAGGGCAAGGACGAGAGCAAAATTGACAAGCGCGGGCAGAGGCAGCAGGCGGCGATCCAGCGCCAGCAACTGGCACCGCTGCGCAACGAGGTCCGCAAGCTGGAGCAGAAGCTCGAGAAGCTGCATGCCGAGCTGCAGCAGATAGAGAAAGCGCTGGCAGAGGAAAGCCTCTACCAGCCCGAACGCAAGCAGGACCTCACCGCCCTGCTACAGAAGCAGGGGGCGGTGAAATCCAGCATCGACGAGGTGGAGCTGGCCTGGCTGGAGAAGAGTGAGCAGCTGGAGTCTCTGCACTGAATGTCCAGGCCGGCATTCCAGGATGCCTGCCCTGATCACACCCTCTGGGCAGGTCGCATGGCGGCGGTCGATTTTGTCTGGTGACGCTTCTTCAATATGTCCATTTCTTCGGCCAGGCGCTCGGCCTGGTTGTCGGACAGAATCTTGCGGGCCTTGTCGAAGATTTCCCCTTCCTCTTCCTCCACTTGGTGCTCAACGGCGTGCTTGAGCGTGCCGAAGGTGATCAGCCAGGAGCTTTCCTCCGGGCTCGATTTGCGTAGCTGCTGAATCAGGGTCTCGATTTCATCGTGTTCCTCTTCAGCGTGCCCGGCCTTTTCCTGCAGTTGTTTGCCGCCACGCTCTTCCAGCGAACGGTAGAAAGTCTGTTCCTCGGTGCTGGCGTGAAGCAGAAGGTCCGCACTCATCGCATCGAACAGCTCCTTGCGATCCTCGGGTGTGGTGGCCTCCGTAATCTGGTCCATCAATTTCTTCACTTTGTCATGATCCTTTTTGAGATAGGCATAGATATCCATTGCGCGCCTCCGGCACTTTGCTGAGTGAAACAACATTGAAGTGACATCAGATTAGCGGTATTGCCCTGAGGCATTAGTGCAATACCGCACAGTTCGGTTGCACGACCTGGGCCGGCGGCGCATCATAAAGCTCCCAAGAATCCGAGGAGCATTGCCATGAATCGCCCCAAATCCTTGCTGATCGTTGCCTCATTGCTGACCCTGCTGTTCGCGAGCCCTGGCTTCGCACAGGGTGCCGCGGACCCTCAGGCCGTGGAGGAGGTGGGTGTGGCGAACCTCAGTGTCCACGACGATAGCGTCTATGCCAGTGCCCAGCCTTCGCCAGAGCAGGTGCAACAACTGGCCGATGCCGGGATCCGGCATATCATCAACCTGCGCCCGGAGTCCGAGCAGGACTGGGACGAGAAGAGTGCCGCGGAAGCTGCGGGGATCGTGTATCACGCGATTCCTGTGGCGGGCAGGGCAGACCTGACCCTCGAGAACGCGGCGGCGCTGGACGATCTGCTGGCCAGCCTGCAGGGTCAACCAGTGCTCGTGCATTGTGCCAGCAGCAACCGCGTTGGGGGACTGCGCGCGATCACAGCGCTGACGAAGAACGGCAGCAGTCTGGAGGAAGCACTCGCGGAGGGACGGCAGTGGGGGCTCACCGGCATGGAACCCACCGTTCGGGAGGTGCTTGAGGAGCTTGCCGCCGGTCAGTGAGGGCTTGCACGTCACTTAACTCCGAGTGGAGCGCGAACTGGCGCATACTTCCGGCGTCCGCTTCTGCACCATCGATTTAATTCCGTAATATTGGCGACTTTTGCCTCGCGCCGGCAGCTCTTCCGGCGGAGGCCTCTATTTTTGTTTTGGGGGCTGCAGTGTTTTCCCGCGTCAAGATGCAACGTCTCCGGCTACTCCTGGTATTCGAGGCGTCGATATGCGTTCTCGCCGCCCTGGTTCACGTCGGCATATTCAACCCGGCCCTGCGTTATTCCCAGGCCTTCATCATCGAACTGCTGCTCGCGGTCATCCTCATGGGGGGCCTTGGCGCGAGCCTTAACTGGCCGCGTGCCACGCGGGACATTGCTGTGTTCATCCATGGCGGCGCAGTGCTGGTGTCACTGACCGGGGTGACGCTCATGGTGATGGGGGAGGGTGCCACGGAACGCGCGGCCGACCTGGCCTTCCATGTGCTGATGCTGCTGATGCTGATCCGGGGCTTCCTGGTCTCCCGCAAGCCCATGGCGGAAGTGTTCTAGCTGTCCAGAGCCAGGCGCAGGCAGCCCGCGACGCTAGCGTCTGGGCGCCTGCAGCTCTATCTCATAGCTCACCGACTCGCTGTCCCTCTGGGTAATCACGGTGACCACGTCTCCTGGTTGGTGATTTTCCAGGATGTTCAGCAGATCGTCTTCGTTGCTGACGGTCACACCATCGATGGATTTGATGACATCGCCCAGCAGAATTCCCCGACTGGTCTCCCGCAGGCCGCGCATGCCCTCCTGCTCCGGGCTCCCGCCCTCGATCACATCCAGGACAATCACGCCCTCGATGCCGGCCCGGCGGTAGTATTCGGAATACTGCGGCGGCAGCAGAGCAATGCCCAGGGCCGGCGTCTGTACCCTGCCATAGGTGATCAACTGAGGCACGATCTTCTTCACCGTATTGACCGGGATGGCGAAGCCGATGCCCGAACTCGCGCCGCTGGGACTGTAGATTGCAGTGTTCACACCCACCAGCTGGCCGAGTGAATTGAGCAGGGGGCCCCCGGAGTTGCCGGGGTTGATGGCGGCGTCCGTCTGGATCACGTCGCGGATCTTGCGCCGGGTAACGGAATCGATCTCACGCCCGAGAGCGCTTACTACGCCCACGGTCAGCGTGGTATCGAGGCCAAAGGGGTTGCCGATGGCAATGACCTTGCGCCCCACTTCCAGGAGTGAGGAGTCACCGACCTCGATCGCTTTCAGTTTCTCCCGGGGCGCGTCGATGCGCAGCACGGCCAGATCCTTGTCGGGTTCGACGCCGACCACCTCTGCCTCATAGGCGGTGCCGTCCTGCAGGGTGACCGTCAGACGCGACGCTTCCTGAATTACATGAAAGTTGGTAACCACATACCCTTCGTCGCTCCAGACGAATCCGGTGCCGCTGCCCTGGGGAATCTCCTGCGGGTTCAGCGAATAGAAGGACCGTCGCACCAGGCGCGAATTGGTGATGTACACCACCGAAGGACTGGCCTGCTTGAAGACCTCGATGTTGTTCCGTTCGTCGTCGGTGGAGAAGGTGGCATAGTCCTGGGCGGCCCAGGCTCCAGTTGAAAGGGCCGCCAGCTGCAGGCCCAGCAGGGCCATGAGAAAAACGCGGATACTGGGCAGGTTCATGATGTACAGGGCTCCCTTGATGGCTGGGGACACATGAGCGATATGGTACAGCCCATAGATGAGGATGCGCACCTGCTTATTCAACGCTTTCTCCTCACCTCCTGCTGCGGGTCAACGCGAAGCCAGTTCTTCCCGGCGCTTCGCCACCGCCGCCCGCACCTGTGCAGGCGCCGTACCACCGATATGGTTGCGGGCCTGCACTGAACCTTCCAGTGTCAGCACGCCAAACACGTCCTCACCGATCTCAGCTGAGAACTGCTGCAGCTCTGCCAGCGACAGCTCGCTGAGGTCCTTCTTCTGCTCGATCCCGTAGGCCACTGATTTGCCAACGATCTCATGAGCGTCACGGAAGGCGATGCCCTTCCGCACCAGATAGTCGGCCAGATCGGTTGCGGTGGCATAGCCCTTCAGGGCCGCATTGTAGAGATTGTCCTTCTTTGGCTTGATGGCTGGCACCATGTCGGCATAGGCCTTGAGGCAATCACGCACCGTGTCGATGAGGTCGAACAGCGGCTCCTTGTCTTCCTGGTTGTCCTTGTTGTAGGCCAGTGGCTGTGACTTCATCAGGGTGAGCAGGGCGACCAGGTGGCCGTTGACGCGGCCGGTCTTGCCACGCACCAGCTCGGGTACGTCAGGGTTCTTCTTCTGCGGCATGATGGAGGAGCCGGTGCAGAAGCGGTCGGGCAGGTCGACGAAATCGAATTGGGAAGAGGTCCACAGCACCAGCTCTTCGGAGAAGCGTGACAGGTGGGTCATCAACAGGCTGGCGAAGGCGGCCAGCTCGATCGCGAAGTCGCGGTCGCTGACGGAATCGAGAGAATTGCGCGTGGGGGCGTCGAAGCCCAGCAGCTCTGCAGTGTATTCGCGCTCGATTGGATAGCTGGTGCCGGCCAGGGCAGCGGCGCCCAACGGCGAGAAGTTCATGCGGGCGCGGCAGTCCTGCAGGCGGCCATGGTCGCGCTCGAGCATCTCGAACCAGGCCATCATATGGTGGCCGAAGGTGATGGGTTGGGCGGTCTGCAAGTGGGTGAAGCCGGGCATGATGGTGTCGGCCTCGCGCTCGGCCAGGTCCAGCAGCGCTTGCTGCAGACGGGTCAGGACGGCGGCGATGCTGTCGATCTCATCGCGCACGTACAGACGGATGTCGGTGGCGACCTGGTCGTTGCGGGAGCGACCGGTATGCAGCTTCTTGCCGGTCATGCCGATGCGGCGGGTCAGCTCGGACTCGATGTTCATGTGCACGTCTTCGAGCTGCACCGACCAGTTGAAGCGACCGGCGGCGATGTCCTCACGGATGGCCTCGAGCCCCCCTACGATGTCGGTGACCTCCTGTGCGCTCAGCAGGCCTACCTTGCCCAGCATGGTGGCATGGGCGATTGAGCCATTGATGTCCTGATGATAGAGGCGCTGGTCGAAGTCGACGGAGGCAGTGAAGCGCTCCACGAAGGCATCCGTGGCCTCGGTGAATCGTCCGCCCCAGGGTTTGATGGCGTCTTGGTTCTGGTCGCTCATGACATTGCTCTCTCGGAATGGGTGGCGTGTTGATGTCCGCACGGGGCGGCGATTATAGCAATATCCGCGGGGCGGGCACTCCCCGGCTAAGCATTATCGGCTGGATTGACGTAGAATCCCTGCAGCACATTCCCGCAAGAGAGCATGAGAGACGACATGGCAGTAGAGAAGATCCGCATCGCCACCCGCGAAAGTCCCCTGGCCCTGTGGCAGGCCGAATACGTCAAGGCAGAGCTGCTGCAGCGCTATCCCGGCCTGCAGGTGGAGCTGGTCGGCATGACCACCCGTGGTGACGTACTGCTGGATTCGCCTCTGTCGAAGGTCGGTGGCAAGGGCCTGTTCGTCAAGGAACTGGAGGCCGCCATGCTGGATGGCAGCGCCGACATCGCCGTGCATTCCATGAAGGACGTGCCGATGAGCTTTCCCGAGGGGCTGGGGCTGGCGGTGATCTGTGAGCGCGAAGATCCCACCGATGCCTTTGTCTCCAACCATTATGCCAGCCTCGAGGCGCTGCCCCAGGGCGCGCGGGTAGGCACCTCCAGTCTGCGGCGGCAATGTCAGTTGCGCAGCCTGCGCCCGGATCTGCAGATCGGCGATCTGCGAGGCAATGTAGGCACCCGTCTGGGCAAGCTGGACCGCGGTGACTACGACGCGATTATCCTGGCAACGGCAGGGTTGCTGCGGCTGGGCCTTGCAGAGCGCATTCGCCAGCGCCTCGACTCCACAGTCTCCTTGCCCGCCGGCGGGCAGGGTGCCGTGGGCATCGAGTGCCGCCTGCAGGACGCGGCGGTGATGGAACTGCTGCGACCATTGCATGACGCTGACACGGCGGACCGCGTAGTGGCTGAGCGTGCGGTGAACACCCGGCTCAATGGCGGCTGTCAGGTACCGATTGCCTGCTTTGCGGAACTGGAGGGCGATCAGCTCTACCTGAGGGGATTGGTGGGAGATCCCGACGGCAGCCGCCTGCTGCGCAGCGAGATTCGGGGCCCACGTGAACAGGCCGAGGCACTGGGCATCCAGGTGGCCGAGGCCTTGCTGGAACAGGGCGCGGAAGCGATCCTGCGCGCGGTTTATGGTCACGATGGGAACGAAGCGGCCGGACGCGCTGCCGAGTGAGCACCGAATTGGACAGCACACTGAAAGGCCTGCGCGTCCTGCTGACCCGCCCCGCACGCCAGGCCGCGGGGATTAGCCGCCTGATACAGGAGCTCGGCGGACAGGTCAGTCAGCTGCCACTGATTGAGATCGAGCCGATACAGGATGGACCAGGATCGGAGCGCATCAAGTCCAGCATCCTCGCACTCGACAATTACAGCGCAGCCATCTTCGTCAGTACCAACGCGGCCACCATTGGCATGGAGTGGATCGATCGCTACTGGCCGCAGCTGCCAGCCGGACTCTCCGCCTACGCCGTCGGTCCGGGTACCGGTACCGTGCTGCGACAGTTTCCCTGGCCCGTGCACTACCCCGACACCGGCATCACCAGCGAGGATCTGCTGGCCCTCCCTGGAATGCAGGACGTGCGGGGCAAGCGTGTCGCGCTGTTCAGGGGGCAGGGCGGGCGCGAACTGCTGGCTGCTACCCTGCGGGAGCGGGGTGCCCGGGTCGACTACATCGAGCTCTATCGCCGGCTGGAGCCCCGCTATGACCCCGCGCAGGTGCTGGCGCAGTTGCAGCATGATGGCGTGAACGCGATCGTCACGACGAGCCAGCAGATCCTGCAGGCGCTGCTGGCGCTAGGCGCCGACGGAAACGGCGGCGAGGACAAAGTCAGGGCTGCTCTGTTAAGCTTGCTGAGACAACTGCCGGTGATCGTGCCTTCCCAGCGGGTGCGGGAACTGGCTCTCGCAGCTGGCATCAACCAGGTTATCGATGCGGGTGGCGCGGATGACGAA
>Ga0079224_100016214_pt1 | contig 10456 bp, 11 predicted proteins | sample Stecom2015_FD_80414 | JGI IMG/M metagenome (GOLD analysis project Ga0079224, IMG submission 80414) | Agricultural soil microbial communities from Utah to study Nitrogen management - Steer compost 2015 | ecosystem: Environmental > Terrestrial > Soil > Agricultural land | place: USA: Utah...
AAAAAAGGCGTCCCGTATGTGAATGCGGGGATGTAAGTAAAGTGTATTACAACCACAACTGTAATTATTGATGTAAATCAATTTTTATTCAGAATAATGTAAGAAATGGTTTATTACGATCATCATGATCGTGGCTGACGGGCATCCTTGCGCATTTGTGGAAAATTGCGTTCGGCTATTGTCATGATAAAGTGATGGCCGGATCGCTTTGCCAAAAGCTACACCTGGTAACATTCGGCCTTGCAGTTGAACGGATGTGCCAGCCGCCTGGTGTCATGTAATGTCGGTAAACGGACTTGAACGCCTTGCTGAAAAATCAGGCACCAGAAAACCGTTTTCATGGCCGACGCGTATGGATGGGCGAGCTGTAACTGGTCGCTGCGCTGTCATGAGGCAGCAATAGAATGTTTTTATGATGACCGCTTTATTTTTTAACGGGTAGTCAATATCATGCTAAACATTTCCCGGCGCCAGATGGTTTTTGGCTCATTAGCCAGTACGGCGCTTTCGTTGATTCCGAGCGTTTTGCAGGCACGCGCCAGCACAAGCTCCATCTCTGCTCCTCTTTCTGCGTCAGATGCCGCTTGGAAGGAGATACAGCAATTATATGTTGTCAACCGGGACATCACGAACCTGGAGAACGGATACTGGGGAGCAATGCCGCAACCGGTTCTTGCTGCCTATAAAGAGAATACAGACTTCATCAATACCAATAACACTATTTATGCGCGTGCTCAATTTAGTGGCGCTCTGGAAAAAGTGCGGCTGCAGGTCGCTCGCGCAGTCGGCGCGGACGCTTCGGAGATTGCGCTGACACGCGGCGCGACAGAAGCGCTGCAAAAACTGATCACTGGCTATAATGCACTGCAACCGGGAGATGTTGTCGCCTATAGTGACCTTGACTATGACTCAATGCAGTATGCAATGAATTGGTTGCAGCAACGGCGCGGCGTAAGGGTAAAAACGTTCAATATTCCTGAACCCGCTACCCGGCAAAGCATTCTGGATACCTACGAGCAGATCTTATCTACGCCTAAATTAAAGTTGCTTTTGCTGACTCACCTGTCACATCGCACCGGGCTGGTGCTTCCGGTAGCGCAAATCGCTCAGATGGCCCGTGCTCAGGGGGTGGACGTGATTGTGGATGCCGCGCATTCGTGGGGGCAAATGGACTTCAATGTAAAAGATTTAAGCGCTGATTTCGTGGGCTTTAATCTTCACAAGTGGATATCGGCGCCGGTCGGCGTCGGCTTTATGTATATTTCAAAAAATCGCCTGATGGATATCGATCCGGACTATGCAGACGAAGATTATGAGCTGAATGATATTCGCTCGCGGGTGCACAGCGGGACGAGCAATTTTGCTGCCTTGCTCACCGTTCCGGTTGCGCTGGATTTGCATCAGAAAATATCGGCCAAGGCCAAACAGCAAAGGTTGACCTATTTGCGGGATTACTGGGTCGATGCGCTCAGGAGTAATAAATTGGTCAATGTGTTAACGCCCGATGATGCAGGCTTGCATGCAGGCATTACTTCTTTTCGGTTTGGCAACGCACGCGATAAGAAGCAGAATGATGATTTGGTAAGAACGTTGAGAGATCAGTACGGTATTCTGACCGTGCGTCGTGGCGGTATTCATAACGGGGACGCTATCCGCGTATCGCCTGCGCTTTTCACTCGTGATAGCGACATGGACAAATTTATTGTTGCCATGAATAAATTAGCCAAATAAAAATCAGTTTCAATAAAATGACGGTAAGTTAAACACGTTTGTGTTAGTCCGCCGCCCGGTCTATTGCACTGGATTGCCTGTTCCCAGAGATCCGGGCAGGAACTGACCTCGCGCCCTTGTTGCGGGTGCGTGGTGTATGCGTAAAGCGTGACGGCTTTTTGAACGGGCGGTATATTTTTTACGATTGGCATCATACCGTGCTATCGGCTATGGTTCGCGGTTTGACTTCGGTGCAATCGTTTTTTCTTCTGGCGCGGCCGGTCCACTATCCTGATCCTACTATGTTAAATATAACCATTCGTAACGAGCAACCGGAGGATATTGCAACCATTGCATGGGTGACCAAGACCGCATTCGCGTCAGAGCGGTTCACCAGCCACACAGAGCAGTTTATTATCAACGCCTTAAGGCAAAGCAACCGGCTGACGATTTCTTTGGTGGCGCTTTATGAAGGAACAATAGTGGGGCATATTGCCTTTTCACCAGTCAAAATATCCTCGGGGGAGCAGGGCTGGTATGGTCTGGGGCCTGTCAGCGTGCTTCCACAGTGGCAAGGGCAGGGCATCGGCATTCAGTTAATCCGTTCGGGGCTTGCTCAATTGCAGCAGCTGGGCGGGCGCGGCTGTGTTGTACTGGGAGATCCGGATTTCTATAGTCGTTTCGGATTCAAGGTCAGTTCGTTCCTGCTATACGCAGATGCGCCTGCCGAGTATTTTCAGGCGATGGCATTTGTCGGCGAAGTGCCCTCTGGGCAGGTGTCGTTTCATGAGGCTTTCGAAGCGACGCAATAGCCCGTTATAGCCGTTATTGTTAGGGCCGCGAAAAGGTCGTCTCCATTGCGGGACAAACACGACTGCATTGCATTATATGAGATCAGGGGACTGCACGGGAGGGTCGCCAGGTAGTCAGGAAGTCCGAAGTATCATTATGCAAAGTCATATCATTTCCACATGCGACGAGATCAGCCCGTGAAATATCAGGAGAACACAAACGTGAAGCCACTCAATTTGATCAAGGCAGTTTTTCTTATTTGTCTGGGCATGTTCTGGCACACGGTTAATGCAGCGAGTGTCGGCGCGCCTTCGGTTACAGCTGGCGCTGGTCAGGGTACGGTCGCGAAATCGGAAGAAACGTTCCTTGCAGGTACTTTTTCAGGCGACGATATCGAACTTAAGCTGGATGCCAAGGGGCGCTTCGTGCTTAGCGGCGGTGCCGTGGGAAAATCACTCCGCGGCAACTGGACTCTGGAAAAATCCGGATTACATACGCTGTTGCGTCTGAGCACCGATAAAAAGAGTGAAGACGATTGGTTGTTCGGCGTGAGGTCCGGAAACACGCTGCAAGCGGTGGATGAAGGAAAATTGCACGTGCTGGACAGACCGTTGGATATCAATGCAGACGCCGGGGTACTAACGCGCGCCAAGTAAGACCAGGAATGCGGGCAAGGGGATTGGGCGTACGCAATTGCTGCTATTGGAATCCTATGGCGCCAGGGTGTATCAACGACCGCTGCGGTGCTGCATCCCTGAGATCGGCACCGTATAATGTCCATGTGATGAATGAAGACAGGTATTGCTATGGATGTGTGGGCCCAGCTGATAGGGATATTAATGGTGGCTGCCACGGTCGTGGCATTCTTTTTCGCGCCGTCGGGAAAGGAAAAGGAACCGCTTTACGTGCGCCAGATCGTCGCCTCGGTGTTTGCGTTCAGCGCGGCTGCCGTATGCGCTTCTCTTTTTTACTTTTCTCCCTCCGATACCGAAGGTACAGAAATCGCTTTTGCAATTCTTAGCGCAGTGATCATGATTGCGATTCCCTGTTGGTACGCGATCAGAAGCCGCAAGAATAAAAAATAGCGCATTCACTTGCTTTCTTCCTGTATGAACAGGCGCAGTCCCAGCCTGGGCCCTGATGGCGAACTTGCCGGAGCAAGGTAAATGGCATACGTACACAAATTCGATTTGAACAGTAGCGGCCGGGATTTCGTGGTTGGTGACATCCATGGTCACTACACAAAGTTAATGCAGGCACTGAACGCAGTGGCGTTTGAATCAGACAAGGACAGGCTTTTTTCAGTGGGAGATCTGGTCGATCGTGGAACCGAGAATGAACAGGTAATTCATTTGATCGACAGCGGGTGGTTTTTTCCGGCTTGCGGCAATCACGACGATTATGCCATTCGCTATCATCGCATTGGCCGGATGAACGAAGATAATTACCGGCTTAACGGTGGCGGCTGGTTCATTGAAAAAAGCAGGGATGAGCGCGAGCTGTTGGTTGCCAGACTGGAACGCTTGCCCATGGCCATTGAGGTAGCAACGGTAAATGGACGGGTTGGTGTTATTCATGCCGATGTACCGTGCCGCCACTGGAACGATCTGGAAAGCTATTTTGCTTCCAAAGCACACCGCCAGCGCGCCATGTGGGCGCGAGATCGATTTGAGCGCAAAGACGCGACACGGGTGGCTGGTGTCGATCACGTCATCGTTGGTCACAATTGCCATCCAACGGTGATGACACTTGGCAATGTCCATCATATTGATACGGGAGGGTGGCTGCCTGATGAGTACAAGGGATATTTTACCTTGTTGGAGATCAGCAAGCCGGGCCTGTTGTGACTGCGAGATTTGGGGAAAAAGACCTGAAGCAGGCTTTGTATGCAGGTGCAGGAACGCAGGCAATAAGAGCAATGTACATATTGCGCGACGTAATAAATACAACGATCTATAAAGGCATTAAACCGGATTTGTTTGCAAAGGGAGAAATCGCTTGTTAACAGCTTTACTTATCATTGATATGCAGCAGTTCGTTGTGGAACGGATTGAGCAAGGGGTTCCGTACTATCCCGAAAGCTGTATTGATAATATGAAACGCGTGCTAGAACAATTTAGGCAGGCCCGAAAGCCAATTGTGCATATTCATCATCAATCTGCAGAACAAGGGTCGCTTTTTCATGAAAACGCCACGTCATCTGCGCCGCTGGCAACATGCCGGGCATTGGCAAACGAGTCTGTATTCATCAAAAGCACCTCATCAGCTTTTGGTTCAACGGAATTTGTGACGTATCTGCAAACAACCAGGATATCGGAGTTGGTCGTTATTGGTGCGGTTGCAGGGTTTTGTATCAATTCAACCGTTAGAGCGGGAGCAGACCTGGGATTTAAAATGACAGTTGTGAAAGATGCCGTAATTAGTTTCGAGCTTGGCCAATATGGTCTTGAAGCAGCACAGATTCACAATATGACGCTTGCCTTGTTGGATGCTGATTTTGCTTCGGTTATTTCGTGTTCCGAGTTACAGGTAAATCCATAATGCCTGCATGTGCGAGACTGCAATTGGAGGAGCCACGAGGGCGCGAGGCTTAACCATATTGCCAAAGACGCGTCCTGGCGGTTTGCAGGAGGTACAGAGATCCGGTTTTGAGCTTATTGTTAACAAATAAAACACGTTGGCTGCGAACGATCAATGAATTCACATCGATTATTGGCCTATGACGGCACGCAATGGTTTACCTGGCCTGTAGAGCCGTTTAACTGATCATATGCTCACAGCCGCAATGTTTTATATGGCGTGTTTTGCAGTCGTGCTTTTTTTTCCAAGCACAAGAATGAATGCCAACAAGGACATTATCGCGCCGACAATAAAAGTATATTCGGCGCCGAAACTATCCCAAGTCAATCCCGCCACCACACTGGCGAACAGCATTGCAATTCCGCTGACCAGGTTGAAAAAGCCAAACGCGGTGCCGCGCAAATCTGTGGGCGCGGTATCGGCAATCATGGTGGCCAGCAGCCCCTGGGTCATCCCCATATGCAGACCCCACATGGCAACGCCTATAAGCACAAATGCCCAATGGTTGCTGGTTGCCAGCACCAAATCGGCAACGATGAGGACAACCAGTCCCAGGGCCAGCAGCGTGTGATGGTTCATCCGGTCCGACAATTTACCAATTGGATAGGCCGACATTGAGTACACCAGATTCATGATTACCAGCACCAGAGGCACCAGTGCAAGCGCCAGGCCGCCTTGCTGAGCCCGCAGAACCAGGAAGGCTTCGCTGAATCGGGCCAGCGTAAACACAGCGCCGATGAATACGACCCACCAATACGGGCGGTTCAGACGCTTGAGGTTGTCCAGTTTTATCGGATTGGTTCTTTGAACGCCTGCCTTGTGAGCTGGCTCTTTCAAACCGAAATAGAGCAGCGCCACAGAGATAAATGCGGGGATTGCTGCCAGCCAGAATATGGTGCGAAAATCATTGGCGAGCAGGAGCATCAGACCGACAGCCAGCAGCGGGCCAAGGAATGCGCCGACTGTATCTAAAGACTGCCGTAAACCGAATGCGGCTCCGCGTATCTCGGGCGAGACTATGTCAGCGACCAATGCGTCGCGCGGAGCGCCTCGGATGCCTTTGCCGATTCTGTCGGCAAAACGCGCCGTAAATACCATCCCTGCAGTTCCGGCCATCGCAAAAAAAGGCTTGGACAGCGCGCCCAATCCATAGCCGAGTACGGCAAGCCCTTTGCGTTTGCCTAAATAATCACTTAATGCGCCGGAGAACACCTTGACGATTAACGCCGTTGCCTCGGCAACTCCTTCTATGACGCCCACTACAAACATACTTGCGCCAAGTGTGGACACCATGAAAACCGGAAGCAGACTATGGATGATTTCAGACGAAATATCCATAAACATGCTGACAAAACCGAGTATCCAGATACCTCTTGGAATTTTTGCAGAAGAGACCGGCGGTAAGGTATTCATCGTTCAATGACTCACTTCAAAAAGCTGTAATACTGATCCTGCATGGATTGTGCTGGTCCGGAGCTTTGCTGACAGGCATGACCTGGGCACGGAGCATTTTTGGGGCGGCGGTCTTTGTCGACGAGCGCAACGGTTAAATAGACAAAATCGTTTGAATTGGTGTAAGTATAAAATGAAAAAATTGATACACGGCGATGTAGTTGACCATTTTGCATGGAAATAGTCGATAACCTGAAGAATGTTCATAAACGAACGTTGATAACAGGCACGCCATTCGGCGCCGTTTTTCATGCGTGGCTGATGTTCAACGGATCCCGTCTTTCGATTTTTGGGATCTGCTTAAGCTGCCGCTGCGGTTCACCCCTAGTCCTGCGTATGCGCTGGCCTGCACGGCTCTTCATCATGAACGGGGGCTGATCGCGCAGATGTGGCGTTTCTCCAGATCCAGGGCTGGTAGCCAGGGTTCCATCCTAAAATGGAGATGCGCTCACGCAGGGCGTATGGGTTCAGATATTTTGAGAATTACCGCTAGCGAGTGTTGGCTCAATGCGGCTGGAATGGAGTGATCAATCATGTTTGGTGAATACCCATCCCCCGATTTTGGCGTAGAGCCCCGCTAGCGAGTGTGGTCAATGCGGTTGGAAAGGTCAAACAAACCAGGTTTGGTGAATACCCTAGCTCCCGATTACGGGGTAGAGCCGAATAACAGAGTTTGCTGAATACCAGCCCCAGTTTATGGAGTAGAGTCAGCGCCTTATAAGGGGTGTTTTCAGATAAAATATTCTAACGTTTTGATTTTTATGGATATTTTTTATAAAAACGAAAAAATTTAAACGCAGTGGTGCCGATAAGAGGAGTCGAACCTCCGACCTTCGCATTACGAATGCGCTGCTCTACCAACTGAGCTATATCGGCAGTCTTACGGAGTCGAAAATTCTAACACATTTTTTAATGTCAGGCTTGCGGCAGAACATTTTGGAAGTATCTGCCCGCAAGACTGCATAGGTAGAAGGGCGGTCGTCAGGCCCAGAGGTCTTAGCGGCGACGAGGACGTGCGGGACCCGCAGGCGCACGACCGGCAATGTGGCGGAATGTGATACGACCTTTGCTCAGGTCGTAGGGAGACATTTCCAGCGTGACTTTATCGCCGGCCAGAATACGAATATGATGCTTGCGCATCTTGCCACCGGTGTACGCAATAATGGGATGCCCATTGTCCAGCGTGACCCGGAAGCGGGAATCAGGCAATACTTCAGTAACAGATCCACTCATTTCAAGTAGTTCTTCTTTTGCCATATATTGTTTCTCCTGTAAAGATTAATAATCAACGGCAGGATGCGTGGAAAGCGGTGCAACCCACAGGGCGCGAACACACAGACCACGGCAGGATGCCGGAAAATGCAAATGCGGATGCCAGGCGCTTTCGCAGAAAGCTGATTCTGCATTACCACTCGCGAAAACGGGTCGTACTGCAGTCTGAAAAAACGATGTCTATGTACAGAAAACGATGCTTCTGTTGCCATCAAGTGAGGGAAGTTATCCGTTTGATACTGGTATGGTTCACAAGGTCATACCGACGGTAAGCGTTGCGTCTGTTCGTGAAGGCGCTTGGTGGAACATCGCCGTCACAGCTTGTTGGATTATGTTTTTATATGGGACCGTACGTTGTTTATTATACACTCAATTGTGATATTCCCTGAAATATGTTGTGTTTTTGGAACATAACAGTCGGAATTTTTATCCTCAGTCGGCAAATACGTCGCTTTTTGGTCATTCCGTCAGTTCTTTTCCTTTTGTTTCCGGCAGCATAAACGTTGTAAGCAATACCAGCACATAAGCGCCGGTGGCAAATGCAGCAATGGCGCCGGCCAATCCCATGGATTGACTCAGGTAACCGACCAGGCCCGGGAAAAGCGCGCCCACGCCACGTCCGAAGTTATAGGAGAATCCTTGGCCGTTGGCGCGGATAGCGGATGGATACAGTTCGGTCAGATAGGCGCCAATGCCGCTGAAGATGCCGGAGGCCGCAAAACCCAGGGGGAAGCCCAATATCAGCATCTGCGTATTGCTAAGAGGAAGCGCGGTATAGAGATAGATGCAGACCCCCGACAGTACGGAAAACAGGATCAGGTTGGCCTTGCGTCCGAACCGGTCGGCAAAATACGCACCAGCGATATAGCCGAAAAATGATCCTGCGATAATGACCAGCAGATAGCTGCCGGTGCCCACGACAGACAGATGCCTCTCGGTTTTCAGAAAAGTGGGCAGCCAGGTGGTGATCGCATAGTAGCCGCCTTGCACACCGGTGCAGAGCAGAGCGGTAAGCAGGGTGGTCTTTATGACATTTGGAGCGAAAATACCCCAGATGTTTGATACATTTTTCTGTTCAAGTACTTTTTTCCTGAAAATCTCCGGTTCAGGAACATGGCGACGAATAAACAGCACCAGCAGCGCAGGCAACACACCGATCCAGAACAGACTGCGCCACGCCCATTCAGCGGGCAAAATGGAGAACATAAGCGTATAAACCAGCGCAGCAACGCCCCAGCCGATGGCCCAGCCACTTTGCACCGTTCCGACCGCCTTGCCACGGTGTTCCGCCCGGATGATTTCCCCCATCAGCACCGAACCTACCGCCCATTCGCCGCCGAACCCCAGTCCTTGCAGTGCTCGCAGCACAAAAAACTGTTCAAAATTTTGTGCAAAACCGATCAACACTGTGCACACCGAGAACCAGAGAATGGTGATCTGCAGAATGCGCACCCGGCCATAGCGGTCAGCCAGGATGCCGGCGCCCCAGCCGCCGATTGCTGAAAACAGCAACGTGATGGTGCCCAGAATGCCGGCCTCGGCATTGCTGATGCCCCAGAGCTGGATAATGGCGCTGATGACAAATGTGAACACCATGAAATCGAAGGCGTCGGTCGCCCACCCCCCGAATGCCGCGATAAAGGTGTTTTTTTCGGTCCGGTTCAATTGCGTGTACCAATTCATCTGGCGTCTCCTGTGACGTGTCTGGATGGCTCTTGCACAAGCGGATTGTTCAATGCCCGAATCCGTACAAAGCGGCCGGGTTGTCTACAAGTATTTTGTGGCGTTGGGCCGCGTTGGGCGCCCACTGTGCCAGCTGGCTTAACAGCAGACCGGTATTGGGCATGCGGGGAATGGCAACATGCGGCCAGTCGCTACCCCAAAGCATGCGGTCTTCATTGGTCGCAATCAGCGCCTGGGCCCAGGGAATAACGTCGCGAAATTCAGGAAAATCTTCACTGATACGGTAGGCGCCCGACAATTTTACCCACCAGTCATGTTGTTCTATCAGTTCCTGCATGGCCCTGAAACCGGGGTGATCAATACCTTCAGACACCGGCATATGACCCATATGATCAATGACGCCGGACACCGGCAATTGCTTAAGACGAGGCAGCAGTTCAGGCAATTGACGGGCATCCATCAGAAATTGCATATGCCAGCCAAAATCGGCGATCTTGCGGGCCAGGTTTTCCATGGCGTCAAAGCCGGTGCCGCCGCCAAACAGCACATTGATGCGCAAGCCCCTGACACCAGCCTCGTGCATTTGACGCAATTGCGCCTGTGTGACATCGTCGCGTACAACGGCAATGCCTCGCAACGTGTCGGGATGTCGTTTCAACACTTCCAGCATATAGCGATTGTCATCGCCATAGACGCTGATTTGGATGAGCACGCCGCGTTGCATGCCGGTGCGTTCAAGCATGGATAAATAGCGGGCTTCTGGCGCTGCGGGTGGAGTGTAGCTGCGATCGGCAACAAACGGGTATGTATTCGTATCGTCAGAGACCACGTGAGCGTGGGTATCACAGGCATTGGCAGGCACTTCAAAGCCGGCTGGGGCTATCTCCTGCAGGGGGGCAAGACATAACTGCATCATCACTCCATTGAAAAACAGGGCGTTTGCATGCCGTTTATAGTAGCAACGATA
>Ga0079224_100016215_pt1 | contig 10456 bp, 6 predicted proteins | sample Stecom2015_FD_80414 | JGI IMG/M metagenome (GOLD analysis project Ga0079224, IMG submission 80414) | Agricultural soil microbial communities from Utah to study Nitrogen management - Steer compost 2015 | ecosystem: Environmental > Terrestrial > Soil > Agricultural land | place: USA: Utah...
GATGTCTCGATGATCCGTGTGGGCGACACCTACTACATGAGCAGCACCACGATGCACATGAGTCCGGGGGTACCCATTATGAAGTCCAAGGACCTCACCAACTGGGAATTGGTGAGTTATGCCTACGATACGTTAGCCTACATGGATGAACTCAACCTAACGAACGGTAAGCAATCCTACGGACGCGGTTCATGGGCAAGCAGCTTACGCTATCACGATGGCACGTACTACGTATCTACCTTTGCACAGACCACTGGTAAGACGTACATTTTTTCGACCAAGGATATCGAGCATGGCAAGTGGACCATGTCGTCGTTCAAACCCAGTTACCACGACAACACGCTGTTTTTCGATGACGATGGCCGTGTTTACCTCATTTATGGGGGCGGCAAACTCCGGATACTTGAATTGAACGAGGACCTATCGGGTATCAAACCGGGGACAACCGAGCAGGTGCTTATTGAAAATGCAACCTTGCCCAGCACACCGGAAGGGAAAGGTGGACTTCCTGCCGAGGGCTCACAGTTGTTTAAAGTGAACGGGAAATACTATCTTTTTAATATCTCCTGGCCTCCGGGCGGTATGCGTACCGTTATCATCCACCGGGCCGATCACATTACCGGGCCCTGGGAAGGCAGGGTAGCCCTGCAGGACAAGGGCGTAGCGCAGGGCGGACTGGTCAACACGCCCGAAGGCGATTGGTATGCCTATCTTTTCCGTGATTACGGTGCGGTTGGACGCATCCCCTATATCGTCCCCGTAACCTGGGAAGACGGTTGGCCCGTATTGGGCGTCGATGGCAAGGTTCCCGACACGCTGAATCTTCCGGCAAGCAAGGGGCTGATGCCGGGTATTGTAGCGTCTGACGATTTTACCCGAGGCGAAGACGATGCTCCCCTACCCTTGGTATGGCAATGGAATCACAATCCGGCGAATGAATGGTGGTCGGTCTCCGAACGGCCGGGTTACCTCCGGTTGACGACCGGACGGGTAGATACCAGCTTCCTGGCGGCCAGAAATACGCTGACCCAACGTACATTCGGACCGGAGTGCGCCGGCACAACGGCAATTGATGTACGTCACATGAAGGAAGGTGATGTGGCCGGTTTGGCGTTGCTTCAGCGGAAATACGGCTGGGTCGGCGTCAAATATGATCATCATGGAAAATCGATAGTAATGGTCAATACCGAATCCGGGGAACCGGTCGAGGCAGCGCGCCTGCCGCTAAGCCAAGAGACCGTTTTGCTAAAAGCGGAATGTGATTTCCGTGACCGGACGGATACGGCCAACTTCTACTACAGCTTGGATGGCGAACGCTGGCAGGCCATCGGGTCATCGCTGAAAATGGAATATACACTGCCGCATTTCATGGGCTATCGCTTTGGTTTATTCAATTATGCGACCACGACCCCCGGCGGTTACGTTGATTTTGACTTTTTCCACGTGAGCGATCACTTATCCGAGTAACCGTAAGACAACATTTCACCCATCCATTGAATTTATAACGCGTCTGGCGCTGATGAATGAGCATACACCAACTCATCAGCCTCATAAACACACCCTACAGTTAACATATACAAACAATGAACACAAAAAATCTATTCAAACGGCGGTCGGTTTACCATGGGTTGGCTACTTTATGCCTTGCTTTCCTAATCTCCAATAGCTATGGCCAGGAAGGTCCGGAGGCCTCGCTGAAAGAGACCTTCAAAGACGATTTCCTTATTGGTACCGCGCCAAATGCCCGCCAGCTTAGGGGGAACAATGAAGCGGAACAGCGGCTCATCACCAGCCAGTACAACGCCCTTACCCCCGAAAACCTGATGAAATCGCAATCGTTGCAGCCGGAATGGGGCCGCTATGAGTTTGATCAGGCTGATCGATTCATTGCTTATGCGGCCGAGCACAACATGAAGGTAAACGCACACACCTTGATTTGGCATAGCCAATTGCCCCGGTTCATGCGGCATATGGAAGACGCGGATTCGGTCAGGCAATTCTTTGAAAGCCACATCAAAACCGTCGCCGGCCGGTACGACGGTAAAGTAGACTCGTGGGATGTGGTCAATGAAGCACTCAATGAAGACGGAACACTCCGTAATTCCGTCTTTCTTCGCGCACTCGGGGATGATTATATCGTCGAAGCCTTCAAATTGGCACAGGAAGCGTCGCCGCATTCAAAACTCTATTACAACGACTATAACATCGAACAGCCCAAAAAAAGAGCCGGAGCGCTCAGGATAGTGAAAAAGATACAGGAAGCAGGGGTACGGATCGATGGTGTGGGCGTCCAGGGGCATTGGCACCTCGGCCGTGTTCCGTTGAAGTACATCGAAGAGACCATACAAGCGTTTGCCAAACTCGGCGTGGACGTGATGTTTACCGAACTCGACATCAGCGTACTCCCGAATGCCACTGATGGTGCCACGGCCGAACTCAGCCGAACTGCGGGATATCAAGAACGCCTTAACCCCTACCCCGATGGCTTGCCGGACAGTGTACAACAGGCCCTGGCCCAGGATTATGAAAACCTGTTCCGTCTTTTCTTAACCTACCGGGACAACGTAAGCCGGGTTACTTTCTGGGGTGCCCATGACGGCCAAACGTGGCTGAACAACTGGCCGATACGCGGCCGCACCAATTACCCCTTGCTATTCGACCGGAATCTGGCCCCAAAAACAGCCTTTTATCGGGTGATAGCGACGAAATCGAATGAATAGCAGGCAAATTATTGGGAAAAGTCGCCAACTTTCCTTTACATTTGCAATAATTTAAATGTTGCTTTGACACGAATGACCAATCGTAAAGGAAAATAGAATGAGCGCGACTTATGTTATCGGTGTGGATTTCGGAACAGATTCGGTCCGTTCCGTATTGGTAAGTACCGAAACCGGCGAGGAATTAGCCACTTCGGTATTTGAATATCCACGCTGGAAAGCGGGCCTGTATTGCGATACAGCCCGCAATCAATTCAGGCAACACCCCTTGGACTATGTTGAGGGGATAACGCATACCGTGCGGGCATGCGTGGACCAGGTTGGGCCTGCTATCGCAAAACAGGTTATCGGCCTTTCGGTAGATACCACCGGTTCCACACCCGTAGCCGTAGACGAACGAGGGGTGCCGTTGGCACTGCTTCCGGAATTCTCCGAAAATCCCAATGCGATGTTCGTGCTGTGGAAAGACCATACCTCGGTAAACGAAGCGGCCGAAATCAATACGCACGCCCAACAGTTTGAAACCAATTACCTGCAGTATGTCGGCGGCATCTATTCGTCGGAATGGTTCTGGGCGAAATTGCTGCATATCCTGCGCGAAGACGAGCAGGTGCGTGCAGCCACCCACTCCTGGGTGGAACATTGCGACTGGATCCCGTTTTTGCTCTGTGGCGGAACAAACGTTTCGGACATCAAGCGGGGCGTTTGCTCCGCTGGACACAAATCGCTGTGGGCCGAAGCATTCGGCGGGTTCCCGCCCAACGACTTTTTTGCATCACTCGACCCCCTATTGGATGGGTTTACGGCTAAGTTGCCGAATGAAACCTTTACCGCCGCTCAGGCCGCGGGCACATTGAGCACCGAATGGGCCGATAAACTCGGCCTCGGCGGCAATGTGGCGGTCGGTATCGGCGCCTTCGACTGCCACATGGGTGCCGTGGGTGGGCAAATCGAACCCTACCACCTCAGCAAAATCATCGGTACCTCCACCTGCGATATTCTTGTTGCGCCACAGGACGAAATGGAAGGCAAACTCGTAGCGGGCATCTGCGGGCAGGTCAATGGCTCGGTGATACCCGGTATGATTGGCCTGGAGGCCGGACAGTCGGCGTTTGGCGATGCCTACGCCTGGTTTAAAAATTTACTCATGTGGCCGTTAAGGGCACTTTTAGCCGACGGTACTGTTGCTCCTTCCGTCATCCGTGCAACTGAAAACGCCTTACTGGCCGAATTGAGCAAAAGGGCTGGTCAGCTTCAACCCACGGAAGATAGCGAATTGGCCATTGACTGGCTGAACGGCAGACGTACGCCTGATGCCAATCAACTGCTCAAAGGCGCATTCACAGGCATCACATTAGCGTCTGATGCACCCCGGCTGTTCCGTGCGCTGGTCGAAGCCACAGCTTTCGGGGCCAAAAAAATTGTAGACCGCTTTATCGAGCAGGGCATTCCTGTAAAAGGGCTGATTGCGCTCGGTGGAATACCGCGTAAATCACCGTTCGTCATGCAGGTGATGGCCGATGTCATCGGCATGCCCATTAAAGTTCACCGTTCCGAGCAGACCTGTGCCATCGGCGCTGCGATGTTTGCTGCAACGGCAGCGGGCAGGTTCAAACGGGTGGAAGATGCCATGCAACAGATGGGCCAGGGGTTTGATATGGAATACCGGCCCAACCCTGCCCTCACCGCGCTGTATGCCGATCGATACGCACAATACACACAAACGGGCCATTTCATTGAAAACCAAACAAAAAGCGAATTGCAATGAGTAAATATGAAGCCATTAAACAAGATGCCTATCGGCAAAACATGCAACTGCCGGAGCTTGGCCTCGTATTGTTTACATTTGGCAATGTCAGCGTAGCCGACCACGAAGCGGGAGTATTTGCTATCAAACCCAGTGGGGTCGCATACAGTGAACTGACACCCGAAAAAATGGTCGTTGTCGATTTTGACGGGAACATTATCGAAGGGGATCTCCGCCCGTCATCAGACACCAAGACACACGCCGTTCTTTACAAACATTGGCCCGAAATAGGCGGTATCGTTCATACCCACTCCACCTATGCCACGGCTTGGGCACAAAGCCAACGCGACATCCCCATCTTTGGTACAACCCATGCCGACCACCTGACAACCGACATACCCTGTGCACCGCCGATGGACGACGAGATGATTGCCGGCAATTACGAATACGAAACGGGATTCCAGATCCTCCACCATTTCGAAAAGCAGGGATTGGACTACCGCGAGGTCGAAATGATACTGGTTGGCAACCATGCACCGTTTACATGGGGCAAAACGGGCGAAAAGGCCGTCTACAACAGTGCAGTCTTAGAATCCGTTGCAAAAATGGCCGCAATCACCGAAAGCGTAAACCCCAAGGCGCCACGACTGAAAGATGCTCTTATCAAAAAGCATTACGAGCGGAAACACGGGCCCGAGTCCTATTACGGGCAGTAAACTAACTATAAAGCACAAAACACAAAGTAAAAAAGAACCACATACATGATCGATCTTAAACAATTTGAAGTATGGTTTCTGACCGGAAGCCAGCACCTGTATGGAGAAGAAACACTGAAACAGGCGGCTGCACATGCAGCAGAAATTGCAAACCACCTGGACCGTTCGGAACAAATACCCGTTACCGTCGTTTTTAAGCCGATTGTTAAGACCCCCGAAGAAATCTATGCCGCCATCGCCGAGGCCAACCATACGCCCGCATGCATCGGTATCATGACCTGGATGCATACATTCTCGCCCGCTAAAATGTGGATCAGGGGGCTGAACATCCTTCAGAAACCGTTACTGCACCTCCACACCCAATACAACAGGGATATCCCGTGGGACACTATCGATATGGATTTCATGAACCTTAACCAGAGCGCCCATGGCGATCGTGAATTTGGCCATATCGTCTCCAAATTGCGCATCAGCCGGAAAGTGGTAACCGGCCACTGGAAAGATCGGGATGTGATCGATCAAATCAACGTTTGGACACGGGCAGCGGCGGCCTGGCACGACTGGCAAGGGGCACGCTTCGCCCGCTTCGGTGACAATATGCGCTATGTGGCGGTAACCGATGGCGACAAGGTCGATGCCGAAACCAAATTCGGATTTTCGGTAAACACCTACGCTGTAGGTGATTTGGTAGCGGTAATCGATGCCGTTTCGGATAAGCAAATCGATGCACTGATCGAAGAATACGAAGCAGCTTATACGCTCGGCCCCGCGGTCAAAACCGGCGGAGAAAAGCACCGGCACGTCCGCGATGCTGCCCAAATCGAAATCGGCCTCCGCAGCTTCCTCGTAGACGGTGGCTTCAAGGGATTCTCCAATACCTTCGAAGACCTCCACGGCATGAAACAGCTGCCCGGCATCGCCACACAACGGCTCATGCAGGCAGGGTTCGGCTATGCCGGCGAAGGCGATTGGAAAACGGCCGCCCTTGTACGTGCCGCCAAAGTGATGGCGGCTGGTCTGCCCGGAGGCAATGCCTTCATGGAAGATTATACGTATCATTTCGACCCTACAAATACCCTTGTACTCGGCGCACACATGCTCGAAGTGGACCCCTCATTGGCAAACGGAAAACCTTCGTTGGAAGTACACCCACTGGGTATCGGCGGGAAGGACGATCCCGCACGCCTCGTTTTCGATGCCGCCGGTGGCCATGCATTGAATGCCTGTCTCGTAGACATGGGCAACCGCTTCAGGCTTGTGGTAAACGAGGTGGAAGCACAAGAACCGCAGCGACAGCTCCCCAAGCTCCCGGTAGCGCGCGTGCTGTGGAAACCGCTCCCCGATATGAAAACCGGATGCTCGGCATGGATCCAAGCGGGCGGGGCACACCATACCGTCTACAGCCAAAACCTCAGCGTGCAGCATTTCCACGATTTCGCTGCGTTAGCAGGTATCGAGCTACTCCACATCGGAAAAGAAACCCATCTGGCCGATTTCCTGAAAGAAATCCGCTGGAACGATCGCTATTATCATAACCTTCATTAATGTAAGTTCAAATTATAAACCGTTATGCAACTCCTTGAAACACTCGATTGGCTGGTCATCGTCCTTTATTTCCTATTGGTAGCCGGCATTGCCTGGTGGTCAATGCGTAAAAAGAACGATTCCGCACAGGATTATTTCCTCGCAGGCAAAAGCCTCGGCTGGTTCGTCATCGGCGCGTCGATTTTCGCATCGAACATCGGCTCCGAACACCTTGTCGGCCTAGCAGGATCTGGTGCTACAGACGGCGTAGCGATGGCCCATTACGAACTCCACGCTTGGTGTCTATTGATCCTAGCGTGGGTACTGGTGCCTTTCTACATGCGCTCCAAGGTGTTCACCATGCCCGAATTTTTGGAGAGGCGGTTTTCACCGCGCGCGCGGACAGTACTTTCTGCCATTTCGCTGGTGGCTTACATCCTCACCAAGCTCGCCGTTGGCGTATATGCCGGCGGCATGGTGTTTACCAGCTTGCTACCGGAAGTTACCTTTTGGGGCTTCGACAGCTTCTGGGTAGGCTCGGTGCTGATCATCATTCTCACAGGTCTGTACACCGTTATCGGTGGCATGAAAGCAGTCGCCTATACCGAGGCGTTCCAGACCGTAGTGCTCATCATCGGTTCGGCACTGGTCACCATCCTCGGCCTGCAAGCCATCGGGGGCTGGTCGGAGCTGCGGGCCACCGTAGGCGACGAAATGTTCGACCTCTGGAAACCGCTGGTACCCGACGGCGTGGAGGGCACTTGGGCCCCGGTGAAGGAAAGCGGCAAAATGGCGTGGTATTTCAATGACAATTACCCTTGGATCGGCATGTTGTTCTGCGCACCCATTATCGGTTTGTGGTATTGGACCACCGATCAGTACATTGTGCAGCGGGTGCTTGGCGCCCCGAACGAGACCGAGGCCCGGCGAGGCTCCATTGCCGCAGCCTTCTTCAAGCTCTTCCCCGTTTTCATATTCATTATCCCCGGCATCATATGCTATGCGCTGGCCGTGAGCGGCAAGCTGCCGGTGCTAACCGAACAACTCATTGGGCCCGACGGAGAGATTATCCGCGACCAGGCGCAACAGGCATTTCCGCTGATGGTGGCCCACGTACTCCCCGTAGGTATCCGCGGCATCGTGGTCGCCGGGCTGTTGGCTGCACTGATGAGCTCACTCGCTGGAGCTTTCAACGCCTCCTCCACCTTGTTTACCATCGACTTCTACTCGAAACTGCGGCCCAACGTATCGCAGGAACGGCTGGTATGGATCGGCCGTATCGCCACCGTGGCCATGATTGTAATCGGGTTACTGTGGATTCCGGTGATACGCGGAGGCAAGGGCTTATACGATTACCTGCAAGGTGTACAGGCCTACCTGGCACCTCCAATCGCCGTAGTTTTCTTTGCAGGTATTTTCCATAAACGACTGAATGCCAAAGGATGCCTTGCAGCGCTCTACACCGGCTTTGCGCTGGGCCTATTAAGGCTGGCCATCGACACACCAGTGAAACTATCGGAAGGCTTTGCGTATGCCGAAGGCTCGTTCTTTTGGATACTGAACAATATGTTCTTCCAGTATTACAGCCTAGTGATCTTCCTTATTAGCCTAGCCGTGATGTTCGCCGTGAGCTACGCCACCGCACCGCCAGCCTACGAAAAAATAACCGGCCTCACCTATGGTACAACCACCGATGAACACCGGAAAGAAACCCGCTCAAGTTGGAACAAATGGGATGTCATTGCGTCTGCTGTGGTGGTAATACTCATTGTGGCGGCTTATATCCATTTCAGTGGCTAAACGTTGTATTTAACACGTCAAACGTTTACATTGGGCACATATAGAACCAACAATGAGCAACAGACGAACATTCTTGAAGCAAGCAGCGATAGGAGTGGCGGCGGAAAAAACAAAAAACCACCCTTTTGGGTAGGTGCAAATTGGATAATTTTCTGTTTTTTTGTAGAAAATATTCTAAGTACATCTATCAGCATATCGAAAGTTCAATACTGGCCTAAGTTTGATGGTGATTTCGCTGGTTTAATCACGGTAACGGCGTATGAGCAATGTAATGGTCTTTGGCGCAAGTGGACCAATGAAAAACGGACAATTAGCAGCATGCCTCAAAGAAGCCGCTAAGCGGCGGCGCATGGAAGACATCGCTTTCTTTGACGAAGAAGCACTCAATGTACTCGATCGCAAAAAGATGGAGGAGTTGTGTGCGGAACAACAGCCAAAAACCATCATCAACTGCGCAGACCACATTGAAGTCGATCAGGCAGAAAAAGAACCCGAATTGGCCAAACGATTAAATGCCGAGAGCGCATTGAATGTGGCTCAGGTTTGTGCCAAACACCGGATACTGTTAATCCACATATCCACGGCATATGTTTTCCGCGGAAACGTACCGAAGCTACTGCACGAACGGGATTACACAGAACCGATGAACATGTATGGGCATACGAAGCTCGAAGGGGAACGTATCATTGCAACATTTCAACCACAACATATCATTATTCGGCCGGGCTGGCTCTATTCAGAATACGGAGACAACTTCGTCAAAACCATGCTCCAAACGGCTACAAAGCAAGAGGAAATCAGCGTACCTGCCGATCAAATTGGCTCTCCGACTTACGGGATGGATTTAGCTAATGCCATATTGAACATGACCGTGGATCACAAAATGAAATACGGAACCTACCATTACAGCAACGAAGGCGTAAGCTCCCTTTACGATTTCGCACGAGCGATATTCGACATATCCAACATTTCCGTAACCGTAATGCCCACGATTAGCAACTGCTACGCCACGCCCGTACAAGGGCCCGCCTTCTCGGCGATGGATAAGACAAAAATTAAAAATGCATTTGGGTTGTCGGTCCCTTATTGGCGAGACGCATTAACAACTTGCTTGACGAACATCCTCAACAAGCAAGACTGATTAATTACCTAAGCCGAAGCAGCTATATAGTCGCAACAACATGTGGCGGAGACCCTAAGTTAAAAATCGCGGATCGGCAGGAAGGTCCGGATGGCCTATGACCGTGGGGCGGCGAGGCCATCCGAAATATGGCTACACTTCCCAATAGAATGGCCGTACGTATTGTGTACGCCCTTGATGTTGACAGCCCTGAAGTTTCATATGAACAACACGTTTTCCAATTTTTTTACTTATAGATGACCCTACAAAAGAAAGTATTCCAAACCGGAATATCCTGACCCAAAAGGGTAGTATTTCATTTTCTTAAAGGCATTGACTTTCGCGTTTCCCTCGGAAACCCTGCAGGCCGACGGGATATCTTCCGGTTCCGAAACCAGCTCGGAACTCCATTTCATTAGGCACCCCGTTAATCCAGCAATCACAGCAATCCCATCGTTCCGCTGAACCGGTAGCGCAGCCCGATCTCATGGGTCGTGTTGCTGATCCGCCGGTCAAGCGGCTGGCTGCCCGGGTTGAACTGGTAGCTGTAGCCCAAGCCGAAACCGCCGAAGTTGAACTGTGCCATCCCCGCAACCTCACCGTAGCTCCGCACGTTCACCCCGATGCCGAACACCTCCTTGATGAACACCAACGCCGAGGCCTCCGCCTGCGGACGCAGGTTCTCCGCATACGTCACCAGCACGCCCGGCCGCAGGTGGAAGTCCGTACCCAGCGCAAACAGCGCACCCGCCGTCAGGTGGTACACATTCCGGAAGTTGTAGCGGACATCCGAGGATACACCCAGGCTACCCAGCATCAGCCGCGGAAGCGA
>Ga0079224_100016216_pt1 | contig 10456 bp, 6 predicted proteins | sample Stecom2015_FD_80414 | JGI IMG/M metagenome (GOLD analysis project Ga0079224, IMG submission 80414) | Agricultural soil microbial communities from Utah to study Nitrogen management - Steer compost 2015 | ecosystem: Environmental > Terrestrial > Soil > Agricultural land | place: USA: Utah...
TCTTTATCAAAAACAGTGGCGGTTAAAGTTCCGCTGTAATTTGGAATGATGTTTCCTGAAAGGTCCACAACTTCACCTGACAGCTTCACACGGCCAAGCGCCTGTAGAACATCAGCCCCGGCACCAACTGGAACATCATTGATTTTGGTAAGCATGATGTTTGGTTTTGGGATTGCCAATTTCATGGCAGGATCACCGATGAAAAATACAACTTCTTTCTGATTTGAAATCACCGGGTCGTTTTTAGTCAACCTCAAAGCTTCGGCAATGCTTGGATAATCATCCGAACCAAATGCAAAAAGATATTTTCCCAATTCTCGGTTAAAGTTGATTCCAACGGTCAAGAAAATTTCCCTGGTAGTGGTGATGAGGGAGATGGAGCCACCATCCTTGTTCCAATAAATAAACTCTCCGGCGGTAGGGCGTTGTGGATTGTCAAACTTGGTAAATTCGCATGTCACCGTCACAAAGCAGTTGAACTTGCAGATATTTCTTATATTCTGGGCATCAATCTTATTAAATATGAACTCATGGGCCAATCCATCTTCACCCCCATGACCAAAATAGTTGACCACGAGCGCGCCAACTTCAATGGCATCCTTGATGGCTTTATTGACTTTTGGATATCTAAATCCACTTGCGGTCGATTCTTGCTGATAGGAATCGGAATGAATTTTCACCACGTTCAAAAATGGTTTTTCAGCTTTTATTGTATTCCCAATTAGATCTGTGGTGCTCTGCAACTGTTGCTCGCCATTGACATCAGCGTCATCAGATATTACCAAGATGTTGTTTCTCCAACTACCAAAAGAACTTGGCTGGTAGTAGGTTTCTATTTTATCCACCAGATCTTTGGCACGTTGTGGCGTATCAGCCAATATTCTACCAACTGCAATATCCAATTTATCGGAGCTGGTCATGCTACCTTCGCTTTCATCCATATTCCCATAAAAATCATCGGAAATATAAGAACTCGTCAGGCTTAAGCTATTATAGGAAAACCATGAAGGCACAACATTGGTATTGTTGGAAATTCTGTTCTTATAATCATAAGATGCATCTCCAAAAAGACATACGTATTTCAATCTGCCATCTTCAGAGCTTGCATTCCAATACACGTATTTTATAAAATTCCTGATGGCGCCAATGTCTTGTTGACCGGAACTAAATTCAGTATAAATATCCCTTAGTTTCACCACCTTTACATTGAGCCCATATTGGTTTCTGTTGATCTGTGCCAACCGTTCTGCCTGTGACATAAAATTAGTGGAGGCGACAATGATATAGTCCACATCTTCAAATTGACCTTGGGAGTTTTTAAAAATGGTTCCTTTTAAATTTTGATTGGCAACAGATACATTGTTGTCCGTTAATGGCTGATAATAATCAGAAGGTGAAACTGCCAAATATCTATTGAGAGTGCCCGCCTGAGCCTTAAAACTAAAACTGGAGCTTTGATCGGTGTTCAAGACATTGGTCACGTCATACTTATTGGTGATATCCCATATTTCTGAAACAGAGCTGGCATTACTCATTATATATTGGGCAATGCCCGAGGAGGTGGCCACGGAATTTTTTTTAAAAAAAAGTTGTCCGCCGGCATATTTCAATTCCCGGGTAGCTTCAACGGACAGATAATCCAAATAGCCGATCGATGAAGGATTGCCATTATTGTTGTAGTTCAAGGCAACCGTGACTTCTGATGAATTTAATGTGAGTTGCCCAATATAAGAATTATCCGTAGCCAAGGTGGTCTCGGCAAAGGCGCTTAAAGGCAAATTGGTTACTGCCGTACCGTTCACATTTAGAGCCATCGTAGTTGCCACTTCAGCAGTTGCGGCCACAAATACTTTTATTTGTGCAGGTTCTGTGGCAATTAAATTTGGAAAATTAAAGGTAAACGTCTTTTCGTTCTCGACACCGAAGCGGTCCCCAAACCATCGTCTTCCTATTTTGGCTATATTATATTCATCGAGTTCATGAAATTTGTAATCCTGAAATGTCTCAATGGTAAAATCAGGATTTCCTACAGGCTGGATCATTGGCTGCATGCGTTTTCCATTGCCGGCACCCGCGGTGACATAGTAATAAGATTTATCGGTATAGGGATTGATGTTTGTATTGATTGAGGAAATCGCGGTGTTGCCCTTTGGGCCTTCGGCATAAAATAAAATATAGTCTTCATTATTGAACACACCGTCCTGTTCTCCTATAAACCGTACGGCGTTTTCTGTTAAATCATACGGATATGGGGTGGCATTGGCATAAGGTAACATCGCCCCGCCATTCCCATATATTTTTATGGTCCTTGGATCTACATTTGTGTTGAAACCAAGTTGGTTCAAAAAATTCTTCGTAATCTTGAATGCGCCTGATTTGTTAACATAGAATCGATACCAATTCCCAGAGCTCAGCACTGAATTAAAAATTTCGGGAACTTGCAATGCCGCAGAACTTCGGTTGAACAATTCATTATAATTGACGGTGAATGAAGTTATTTTTTTGTAAACGCCATTCTCTTTAATAATAGGAGACAATTGCAAATAGGTGGTGTTCTTGTTTCTTGCGGAAGCATTCCGGAGCATAAGTTTCGGAGTCCTTGGAATGGTTGACAGAGGTAAAGACTTCAGTTCTGAAATTGAAATGGACGCATACACAACATTGCTCAGTACCGCCGAAGTTTCATTGATTTTTGTAGTGGAGTCCCATTCGGCAAAATAAAGAAGCCCCGTATCGTCATTGAAGCTCATGTGAGCCTCATCAAAGGATGGCACTTCGATTTTGGACAGATTGGTCTGAAAAATTTTACTGCCATTCCACGAAATATCAAAAGCTTTTGACTGAGAGAATAAACTGATGTTGCTTAAAATAAAAAAGAAGAGTAAGAATTTTTTCATTTATTTAGTTCATAGGTTTATTACTTGATGAAAACTTCCAAATTTAAACATTATCACCCTTCATTTGTCATATTTTTCACCAATACTATACTAACGTCCCAAGGTCAACGTTAGTATAATAATCAGATTGTAATTCGGAATTACAATAATAAATAAACAATAAGCTCGTTATTGAAAAACAAATTACATCGTCAAAATGGACAAAAACCCGTTGTTATGTGCGAAAAAAAGGATGAAATGCAACTTTTTTTTAATCTATTCATAAAAAAATGTTGTTAATATTCCGATAATTACTATATTGCGTCACTAAATTTAAACTAGCTTACTTAAAAAGTATGGATATGAAAAACGTCTTAAATCTAAGGATACTATTAGCCCTAATGCTATCTTTGACCATGATTGGCTGTAAAAGATCGTCGTCATCTAATGAGTCCAGAGCGACTGGATGGAACATAAATGATAAAAAAGGAGGCTTTCAATACAACACAAACTTCAAAGGCCAGGAAGCTGGGCCAGGGTTAGTATTTGTTGAAGGTGGTACATTTACCATGGGTAAAGTTCAGGATGACCCTATGCATGATTGGAACAACACTCCCAACCAACAACATGTCCAATCTTTCTATATGGACGAAACGGAAGTGACCAATAAAATGTACTTGGAATATTTGGATTGGATTAAAAGAGTATATCCGCCCGATGACCCAAATTTCAGATTGATATATGAGGGCGCATTGCCAGATACACTTGTATGGAGAAACCGTTTGGGCTATAGCGAAATGATGACTGAAAATTATTTACGCCATCCCGGTTATGGAGAATATCCTGTGGTGGGAGTTACTTGGATCCAAGCGGTGGAATTTGCCAATTGGAGAACAGACCGGGTCAATGAAATTAATTTGGAAGAGGCAGGTTACATACAAAGAGACGCTCGTTTGAGTGAAGATATTAACGCGGATTCCAATTTTAATACTGCCACCTATATCAATGCTCCAACCCAAACCTATGGCGGAAACACAGAGATTTTAGAAGGAGGAAGAAGAAAAGCACAGACGAACGCTGCTGGAGAACCAATGAATGTATATGCAACAAGAGAAACCGGTATCATTTCTCCAAAATACCGTTTGCCTTCAGAGGTGGAATGGGAATATGCTGCACTTGGATTGAGCGAGTTGAGAAATTACAACGCCATTAGAGGTCGTAAAAAATATCCATGGAGTGGTCAATACACCCGTTCTGGAAAAAGACAGACAAGAGGTGATCAAATGGCCAATTTCAAACAAGGCAAAGGAGATTACGGCGGAATTGCCGGATGGTCGGATGACGGTGCGGATATCACCAACGCGGTCATGTCTTATGAGCCCAACGATTTCGGTCTTTATGATATGGCAGGAAATGTTGCAGAATGGGTAGCCGATGTTTATAGACCTATTGTGGACGATGAGTTTAATGATTTCAACTACTATAGAGGTAACGTTTATACCAAAAATGCGATCAATGAAGATGGAACCGTTAAAGTAGTGACTTCAAGTGAAATTGTTTATGACACATTGAGCAATGGTAAAATAGTTGCAAGAAACTTACCTGGTGAGATATTGCAAGTGGCTATTGACGAAAACGAAACCTACCAAAGAACCAATTTCAGCGAAAGCGACAACCGTAACTTTAGGGATGGTGATAAAAGATCGTCTCGCCAGTACAGCAACAATTTCAATGAAGATGAGGAAGCTGAAGTCCCTGAGACCAGTTTGATGTACAATGCGCCACAAAACAACATTGAAGTGGATTCGGCGGGAAATTTGATTAAAGAATATGATAAATCAAATGCCAGAACCTCTTTAATCAATGACAATGTGAGGGTTTATAAAGGTGGCTCTTGGAAAGACAGAGCTTATTGGATCGACCCGGCACAACGTCGCTATTTCCCTCAGGATATGGCAACAGACTACATTGGTTTTAGATGTGCAATGTCCAGAGTTGGCTCAAAATCAGAAGCTAAAAACAAATCAAGAAATTAACCACGTTAATTTTAATATAATATTAAAAAGTCCTAACCTCTGTGTTAGGACTTTTTTATTACATTTAATCCATGAAAATAGAAGACATCTACACATACTACTTACAGTGCAGTGCTGTTTGTACAGACACCCGAAGCATTGAAAAGGATTGCCTGTTTTTTGCATTAAAGGGAGACAATTTCAATGGCAATACATTTGCCCAGGGAGCGCTGACCAAAGGCGCAAAACTTAGTATTGTTGATGAGAAAGCGCACGAAGGAGACAACTGTATTTTGGTTGAAAATGTGTTGGAAACCTTACAAGAACTTGCAACCTATCATAGAAACCAATTATTGATTCCAATTATTGCCCTAACTGGTAGCAATGGGAAGACAACAACAAAAGAATTAATCAATGCCGTTCTTTCAAAAAAATTCAAAACCACCGCAACGGTTGGAAATCTCAACAATCACATTGGTGTGCCTTTGACCTTATTGAGAATGACTGATAAGACAGACATCGCCATTATCGAAATGGGAGCAAATCATACTAAGGAGATCGAGCAGCTCTGCAATATTGCACAGCCAGATTATGGATTGATTACCAATTTCGGGAAGGCACATATCGAAGGGTTTGGGAGCGTAGAAGGTGTCATTCGGGCAAAATCCGAACTTTATGAGTATTTAAAATCGCATCAAAAAACAATTTTTGTCAATGAGAACGATGAAATCCAAGTAAAACAAACCCTAAACTATGATAACCTTTATCATTTTGGACTGATTACCTCTGTTGATACTATCTTAGAGCTCGTAAGTTCGCAACCTTATGTTGTCCTAAAGTACAATGACATCACCATTGAAAGTAAATTGACCGGGATGTACAATTACAATAACATTGCCGTTGCCATCGGGGTCGGTTCCTATTTCAAAGTAGATCCTGACGATATAGTAGAAGCAATTAAAGACTACACGCCCACCAACAATCGGTCTCAACTTATGGAAAAAGGCGACAATACCATCATTATGGATGCCTACAATGCGAACCCGACCAGTATGATGGCGGCATTGGAAAATTTTAAACAATTGGACCGAAATAACAAAATGCTTTTTCTGGGCGATATGTTTGAATTGGGCAGTTCAGCGGAAATGGAACACCAACACATTGTTGACTATCTTGAAGAAATTTTGATTGGCGATACGTTTCTGGTGGGAAAAAACTTTTTTAAGACCAAAAGCAATGGAGCGAACATTCAAAAATTTGAAACCTTTGATGATTTGAAAGTCCAGTTGCTAAAAAATCCTCCAAAGCAAAAATTCATTCTGATTAAAGGGTCGAGAGGAATGGCCTTGGAACGAATTTTAGAGCTTCTATAAAAGCAAAAAAATCCATTCGATTTGAATGGATTTTTGTGGTCCATACTGGATTCGAACCAGTGACTTCCACGTTGTCGACGTGACACTCTGAACCAACTGAGTTAATGGACCGGCTATTTATTAAAAAAGTCCACACAAACGTATGAACTTTCTGAAATTTGTGGGCGATGAGGGGTTCGAACCCCCGACCCCCTCGGTGTAAACGAGGTGCTCTGAACCAGCTGAGCTAATCGCCCTACGTTATCGGACTGCAAATATAGATTAGTTTTTTATTTTGCAAAAGGTTTTTTTGAAAAAAAATTAAATTATTTCCGCAACTACAAACGTGCTTCCACCCACAAAAATCAAATCATCTTTTGAGGCATGTTTTTTAGATGATTCAAGGGCATTTTCCACACTAGAATATGATTTCCCTCTAAACCCATTCAACTCAAAAATATGTTGCAGCTCTGTCGCATCCAAACCTCTTGGGATATTTGGTTTGCAAAAATAATAAACAGCTTTTTTTGGAAGAACAGGTAATATGGATTGAATGTCCTTGTCATTCACAACGCCAAAAACCATATGCAAAACATCAAAATTCTCATCCTTTAATTGCGACATGATATAGAGCAGCCCTTCCCTGTTATGGGCCGTGTCACAGATGATTTTAGGCTGTTTTTGAAGCACTTGCCATCTGCCTTTCAACCCCGTATTTTTAACCACATTCAGTAGGCCATTTTTGATGTGAACATTCGAAATTTTAAATCCCTTTTGTTGAATGATTTTTGTGGTTTGAAGAACAGTCTTTATATTTTTCTTTTGATAATATCCTTTTAAATCACTTTCATAAACTTCTAATATCTCTCCGTCGGCAAAATATATTTCCGATTGGTTGTTCTTGGCCAAATGTTCAAAAACTGATTTTGTTTCTCTCTGTGTCTCGCCAATGACAACGGGAACAGTGGGTTTTATAATCCCTCCCTTTTCCTTCGAAATTGCTTCTAATGTATTACCTAAAAACTGGGTATGGTCCAACCCGATATTTGTAATTACTGAAACTTCTGGTGTAATGATATTTGTAGAATCCAATCGACCGCCCATTCCAACTTCGACAATTGCAATATCAACCTTCTCACTCGAAAAATATTCAAATGCCATCCCAACGGTCATTTCAAAAAAAGATAAGGAATGGGATTCTAAAAATGGTTTGTGGTTTTCAATAAAATCCACTACATATTGTTGGTTGATTTCTTTACCATTGATTTTAATACGCTCCCTAAAATCTTTTAAATGTGGAGATGTGTACAACCCAACTTTATAACCAGCTTCCTGAAGAATCGATGCCAACATATGGCTTGTAGAACCCTTACCATTGGTCCCGGCCACATGGATACTTTTAAACTTTTTTTCTGGATGATTGAGATGTTCAGCTAATTGGTGAGTGTTGTCAAGGTTGGCTTTATAGGCTGTGTGACCTTGATTTTGATACATAGGTAACTGTTTGAACATCCAGTTGACTGTATCTTGGTAAGTCATTTTATTGTGTGACGCTAAAATCGATTTTGACAAACCCGATTTGAGTTGCAGGTGCTTTGGAATCGGCTGACCATTTGTAGGTCAATGCAGTTTTTTTGGCAGCCTCGTATAAGCACAAATCCCCGGTGGTACCTTTTTTTCCTGGAATGGCATTAATCACCTTGCCATCTCTATTGACATGGATTTCCACCACAACACGGCCTTCTTCGTCACAATCTGGAACCACCTTCGAATTGGCAAGCTTGCTACGGCCTCGTAATCCGGAACCAGCCCCGCTACCTCCACTTCCATTGCCAGGGTCTCCAAAATGACTAGCCGCATACGGATCGCCATCCAATTGCCCTTTATCTCCCGGTTTACCATCTGGTCCTTCACCGCCGGTGGTTTCACCATCCGATTTACTGACACCGCCTATCAACGCATCCAGTTTCGCTTTTTTATCGGCTTCTTCCTGACGTTTTTTTGCTTCAGCTGCTTCCTTCGCTTTTTGTATGCGTTCTGCCTCCGCTTTTGCCTTCGCATCCGCTTTTGCTTTGGCATTGGCAGCTTCCTTTTGTTTTTTTATTGCAATGGCCTCATCATTATCCGCAGTCAATACTTTTTCAGAAGGCTGTGCTGATTTTATTGGCTCAGCTTTGGTTTCCTCAATTTTCTTTTCTTCTACTTTTGGCTCTTCCACCACTTCCCTAGGTTCAGATTTAATGGGCTTTAATGGCTGTATATCGCCACTGCCCACTTCAGAATTACCAAAATTGACCGCAACACCATATTCCAAAGGAGGATCCATATATGGTGGCCCCACCACAAAAAGCAGCAACAGCAGAATCACCACAATCAATGTGGTAATCTTTGCAGAATTGCGTTCATGTTGGGTTTCTAAATATTTCATCTTAATCATTTGGCCGTACCGCCAAAATCACTTTAAATTTATTTCTATTGGCAATATCCATTACCTTGACGACGTGTTCCACGGCTACAGATTTATCCGCTCTTAAAACAATGGTCGGTTCTTCCTGATTGGCCAAAGCGGTTTGCAGTTCCATTTCCAAAACACTTTCTCCTACCAACTTTTGATCGATATAATAGGTCAAATTCTCTTTGATACTTACCGCTACCGATTTTTTATTTTCGGTCTTCCCACTTGCCTTGGGCAACAATATATCAATGGCACTTGTGGTCACCAATGTGGATGCAATCATAAAAAATATCAATAACAAGAAAACAATATCTGTCATTGATGACATATTGAATTCGGGCGTTACTTTATTCCGTCCTCTTAAATTCATTAAATAGGCTCGTTTAAATGATCCAAAAATTCCAACGAATTGGCTTCCATCTGATATACCACCTTATCGGTTTTCACCACCAAATGGTTATAAGCCATATAGGCAATAATACCGACAATAAGACCTGCAACCGTAGTGGTCATCGCCGTGTACAATCCGCTTGCCAGCACATCCATTTGAATGGTTCCGCCGGCATTTGCGAGTTCAAATATCGCCAATATCATCCCAACTACCGTACCAAGAAATCCAATCATTGGAGCCACACCCGAAATAGTTGCTAGCATGCTCACATTTTTTTCCAGGCCGTAGATTTCCAATCGGCCTGCATTTTCTATGGCAGTATTGATATCTTCCAAGGGCTTCCCAATACGGCTGATTCCTTTATTTATCAATCGGGAAACTGGCGTATTGACTTGTGCACAAAGGATTTGCGCTGAATCAGTCTTTCCATGACTTACATGATCTTTGATTTGGTTCATGAAATTGGCATCAATTTTTGAGGCTGCCTTTATTGCGAACAATCGCTCAAAATAGATGTAAAGTGCCACAAAAAGCAACACAAACAAAATGCCTATGATGATCATTCCGGCTGTTCCGCCACTACTTATCAGTTCGATAATGGAAAGCGTTTTTTCTATCGGCTCGCCATCGGCTAGCACTTCAGCACCTTCTTGAATACTATCTTGTATCATATGGTTTTATTGGTTTAATTAGTGTATTAACGTCTAAATTTAGCCTAAAGTATATTATAATGGAATTGTTCTGGTAAACATAAAGGTGATGGCACCGGCCAAAAAGCCAATGAGTGCCAACCAAGAAATCTTTTTTAAGTACCAAAAGAAATCTATTTTTTCCATTCCCATTGCCACAACGCCAGCAGCAGAGCCGATGATAAGCATACTTCCTCCCGTTCCAGCTGAATAAGCCACGAAATGCCACAATTCATTATCAATGGGTTCAGAGAACATCCCCAAACTTGCTGCCACCAATGGTACGTTGTCAATCACTGCCGAAGCAACGCCCAACAACAAAATCACTAAATCAGAAACACCTTCATGATGATACTCCGTACCCAGCATCGGCATCGTTTCTTTTAATGTCGTGGCAAAATTGAACAAAATCCCCAAGGATTCTAGTGCGGCTACGGCCATTAGAATTCCCAAGAAAAATAAAATACTTGGCAACTCGATTTTGGACAATGATTTATGAACTGGACTGTGAGAACCATGAGAATCTTCTTCTGACGCCAATGGATCGGACAGCGTAAATTTTGAATTGCTGTACATTTCAGCAAAAATCGCCACGATACCAAGCGAAAGCATCATGCCTACGTAAGGAGGCAAATGTGTGATGGCTTTAAAGATTGGAACAAAAACAATCGCCCCCAA
>Ga0079224_100016217_pt1 | contig 10455 bp, 9 predicted proteins | sample Stecom2015_FD_80414 | JGI IMG/M metagenome (GOLD analysis project Ga0079224, IMG submission 80414) | Agricultural soil microbial communities from Utah to study Nitrogen management - Steer compost 2015 | ecosystem: Environmental > Terrestrial > Soil > Agricultural land | place: USA: Utah...
GCCCTCGTCATGCACCGGGCGATCACGAACCTCCGCGGGCTCATCCGCACGGCGATCCTCGTGCCGTACGGGATCATCACCGTCGTCTCCGCGTTCGCCTGGTTCTACGCGTTCGACATCAACTCCGGCGGCTACATCAACAACTGGTTCAGCTGGGTGCCGGGCATCACCGAGGACCTCAACTGGTTCTCCCAGACGAACACCTCGCTCTTCGTCATCATCGCCTCCGAGGTGTGGAAGACGACGCCGTTCATCTCCCTGCTCCTGCTCTCCGGGCTGGCCCAGGTCCCGGGCGACCTCGAGGAGGCGGCGAAGGTCGACGGCGCCACCGGCTGGCAGGTGATGCGCCGGGTGATCCTGCCGAACATGAAGGCGGCGATCATGGTCGCGGTGCTCTTCCGCGCGCTCGAGGCCTTCCGGATCTTCGACAACGTCTACATCATGACCGCCGGCGCGAACAACACCGAGGTGCTCTCGCTGCTCGCGTACAACACCTCGATCGGGCGGCTGGAGATCGGGCTCGGCTCGGCGATCTCCGTGCTCCTGTTCCTCTGCGTCCTCATCATCGCGGGGATCGCCATCAAGGGCTTCAAGGTGGACCTGGCCGGCTCGACGGGAGGCAAGTGATGCGCGGGCTGTCGACGAAGCAGAAGGTCGGGTGGATCGCGGTCACGCTCGTCGTGCTCGTGTGGTCGCTCTTCCCGGTGGCCTCGATCCTCATGACGTCCTTCAAGACGCAGGCCGGGCTCTTCTCCGGCACGTTCCTCCCCGAGGAGTGGACGCTGGAGAACTACGGGACGATCCTCGCGCCCGGTGGCAGCGCCCAGGACCTGTTCCTCCCGTCGCTGCGCAACTCCATCGGGATCTCGCTCATCGCGACGTTCGTCGCCGTCGTGCTCGCGACGTTCTGCGCCTACGCGATCGCGCGCCTCGACTTCCGCGGCAAGCGGGTCATCCTCACGACGGCGCTCGCCGTCTCCGTCTTCCCCGTCGTCTCGATCGTCACGCCGCTGTTCAACCTGTGGCGCACCATCGGCCTGTACGACACGTGGCTCGGCCTCATCATCCCCTACCTGTCCCTCACCCTGCCGATCTCCATCTGGACGCTCGCCGCTTTCTTCCGGCAGATCCCGTGGGAGCTCGAGCAGGCCGCGCAGGTCGACGGCGCGACGCCCTTCCAGGCGTTCCGCAAGGCGGTCGTCCCGCTCGCCGCCCCCGGGGTGTTCACCACGGCGATCATCGCGTTCTTCATCGCGTGGAACGACTTCGTCTACGGCATCTCGCTCACCTCGACCAGCGCCGCCCGGCCCGTCCCCGCGGCCCTGTCCTTCTTCACCGGCGCCTCCCAGTTCGAGGAGCCCACCGGCTCGATCTCGGCGGCGGCCATCGTCGTCACCGTGCCGGTCGTCATCGTCGTGCTGCTCTTCCAGCGACGCATCGTGTCCGGCCTCACCCAAGGCGCCGTCAAGGGCTGAGGCCCGAAAAGGAGACCTCCCATGGCATCGATCACCCTCGACAACGTCGTCAAGACCTACCCGGACGGGTTCACCGCCGTCAAGGGCGTGAGCCTCGACATCGCCGACGGCGAGTTCGTCATCCTCGTCGGCCCGTCCGGCTGCGGGAAGTCGACCCTGCTACGGATGATCGTCGGGCTGGAGGACATCAGCGACGGGGAGCTGCGCATCGCCGACGAGGTCGTCAACGACAAGGCGCCGCGTGACCGCGACCTCGCGATGGTCTTCCAGAACTACGCGCTCTACCCGCACCTCACGGTCTACGAGAACATCGCCTTCCCCCTGCGGCTGGCGAAGGGCGAGTACACCGACCAGCAGATCGACGAGCGGGTCCGGGAGGCCTCGGCGCTCCTCGAGCTCGACGAGCACCTCGAGCGCAAGCCGGCGAACCTCTCCGGCGGGCAGCGGCAGCGGGTCGCCATGGGCCGCGCCATCGTCCGGAGGGCGAAGGCCTTCCTCTTCGACGAGCCCCTGTCCAACCTCGACGCCAAGCTCCGCGGCCAGATGCGCACGGAGATCGCCCGCCTCCAGCGCAGCCTCGCGACGACGACGGTGTACGTCACCCACGACCAGACCGAGGCGATGACCCTCGGGGACCGGGTCGCCGTGCTGCGCCGCGGCGAGCTCCAGCAGGTGGCCAGCCCCCGCGGGCTGTACGACCAGCCGGTCAACCTCTTCGTCGCCGGGTTCATCGGCTCCCCGCCGATGAACTTCCTGCCGGGGATCGTCGAGGGCGACGTGCTCAAGCTGCCCGTCGCCGATGTCCCGCTCGACGACCGGCTCCGCGCGGCGATCGGGGACCGGGAGATCGTCATCGTCGGCATCCGCCCGGACTCCTTCGAGGACGCCGACACGCTCGACGACGAGCGGGCCGGCCGCGGCGTGCGCTTCGAGGCGGACGTCGACGTCACCGAGTGGCTGGGCGAGGTGCTCTACGCCTACATCCCCTTCGAGACGCACGACGCCGTCAAGGACCAGCTCGAGGAGCTCGACCGGGACCTCGACGGCGAGGGGATGCGCTCCCAGCTCATCATCTCCCTCGACTCGGTGAGCACCGTGCGGGCCGGCGACCCGGCCGAGCTGTGGTTCGACCCGGCGGAGATGCACGTCTTCGACCCGGAGTCCGGCGACAACCTCACCCGGGACGAGGAGCGCGCGAAGAAGCTCGAGGACGACGCCCGGGAGCAGCGCCGGCGCGCCCTCGAGCGGGCGAAGAAGCGCGCCGAGCGCGAGTCCGCGAACGCCTGACCGGGCCGAATCTGCCACGAACTGGGTGACACGCGGGCGACACGCCGCGGCGTGGGGCCGGTGGGGCGGCCCGCCCTCGACTCGTGGCAGGTTCGCGCGCGCCGGGACGACGGGGCGCCGCCCGCGCCCACCGCCGAGACCCCGGATCGTCTCACCATACGGACGCAATTCGGGCCGCCGAACCACGCGGAGAGCGACCTCGGGTTTCGCGCGACGTACCAACCGAAGACCCGCGTCGTCGGGGACGGCCGGACGGCCCGCGCCCCGCGGAAGCCGACCGCTTCAGGTGTCGCGGTGCCGCGGACCTCGTTACGGTGGCTTGCCGTATGCCCCCGACAACACGAGAAGTACCCCGTGTCCAGACGGACCAGGCCGACGGTGGCGCCGCCGCGGTCCCCAGCTCCTCGACGGCGAGTGCCGCGGCGTCGGACGAGCCCGCCACTACCGCCGCCGTCGTCGTCCGCCCTCCCGCGCCGGAGGACGGCGCGCACATGTGGCGCCTGGCCCGCGACTCCGGTGCCCTGGACCTCAACACGTCCTACGCCTACCTCCTCTTCGCCCGGGACTTCGCCCGCACCTGCCGGGTGGCCGTGGCCGACGGCGCGGTCGTCGGCTTCGTCCTCGGTTACCGGCGCCCCGACGAGCCGGAGACGCTCTTCGTCTGGCAGGTGGCCGTCGACCCGAGCCAGCGCGGCCGCCAGGTGGCCGGACGCCTGCTCGCCGACGTCGCCGCCGGCGCGCGCTTCGTCGAGGCCTCGATCACGGCGGACAACACCGCCTCCCAGCGCCTCTTCGCCCGCTTCGCCGCCGAGCGCGGCGCCCCGCTCGAGCGCGCGGAGCTCTTCGCCGAGAGCGACTTCCCCGACGCCGGGCACGCGACCGAGGGGCTGGTGAGGATCGGGCCCCTGGAGACCGCCGACCACTGACCCGCCACGCGACGCACGCACCCACACGAAAGGCACCTTCCCCCGATGACGATCACCAGCCCCCCGACGACCGAGCTCGAGTCCGAGGTCCGCAGCTACTCGCGCTCGTGGCCGGTCACCTTCGACCGCGCCGTCGGCGCGACGATGTACGACACCGACGGCAACCCCTACATCGACTTCTTCGCCGGCGCGGGCTCGCTCAACTACGGGCACAACAACCCGGCCCTGAAGAAGGCCCTGCTGGACTACCTCGCGCGTGACGGCGTCGTGCACTCGCTGGACATGTTCACGGCGGCCCGGGACGAGTTCCTCCGTACCTTCGCCGACACGATCCTGCGCCCGCGGGGCCTGGACCACAAGGTGGTCTTCCCCGGTCCCGGCGGCGCCAACGCCGTCGAGGCCGCCCTCAAGCTGGCCCGCAAGGTCACCGGCCGCGAGTCGATCATCAGCTTCACCAACGCCTTCCACGGCATGACCCTCGGTGCGCTGTCGGTCACCGGGAACGCGATGAAGCGCGGCGGCGCGGGCGTCCCGCTCGTGCACGCCACGCCGATGCCCTACGACGACTACTTCGACGGCGACGTCGAGGACTTCCTCTACCTCGAGCGCCTCCTCACGGACGCCGGCGGCGGCCTCAACGAGCCGGCCGCCGTCATCGTCGAGACCGTCCAGGGCGAGGGCGGGATCAACGCGGCCCGCGCCGAGTGGCTGCGCAAGCTCGCCGAGCTGTGCAAGACCCACGGCATCCTCCTCATCGTCGACGACATCCAGATGGGCTGCGGGCGCACCGGCGGCTTCTTCTCCTTCGAGGAGGCCGGCATCGTGCCGGACATCATCACGCTGTCGAAGTCGATCAGCGGCTACGGCCTGCCGATGGCGCTCACCCTCGTGCGCCCGGAGCTCGACATCTGGGAGCCCGGCGAGCACAACGGCACCTTCCGCGGCTTCAACCCGGCCTTCGTCACCGCCACCGAGGCGATCCGCCGCTACTGGTCGGACGACGAGCTGCAGCGCAGCACGATCTCCCGCGGGCTGGCCATCGAGTCGCGCTTCAACGCGCTCGTCGCGCGGTACGAGAGCCACGGCCTCGTCGCCAAGGGCCGCGGCCTGGCGCGCGGTCTCCAGTTCGCCTCCGGCGAGCTCGCCGGCCGGGTCGCCCAGGAGTGCTTCGACAACGGCCTCCTCGTCGAGACCTCCGGCCCCGACAGCGAGGTGGTCAAGCTGCTCCCGCCGCTGACCATCAGCCCCACGGAGTTCGAGGCCGGGATGCGGATCCTCGAGCAGGCCGTGGTCTCCGTCCTCGAGAGCTGACACCCTGACGGCGGGGCGGGGGCTGCTGCTCCCGCCCCGCCGTCGCGCGTCCCACCACCGACCGATCCCCGACACCCCCTGAGGAGACCCGCCATGATCGTCCGCAGCTTCCACGACCTCGACGACACCGAGTTCGACATCCAGACCCCGAACTGGCGCTCCAAGCGCATCATCCTCGCCCGCGACAAGGTGGGCTTCTCCGTCCACGAGACCACCCTGTACGCCGGCACCGAGAACGAGTTCTGGTACGCCAACCACATCGAGGCCGTGATGATCATCGAGGGCGAGGGCACGATCACCGACCTCGGCACCGGCGAGACCCACGAGCTGCGCCCCGGGTCGATGTACCTGCTCAACGAGCACGACAAGCACGTCGTCCGCCCGCGCACCGAGATCCGCACGATCTGCGTCTTCAACCCGCCGGTCACCGGCCGCGAGGTCCACGACGAGAACGGCGTCTACCCCCTCATCACCGAGGACTGACCCTCCCGGGGTCGTCCGGGGATCCTGGCCTCCCCGCCCGCCGAGGACCTCCCCGCCCCTCCCCGCGAGGGGCACCCTCCCCTCTCATCCGCCGAGAGCAGGATCTCTCCCGCAACCTGCGGGAGAGATCCTGCTCTCGGCGTCTGTGGGCTCGGGCCTACGTGAGGTCCTGCAGCCAGCGCAGGAGGAGGCGGGCGCCGTACCCGGTGGGGCCCTCGGGGATCTCGTGGCGGGCCTTGGTCGCGCGACCGGCGCCGGCGATGTCGAGGTGCGCCCACGGGACGTCCCCCGCGAAGTGCTGGAGGAACAGCGCCGCGGTGATCGAGCCGCCCATGATGTGCGGGTCACGCGACTGGTGGGAGATGTCCGCGACGGCCGAGTCGAGGCTTGGCCGGTAGGACTCGACGAGCGGGAGACGCCACACCCGCTCCCCGCTCACCTCCCCGGCGGACTCGAGCGCCACGGCGAGCGCCTCCTCGGTCGCGTACAGGCCCGCGTGGGTGCGGCCGAGCCCGAGCGTCACGGCGCCGGTGAGCGTCGCGACGTCGACGAGCACGTCGGGGCGGGCGGTCTCCCGCACCCAGGCCATGGCGTCCGCGAGGACCATGCGGCCCTCGGCGTCGGTGTTCGACACCTCGATGGTCGTGCCGTCGTAGGCGCGCACGACGTCCCCGGGCCGGTAGGAGCCGGCGCCGACGGCGTTCTCGGCGAGGGCGAGCACACCGACCACCCGGTGCGGGACGCCGAGCTCGGCGGCCGCGAGGACGGTGGCGAGCACGGCGGCGGCGCCGGCCATGTCGGTCTTCATGCCGACCATGGCCTCGCGCGGCTTGATCGAGATGCCGCCGGTGTCGAAGGTGATGCCCTTGCCGACGAGCGCGACGGTCCGGCCGCGCCGCGCCTTCGGCTCGTAGGTCAGCGTGACCAGCCGGGGCGGGGTGGCCGAGCCGGAGCCGACCGCGAGCAGCGCCCCCATCCCCTGGGCGCGGATCCACGTCTCGTCGTGCACCTCGGCGGTGACGCGGGGCGTGGCGGCGGCGAGCTCGAGGGCGCGCTCGGCGAGCCACTGCGGGTTCTTGACGTTGGACGGCGTCGCCGCGAGGAACCGGGCGCGGACCGTCGCGGTGGCCGTCGTGCGGGCGGCCGCGATCGTCGCCTCGTCCGCGTCGTTCCCGAGCAGGACGAGCCGTTCGGCGGCCGGCTTGCCGGGTCGCGGGGACTGCGCGCGGCGCGGACCGCGGTAGGCGGTGAGCCAGAACCCCTCGAGGAGGGCCGCGAGGCCGGCGGTGCCGGCGAGCGCGCCGACCGGCGTGACGACGGTGCCCAGGCCCGCGGTCGTCCGGCACAGGACCGAGCCGACCGTGCGCATCGCGGCGGGGCCGGCGTCACCGACGCCGACGACGACGAGCCGGGCCGGGAGGTCCTCCCAGCCGAGGGTGCGCCCGGGCAGGGCGCGCGGCAGGTCGAGGACGGCGGACTCCCCGGGCTTGCCGGTGAGGTCGTGGCGCGCGGCGAGGTCGACGAGGTCGATGCCGTAGCGGGCCGCGGCGTCCGCCGTCCCCGGCCGAGGGTCGACGCCCTCGTCGCCGGGGGCCGGCGGCGCGACCGCGACGACGAGCGCGTCGGCGTCCGCGAGCCACTGGTCGACGCTCGCCGGGGACCCGTCCGCCCCGTGGACCTCGGGAAGCTCGGTGAGGCCGAGCTCGCTCAGAGCGGTCATCCGGTGATCAGGAGGCGACGGCGCTGAGGGCCTCGCTGAGCTCGCCGGCCTCGGCGGGCGTCAGCTCGACGACGAGGCGGCCGCCACCCTCGAGGGGAACGCGCATGACGATGCCGCGCCCCTCCTTCGTGACCTCCATCGGCCCGTCTCCGGTCCTCGGCTTCATCGCGGCCATCTGGCACCCCATTCTTGTCTCGTGTCGTACCGCTGGTTCTGCGGCACACCAGGGACCAGTCTAGTCCACCACCCTCCGAGGCGGGGCGAGTGGTGGGGCAACGGTGCAGGTCACGCGCTCAGGCGCGGCCGGTCTCCTCGGCCGTCCGGGCGAGCGACTCGGCCTCGTCGCTCAGCAGCTCGAGGCGCTGCTGGACGCGCTCGACGGCCTCCTCGGCGGTGTCGACGAGCTGGATGAGGTCGAGGTCGTCGGCGGAGATCGTCCCGGCCTCGACCATGGTGCGGCGCGTCCACTCGAGGAGCCCGCCCCAGTACTCGGAGCCGACGAGGACGATGGGGAAGGACCGGACCTTGCCGGTCTGGACGAGGGTGAGGGCCTCCCACAGCTCGTCCATCGTGCCGAAGCCGCCGGGCAGCACGATGAAGCCGAGGGCGTACTTGACGAACATCGTCTTGCGGGCGAAGAAGTACCGGAAGTTGACGCCGAGGTCGACCCACTCGTTCATGCCCTGCTCGAAGGGCAGCTCGATGCCGAGCCCGACGGACACGCCGCCCGCCTCGCAGGCCCCCTTGTTCGCCGCCTCCATGACACCGGGACCACCGCCGGTGATGACGGCGTAGCCCGCCTCGACGAGCCGTCGGCCGACCTCCTCGCCCAGGGCGTACTCGTGGGAGTCCGCCTTGCTGCGGGCGGAGCCGAAGACGCTGATCGCCGGCCCGAGCTCGGCCAGCGCCCCGAAGCCCTCGACGAACTCGCTCTGGATCCGCATGACCCGCCACGGGTCGGAGTGCACCCAGTCCGAGTCGCCGCCCTTGGCGAGCAGCCGCTCGTCGGAGGTCTCGCCGGGGATCTGGTCGCCGCGGAGGGTGACCGGGCCCTTGCGGTAGACGTCGGCGTCGCGTCCGTCCCGCACGGCGGGACGCTCGACGGCGCCGCCGGAGGGGGTGCGGCCGTTCTTGCTGTAGGACCTCATGACGCTCCTTCGGTGAGCCACGCCTCGAGGGCGGTGGCGCAGTCGCGGATCTGGACGGTCGGGCAGTGCTCGTCGTCGGCGTGGGCGAGGGAGGGGTCACCCGGGCCGAAGTTCACGGCGGGGACGCCGAGCGAGGCGAAGCGGGCGACGTCGGTCCACCCGTACTTGGGGGCCGGCCCGCCACCGGTGACCCGGGCGACGGCGGCGATGAACTCGGCGACGCCGGGCGCGTCCAGGCCGGGGCGGGCCCCGCCGGCGCCGTCGACGACGGTGACGTCGTAGCCGGCGAAGACCTCGCGGACGTGGGCCTCCGCCTCGGCGAGGGAGCGGGAGGGGGCGAAGCGGTAGTTGACGAGGACCTCGCACGTGTCGGGCACGACGTTGCCGGCGATCCCCCCGGAGATCCCGACGGCGGACAGTCCCTCGCGGTAGACGAGACCGTCGACCTCGACCTCGGCGGCGACGTACTCGGCGAGCCGGGTGAGGACCGGGGCGGCGAGGTGGATGGCGTTGACCCCGCGCCAGGCCCGGGCGGAGTGCGCCGCGCGTCCCGTCGTCCGGACGGCGACCCGCAGGGTGCCGTTGCACCCGCCCTCGATCCCGCCGTTGCTCGGCTCGCCGAGGACGGCGAAGTCCGCGGCCAGCCAGTCGGGGTGGTGGCGGGTGAGGCGGCCGAGGCCGTTGCGCTCCGCCTCGACCTCCTCGTTGTCGTAGAACACCCAGGTGACGTCCCAGGCCGGTGCGGTGAGCCGGGCGGCGAGGTGCAGAGCGACGGCGACGCCCCCGAGCATGTCGACGCTCCCCCGCCCCCAGAGCACCTCCGCGCCGTCGACGGTGCGCAGCTCGCTCGGCAGGTTGCCGGCGACCGGCACGGTGTCGATGTGGCCGGCGACGACGGCGCGCCGGGCCCGGCCGAGGCGGGTGCGGGCCACGACGGCGTCCCCGTCGCGGAGCACCTCGAGGTGCGGCAGCGGAGCGAGGGCCGCCTCGATGACGTCGGCGAGGGGCCCCTCCTCCCCCGAGACCGACGGGATGTCGCACAGCGCCCGGGTGAGGTCGACGACGTCGGCGCTGCGCAGGTCGGGCAGCGGCGGGACGGTGGCGGGGAGCGGCACGGTCAGTTCCCGGTCTGGTGGAGGGTGCGGGCGGCCTCGGCGATCGAGCCGGTGAGCGAGGGGTAGATGGTGTAGACGTTGGCGAGCTGGTCGACGGTGATCCGCTGGGTGACGGCGACGGCCAGCGGGAAGATGAGCTCGCTGGCCCGCGGGGCGACGACGACGCCACCGACCACGGCACCCGAGTGCCGGTCCGCGATGACCTTGACGAAGCCCTCGCGGATGCCGAGCATCTTCGCGCGCGGGTTGCGGGCCAGCGGCAGCTGGGTGACGACGGCGTCGACGTCGCCGGCGAGCACCTCCCGCTCGGCGACGCCGATCGTCGCGATCTCCGGCGAGGTGAAGATGTTCGCGGTGACGGCGTCACGGTCGAGCGGCGCGACGGCGTCCCCGAGCGCGTGCCACATGGCGATCCGGCCCTGCATCGCGGCGACGGAGGCGAGCGGGAGCACGCCGGTGCAGTCCCCGGCCGCGTAGACGCGGACCGCCGTCGTCCGCGACACGCGGTCGACCCGGATGTGGCCCTGCTCGGTGAGCGCCACCCCGACATCCTCGAGGCCCACGTCCTCGGTGTTCGGGACGCCGCCGACGGCGAGGAGGCAGTGGGAGGCGGGGATGACGCGGCCGTCGGTGAGCTCGACCTCGACGCCGTCACCGACGCGCCGCACGGCGGCGGCGCGGGTGCGGGACAGGACGTTCATCCCGCGGCGGCGGAAGACGGTCTCGATGAGCTCGGCGGCGTCCTCGTCCTCACCCGGGAGCACGCGGTCGCGGCTGGAGACGAGGGTGACCGGCACCCCCAGGCCGTTGTAGGCGCTGGCGAACTCGGCGCCGGTGACGCCGGAGCCGACGACGACGAGGTGCTCGGGCAGCTCGGTGAGGTTGTACATCTGCACCCAGGTGAGGATCCGCTCGCCGTCGGGCTGGGCGTCCGGCAGCACGCGGGGGTGGGCGCCGGTGGCGACGAGGACGATCTCGGCGACGAGGTCC
>Ga0079224_100016219_pt1 | contig 10454 bp, 11 predicted proteins | sample Stecom2015_FD_80414 | JGI IMG/M metagenome (GOLD analysis project Ga0079224, IMG submission 80414) | Agricultural soil microbial communities from Utah to study Nitrogen management - Steer compost 2015 | ecosystem: Environmental > Terrestrial > Soil > Agricultural land | place: USA: Utah...
ACTGTTAACAAAATTCATTTTCTAAACTCACAAATAATCGTATTTTTACCTGACTAAAATTACCTTACTAAAATCGAATTAACTCATGGGCAAAGTAATTGCTGTAGCAAATCAAAAAGGTGGGGTCGGTAAGACCACCACTTCCGTTAATCTAGCGGCATCTTTGGGCGTACTTGAAAAAAAAGTATTGCTAATTGACGCTGATCCTCAGGCAAATGCTACCTCCGGTTTAGGAATTGATGTTGAGTCGGTGGAGGGAGGCACATATCAATTGTTAGAACATTCGGCAACCCCCGAAGAAATCATTGTAAAAACGGAATCCCCAAACGTTGAACTCATACCTGCACATATTGACCTAGTCGCTATTGAGATCGAACTAGTCGATAAAGATCAGCGTGAATATATGTTAGCAAAGGCTATTGAGAAGCTTAGGAATTCGTATGATTATATATTGATAGACTGCGCTCCTTCTCTTGGCTTATTGACATTAAATGCCTTAACGGCGTCTGATTCCGTAATTATTCCAATTCAATGCGAGTATTTTGCATTAGAAGGATTAGGGAAATTACTCAACACAATCAAAAGCGTACAAAAGATACACAACCCGAATCTGGACATCGAAGGATTACTACTAACGATGTACGATTCTAGACTTAGACTATCCAACCAAGTCGTAGAAGAGGTTCAAAAACACTTTAGCGAAATGGTTTTTGAAACCATAATCCAGCGAAATGTGCGACTCAGTGAAGCTCCCAGTTATGGAGAAACCATTATAAACTACGACGCTACTAGTAAAGGTGCAACAAACTACTTAAGTTTGGCACACGAGATAATAAAGAAGAATAAGCAAACGGTGTAAATGGCAAAGGCGACAAAGAAACAGGCTTTAGGAAGAGGTTTATCTGCATTACTTAAGGATCCCGACAACGATATCAAAACGGCCTCGGATAAGAATGCCGATAAGGTAGTGGGTAGCATTGTGGAACTGGAAATTGACTCCATAGAAGTAAACCCATTTCAACCTAGAACCAATTTTAACGAAGAAACATTACAAGAACTCTCCACCTCTATTCGCGAGCTTGGAGTAATTCAACCTATAACGGTTCGCAAATTAGACTTCAACAAATACCAACTAGTCTCTGGTGAACGAAGATTGCGAGCTTCAAAATTAGCAGGTCTGAAACTCATTCCTGCTTATATAAGGATTGCCAATGACCAAGAGTCCTTAGAAATGGCCTTGGTAGAGAACATTCAGCGACAAGACCTAGATCCGATCGAGATCTCACTTTCTTATCAAAGACTTATCGATGAGATCAATATTACTCAAGAACAATTAAGTGATCGCGTAGGTAAAAAACGATCCACAATCACCAACTATTTACGCCTGTTGAAATTAGATCCCATCATCCAAACTGGAATGAGGGATGGTTTTGTCAGTATGGGTCACGGACGAGCACTGATCAACATAGAGAACAAAAAAGACCAGTTAGAGATTTATGAAAAAGTAATTTCTCAACGCCTTAGTGTTCGCGATACTGAAAAATTAGTTCGAGCCTACCAAGAAAGTAAAGATCAAAAGACTGTAAAAAGCGCTAATGTTGAAGTTCCAGAGTATATCTCCGAAAATGTCGATGAATTAACAGAATACTTTTCTTCAAAAGTTGACGTTAAAGTAGCAAAGAATGGAAAAGGTAAGTTAATTATACCATTCCACTCTAAAGAAGATTTTTTACGTCTTACTAAACTTCTTAAATAGTGCTTAAAAAAGGATTATCCATATTTTTTTTCTCGCTTTTTCATTTTATAGTTTTCGCTCAGGAAAAGCAAACGGATTCGATATCGAGCCAACAGGTCAATGTGGATCCCATTCATGAAATGACTAAAAGAGAACTCAAGAAGCTAGAAGAAGAAGCAAAAGACTCCATACAGCCTTTGGCAGTTCAGGACACGGTCGCTAGCGACACCTTGTCTAAAAAAGAAGTCAGACAGCTCAAAAGACAACAAAAACGCGATAGTATTGCCAAAATCCCAGTGGATATTGATCCTTTAGCACCTGCTAAAGCGGCCTTTTATTCTGCCATACTTCCAGGTCTTGGACAAATCTATAATAAAAGTTATTGGAAAGTTCCTTTAGTATATGGAGCCATTGGTACTGGGGCTTATTTTTACATTGAAAACACCAATAATTACAATCGTTACCGAGACGCCTACAAAAGACGTTTAGCAGGATTTCACGATGATGAATTCTACGATATTAACGGTGATGGTATTTCTCCTGGAAACCCAGATGTCAGTGATGACGCCTTAAGGGACGCACAGGAATTCTATCAACGAAATCGCGATCTTTCACTACTGATTACCATTGGATTATATGTTTTAAATATTGTGGACGCCAATGTCGATGCGCATTTAAAACAATTCAACGTCAATGAAAATATATCATTCAAGCCATATATTGAACAAAATCAACTTAATTACAATCCAAACTACGGGCTAAGCCTGAGTTTGAATTTTTAAAATCTATAAAATAATACTGATGAAAATAGCTTTACTAGGGTATGGGAAAATGGGAAAAATGATTGAAAAGATTGCCCTAAGCCGTGGCCATGAAATTGTAGCCAAAATAGACATCAATAGTTCAGATACAGATATTACTAAGGCCGATGTAGCCATCGATTTTAGCATCCCTGATGCTGCTTTTAACAACATTAGCCTTTGCCTAGAAAACGGCGTTCCAGTAATTAGTGGAACCACCGGATGGCTTGACAAATACCCTGAGGCGGTTGCTTTATGTGAAAAACATAAAGGTGCTTTTATCTATGCCTCTAATTATAGTCTAGGAGTTAACATCTTCTTTCAAATCAATGAATATCTAGCCAAGATCATGAATAATCACTCCGCGTATGGAGTAAGCATGGAAGAGATTCACCACACCCAAAAATTAGATGCTCCAAGCGGGACTGCAATCACCTTAGCTGAAGGTATTATAAAACATACCGATAAAGAGAACTGGACCCTTGAGACTCCTAAAGCCAATGAAATTCCAATCAGCGCCAAGAGAATTGATGCAGTACCTGGAACTCATACGGTGAGTTATGAAAGCGAAATTGACAGCATCTCAATGACTCATACAGCAAATAGTCGTGAAGGCTTTGCTCTTGGAGCCGTAGTGGCAGCAGAGTGGATCGTTGGAAAGTCCGGAATCTTCACTATGAAAGACGTGTTAAACTTGGGTTAAAAACCGCATTTAGAACATACATAGAGAAGCTTATGCGGTAATAAATTTTACTTTTACCAACATAGTTAAAAAAATTACTTTAAGCTAAACCAAAAATTATGACAATAACACAATGGTTTATATTCTTTCTATTACTGCAAGTAATTCATTTCGCAGGAACTTGGAAATTATATATAAAAGCTGGTAGGAAGCCATGGGAAGCATTAGTTCCTGTATACAATGCTGTAGTTTTGATGAAAATCATCAACCGTCCTTGGTGGTGGGTGATTTTACTATTTATCCCCATCATTAACTTAATCATGTTTCCAGTAGTTTGGGTGGAAACCATTCGAAGTTATGGAAGAAATAGCACAACAGACACATGGTTAGCAATACTTACTCTTGGATTCTACGTCTATTACGTTAACTACGTTTTGGATGTAAAACACATAGAGGATCGCAATTTAAAACCACGTACAGCAACTGGAGAATGGATAAGTTCCATACTCTTTGCTGTTATCGCAGCTACCTTGGTTCACACCTATTTCATGCAACCCTTTGTGATCCCAACTTCCTCATTAGAAAAAACATTATTAGTAGGGGACTTCTTATTTGTAAGTAAGTTTCACTACGGAGCAAGAACACCGATGACCACTGTTGCTTTTCCGATGGTACACGACACCATTCCAGTGATCAACACCAAGTCCTATCTAGACAAACCACAATTGCCTTATTTTAGACTACCTGGGCTACAGGATATCAAACGAAATGACATTGTGGTATTTAACTGGCCCACAGATACGGTCGAACAATTTTTTAAAATAACACACCGCAAGATTCGTAAACCGATCGATAAGAAATCCAACTATGTTAAGCGCTCTGTAGGATTACCAGGAGATTCCCTATCGATAAGAGATGGATATGTTTTCATAAATGGAGAACAAAACCAATTACCTGGACGAGCAAAGCTGCAATTCTCTTATTATGTCCAAACCACTGGAGAACTCACTCCTAGGTACATGTATGAGCGCTATGGAGTAACAGGAAGCTTTGGTAAGGTCAAAGAAGGCGTCTACTTCTTTTCTTCCCTCACCCAAGAGGCAGCTGATAAGTTAAAAGACAATCCAAATGTGGTTCAAATTCAAAGAAACATTGAGGAAGAAGGAAGCGCTAGGATGGGAAGTGTATTTCCAAATGATAATGGTAATTACCCTTGGAATCAAGATCAATTCGGTCCAATTTACATTCCAGAAGCTGGTAAAACAATAGATTTAAACCCAACAGTTCTTCCAATATATAAACGCATCATAGAACGTTATGAAGGTAACAACATCAAACAAGATGGTGATCAAATTCTTATCAATGGACAGGTGGCAAATAGCTACACCTTCAAACAAGATTATTATTGGATGATGGGTGACAACCGCCACGCCTCAGAGGATAGCCGTTATTGGGGCTTTGTTCCTGAAAATCATATTGTTGGTAAGCCAGTGTTTATCTGGATGAGTTTCGATAGCAACGCAAGTGGTCCATTTTGGAATAAAATTCGGTGGGAACGTGTTTTCACCACTGTCAGTGGCGACAACCAGCCTCGCTCCTACTTGGTCTATTTCTTAGTAGCTGTTGGACTGTGGTACGGGTATAGCGTTTTTAGAAAACGTAAAAATCCAAAATCTTAAATCGATTTTTTTCCATCACACAAATGAAGGTTCTGATACATCCTACATATTTTCCCAGCATTTCTCATTGGGTTGTTATCGCACATCACCAAGGGAAATTAGTGATTGAGGCAAAGGATAATTATCAAAAACAAACCTATAGAAATAGAACCTATATCTATAGCCCAAACGCAAAGCAACTACTAACGGTCCCTATTGTACACACAAAAACCACTGGTCGTCAAAAGTACAATCAGGTAACCATAGAAGAAAGCTTTGATTGGAAAAAACAACATTGGAAATCTATCGAAACGGCGTACCGCACTTCTCCGTATTTTGAATTCTACGAAGATGAGTTAGAACCGTTTTTTAAGAAAGAACACCAATGTTTGTTTCAGATGAATCTTGAGAGCATGGAAATCATAGCTCAGTGCATGCAACTAGAACCTTTTACCTATGAGCTTACTGATGAATTCCTTTTGAACCACCAGGACAAATTAGATAAGCGATCACTAGTAAACGCCAAAACAAAACAAGAGTACTCGTTTGATTCCTATGTACAGGTTTTTGATGATAAGCATGGTTTTATACCAAACTTAAGCATACTAGACCTCCTGTTCAATGAAGGACCTAATTCCCTGAATTATTTATTAAACGTGGATTTAAACCAAATTCCTTGATTCGATTTTTAGTCCATTACGGAATACACTTTATAGTCCCTATTGCAATTGCTTGGCTTTTCTACCGAAAACGATTTAAAGAGGCTGTGCTAATTCTATGGCTTGGAATTATTATCGATCTAGATCATTTATGGGCCGTTCCGATATTTGATCCTGATCGCTGTAGTATCGGATTTCATACCCTACATACCTTTGTAGCCTTTATAATTTACTTAGTCTTATTTGTATATCCCAAGACTCGAATCTATGGATTAGCCTTACTGTTACATCTTGTTGCCGACAGCACAGATTGTTTATTAATGTCTTTACAGCTGTAACTGAGCGATTACTGGATAGTGATCTGAGAGCTTTTCATAACGATTTTTATGCGAGATCACCTCTATACTTGGGTCAGTGAAAATAAAGTCAATACGCAAAGGAAAATACTTAAAGTAGAAGGTTTTTCCAGTACCTGTTCCCTGCTCTTCAAAGGTATCGATATTATCACCTCGTATTTGGTCGTATATGGCAGAGTACTGATTGTTGTTTAAATCCCCACAGGTAATGGTCTTATACGGACTTTCACTGAAATGCTTGACAAAGATATCAGTTTGGACCTGTTGTTTAGAAAACACGGCACCCATACGACTAGCCAGGCGAGTTGAATTTTCTTGGCTCAACTCCTCACTTTGAGGATCTATATGAAAGGATTGCAGATGCACATTGTATATTCGAACAGTATCATTATCCCTTACAATATCGGCAAAAATGGCATTGTTTCCAGAGTTTGGAAAATCTAAAGAACCTTTATTTACAATAGGGAATTTTGAATAGATAGCCTGGCCCGTTTCCTTGGTTTTGTAATTCACATAACGGTAAGGAAATTCTTCGAACTTATCCTCCTTAGTAAAATAAAACTCCTGAAAGCACAGTATGGAAGGATTCTCTTCCTTGATGAGCGACTTAATTTGATCAAAGACTTCCGTATCCCCACCAATCCATTTATAAACATCAAAAACACGTACGTTGTAGGTCATCACCTTTAAAGCTCCATTACCTACAACTTCCTCTTTGCCGGAAAATTTATACAGAGAACTTACCTTTGGATATCCCAGCAAAAGGATCAGGAAAGACAGTAGAAATTGCCTTTTAAACTTCAGCCCCCAATACAACATAAAAAGAATGTTGATTATTATAAGAATGGGCGTAATAAGACTGTAAATAGAAATTCTAGGAAATGATTTCACAGGAATATAAGGGGATATATATCCTAAAATAAGCAGCACAGCAACAACTATATTAATACTAAAAACAAACTTGTTTGCCCAACTTAACTTTTTCATCTACTATCGGTCCGATTCCGGTTTTATTGGTGATTAATCTTTGCCTGCATTAAATAGAAAGTCTTTTTCTTCCCTAGACAAACTCTCATATCCACTTTTGCTAATCTTATCTAAAATAGCATCTATTTTCTTCTGGTGATCTGATATTTCAGGGGCATTACCTTTCCTAGATTTCTTGCTTCTGTAAACAGTCCTCATGGGTGCCTTCTTTGATTTGCTAAACAAAGATGACACGCTATCCATAATCATGTAAATCCCTCTCCCCATATCATCGCCTTGTTGCAACTTTTTGGCATACACAAAGCCGAGTAAAGCACCACCTAAATGCGCTAGATGGCCACCTGAATTTGAAAAAGGCAATGACACTAAATCAAGTAAAACTAGGGCAGCTCCAATATACCAAAGTTTTACATTCAAAATAAAGAACAATTTCACTTCTTGGTGAGGCATACTAGTACAAACAAAAATCATAACCGCCATTACAGCAGCTGAAGCCCCAATAAGAGAAGAGTTCACCCCAGAGAAGACAGGGAATATGTTATAACTCAGCAAAAATAAAAGCCCCCCTGCCATAGCTCCTAAGATATACAAACTAATAAAGCGCTTAGTAGGATGTATCATTAGAAAAAAACGTCCTACAAAAAAAAGCAGGAGCATATTCCAAAATAGGTGCATAAAGCTTCCGTGGAAAAACGAATAGGTGATTAAAGCCCAAGGCTGAATAATATAGTCATCAAATCCTTTAGGAAGCTCAAACCAGCCCATTATAAAATCGATTGGTAACTGAAATAAAAACACCACAAGTGCATTGATGATAAACACAGCGGTATTGATTATGATCAGCTTTTCCGCGATGTTTAATGCTGAAAATTTCATATTTATTTCATCCCTTATACCCATACTTAATTATTGTTTTAAACCCTCATTGATCTACTACACTAATCCCAGCGGTTATTTCTAAATTGATTTCGTTTCCAATACCAAACCATTATAAATCCAAATAGTGCTCCTCCCAAATGCGCGAAATGTGCTATTCCTTCTCCAAGAATAGAGGATCCAGAGAGACCTGAAAACAAATCAACTAAGATAAGTCCTGGTATAAAGTACTTCGCCTTTACTGGAATTGGGAAAAATATCAGCATAAGCTCTGCATTTGGAAACATCATTCCAAAGGCCACCAAAATTCCGTAAATAGCCCCTGAGGCACCCACGGAAGGACTAATATAAGATCCAAGGAAATTATCCAACCCATCTGGCGATAGTATGGCTTCCCAGGTAATCATATACCTTCCTTCTCTTAAAATTGTATAAATCTCAAATTTATCATACCCCTCAGCAAGTAAAAGCTGCAATCCACTATTGAAATGATAATAATTAACCAAGATATGAATTAAAGCTGCTCCAAGACCTGAAGAAAAATAAAAGAATATGAATTTATTTCGTCCCCACATTTGTTCCAATGGAGTACCAAAAGCCCAAAGTGCATACATATTGAATAAAATATGCATAAAGCCCCCATGCATAAACATATGAGTGACTACCTGCCAGAGGTAAAAGTTTTCATTTTCTGGAAACCATAGCGCAAACCACTGATACATTTGATCCCCAAGAAGCTGTGTGGCGATAAAAAACAGCACATTGACAATCAGTATATGCTTAACCGCGTCTGTTATTCTTCCCATGCTATTGTTATAAAAATCGTTTATCTAATTCTTCTAATGACATTGTAATAAATATAGGCTTTTGAAATGGAGAAACCATGGGCTCTTTTGTAGCAAACAAATTATTTACTAAAGATTCCTGGGCAGCAGTGTTTAAATGTGCTCCGCTCTTCACCGCAAGAGTCCTACACATCGCCTTGGCCAAAACATCTGATTGAGAGAGTGAAGATTCCGGAATTTCTTGCTGTAAATCAGCCAGCAACTGGTCAATGATCCCGCCAACTTCACTTTCTGATACATTCAAGGGCATCCCACTGAGTTGAACCTCATTTTCAGTCATTTCTGAAAACACAAATCCAGTACGTTCTAGACTGTCCTTAATTGTTTTTAAAAGCTCCATCTCTGTGGTGGAAAATTCCAATGTCAATGGAAATAACAATTGTTGACTACTTCCAGTATCCACCGTGATATTTTTTAAATATTGCTCATATAACACCCGTTGATGTGCACGATGTTGATTGATAATCACCATACCTGATTTAATGGTAGTGACAATATATTTTTTGTGCAACTGATAGGTGGTCGGTGAAATATCTGTTTCCTCTTCGGTGAATAATTCATTCGCTGTAGATTCCGACTCAATACTGACGGTTTTAAAATTCTCACTAGAATCTACCGACACGTATAAACTCTCCCAAGAAGCCTCAACTCTATCGGCTTTGAGATAGGGCTTTGAGGCTACCCTAACACCACCTTTACCTTCCTCCTTAAAGGGGTTAAAGTCGGCGTCAACCTCTACCCCAGGTTGCTTTGGTAATTTGGTTTTATAACTATAAGGGGTGTCCAAATTGGAATCCCGATCAAAATCTAGTACAGGTGCCACGTTGAACTGCCCAAGACTATGTTTGACAGTTGATCGAAGAATGGCATACATCGCCTGGTCTTCATCAAATTTTACTTCCGTTTTTGTGGGATGGATATTAATATCAATAGAAGATGGATCTACCTCTAAAAATATAAAATACCCAGGGTGATGACCTGGTTTTAATAAACCTTCAAATGCTGAGCTAACCGCATGGTGTAAATAAGAATTTTTTACAAAACGGTTATTGACAAAGAAAAACTGCTGACCTCTAGTTTTTTTAGTAAAAGCTGGTTTACTGATAAAACCATTAATTTTAACCACATCTGTGTCCTCTTTAACGGGCACCAATTTTTCATTAGTTTTACCTCCAAAAACATTGACAATTCGTTGCCGAAGGTTAGAAGGTGGTAATTTAAATAATTCGGAATTATTATGGAAAAAGTCAAAATGAATATCAGGATGAGCAAGCGCAATCCGATGAAATTCATCAATAATATGACGCAGTTCCACAGTATCTGACTTTAGAAAATTACGTCGTGCTGGAATATTAAAAAACAAGTTCTTAACAGCAATAGAGGTTCCCTTTTCACAGGCGATTGGTTTTGGGTCATTAATAGTGCTCCCTTCAATCTTAAGTTGTATACCTACTTCATTATCCTCTTCCCGAGTTGAAATCTCAAGGTGCGCAATAGCCGCAATAGAAGCCAATGCTTCACCCCTAAACCCTTTGGTGTGTAATTGAAAGAGATCTTCTGCCGTTCTGATCTTAGAGGTAGCATGACGCTGCACAGAGAGCAACATATCGCGCTCACTCATCCCTTTTCCATTATCGACAACCTGGATAAGTGTTTTCCCTGCGCCTTTAATGATAAGCTGAATTACTGTACTTCCTGCATCTACTGCATTTTCTACCAATTCCTTTACCACCGAGGCAGGCCTTTGTACTACCTCACCGGCTGCTATTTGGTTTGCAACATGATCGGGTAAAAGCTGTATTATATCTGCCATTAAAAGAGAGTCTCAAGTTTAATTTCCTTAAGCGCATACCATG
>Ga0079224_100016220_pt1 | contig 10454 bp, 12 predicted proteins | sample Stecom2015_FD_80414 | JGI IMG/M metagenome (GOLD analysis project Ga0079224, IMG submission 80414) | Agricultural soil microbial communities from Utah to study Nitrogen management - Steer compost 2015 | ecosystem: Environmental > Terrestrial > Soil > Agricultural land | place: USA: Utah...
ATAATCCAAACGCTGTATATACTTCTGCTTATGTGAAGTACCAGTTTAGAGAGAATGAACCTAACATTCCATTTAGTGGCGGAACATATCACGGAACAAAAAATATTCTCAACATAGGTGTGGGATTTACAAACCAAATCAAGTCGTCTCAAAGCCTTACCGTACAAAATGATACTCTAACCCACACAGCGAGATCATTTGCTATAGATGCATATTATGAACAGATGCTTACCAATAATCATTCTTGGACTCTTTATATAGCATATATAAACCACGACATTGGCCCCAACTATGTACGTAACCTGGCAGTCAATAATATAGCAGATGCAGGTATGAGTACCTCTTTTAATGGTGTAGGGAATGCAATTCCTGTAAACGGTACGGGAGACATTTTAGTTTTTCAGGTAGGGTATTTACAAAAGTTTAAAAAATATACATTTATAGAAGGTATACAACCATATTTTTTGGCTCAATATTCAGATCTGGACAAACTTGACACTCCTATTATGCTTTATGTAGGAGGGGTCAATTTTTTAATAAATGATCATAATTCAAAATTTGTTCTGGGTTATCAAAACTGGCCTGTAGTTATGAAGGACTCTTCAATAAAAAACTCAAGGAATTCCCTTGTGGTATTGATGTATCAATTTAAGTTCAAATAGCGTATATGCATATTCTGGAGTTACTACCTTTGTCCGGACATAAAATTTAAGACCGTTTGTTATAAAAAATATATTAGAAACAAGAAAAAAAGATAATCCTGCTCTCCAATATTGTTTAAATATTTACATTATAGAATTCTGATTTTAGCAAAACAATGTTTATTATAGCTTCAACATGCGAGCCAATTCCACAATTTATTAAAATATTATGGAAGAGATTATAAAAACTATACTCACAAAATGCAATTTTGATTTCATAAAATAAAAATTCTATAGAAGCGCCTGTTACTTGCAGGTGCTTTTTTAATTACCTTTATCTGTCTGGCTTTCTTCTTTGAATAAAAGTTCATTAGTCCTCCTTACAGATTCCCTGTCTTTGTAATCTAACCATTGTTGCCCCTTGTACCTTCGCATCCAATTATCATAATGCCTTATAAGAGCAACGTTAGCTAATCCTCTAAACAGATTTTTTGGCCTTCCGGCTAATGAACGCAGGCTTAAAGAAAATCCGGGTGTGAGGTATTTCATATAGTGCCACCAGCCCTCGGGCATATATAACATGTCGCCATGTTCAAGATGTGTAATGTATGGATTAACTTTTTTAAGAGCGGGGAATTTCTCATAATCCGGATTATCAAAATCAATATTTTCATTACATAACCACGAATAGGGTAAACGATACATATATTTACTCTCTTTAGGATCAATCAAAAGGCACTGCTTACGTCCTGCAAAATGAATATGGAAAATATTAGGAAAATCAATATCATAGTGCATGAATACTTTTGCATCCTCTCCCCCGAAGAAAACCAAAGGCAGGTTTTTCAGAAGTCGGGGTCCCAAATCAGGCCAGTGCATATCATACTTCATTGAAGGCACATCTTTCATAAGGTTGTACAGAAAGATACGAAGATCAGTCGGACCTTTTTCAAGAATATCAATATATTCAGACATAGTCATTTTAAAATCCGGCTCATTTACCTTCTTTGTATAATCCGTTTTCCTGCCGTCATATAACGGTACTGTTTTTTCGCCTGCAACTTCGCGTAAAAATGGAAAGTTCCATTTTGTATAAGCGGGCCAGTCCTCAATCTGGTTTGTAATTACTACAGGTTTCTGAGGCTTGTAATAACGCTCTATAAACTCATTTTTAGTGAGTTTATCAACCCTTTCTATAGTAATAAATTCTTTAAATGCCATGACATAAAAATAAGATTCATCAAAAATCTGATATGTTCCTAATGGAAATACATTATCAAATATTAAACTTAATAAAAAAACCATCACCATTTACATTAAAACAAAAAGGGACATTGACTATTTTTCCGTCATCCTGACGTTTTGCCCCAAATAAGATAAAAGTTTTACTAATCTCAACGAAATACTTTTGCATAATCATGCGATAGAGTCGCCTCCTGACAGGGCTTCCACTTCCAAAAAGAACAAAAATATCCGGATAGTGCTGCCCGAATATACATATTGACGATGCTACAGTACGCATTATTTTTTCAATATCACCATTATTGCTAACCCTTTGGTCATCAACTGTAATCACACCTTCTTTTTCATCGACATATCTTACATCAGCAAGCCCCAAATTATATACCTTCGGATTTGAAGTGGGGTAAAATCGAATAACTTTAAGAATCTGATCTTTACTCCCTAAACTAACAAATTGAAAAACAGTGAAATCGTCATTTGGGTAAAGTTTGTATATGGAAAAATTCATAGGCTTAAATAATAAAAGGTCACATTGAAATTAATAATCATTAAAAAACACAACCCTGTTTTCTTCTACCCAACTGACAGCATATAAATACAGAGAAGTTTACCATATTTGCCAACCCTTACCAATCGCTTCTGCAGTTTGGGCTTTATACCATTCATTAAAACCATATTTAAGATCGGGATTGCCTGACACTTTTATAAGCATAGTCAATTCGTAAAGTTTCTCTTCAGCCAGTCTTTATCTGCGGGAAAAATAAAAGGGAACAGATTAGTATGGCGAAGCGTTAGCTATTAAAACCTTGACTTTTTCAAGAGATAATTGAGTAACTATTTCTCTGTTGTTTAGATGTATAGTAGCTACTTTGTTGCTATCTTCTGAAACACTTACAATAAAATCTATGTTTATACTGTGTGTAATATTACTATCCTTTATGTCGATAAATTTGCTCATGATAAATAAATTAAAATTGTTTTATTTAAATTATAGGTGCAACCAGGTCAAATTCGTTATTTATAAACTCTCTGGTTGTGTGGGGTATAGTACTTTCAATATAATCCTGATCTGTAAAACATTGTTCAATACTTATTGAATGTGCCTTAATTTCTTTCAATATACCCTGTATGCATTCAACAGCACATGCATTGTCAGTATACACCTGAATCCTGTTTATGATTATAGGTGTTCCGACTAGTTTTGTTAATTTATTTAAATCCATAATACTCTAATTTAAAAGCATTGTTTAATTGTAATGCTATCCTGTCAATGTTAGGCATTCTTTTAAGGCTGTGGTGTTAAATTACTCACAACCTTTAATTTATTGTGAGCTTATTGGCAATATCAAGAGAGATAGTAGTTAACTTTAATGAATTTATGATATGGATATATTGACACTGCTTACAATACTGGTAATTATTAGTGCCGGGTTTTCTTATTTCAACCAACGTTTCCTAAAACTGCCTGGTACCATAGGTGTAGTGACGATTTCGGTAATTGTTTCAGTTTTAATATTATTTCTGGGAAAAGCAAATATTGCTACTGCAGATAAAGTAAAGGAGATATCATCAGGGATAAATTTTTCTAAGGTACTGTTAGATATTATGTTGGGATTCCTCCTTTTTGCCAGTGCACTGCACTTTGATTACAAAAAACTTAAAGAACAGCGATGGCCTGTATTTCTCTTAAGTACTATTGGCGTACTACTTTCAACAGCAATCTTCGGTACACTCTTATTTTTTGCTGCCAGATTTATCAGTTTTCCTCTACCGTTTATATACTGCTGTATTTTCGGTGCGTTAATTTCTCCTACAGACCCAATTGCCGTAAGCTCAATATTAAAAAATTCACATATTCCTCCAAAACTTAGCGTAATTATTTCAGGTGAATCGCTTTTTAACGATGCTGTCGGGTTATTATTGTTTGTAACACTCTTAGGGATTGCACAACAACCTGATGCGTCCCTTACTATATCCCATGTAGCAGGAATATTGATTAAGGAAGTTTTTGGGGGTATGATAATCGGGCTAATTGGCGGTTTTACAGGTTATAAGCTCATTAAGTCGATTAAGGACTTTCAAACTATACTTCTAATCTCACTGGCTCTGGTTCTGGGCATCGCATTGGTAGGCAGTTATTTTAAGGTATCGGTTGCCCTTGCAGCTGTAACGGCAGGTTTAATTATTGGCAATAAAAGCTTTAATAAAAATTCTGTATCCAATGACTTTCTACTTCGTATCTGGAAACTTATTGATGAAGTGCTTAATACTATTTTGTTTGCAATGATAGGACTACAATTAGTAACAATGCCCTTTTTGCGGGAATACTGGCTGCTGGGTTTTGTAGGTATTATAATTCTGCTGGTAGCCAGGATAGCTAGTGTTTCATTACCAACCTTGTTTCTTTTGGGTAAACTAAGGTTAAGTAACCTTTTTATCTTAACCTGGGCAGGATTACGCGGAGGTATTTCCATAGCAATGGCGTTGTCTATACCAGCTTCAACGTTTAGGGAGAGTATACTTTCGTGCTGTTATTTTATTGTACTATTTTCCATTATAGGCCAAGGACTTACAATTAATTGGGTAGTAAGGAGGATGAGTAGTATTAATAACGTTAAATAAACCGATCAATACGAAATCTGACAAAAATCCAATTATCAAAAATGATAGCGGATTATTTTAAGCTCCCGAACTGGTTTATTTGACAAAACTCCAGTATGATATTATAATAATTAATTATTGTAAAAGTTTTTTTCTTAAAACACCCTAAATTATCTTAAACACCACTACGCTGAAAGCCTAGCCAATACTGTCAGATCTTCAATAAAGGTGCTCAAAAATTGTCAGGGAAAGTCCACTGTACGGGACAACTCTAAATTCTTAAAGAGTTATACTTTTTTCCAGAATTTTAAAATAAAAATAGTTTAATTGTTAGTTACTTGTGCTAACTTTCATAAAGGAAAATCATTTTCAATACAATATAAACTGATTTTATAAATCTTTCAAGAAAAAAGGTTACTACAATTAAGTGGTCAACTATATTATTTGTAAAATAAATATTATTACATAATGTCGTTTTTTTCCAATTTTTAAGTTTATCCAAATTCTAGTTTTGCCATAAAAATGAATTATGGTACTTGATAACAAAAAAATTGAAGCTTTTTCCACACAAGTGATTTTAGACCTTTCGGCAGGAATGTCGGGAGTACTGGTTCAAATAGGCTTGGAACTTGGCTTATATAAAGCTATGGCCAAACTTGGAGCAACAAATGCAAAAGAACTTTCAGGTTATACAGGAACATTTACAAGATATATCCAGGAATGGCTTAACAATCAGGCAGCAGGTGGCTATCTTCTTTATGATTCAAACGAAAAAACCTATACCCTACCGCAAGAACATGCCTTAATATTAGCAGACGAAAACAGTCCGTTTTACATGACACCCGGATTTAATGTGATTTCCAGTATGTGGATGGATAAAGATTTAATTGTAAAAGATTTTAAAGAAGGTAAAGGTATAGGCTGGCATCAACATCACCACAGTCTGTTTTTTGGAACAGAAGCTTTTTTCAGGGCTGGTTACCGTGCAAATTTGGTTAACCAATGGATTCCTTCTCTGTCTGGTGTTAAGGAAGTATTGGAAAAAGGAGGCAAAGCTGCAGATATAGGCTGTGGTCATGGGGCATCTACTCTACTAATGGCAGAACATTTCCCAAAATCAGTTTTCTTCGGTTTTGATTATCACGAACAATCCATAAAAACAGCAAAAGAAAGAGCTCTGACTACTAAACTAAAAAATACTGCTTTTGAAGTTTTTAATGCTGAAAATTATACCGAAGGGGATTTCGACCTTATTTGCTTTTTTGATTCTTTCCATGATTTAGGCAATCCTCTTCAGGCATTAAAACATGCAAAAAGCAAACTTTCAGAAAACGGTTTTATAATGCTTGTAGAACCCGCATCTTTTGATGAGACCGAAAAAAACTTTAACCCTGTAGGACGGATGTTTTATGCTGCCTCAACTACCTTATGCGTGCCTAATTCAAACTCGCAAAAAGGCGCCTGCTGTATGGGAGCACAAGCCGGTCCGGCAAAGGTTAAAGATCTCGCTTTTAAGGCTGGTTTTTCCCGTGTAAAGGTTGTAAAACAAACCCCGGTAAATCTAATCTTTGAGATAAGAAAATGAAACAACCAGCAATTTTTTTAATGCTTTTATCTGTTTTAACATCATGCCGAAGCTCTAAACAGGTAACAATAAATAATCAGGAGCAAATTATAAAAACAATGCTTTTTAAGTGGAAAGACGGACTTAAAGCTTATGAAAAAGAAGAAGCTAAAGCAATTTTTTATATGCTGGTTGATAAAATAGACGGTTTTGACTCTTTTAAAGAATATCAAATTGTTTCAGACAGGTTTGAAGCAGTATATGTATTAGAGTTTTCTAATAAAAATGCCTTTGAGGTGTATAACAATCATCCTTTGCATAAAGAATTATCTCAAAAAGGACCTGAGCTCATCTCTGATTATATGGAGTATATACATTATAAATAAAATGCAATATGAAAAAGTTGATTTTACTGTTTTTGGTTTCTGTTGCTTCTCATGCTCAGTATTCTCCACAAATAATACTTGATGAGGAAGTTTTTGGGATAACCGAAATAATAACAGCCGATTTGAATAATGACGGGTATAAAGAAGTTATAACTTCTCAAAAGTATTTTAACAATCATAAGGTATCGTTCTTTAACAATCTTGGCGATGGTGCGTTTGGTTCTCAGCAAATTGTATCCACAAATTTGGATACTCCTCTTGCAGTGGCAGCGGGAGACATTAATACTGATGGATGGATAGATCTTTTGTCAATTTCAAGAGTCGAGAATACCGCCATTTACTACCTTAATCAACAGGGTAGCTTTCCTGATGAGGTTGTTTTTGATAACAGCTTTTTAAACCCACTGGATATAAAAACTGATGATATAGATAATGACGGCGATTATGATATAGTGGTTTTAGACCGTATTTCACTAAACATATATTATAATCAGGGTAGTCTTAATTTTACCAAACAAACAGTTGATCCCGGTGTAATTACCGAGTATACTGATTTGATAATTACAGATATTAATAATGATGGTTTTAAAGACATTGTCACTGGTTCATTATTAAAAACTCTTATTTATATCAATAACAACGGACAATTTTTTTATGATGAAGCCCGTACAAATTCTATTGGCAGTGAAGCTTTTATTACAGTAACTCATATGGCCGACTTTAACAATGACGGCAATATTGACCTTATTACAAACGGAGGCTTTTTTCAGGATATACGACTGTACACTAATACAGGTAACGGTTATTTCAGCTTTTCACAAATAATAGATTTGATAGTTAATTGTTATTCGGTTTCTTCTATAGATTATGATCAGGATGGAGATCTTGATGTGTATACTACTATTCCGCAATTAGGCCAAGTTGTATGGTATGAGAATATCGACGGAGTAATGGGAGAAAAAAATATCATTGAAGAAATTGATAATGTTGGGGCTGTTAAAGTTCATTCAGATGATTTAAATAATGACGGAAAAGATGACCCTATGTGGTCTGCCCCTATCTCTATATATTTAAGTCAGGATATACTAAACAATAATGAATTTGATTCCGTTTCAAAACTATCAGTTTATCCCAACCCCAGCAAAGGAAGCTTTAGTATTGAATCTACCTTAAATGGCACTGCAAACATATTCAATTCTATGGGACAAAAGGTTTATGGTAACTTACCGGTTGCATCAGGTCATAACAATTATACTGTAAACCTTAGTCCTGATATTTATTTTTTACAAATAATAACTAATAATAAAAAAAGCTATATAAGGCTTATAATAGAGTAAATGTGTTTTGTTTTTTGGTAATTATTACTCTATAACTAAAGAGGATATTTTTATATCCTCTTTTAATCTTTAAAATGAAAATGAAAAATATAAACGTTAAAATTGTAAGCTCATTCAGTATAGGTAACAGCGGGGGTAACAAAGCCGGAGTTGTTCTAAATGCAGACAATCTTACAAACATTGAAAAACAGAAAATTGCTGCACTTGTGGGTGTTTCAGAAACAGCCTTTGTTTCATCATCTGAAATAGCCGATTTTAAATTAGACTTTTTTACTCCTGTAAAACAGATACCACATTGCGGCCACGCAACTGTTGCTACTTTCTCTTTACTGAAACAGTTAAATCAGGTAAAAGGAATTGTCTCTTCAAAAGAAACTATTGACGGAACAAGGGAAATATCGTTTGCAGGCAATTTAGCTTTTATGGAGCAAAAGGCTCCTCAATACATTTATCTGGATGATTACCATACTGTTTTAAAACTTTTAGGTATAAGTAAAAATGAATTACATGACGACCTAACTCCAATGATAGTAAATACCGGAAATTCGTTTTTAATGCTGCCTGTTAAAGATATTAAAACATTGCAAAACGTTAGTCCTGATCTTAATGCTATCCTAAAATACTCTGAAAGGCATAATGGTGTAGGGGTTTATACCTTTACTCCTATAAACAGCAGTGAATATGATGCAGAAACAAGAATGTTTGCACCTCTATATGGAATTAATGAAGAAGCTGCAACAGGCATGGCAGCCGGTCCTTTGGCGTGCTATATGCATAAATATCTTAATGCAAAAAAGGAATATCATATTAGTCAGGGTAAATTAATGCCTCTGCCTTCACCAAGCAGTATAACCGTAAAATTAGCTATTGACAGCGGAAAAATTTCCAAACTCTTTGCAGGAGGCAATGCTTATGTGGAAAAAGAAGTCACAATAAGCATATAAACAACTGTAAATATACATTTTTCAAACTAAAAAGTCGTTTTTTTACAATTTAAAAAAAAAGCTCAAAAGTACATTTGTTCTATAATTTAAAAAGAAAATTAAATGGAAAATGTACTTACAGCAAACAAGGAACTTTTGTTTGAAGAAAGTGTAAACCTAACAGGCTTTACAGAGTATGGATACAGCCTTAATGACCTTATGGAAGGAAATGTACCTATTCCACCCGAAGGCATAACCTTCGATATTTTGTTTGAAGGAGATCTTTATGGTGAAAAGTTAAATGGCAGGATTAAAGGTGTGGATTACCTCACTATCAGAGCAGATGGCAGATTTTTTCTGGACTTGCATGCAACCCTTATTACAGATGATGGTGTAAATATCAAGATTAAAGAAACCGGTATTAATAAGAACGGAGAACTTTTATTAGACATGAGCTTTCATACTAATAATGAAAAATACAAATGGTTAAATCATGAGCAGATAATAGGTTTAGGATTTGCCGATTTTAATAACGGAACTGCAACAATAAAAGCATATACAATCAAAAATCAATAAAAATGATAACAGTTAACTTAAATGAATTAGAACTTGCCGAGTTTACCGGTAAGGAAAACGCTTCTCAACACTGTAAAGCTACTTTCCCGTTAGTTGGAGCACACGGCTCTAAAAATCTTGCAACGGTATATTTTGAAATAGCTCCAGGTGATCATCTTGGAACTCATACTGATAGTGCCGAAGAGCTGCTTATAATATTATCTGGTGAAGCTCAAGCTACAGTAGGGAATGTAACAAAACAGGCAGTAGAGGGTAGTCTTGTATTAGTACCTGAAATGGTTCCGCATAATATAAAAAACACAGGAAATACTTTACTTAAGGTACTTGGCGTTTTTGGTGGGGCAAATAATATTATTGCAACATTTGAAAAAGAATGGTTGCCTGAATCAAATGTAGTTGACACCGCTTTATTATTTGAACAAAATACCCCATAACACTAATTGACAGACAATTAGTACTTTTGTATTGTTATGAATATTAAATTTTCAGAATACAGACCCTCATTAGCCCTCCGTAATCTTATACAGGTTTACTGGACAGGTGATTTCAATCTGTATTCTGAAAATCAATTTGTACAATCTGTAATACCAAACGGATGTATAGAACTAATTATACATTTAACTCATGATCATTGTGAACTCATAAAAGAAGACTCATGGGGAAAATCACCGGAATTTACACTTATAGGCCTTCAAACCAAAACCTATGATGTACGGTTTAATCAGTTAGTACAGGTTTTTGGTATTCGTTTTAACCCCGAGGCCATTCATACTATTTTTGGAGTACCCTCCTCTTATTTCACTGCTACTTTTGAAAACAGTAAAGACGTTTTGGGTAGAAATTTTGACGATTATTGTTCTAAGCTAAGGGAATCAAAAACCATAACTGAAAAAATAACGCTTACCGAAAACTTTCTGCTCACAAAGCTTTCAGAAAAATCATTTCAGCCGGATTATGTACGTCTTGCTTCAGAAATTATCCGACACTATCACGGTCTTATAAGCCTAAATGATCTTATAGAAAAAGTACCTATAAGTCCAAGACAGTTACAACGGGAATTTAAAAAAAAATATGGTATTACTGCCAAGGAGTATATGCGCCTATCCAGAATTAACGCGGTACAAAAATACATGCAGTCTAAAGCTGTAAATCTAACTGAACTCACTTATGAAAATGGCTTTGCC
>Ga0079224_100016221_pt1 | contig 10454 bp, 6 predicted proteins | sample Stecom2015_FD_80414 | JGI IMG/M metagenome (GOLD analysis project Ga0079224, IMG submission 80414) | Agricultural soil microbial communities from Utah to study Nitrogen management - Steer compost 2015 | ecosystem: Environmental > Terrestrial > Soil > Agricultural land | place: USA: Utah...
ATCAACCTCCCCCGGGCTGGAAGATCGAGAGGTCGAGGTCCTCTCCGTGTTCGCGCATGCGCTCGCAAAAGGCGGGGACGAAGCCCACGGCCCGGTGGCCGCCGTCCCAGACGAAGATCTCCTGGAGCGTCACCCGCTCCCCCTCCATGCCCGTGACCTCGGCGATGGAGACCACCCGCCGCCGGCCGTCGGGGAGGCGCGCGGTCTGCACCACCAGGTGAACGGCGCTGGCGATCTGCTCGCGGATGGCGCGGGATGGCAGGTCCATCCCCGCCATGAGGCAGAGCGTCTCCATGCGGGCGATGGCGTCGCGGGGCGAGTTGGCGTGCACGGTGGTCAGCGAGCCATCGTGGCCGGTATTCATCGCCTGCAGCATGTCGAGCGCCTCGCCGCCTCGACATTCGCCGACCACGATGCGATCGGGGCGCATGCGCAAGCTGGCCCGCACCAGGTCGCGGATGGTGACGGCGCCCTTTCCTTCCATGTTGGGCGGCCGGGCCTCGAGACGAACCCAGTGCGGCTTGCGGATCTGCAGCTCGGCGGCGTCCTCCACCGTGAGGATCCGCTCTCCCTCGGAGAAGAACTCGGTGAGCGCGTTGAGAAGCGTGGTCTTTCCCGAGCCGGTCCCGCCGGAGATCACCACGTTGCGCCGAGCCCGCACCGCCAGCTCGAGAAATCTTCGCATCGGCTCGGAGAGCGTGCCCCGCCGTACCAGGTCGTCGAGGCCGAGCCGATCGTGGCGGAACTTGCGAATGGTGAGACAGGGGCCGCAGAGCGCCAAAGGCGGGATGATGGCGCAGACGCGCGAGCCGTCGGGGAGGCGCGCGTCGACGATGGGCGACGCCTCGTCGATGCGGCGTCCGACGCGAGCGGCGATCCGCTCGATCGCACCGAGGAGCGCGCGTTCGGAGGAGAAGACCCGCGGGGAAAGCTCCAGCCGTCCCTCCCGCTCCACGTAGATCCGGGAAGGGCCGTTGACCATCACCTCGGTGATGGAGTCGTCGGCCAGAAGCGCCTCCAGGGGCCCCAGCCCGAGGACCTCGTCGAGGATCTCTCGGTGCAGCGACTCGACGGTGATCGAGGGCGGGATCGCTTCGCGAGCTTCGGCGAGGATGCGCGCGATGGCCTCGTCGGTGCGGCGGCGCAACTCCTCCTCGGGAAGGTTCTCGATCTCGAGCCGCCGCGGGTCGAGGGCGGCGATCACCTCCTCGATGAGTGCCCGCCGAAGTTCCACCGGATCCTCGGCCGCGTCCCCTTTCTCGGATGCACACACTTCGAGTGAGAAGGGCCCCACGCAGAGGCGCGCGTCGGGCGGGATGGGCGCGGGGCCTTCGACCCGCCGGCCGTCGATCCAGGTGCCGTTGCGCGAGCCAAGGTCTTCGATCCACGCCCGAGCCCCCTCCAGCCAGATCCGCGCGTGGCGCTTGGAGACCTGCGGATCGTCCAGCCTCAGATCGCATCCCACGGCCCGTCCCACCAGGGCGCTCTCGACAAGCGAAAAGGTGAAGGAGGCATCGCCGGGACCGGTGATCCGGATTTCCATGGCTTCCTCCGCAAAAAGATCGAGACCTCAGTCGAGGATTCCGAATCCAAGTTCGCGCTCGCCCGCCTCGTAGGTCTCGCGCATCCGCTCGATGGCGGAGACCACCTCCCGGCTCTCCGGATTGACGAGGCGAGGCGTGACGAAGATGAGCAGTTCGCGTTCGGTGTCGTCGGTGGTGCGCTGCTTGAAGAGCTCGCCGAGGATGGGGATGTCGCCGAGCAGCGGGACCTTGGAGACGCTCTTCTGCTCGTCGAGGGTGTAGACGCCGGAAAGCACGATGGTCTCGCCGCTTCGCACGGTCACCGAGGTCTTCACCGATCGGTTGCGAAAGCCGGGGACGGAGACGTTGGGACCGACGGCGACGGCGACGGAGCGATCGAGCTCGGAGACCTCCGCCTCGATCTCGGTGACGATGTTTCCGTTGCGGTCGGCGGTGGGCCGCAGCCGCAAGACGACGCCGTACTTGCGATACTCGACGGTATTGCTGTTCTGGGTGATGAGCGGCAGCGGCACCTCGCCGCCGGCGAGGAACTCGGCCTCCTCGCCCGAGGCGCAGACCAGGGTGGGCTGGGCGAGGAGGCGGCCGAATCCCTTGTCGACCGCCATGCGAAGCGACCACTGCCCCGTGCCCTCCACCAGCGCCTCGTAGCTGCCGACGGTGACGCGGCCCCCGCCGTCCACCGGGAAGTTCCCCTGGATCGCGGTGGCGGCCGCGGCGCTGCCCGCGACGTCGAAGGGAAAGCGGATGCCGAGCTGGCGCATCTTCGACCGTCGCACCTCGAGGAAATGCACCTCCGACAGGACCATGCGCCGCAGGCCGAGCTGGACGAGGTTTTCGGCGGTCTCGCCCAGAGCCGCGACGACGAGCTCGGCCTTGCGCTTCTCGACCTCCGATTCGACGTGGCCTTCGAGGACGATCCTTCCCCCGATCGCCTGCGCCACCACGTGACCGAGCCCGGCCCTCCGAAGCTCGCGGTTGATCTCCGCGACGGAGAGGTTGCGGGCGTGCTCCGTGACCCGGACCATGGAGCGGACGTCGGGGTAGAGCTCGAGGACGGCCTGCACGCGGCGGTGGTCCTCGGGGGTATAGGCCTCGCCGTCGATGATCACCCGTTCCCCCGCGGCCCGAACGACCAGTCCCTCGCGTTCGCCGAGGAGGGCCCGAACCTCGTCGGCGAGGTCCTCGGTGGAAACCTTGCGCACCACCACCAGGTGGCTGTCGCGAGCGCCGCTGGCTCGCCAGACCAGCAGCGTGGTCCTTCCCTCGCGCACGCCCACGACGAGGATCTCGCCGTCCCCCAGGGGCCGCACGTCGGCGATCTCCGGATTGCCGACGGCGATGCGCTGAATGCCGCCGCGAATCTTGAGGACCTTCTGCGTGCCGACGCCGAGATGGATCACCGACTCCGCCGCGGCCGAGCGAGGCCCCGCGGCGACGAAAAGTGCGAGAAGAAGAGCGAAGCCGCGGAAGAGGAAGGTGGCCAGCGTGCCGGCGGCGATCGCCACCGCGTAGGGGAGGTACTGCCCCTCGTCCTTCTCCGGCCGCGCGAAGGGCCGGACGAGCCGCCTGAGCGAGCGGACGAGGGTCTGGAGGAGTCGCCCGCTTCGCAGGGTCCAGGCGATGGCCTGGACGCCGCCCGCCAGGGAAACGAAGACGAGGGCGTACAGCGTCCGTTCCCAGCCGAGGATCGCCCCGATCGCCGCCATCAGCTTGACGTCGCCCATCCCCATCCCGCCGCCGAGGGCGAGGAGGAAGAAGGCGAGGAAGGCGACAGCCAGGCCCAGAAGCCCGTCGAGCAGGCCAAGGGGGCCCGAAATTCCGGCCATCGCCAGCCGCCCCAGCAGCGCCGTCGCCAGGGTCGGCAGGGTGAGCCAGTCGGGGATTAGGCGGGCCTTCAGGTCCGTGTAGACCGCGATGGACGCAGCCGAGGCCGCGAGGACGACGAGGAAGACGGGGAGGAGATCGGGCGCCATGTGCACCCTCTGGTGCAAGCGCCTTGCCGCCCTTCCCGCTGGCCTCTCAACGATAGACGTCCAGCCCCGACCGTGGCGTCGGCGGGACGGCGGGGTCGAAGATCGCGATCGCGTCCGAGCCGCTGAAGGCGACGATCACCCGCACGTCCTGCGCATCGCCGAGCCGGTAAAGGGCCAACGAGGCCGGAAGCAAGAGCGACGAGCGGGAGACCTGCAGGAAGGTGAAGCCGGAGCTGGTGGTCCAGCGGAAGGTGGCGCCGCGCTCGACCGCCTCCTCGGGCGGCTGGAACTCGAAGAGAAGCCGACGACCGAAGCGGACCTGCTGCCGCAGACCGGGATCGGCCGGCGCCCGCCCCGCGAAGCCGGTCCGGCTCCCCGTCAGCGTCCAGGGCCGGGCGCGCGGCGGAAGGATGGCGAAGGAGACGTTGCCCTCCAGGCACTCGGGAGGGTTGGAGAAGCCGGGCGCGTCCCGCCGCACGCGCAGGGCGCGGCCGCCCTCCTCCACCCCCACCACCGGGAAGCCGTCGCAGGAAGGCTCGACCGCGGTCGACTGCAGCGGGACGAGGCGGTCGGCCTCCTCCGGATCCTCCGAGGCGAGGACGGGCAGCGGCATGACGAAATCCTGCGCGCTCGACGCGGGAAGCTCGAAGCGATCGCCGACGAGATTCGCCGGTCCGCCGAGGTTGGCCAGCCCCGGCAAGGGCCCCTCGAAGGCCGCGGTCCATTCCTCGTCGCGCGGCCGCGCCTCGGGCGGGAACGAGATCCGCGGCAAGACGGTGGCCCGGCGATCGATGCGGACCGGGCCGCTGGTGATGCCGGGAACGGCGTTCTCGGCGTCGAGCAGGAAGGCGGGATCGGAGGGACGGCGCCCGCCGGGCCCCGTGAGGGTGGTGCCGAGGCCGCCCGCGACGAAGGTCACGCTCCCGTCGCTCCCGGCCACGAGGACGAGGCCGAAGATGCGCCCGGCAGGCTCCGAGCGCAGCTCGGGCCGGCCGTCCTCCTCCACGACGGCGTCGACGAAGGCGCCCTCGACCTGGATCGGACCGTCGATGCGCAGCAGGCTCAGGGGAGCCCCCGGCAGTTCGTAGGCGGCGGCGCCGCCGTCCCTGCGGTCGGTCGCCAGCGCGCCGGAGGGCAGGTCGATGACCGCGAAGTTCGGGCAGACCGCCGCCCCGCCGCAGTGGGCGCGGTCGAGGATGGCGTAGAGGCGCCCCGAGCGCAGCACGCAAGGGTCGGCGGCCACCGCCCTGGCGAGGTCGGGAGCCGGACGGACCGGGGCGAATTCCACCGCGCGCACCGCCGCCGCGCGCTCCTCGACCGAGCCGTCGGGGAGCACCACCTCCACGCGTACCTCGATCCGCTCGGCCGGCGCCTCCAGCGCTACGCTGCCGTCGGCCTCGACCCGTACCCGCCCGAGGTGGATCCCCCCGCCCTCCCCGCCGGGCCCGCCGAGGTCGGCGATGGCCACGGCGCGGCAATCGGGCACGTCGCCCTCGAAGGCGGGCTCGAGCGCCAGCCCCGCCAGCCCGATCCCGGGCAGGTCGAGCTCGGCCACCACCTCCGGCTCCACCCCTTCGAAGGGAGGGCGAACGACGACGATCCGGCTGCCCGTCCCGTCGAGGGAAAGTCCGCCGACGAGGGCGTGATCGCCCAGGCCTTCGGCGTAGTGGTGGGGGCTGACGAGGGGAAGCGCCGCGGTCGGGAGCAGGCCGCCGAAGACGGCCACCGGACGCCCCTCGTCGTCGTCCACGCTGCGCGGCCCGAAGGCGCCGGGCGGCACCACCGCGTCCACGAAGCCGACCGCGCCGTCGGCCCCCGAGACCACGAAGGCGAAGCGCTCGCCGGCGACGAGGAGCCGCGGGCTCGGCACGGTGGGGATGGAGAGCGGAAAGGAGACGGCCGGCGCCGCCAGGTACTCGCGCGACTCCAGGTCGAAGACGCGCAGCTCGTCGGCGTCCTGCGAGGCGACGAGGACCCGCCCGGAGGGCTGATGGACCGCGAGGGCCACCGGCGTCTGGAGGTCGCCGAAGGAGGGGATCACCTCTTCGGCGCAGGCGGCCGTCGCCAGGGCGAGAAGGAACCAGATCCTCCGGCGCATCACGAGTCCTCCCGCGGCCGGCCGAGCTGGGCGACGAGCCGCGCCTGATCGGGCCGGAAGGGGTCCGGGAGATCGATCACGGCCAGGGTGGAGCGGCCGAAGGAAGGGACGTAGAGGCGGAATCCCTCGCCGCGCTGCCGCACGGCGATCGCCGCGGGGCCGCTGCCGATCCCCGGGACGTTGCCGACGAGAGCGCCCGTGGCGCCGTCGAAGAAGGCGAGCGAACGGGTCGTGGCCAGCACCACGAGATCGCTCGCCTCACCGGCGGGCGCCCGCTCGATCACCGCTGCCGCGATGGGCCGGCCGGGCGCCGGGCTCAGGGCGATGGGCGCGAAGGCCGGCCGTTCTCCGGTCGGAGGCGGCAGGTCGGGACAGCCCGCGTCGGGCGGTAACTCCACCCCCTCGGGGACGATGCAGCCGTCGGAGGGGAGCTCCGGCATGCGCGAGACGTCGACGATGGCCAGGGCGTCGGGGTTGCGCTGCGCGAGGTAGGCGCGCTCTCGTGCCGGCGAGACGGCGATGCCGCGGGAATCCGCGCCGCGCTGCAAGGGGCCGACGTTCCGCGAGAAAAGAGGACTCTCGAGCACGGCGTTCGCCGAAAAGTCGAGGGCGAAGAGGCGCTGCGCGTCGCCGCCCGACCGGCCGTTCACGTAGACGGTGCAGGTCTGCTCCCCTCCCTCCTCGCGGCAGTTGCCCACCGCCAGGCCGCCCACCGCCGTCGGGCCGAGGTCGATCGCCGTCAGGGCACCTCCCCCGGTCCGCCAGAAGTCGGCGGCGGCCGAAGCGAAGCCCAGCGCGCCGGTCCGGTCGCGAAAGAGCGTGACGTGCCCGACGAAGACCGTGCCCAGGTGCGCGACGACGACGAAGGGATCCTCCCGAGCGAATCCCGCTCCGCCTTCCCGGCAGTCGCCGTCCAGCTCCGCGCAGCGGATCCCCGCCGCGTCCAGGTCCACCGCGACCACGGTCCTCGTGCCGCGGATGGGAACGAAAGCGCGAACGGGAGGCAGGCCGGCTCCGTCGAGAGCGGTGGCGGCGATCTCGCCGGCCAGCGAGCCGATCTCCACACTGCCGACCAGGGCCGGTTCGAGGTCGAAGATCTCCACGACGGGGCAATCCGCGCCCTCACAGCCGCCGGTGGCCCCGTCGACGAGCGCGTCCAGGGCAGCGGCATCGAAGGCGTGCACGCGGCCGGCCCGGTAGCGCAGGTCCGTATTGGAGGAGACGACGAGCAGGCGCTGCGGAAGCCCTTCCAACTCGGGCGTCAGCGTCACGCCGGTCGGATAGTGGAAACGGCCCTCGGGGAGCGGATCGCCCTCGTCGATCTCCTGTGCGCATGCCGCGCAGAGAAGCGCCAGCCAGACCAGCCCTCTTCGCATCACGCCGCCGCCTTCCGCAGATCCATCCGGCCGAAGTCCGCCACCTTGCCGAAGAGGGAGCGGATCTCGTGGAGGAGCCGCAGGCGATTTTCGCGCAAGGCGGGGTCGTCGACCATTACCATCACCTCGGTGAAGAAGCGGTCGAGAGGCTCGCGCAGCTCGGTGAAGACCTTCACCACGCGCGAGAAATCGCCGCTCTGCAGGCTTTCGCTCACGCGCTCGCGAACCTGCACGAAGGCCTGGTGAAGCGCCTGCTCCGCCTCCGCCTGGAAAAGCGAAACGTCCACCGGTCCGGGTTGAAAGCCGGGCGCCTTCTCCACGATGTTGGTGCGCGAAAATCCCTCCGCCAGGCCGCGGAAGCTCTCGTCGCCCAGGTGCGAGGCCACCGCCGAAAGGCGCGCCTGCATTTGCGGCAGCTCGTCGTATCCGGCGGCGAGTACCGCGTCGACGAGCTCGACCGGGTACGCCTCGGCGAAGTGGCTGCGCAGCCGTCCCGCGAAGAAGTCGAGAACCTGCGCGCGCACCTCGTCGCGCGGCTGGGTGATGCGCTCCGAGAGCTGGTCGATCGCGCGGTCGACGAGCTCACCGAGCGAAAAGCGGTAGCCCTTCTCCAGCGCGACGCGGACGATGCCCAGGCAGGCGCGGCGCAGCCCGAAGGGATCGGCCGCTCCCGTCGGCGGCTTGCCGATCCCGAAGATGCCGACGATGGTGTCGATGCGATCGGCGATCCCGACCACCGCGCCCGCGTCCGTCTTCGGCAGGCGGTCCTGCTGACCGCGGGGCAGGTAGTGCTCGAAGATCGCCACCGCCACCTCCTCGGGCTCCCCGCTGGCGCGCGCGTACTCGCGTCCCATCACGCCCTGCAGGTCGGGAAACTCCCCGACCATGCCGGTGACGAGGTCGGCCTTGCAGAGCTCGGCCGCGCGCTCGGCGTGCGCGCGCTGCGCCGCCGAAAGCCCGAGGCGCTCCGCAAGGTAAAGCGCGAGGGATCGGATGCGACGAACCTTGTCGCCGACCGAGCCCAGCTTCTGCTGGAAGGTGACGCGATCGAGCTGCGGAACGCGCTCGGCGAGGGGAACCTTGCGGTCCTCGTCGAAGAAGAAGCGCGCATCGGAGAGCCGGGCGCGCAGCACCCGCTCGTAGCCGCGCCGAACCACCTCGGGGTCGCGCACGCGCGTGTTGGCGATCCCCACGAAAGCGGGAAGGAGCCTGTCCCCATCCCCCACGGTCACCGCCAGATACTTCTGGTGCTCCCGCATCTCGGAGACGAGAACCTCGCGTGGCAGGTCGAGGAAGGCGGGGTCGAAGGTGCCCAGGACCGGCACGGGAAGCTCGACCAGCCAGGTGATCTCGTCGAGGAGCGCCTCGTCCTCCTCGAGCCGACCGCCGGCACGCACCGCCGTCTCGCGCGCCAGGTGCAGGATGGTCTCGCGCCGCTCGGCGGGATCGACGATCACCTCCGCCTCCCGCAGCCGCTCCACGTACTCCGCGGGCGCACGGATCTCGATCTCGCGGTTGGCGAGGAAGCGATGCCCGCGCGTGGTGCCGCCGCTGCGAACGCCGGCGAAGGTGAAGTCGACGATCGCCTCGCCGTGACGCGCCAGGATCCAGTGGATTGGCCGGGCGAAGGCCTCCTGGACCGTCCCCCAGCGCATGCTCTTCTTCCAGGGGATGGACCGGATGGCCTCCACGAGGATGTCGGGGAGGAGTTCCAGCGCCGGTCGACCCTTCACCTCGACCCGTGCCGCCAGGTACTCGCCCTTGGGCGTCTGCCGGCGCTCGAGCGCATCGAGGGCGACACCCACCTTCTGCGCGAAGCGCTCCGCCGCTTGCGTGGGCCTGCCCTCGGCGTCGAAGGCCACGCGGACCGGCGGGCCGATCTCCTCCTCCACCCGGTCCTCCTGGGCGGAGGCCACGTCGTGCACCAGCACGGCGAGCCGCCGCGGCGTGCCGTAGGTGCGGACCTCACCGTGCTCCAGCCGTGCTTCCTTCAGGCCCTTGCGGATCAGCGAAGCCAGATCGTCCAGGCAGCGCGGGAAGAAGGCCGCCGGGATCTCCTCGGTGCCGATCTCCAGCAGGAGGTCATGCCGCATCCCTGCCCTCCCCTCGGGCCCAGGCCGACTGCAGAAGCGGGAAGCCCAGGCTCTTGCGACGTTCGAGGTACTGCGCGGCGCAGGCGCGCGAAAGGTTGCGCACCCGGAGGATGTAGGCCTGGCGCTCGGTCACGCTGATGGCGCCGCGCGCATCGAGCGTGTTGAAAGCATGCGAGCACTTGAGCGCGAAGTCGTAGGCCGGAAGCGGCAGGCCCAACTCCAGCAGGCGCTTGCACTCGCCCTCGTACGTATCGAAGAGGCGGAAGAGCGCTTCGGGATCCGCCGCCTGGAAGGAGTAGGTGGACATCTCCTGCTCGTTGGGCCGGAAGACCTCACCGTAAGTGATGCCCGGCGCGTACTCGATCTCGAAGACGTCCTCCTTGTTCTGCAGGTACATGGCGATGCGCTCGAGACCGTAGGTGATCTCCACGCTCACCGGGGAAAGCTCCAGCCCACCCGCCTGCTGGAAGTAGGTGAACTGGGTGATCTCCATGCCGTCGCACCAGACCTCCCAGCCGAGTCCCCACGCGCCCAGGGTCGGGGCCTCCCAGTCGTCGTGAACGAAGCGGATGTCGTGCTCCAGGGGGTCGATGCCGATGGCGCGAAGCGAGCCGAGGTAGCGCTCCTGCACGTCCTTGGGCGAGGGCTTGAGGATGACCTGCAGCTGGTGGTGCTGGTAGAGACGGTTGGGGTTTTCCCCGTAACGACCGTCCGCCGGCCGGCGCGAGGGCTCCACGTAGACCACGTTCCAAGGCTCGGGGCCGAGCACCCGGAGAAAGGTCTGAGGGTTCATCGTCCCCGCCCCGACCTCCACGTCGTAGGGCTGGCCGATGAGGCACCCCTGCCTCGCCCAGTACTCCTCCAGCTCGAGGATCAGGTCCTGAAAAGTCGACATAGGCGCGGCAAGCTAGCCCCCTGCCCGCCCGAGCGTCAAGGCATCTGGGAGCCGGGAAGAGCCTCGGCGAAGAGGGACGCGCTCGACCACCTCCGGGCAAGGCGGCCACCCCGGGCGTGAGGGTCGTCCTCGCCTCGCGATCGAGCCCGAGCTGCCTTCCAAGCTTTTCGCCTCCATCTGAGTGACGGGTCGAGGGTTGATCGCTTTCGCCACCAAGACCGTCACCAAGCCTCCCAAAGCCACCCCGCCGGCGACGATGAGCGGGGAGCTCACGTCGCCGAGCGCTGCGGCATCCATTACCAGCTTCGCCTGGCGCCGCACCGATTCGAGAAGGGCTCGCGTCGCGCGCACCCCTGCATCCGTCGGCTCGCCCCCGAGCACGACGATGTCCGCGGAGGCCTCGCCTGCCACGAGCCCTCCCGCCGACTCGAAGCTTCGGTCCCACGACTCCGCCTTCGCCACACCTGCGGTCCAG
>Ga0079224_100016223_pt1 | contig 10454 bp, 5 predicted proteins | sample Stecom2015_FD_80414 | JGI IMG/M metagenome (GOLD analysis project Ga0079224, IMG submission 80414) | Agricultural soil microbial communities from Utah to study Nitrogen management - Steer compost 2015 | ecosystem: Environmental > Terrestrial > Soil > Agricultural land | place: USA: Utah...
CCTTCACCCTGGGGCGGACCCTGCTCGACCAGCTCGGCCGGCCCCGGGAAGCGGCACGCGCCTTCCGCACCGCGCAGCAGCGCGATGCCGCCGGCGCGCTCGCCGAGGACGCGCTCGCTCGCGAGGTCGAGAGCTGGTCGCGAGCCGGCGAGACGGAGCTCGCTCGGGAACGCGCGAGGGAATTCTTGACGCGCTACCCGCACGGCCGTCGCGCCGCGGCCGTGCGGCGCCTCTCCGGCGTCGAGTGAGCCGCCGCTGCGGAGACCAAGAGCTCACCGACGGCGCCGCGACGGCTCGCGACCGAGTTGATGGCGCGCTTCGCCGAGACCGTCTCCACGCGATGCGCCCCGAACAGCTCTCGAGCCTCTGGCGTATCGGAGTTCGAGAGCACGCACGCGACACCACGCGAAGCGAGCCGCGTGAACACGCGCGCGAGGCGCTCGTGCTCCGAGAAACCGAACGGCGTGGATTGGTATTCGGCGAAGCTCGCCGTGCGCGACACGGGGAGATACGGCGGGTCGAAATAGACGGCGTCCCCACGCCGCGCCCGGGCGGAGACACGCTCGAAATCCTCGAGCACGATCTCGGCCACGGAGAGGGCTTCGGCCGCGGCGCGGAGCCGCTTCTCGTCCACGATGCGCGGGCGGACATAACGGCCGATCGGCACGTTGAACTCGCCCTTGCTGTTCACCCGGTACAGGCCGTTGAACCCCGTTCGGTTCAAGTAGATGACGCGCGCCGCCCGGGCCGTCTCCGACTTGGGAACGCGCGCGCGCACTCGGTAGTACTGCTCCGTGGAGTGCCCGTCGCGGAGCTTCTCGAGCGCGCGGATGACACCCGCGACGTCCTCTTTCAAGGCCCTGTAGACGTTGATGAGCTCCGAGTTGGTGTCCGAGAGCACCGCGCGCCGAAACGCTCCACGAGCCGCGAGGGCGAAGAACACCGCGCCCCCGCCCACGAACGGCTCGTAGTAGGTCTCCGCTCGCGGCGGCAGGCGGAGCAGAATCTCGGGGAGGAGCTGACGCTTTCCTCCCGCCCACTTGAGGACGGGCCTCGGGTCACCGGGGCGAAGCGTCATGCGACACCCGGTTCGTACACGATTTCGAGCCGCTTCATCATCTTCTGCAAGCCGAAGCGGGAGATCCCGAGCAGCTCTGCGGCGCGCGTCTGGTTCCCCTCCGTGCGACGGAGCGCGATCGTGACGAGCTCGACCTCGAGCGCGTCCAGTCGCTGGCGGAGATTGAGCTCGCTCACCGCCCGCCCGTCGCGCCCCGCGACCTCGGGGCTCAGATGCTCCGGAGTCACGAGCTCGTCGGCGAGCACCAGGGCGCGCCGCACCTCGTTCTCGAGCTGGCGCACGTTGCCCGGCCAGGCATACGCCGCGAGCCGGTCCATGGCCGCCTTCGAGACCTGCACGCGGCGACCGCTCGCGTGCAGGCGGACGAAGTGCTTTACGAGGAGCGGCACATCGCCGATGCGCTCCCGGAGGCTCGGGATCCGAATCGTGATCACGTTGAGGCGATAGTATAAGTCCTCGCGAAACTTGGAAGCCGCGACCATCGCCTCGAGATCGCGGTGCGTCGCCGCGATCACGCGGACGTCGACCTTGCGCGAGCGCTCGGATCCGACGGGCCGGATCTCGCCGTCCTCCAGCACCCGGAGGAGCTTGGCCTGCATACCGAGGCTCATTTCGCCGATTTCGTCGAGGAAGAGCGTGCCGCGATCCGCCACCTCGAACAGCCCCGCGCGCGGGCGCGCGGCGCCGGTGAACGCGCCCCGCACGTGGCCGAACAAGGTCGATTCGAGCAAGCTCTCCGGAATCGCGCCGCAGTTCTCGGCGACGAAGGGGCGGCCGGCACGCGCGCCGTTGCGATGAATGGCACGCGCGACGAGCTCCTTTCCGCTCCCGGACTCGCCGGCGATGAGCACGGGAACGTCCGAGGAGGCGACGCGATCCACGAGCTTGAGCAAGCCGCGGACGGGCTCGCTCTGACCCACGATTTCGTCGTAGCGATGGCGCGTGTCGCGCCCTTCGCGCGTGCGCGCGAGCTCGCGCTCGGCGACGTCGAGCTCGGCTTCGCGGCGCGCGAGCAACGTCGCGAGCCGCGCCTCGGCGCGCCGGGCCCGGCGCACGGCGCGCCGGAGCAAGATCTGATCGCGCGCGTCGGCAATCGCGACCGCGGCGAGCGTCGCGACCAGGCGCACCCACGCGAGCTCCCGGGCCCCGAAGGCGCCGCGGCGCACGCGGTCGTCGAGATAAACGACGCCGAGCGCCTCGCCGCGCGCGAGCAGCGGGACCGCGAGGACGCTCCGGAGCTTGAGCGCGTGCACGCTCTCGTGCACCTCGGGCAAGTCGCCGGAGGCGTCCACGGCCACGACCGGCTCACCCTGGGCGAGCGCGCGTCGCGCCAACGAGTGGCTGAGCTCGAGCTGCGGCCCCGTGAGATCGGCGCGCAGCAAATTGCGCCCGGCGCGCGGGCGGAGTTTGTCGCCGGGAGCGCGGAGCAAGAGCAATCCCCGTTCGACTCCGGTCCAAAGGACGAGGGCGTCCACCACCTGCTCGAGCAAGGGCTTGAGGCGATCGCGCCGCCCGAGCGCGCGAAGCAGCCGATCGACGTCGGCGAGCTGCTCGGCGGAGAACCCCGTCGCGGGCGTCGTCTCCGCGAGGCGGACCCAGGGCAAGAGCCGCACCTCGGCCGCGACGCGAGGACCGGCCCGCGTCGCGAGCTCTCGCGCCGCTTCCGCCGCGGCGAGCGTCAGGCGCCGCGCGCCCTCCCCGTCGCCGATGCGCGCCGCGAGCTCGGCGCCCGCGAAGAACGCCGGCCCGCGCAGCCCGACGGGCGCTCGCCGATTGACGAGGGCGAGCAACGCTTCGAGAACGCGCCGCGGATTCTCCGGCACCGGTCCGAGCACGAGGGCGCGCGCGCGCGCCGCCCACCACTCGAATCGCGCATCGAGGGCGCGCTCGTCCGAGGTCGCGTCCGCATCGAGAGCCTCCGTGGGCGTCGGCTCGCCGCGCTCGTAGAGTCGCGCGCTCACGCGCAAGCGATCGTCGGGGTCGTCGCCCGCGAGCGCCGCTGCCCGGCGCGCATGCTCGACGGCTTCCCGGTCGTTCGGCGGCGCCGCGTCCGCGAGCACGAGGTGCGCGTAGGCGCGACAACGCGCGTCTCCGGCCGCGCGGGCCCGCTCGATCGCGAGCGCGGCGAGCTCGCGCGCCTCGACGAAAGCGCCGAGCACGGCGTGCGCGTTCGCCCAAGACAGGAGCGCGCGCGCCGCCTCGCGGGCGCGACCGAGGCTCTCGAACAGGAGCACCGCGCGCCGCGAGGCCTCGAACGCGAGCTCGAGCTCTCCCACGTTCGCCGAGGCCGCGGCAACACCCGTGAGGTAGGTCGCCTCCTCGAGCACGGCTCCCGCCAGCGCGGCATGCTCGGCAGCGCGCCGGAATGCGGTGAGCGCGCGCTCGAGATCCCCGTCGTAGTGGGCGAGATTGCCGGCGAGCGACTCGACGCGCGCCCGCTCTTCGGGCTCCCGGGCGACGAGCCGCGCGCGCTCGATGGTGACGCGCGCGTCGCGTCGCTGCCCGAGCGCGATTTCCGCGAGGGCTCGCACCTCGAGACCAAACGTGTCGCCGGCAGAGCCGACCACCGCGAGCGCCGCCTCGGGATCGCCTCCGTCGAGCAGCACGCGAGCCCGCACCGCGCGCGCCCGGGGCGCTTCGGCCGATCCGTCGTCTGCGCTCGCGACCCCGGCGAGCGCCGCGGCCCTATCGCCGCCACGGCGCTGCACCTCCGCCGCTTCGGCTCGCGCCTCCGCACCGCCGACGCGCTCGAAGACGGCGAGGGCCCGGCCGAGCTCTCCGCGCAGACGCAGCGCGCGACCGAGCGCCAGCGCAAGGGCCGGCGGCGCCTCGCCCGCATGAACGAGCGTCTCGGCAGCATCGAGCACGGCCGGAAGCGGGGCACCGGCACCCAGCGCGAGCGCGAGCGTGACGGGATCCGCCTCCTCGGGTCGCGGCGTCACGGGCGCGGCTCCGCCGAGGTCCGCGAGCGTCAGGCGTCGGGGCTCGATCTCGGCCGCAACCCCGAGCAAGCGCTCCGCGAGCTCCGCGTCGCTCCCGACCGGGATTTCCGGCCAGGCTGCGGCTGCCGGTCCGACGATCTCGACGAGCCATCGCGCCCGGCCGATGGCATCGAGGTCAGCGAGCACGAAACCCGCCTCACCCGGCATCGACCCGCGCAGCGCTTCGATGGACCGCGCGAGCTCCAACCACGCGCTGAGCCAGGTGCCAGGAGCCCCCCCGACGGTGACGCGGCTCTCCAGGCTCAATGCGGCCTGGAGGAGCTCTCGCCGACGAAGCGCCAAGTAGGCACGCCGAATCGCGCCGATCCGCCGTTCGCGCGCCTCCTCTTGCGACTCACTTTCCCCGAGAAGCTCGAGCGCCCGCCGAACCACCCACTCGGCGCCGGGCCGTAGGGAGGGTGCCCGAGCGAGCAGCGGTCGAATCAGCGCCGCGAGCTCCGCGTCGATGTCCGACGCCGAGAGGACGGCCTCCGGGCGCGCTGCCCGGGCCGCGTCGCTCGCCAAGTCCGCGAGGGTCGCGCCGAGCGCATAGAGGTCCCGGAGCCGGGCATCGCCGGTCGCGACCGCCTCGACCGCTTCGGGGGCGAGGTAGCGCCGCGTGCCCCCCGTGGCCTCCACCTGCGAGGCCGCCGATGCGAGCCCGAAATCGAGCAAGCGCGCCCGGGCCTGTGCCCCGGCGCCTTCGAACAGCACGTTGTCCGGCTTCACGTCACCGTGGGCGACGCCCGACGTGTGCAGGTCGGAAAGCGCGCGCCCGACGTCGCGCGCGACGACCAACGCGCGCTGTCGCCGTTCGGCGCGGGTGAGGTTCGTGCGCCCTGCCGCGGGCTCCCCCCCTCGGTGCTCGAACACCAGGTACGGCGCGCCGGGAGGACCCGCTGCAACGGCCCGAGACGTGGGGAGTCGACCCGCGCCGAGGAGCCTCACGCAAAAGCGCGAATCGATGCCGAGCAGCCGTTCGCCTTCGTCGATGAGGCGCCCAAAGCTTCCGCGCTCGCGTGCAATTTTCAGGACGAGCTCGGCGCCGTCGCCGGTACGCGCGAGCCAGGCCTCGGCGGTCGCTCCGCGACCGAGCCGACGGTCCAACACGGCCTCGCGCCCCAAAACCGTCAACTCAGTTGGCAACCCATGATCCGCGACCACCGCGCATCAATAAAGCCAGATCAGGTCCTCTTCGTCAACTTCGTTGATGGAGTTGGCGCGCGCTCCTCACCCGTCCCCCTCGTCCCCTCGTCCTCGCCAGACACGATTCGCGAGCTCCAGCGCTCCGCCACTCAGCGACCCACACTGGAGCACACCTCCCCCCCCTCGCCGGAAGCTTCGCCCGAACCGGAGATCGGTCGGGCGCTCAAGCGGAGCCTCGGAGGGACCCGGCGCGGGCGCCTCCTTCTAAATGTCGACTCAGCTATCCGAGTAGGTGGAGAGCTGCTCGCGGATGATCTGCTCGCTGACGCCGGTCCGGATGTGGTCCTTGAGGCAGTCGGCCAGCGTGATGAGAAGGTCGTCTATGCCTTTCTCCTCGATGATTTTGGAAAGCAGGGCGCGAGCTTCTTTGCTGTCGTCCTCGCGCAGGAACTCACGCACCTTCTCGGTGGTGATGTCACCCTGGAAGTCGAAGTACAGGTTCTCGAAAAGGTACCGGGCAAGCTCCTTCACAGAGGGCCTCCTTCGCCGCCGGCCGAGACCAGCTCGACGCCATGCCGCTATACCCACGCGCGGAAGGGTCACGCAAGGGGATTGCGACGACCCGGCGCGAGGCCGTCGCGGCGAAACGGCCCTCACCGGGCTCGAAGATGGCTTTTCCCGCAGGATTTCCGCGCGAGCGGCTCGATCCGGGAACGCACTCCCACTGACGCCAGCAACTCGACTCGGCCCGCGAGAGCGGGCGCGCGCCTGATCCGCCGACGGCTCGGTCGAGCGAACGCAAGGCCGGCGCAACGACGCGTCGGTTAAGGTCGGCACGCGCTCCGTCGTTCGGTCGATCATGAGTCGAATCGCGCTGGAACGCACAATCGCCGTCGTCGCCCTCTTGGCCGCGAGTGCACCGCTCGCTGCGTGCGGAAGCGAAGACGAGGGACCGCGTGGGCCGCAAGGGCCGCACGACTCGTCGGGAGGCACGGAGCCCATCCAGGTCTACGTGGCAGCGCTCGATGCCGCGGTCCCCACGGGCGAGTCCCTGCTCTCGGGAATCGGCGCCGCGGCGCCGAGACGCTTGCTCCAGCTCGGCGGCGAGGACGCGACCAGCGTCAGCGACTGCGAGACCCTGAAGACTCAGGGCACGGGAGAGGGGCCTTCGCGGGGCGTCTGCATCACGCCCGTGAACATCCGAGGCTGGGCCGAGAGCATCGAGCTCTCGGGGACGGTGGACGACCAACAGGTAGCGCCGGACGGCACGCCGGTTCCCGGCGCGTGCGGTCCAGGCCGCCTGCTCGCCGTGAACAGCTTCGTGGATTCCGGCAATCCCGAGCGCTCGGGGGGCGTGTTCGATCTGAACGATCCGGTGCCGGTCGGCGGCAACACCGCGCTCGAGTGCGAGGAGTACCGGAGGACGATCTGGGAGAAGTTCTCGATCGAGATGGCGTACCTCGACGTCACCGTCGATCTGAACGGCGGGCGCTTCACGATGCGCCACGTGTTCGAGGCCAACCCTCTCACCGAAGAACCCATCTTCAACGAGCCGAGCTGCGACCTCGATCCGCCCTACGTCGAGAGCCAACGCTTTCTGCCCGAGCCCGTCAGCGTGCAGCGCGGAGACGTGCTCGTGTGCGCTCACGCGTCCCCGGAGGCCGAGTGCGCCGACACCGACTTCCAGTTCCTCGATCTCGACGCGATGGAGCTCTCCGCGACGCGCCCGGAGCGTTCCCTCCGCAACGAGTACATCGAGAAGCTCCGCGTGGGCCTGGACGAAGAGGGCAATTTCCAAGACATCTTCTGCAACGTCGCCTGCGAACGAGGAGCCCCGTACTGCGGCTGGGCAGCCGGCGGCTACGGTGTGGCGTTCGAGATTCCACCCACCGAGACGTTCCGGCTCCACTCCGAGTTCGTGTTCTCGAACGATCCGCGCCATCCGTTCTATCAAAGCGACGAACCCGGCGCCGGTGAGGGCGGAGCGGGCGAGGTCGTCGACGAAGCGAACCTCGAGCCCGTGACGCTCTACACCCACGTCAGCGCAGATGGTACCGAGACGCAGGCGCTCGCGAAGGACCTCAAGGTCGTGCTCCGCCTCGACACGAGCGACTTCTTGTTCATGGAAGGCGTCGAGAGCGGTGACCTGGACGACATGGCCGACCTCGAGATCGTGAGCCGTCTAGCGATCCGCGACCAGTGGAGCCGCGTCGAGCCGCACAATTTCGGCCATCAGCCGATCCATCGCGGCAAGCTCGAAGTCCTCTTCTGAGCCGCTGGCGTCGCGAGCGCCGGCCGAGCGGCGGCCCGAGCGAGGCAGCTCGCTCGTCGCTTGAGCGGGCAATCGCGCGCGAGCTCGAGGCGCGCTTCTCGCGCGGGCGCCACGCGACGACCCAGGCGTTGACGCTCTCGGTACGCCTGTAGCACCATGGCGTCACCGGCGATCCTGAGGGGCCGAGAGCCTGCCGGTGTTCACCATGAGCCCGGAAGTTCTTCGTGCAAGCGCCTGGGGTGCTCTCACTACACTCGTGTTGGGAGCGCTCATCCTCGTCGGATCGCGCAACCTCGCCCACTTCGACGCCGCGCTCGTCGCGTACACCTTCTCGATCCTGTTTGCGACGTTCGGGCTCACGTATCGGTACGCGATGTGGCTCCAGCGCCCGCCCACGGCGATGTACTTCCGGCGGGGACTCCAGGCGTTCTTCCGCCCTGGGTTTCGCCTCCGAAACCTGGTCGTCTGGCTCTTCCGAACGCTCGCCGACGTGCTCGGAAACCGCTTCATCCTGCAGAGGAGCCGCCTTCGCGGCACGACTCACCTCCTCATCATGTGGGGCTGCCTGCTCGCGGTGGCGATCACGTTTCCGCTGGTGTTCGGTTGGCTCCACTTTCGTCCGGTGGCCTCGGACCTCGGCTCGTACGAAGCCGTCATCTTCGGGTTTTCCGCCTTTCGCTTCGAGCACGACTCCGTGCTGGCGTTCGTGCTCTTTCACGGGCTCGTTTGGTCCTCGTTCCTCGTGATGGGCGGCGTGGTGCTCGCGGTGCGGCGGCGCGTGCGCGAGGAAGGCGCGGCGGCGCTCCAGCGCTTCTCGGAGGACTTCATGCCGCTCATCTTGCTTTTTGCGGTGAGCGCGAGCGGGCTGATGCTGACGGCGAGCTACACGTGGATGCGAGGGTACGGCTACACGTTCATCGCCATCCTCCACGCGGTGACGGTGATCGGCACCTTCCTCTGGCTGCCGTTCGGCAAGTTCTTCCACATCTTCCAGCGGCCGGCGCAGCTCGGGGTCACCTTCTACAAGGATCGCGGGCGCGCGGAGGAGCCGGCGCACTGCCGCCGCTGCGGCCATGCGTTCACGTCGCGCATGCACGTCGAGGATTTGATCCAGGTCGAGCGCGCGCTCGGGTTCCGTTACGAGATCGACGACCCCAGCGTCGAACACTATCAGTGGATCTGCCCACCGTGCCGACGGGCGGCCTTCGCGATCGCGCAGGGCCTCGTCTTTCTGGACCGGCGCGGCGGTATCCTCCTTCCCAAAGAAGGCACGCCGCCCACACCTCGCTACGCCAACCCGGGTCCCGGCGAAGGCCCCCTCGGGCGCGAGGACGGCGAGAACTATCACCCTTGACCCCGCTCCACCGAGGCTCATGAGCCGACTCCGAGAACCCCCGCTCGAGCTCGAAACGATTCGCACGTTCGGGCCGCACCGGGCCTATGCGCACGATCTCTCCCTCGACACCGGGGTCGAGCCGGACCGCTACGTCGAGACCCATTGTTGCTTCTGCGGGCAGCAATGCGGGCTCAAGCTCAAGGTCAAGGCGAACACCGTGGTGGGGATCGAGCCTTGGTACGAGTTCCCTTTCAACCGCGGCATGCTCTGCCCCAAAGGCGTGAAGCGTTACCTGCAGCAGTCCCATCCGGACCGACTCCTGCATGCCTACGAGCGAGCCGAGGGAGCCCCGGGCGGCTTTCGCGCGCTGCCGTACGAGGACGCGATCCGGCGCGTGGCGGAGGAGATAGCGCGCATCCAGCGGGAACACGGCAACGACGCGTTCGCCGTGCTCTCCGGGGCGAGCCTCACGACGGAGAAGACTTACCTCGTCGGCAAGTTCGCCCACATGTGCCTGCGCACGGCGAACATCGACTACAACGGCCGGCTCTGCATGGTCAGCGCCGCTGCCGGCAACAAAAAGGCGTTCGGCATCGATCGCGCGGCGAATCCGTGGAGCGACATCCTCGAGGCCGAGGTCGTGTTCATCACCGGCGCGAACGTAACGGAGTGTGCGCCCATCACCACGAACTACGTCTGGCAAGCGCGTGAGCGCGGCGCGAAGGTGATCGTCGTCGATCCTCGCATCACCCCGATCGCTCGGACCGCGGACGTCTACTTGCCCGTCAAGCCCGGCCGGGACACGGCGCTGTTCAACGGCATCCTACACCTGATGATCGAGAACGACTGGCTCGATCACGACTTCATCCAGCGCTTCACCGTCGGCTTCGACGCCGTTCGGGAGCACGTCCGCGCGTTCACTCCCGCGCGCACCGCGGAAATCACCGGTATCCGCGAGAGCGCCATTCGTCGAGCCGCCGAGCTCTGGGGAACTGCGAAGAGCAGCTTCCTCTTGCACGCGCGCGGCCTCGAGCACCACACGAGCGGCGTCAACAACGTGCTCGGCGCCATCAACATCGTGCTGGCGTCCGGGCGCATCGGCCGCCGCGGAGCCGGCTACGGCACGATCACGGGACAAGGCAACGGCCAGGGCGGCCGCGAGCACGGGCAGAAATGCGACCAGCTCCCCGGCGGCCGCGATCTCGGGAACCCGGAACACCGCGCGTACGTCGCCAAGGTGTGGGGCATGGCCCCCGACGAGCTCCCTCGCCCGGGAGTCGATGCCTACGAAATCCTGCGGAAGGCACACCGGGGAGAAATTCGAGGCCTGCTCAGCATCTGCTTCAACCCCGTCGTGTCCTTGCCGGACAACAACTTCGTCCGCGAGGCGCTCGAGAAGCTCGACTTCTTCGTCGCGATCGATTTCTTCCTGAGCGAGACCGCGCGGTATGCGGACATCGTGCTCCCGGGGTCCTTGCAGGAGGAAGACGAGGGAACGGTGACTCAGCTCGAAGGACGCGTGATCCGCATCCGCAAGGCGGTGAGCCCACCGGGCGAGGCGCGCGCCGACTGGCAGGTGATCCAAGACATCGCGCGCGCTCTCGGTCGCGAGCGGGGATTCACGTTCACGAGCCCGCGCGC
>Ga0079224_100016224_pt1 | contig 10454 bp, 9 predicted proteins | sample Stecom2015_FD_80414 | JGI IMG/M metagenome (GOLD analysis project Ga0079224, IMG submission 80414) | Agricultural soil microbial communities from Utah to study Nitrogen management - Steer compost 2015 | ecosystem: Environmental > Terrestrial > Soil > Agricultural land | place: USA: Utah...
ATCGTGGCGGACGATGTTAGCACCCGCCTACTGCCCCTTTGCACTAGGGCATTCCGACGGCGCTGGCCTGTTTTCACCACGATGGGTCGTGGCGAAAACAGGATGGTCACGACACGCACCGTGCGGACGTCAGACCGGGAGACAGACCGTCAAGCTCACCACTTCTCGAGGACGACCTCCATGTCGGCGGCACGCAGCGCCTCGGCCCGCGCCTTCTGCCACGCCGACATGTGCGCGTCGCCGTCGAGCTTCTGCGCCAGCACCTTCTTCCAGGTGTCGGCCAGGATCTCCTGGCGCTTGACCAGCATGTCGTTGTGCTTCTGGTGGGCATCGGTCCACATGCCCTTCTCCTTGTAGAAGCGGATCGCGCCCTCGTGGTATGGAGCCACCCACTCGAGGTTCTGCTGCTCGAGCGCCCAGCCATCGTTGCCCGGCGCGGCATCCTTGTACATCGGGAAGGTCTCGACCATCGCCTTGGTCATCGCGTAGACCTCGTCGGCCTTGCGATCGTCCAGCGTGTGCAGGATCGGGTACGGATACGCGGCGCTCTCGACCGGCGCCTCTTTCGAGAGGCCCGCGCCCTGGCTCGCCATGTTGGGGACAAAGAAGGGGGGCATCGATTTCAGCCGCTGCCACCCCTCTTCGTCATCGTGAGGCGTGGGCGGCCAGAAGAGCCCACGCGGGGAGGACTCGAGCTGGTAGGCCTGACCGGAGGTAGTGGCGGCGAAGGCGGCATCAACCTGATCGTTGACGATGCCTTCCCAGGCAGCGCCGAAGCCCGGGAAGTCGACCCTCTCGACATCGTCCCAGGTCAAGTCGGCAAAGTGCAGGAGCGCCGTGATGTTCTCGTTGAGCGAGGGTGAACCGACCACCCAGGCGACCCGCTTTCCTTCGAGATCTGCCATGGTCTCGATCCCGAGGTCGGCGGCCACGCCGATCGAAAGGTTGCTGTCCGCGTTCGAGGCAAGCAGCACGCGAACCTTCTGCGGTCCCCACTCCGGCGCGCCGAACTCCTGCACACCTTCCTGCGCCAAATAGCTGGCGCCGACGCCCGTGGAGGAAAACTGAACGCGGCCATCGCGCAGCGGCACCTGCCGGGCGACATCATTGCGCCCAGGCAGAACGCGCAAGTCGACACCGAGATTGTTCTTCAACGCGGATCCCATGGCCACCGCCTGGTTGTAGCCAGCCGAACCCACATCATAGGCCGTCCAGGCAACCTGGCGCGGCAATTCCTGCGCGGACAGACTCCCCAGCCAGAGCAGGGAGGCCGCGAAGCTTGCCACCGCGAGAACGGGCATCCGTTGAAGGGGTCGCGTCGTCGCGTTCCAAACCGTCATGAAGTTCCCTCCCTGTTGAGATGGTTGCTCGAGCCGTCTTCCTGACCCCTACCTTGCTGCGACTCTTGTTCAGGGGATATCGCGTCAGAAAGCAGCCGCTATGGTTGCCTATTCCATAATCGGGAAAGAGAATAACGATTGGTTGCGCAGCGACGCAACAGCTTACCATAAGGATCGGAGTAACCGGTCTGCTGCAACGGGAGAGGTAACCCCATGTCACGCCGTGCCGCCGATCTGCTGGTTGAATCACTCGAGACCCACGGCGCGGACCGCGTTTTTTGCGTCCCTGGCGAAAGCTATCTGCCGGTATTGGATGCCTTGCATCAGCACGCGCGTATCCAGTTGATCACCTGTCGACATGAGAGTGGCGCTGGCTTCATGGCAGTCGCAGATGCCAAGCTGACCAAACGTCCCGGCCTCTGCTTCGTCAGCCGCGGCCCCGGCGCAACCAACGCATCGATCGCGGTGCACACTGCAGAGCAGGATGCCGTTCCCCTCATCCTCCTGGTGGGCCAAGTTCCGAGGAACGAACTGGGGCGCGGCGCCTTTCAGGAGGTCGATTACGGCAAGACCTTCGCGGACATGGCCAAGGAAGTCTGGACCGTCCATGACCCCAACCGTCTGCCGGAGATCGTGGCCAGAGCCTGGTCGCTTGCCTCTGCGCCGACCCCTGGGCCGGTCGTGATCGTGCTGCCAGAGGACGTGCTCGAAGAAGTGGTTTCGGGCCAAGCCTCACAGCCCCTCCCACGACAGCGACAACCCGCGGGCAGCGAAACGGCACGGGAGGTAGCGCAGCGTCTGTCCGAAGCGGAGCGTCCACTGCTGATCGCCGGCGGCTGTCTCGATGATGAGGAAGGGCGCGCGGCACTTCTAGCCGCCGCGCAAACGCACGGCATTCCAGTCATCACCAGCTTCAAGCGGCAAGACATCTTCCCGAACAGCAACCCCCTCTACGCTGGCCACCTGGGGTTCAAAATGCCGGCCGCCCAGCGCGAGGTGTACGAGGAGGCTGACCTTCTGCTGGCGGTGGGGACTCGCCTGGGTGAGGTGACCACCCAGGGCTACCGCCTGCCCGCGGCGCCGGTCCCGCACCAGCCCCTGATCCACGTCCATCCGGACCCGGCCCACCTGAATCAGGTTTTTGCAGCCGAGTTGGCTGTCGCGGCAGAGCCCTCGGGCTTTCTCCGGGCGCTGGCCGAGCATCCGTCACGCCCACCCGCCGCTCGCGCCGCCTGGGTGGAGATGCTGCACGGCCGGATCCGGGCCGCGCGCCCATGGCACCGACCTGCGGACGGGCTGTTGGACATGGGGCCGGTGGTGGCGGCGCTCTGTGAGCTGGCGACCGATGACGCCATCTTCATCACCGACGCTGGCAACTTTTCCGGCTGGCTTCACCGCCACTTCCCCTTCAACGGGCGCCAGCGGCTGATCGGCGCGGTGGGCGGTGCCATGGGGATCGGCGTGCCGGCAGCCGCGGCCGCGGGCCTGCGCTGCCCCGACCGCCAAATCATCACCCTGATTGGCGACGGCGGCTTTCTCATGACCGGCGGAGAGCTGGCAACGGCACTGCAGCACGGCGTGCCGGTCAAGATTTTCGTCTCCGATAATCAGAGCTACGGAACGATTCGCCTACACCAGGAGCGGCAGTATCCCGGCCGCCCCACCGCGACCGATCTTTACAACCCTGACTTCGCCAAGCTGGCGGAAGCCTACGGCGCCCGTGGCTTCACGATCGAAAGCATCGATGAGGCGGCGGCGGTGGTGAAAGCGGCGCTCGCGGAGCCGGGAGCAGCGCTGGTCTCGGTCAAAACCGCTGTCGAGCACATCAGCGCCTTTGCCACCCTGTCGGAGTTACGCCCATGAGTACGGGAGGTAGCTCGAGCGTCGTGGTAACGGGCGCCAGCCGCGGCATAGGGCTGGCCACTGCCGAGCTGCTGGCCGAGCGCGGGTACAACGTCATCGGCCTGGCGCGGACCGCGCCGGATCGCTTTCCAGGTGAGTTCCTGCGCGCCGACATGGCAGATCCTGATGCACTCGACGCGGCACTGGAAGCGATCAAAGGGCAATGGGATGTCACCGGGCTGGTGAACAACGCCGGACTCATCCAGGTTGCTACCCTGGCGGAGATCACCGACGTCCAGCTGCAGTCGATGGTGTCGCTGAATCTGGCTGCGGTCGTGCGCTGCACCAAGGCCTTCCTGCCGGCAATGCGGCGCGCGGGGCATGGACGGATCATCAATCTTGGCAGCCGCGCGGCCCTCGGCAAGGAGGGTCGCAGCCTCTATGGCGCCACCAAAGGCGCGGTCGTCGCCTTCACCCGCAGCGCGGCGCTCGAACTGGCTCCCGACGGCATCACGGTGAACTGCGTGGCGCCAGGCCCGATCGACACGGAGCTGTTCGCGGGCAGCAACCCTCCCGGCTCAGCGGGCCGATCGCGCCTGGAGGCATCGGTACCTGCCGGGCGGGTTGGCAGCCCCCGGGAAGTGGCCGCCGCGATCGCCTACTTCCTGTCGGCTGAGGCGGCTTTCACCACCGGCCAGACCCTCTACGTGTGCGGCGGGCTGTCGATCGGGGTGGCACCTCTGTGAGCCGGAACGCGTTGGACGCCCTCCTCTCTCCGCGCTCCGTCGCGGTCGTCGGCGCCTCCGACACGCCGACCCGGATCGGAGGCCGCCCGATCGCATACCTGAAGGCGGCAGGCTTTTCCGGCGGGATCTATCCGGTCAATCCGACACGTGAAAGCGTGCAGGGATTGAAAGCCTACCCCTCGATCTCGGCGCTCCCGGAGGCGGTGGATACCGCCATTCTGGCGTTGCCCGCCACGGCCATTGTCGACGCTGTCAAATAGGCGGCCGAGGCCGGCATCAAGGCCTGCGTTGTCTTCAGTTCCGGTTTCGCCGAAACGGGGCCCGAAGGTGCCGCCCGGCAAAAGGAGCTTGCCGCTGCAGCCCGGGCCGGGGGTCTGCGCCTGTTGGGTCCGAACTGTCTCGGCCTCTTCGACACGCAAAGCCGCTTCTACGCTACCTTCTCGACTACCCTCGACCGCGGATTCCCCGAACAGGGACAGCTTTCCATCATCAGCCAGAGCGGCGCTTTCGGCAGCCACCTCTATTTCGTCGCTCGCGAACTTGGGCTGGGCGTGCGCCGCTGGATAACCACGGGTAACGAGGCCGACCTCTCGGTGGCGGAGTGCCTGCTTTACCTGGCGGAGGATCCGGGCACCCACGTCATCCTGGCCTATGCCGAAGGAGTCGGCGACGGGCCACTCCTGATCCGCGCGCTGGAGCGGGCGCGTGAACTCGGCAAGCCGGTCATCTTCATCAAGGTCGGCCGCTCGGAGGTGGGCGCGGAAGCTGTCACCAGCCACACCGCCGCACTCGCCGGTTCCGACGCGGTTTTCGACGCCGTCCTGAGGCGGTGCGGGGCCTGGCGCGCGCACTCTATCGAGGCTGCCATGGACGCAGCCTACGCGCTTTCGGTCGGGGAGCTTCCTCAAGGAAACCGCGTGGGCCTGGTCACCATTTCCGGCGGCATCGGGGTCTTGATGGCTGACATGGCGGAAGATCTGCAACTCGAGGTCCCGCCGCTTCCTGCCGCCGCTCAAGCGGAGCTGAAAGCGCTCCTCCCCTTCGCCGGTACCCGCAACCCGGTCGACATCACCGCTCAGGTGTTCAACGACATTAGCCTTTTCGAGAGCAACCTGGACGTCCTGCTGCGCTACTGCCAGAAGGGTGCCGGCGCGCCTGCAGCCGACCACGAAACCGCTGTCGACAGCGCCATCACCTATCTGACGTCCGCGCCCGGTGCCGGCTTCCTGCGCAAGCCTTTCATGGAGGCGCTCACCCGCCTCCGGACACGCCACCCGAAGGCGCCCCTGATGCTGTCGATCCAGGTGCCGGAGGAGATGCGCCGGGCCTGCGAGGCGCTTCGTCTGCCGGTTTTTGCCGATCCCGGCCGTGCGCTCGCCGCAACAGCGGCCCAAGCGCATTTTGCCCGGCAACTCCGACGGAAGGCCGCCCCAAGGCAAATCAGCCGGCCCATCCCCCCACCTACAGGACCGCTGGGGGAGCAGCAGGCGAAGGCGATGCTGTCAAGGGCCGGCGTACCGCTTGTCGAAGAGCGATTGGTGCACTCGCAAGAGGAGGCAATTGCCGCTTTCGAAGCCTTTGGCGGCGGGCCGGTGGTTCTCAAACTCGCCTCACCTGACATCCTTCACAAGACTGAGATCGGCGGCGTCATCCTGGACTGCCGTGATGCAGCCACGGTGGCGCGCGCCTACGAACTTCTGCTTTCCCGCGCCGCCGAGAAAGCCCCGCAGGCAAAGTTGGACGGCATCCTGCTCGCCCGCCAGTTGGCCGGCGGCGTCGAATGTATCCTCGGGATGGAGCACGATCCTGTCTTCGGCCCAGTCATCATGCTGGGCCTCGGCGGCATTTTCGTCGAGGTGCTGAAGGATGTCGTATTCAGCCTGGCGCCGGTTTCCGAAGATGAGGCCATCGAGATGATCAATGTCTTGCAGGGCGCACCGCTGCTGCAGGGTGCGCGGGGCCGCGAACCTCTCGACATCGGCGCGCTTGCCCGGACCGTGGCGGCCTTTTCGGATTTCGCTGCCGCTGCCCACTGGGCGCAGAGCGCCGAAGTCAATCCCCTGCTGGTACTGCCTGAGGGAGTCGTCGCCCTCGACGCCCTTATCGTGAAGGCGCAGCCACCGTCCTGACCGAAGCGAAGATTGCCGCCTCTTCAATCGGTGACGAAACCCAGCATTCGGTCCCGAGAAGCGGTGATGTGGCGATGCATGGCCTCTCGCGCGCGGTCCGGATCCTCCTCGCGAATGGCCAGCAACACCTGCTCATGTTCATCCAGCACCTGGTGGATCCGGTCGCTGTTTGATTGCTGCTTCAATCGACGGGCGACGGTTATGCCGTCACGCATAGAATTGCTCAGCATATCGACGGTCTGGATGAAGAGGCTGTTGCGGCTGGCGACGGCTACCGCACGGTGAAAGTCGATATCGGCCTTGGCACCGACCTCGTTCCGCTTGAGCGCGGCGGCAAGCACCTCGATGGAACGCGCCAACACCTGAAGGTCGCGCCCTTCCCGCCGCTGCGCTGCCAGAGCCGCCGCTTCCGCTTCCACACCTGCCCGGAATTCATAGCTCCGTACGATTTCGGCAATACTGCCTGAGGGAGCGATGGTGGCGATGGCGTCGCTGGGCTCGCGCTCCACCCAACTACCGGAGCCACGACGGCTGCGCACGATATTGTCGAGCCGCAGACGGGCCAGAGCTTCGCGAACAACTGGGCGCGAAACGCCGAACTCGTTGCAGAGCTGCGGCTCCGAGGGAAGACGCTGGCCGACCCGGTAAGCCCCTCGGGCAATCTGCAGCAGCAGCACCTCGTAAACCTGATCTGCCAGACGCTTCTGACGCAGCGAAAACAGTGGCGCCGCGTTTTCGGCCTCTGTCGCTTCAGGCTGTCCCGCATGCGGAAGAGCGGCTTCGTTCGTCCTTACCATGGAAGTGAGAGTAGAACTGGGTTGCGCTCGGCGCAATCTACTTGTAAGTCGAGTTGACAGGTTGCTCGACGAAGAAGCGGCATCGCTCACGCAGGAGGAGGACCCCGACATGAAGACAAGCCCTGTTCAACCAGGCGATCTCCCCCGCTCGGTCCTCGCCGTGCCGCCCCTGGCGCGCCATGATGATCTTTCCCTTAATGCAGAAGCCAACAAGGCTCTGATCCGCTACCTGGAAGCCGGCGGCATCTCCACCTTGATGTATGGCGGCAACGCCAACTTCTACCACATCGGTCTGAAGCAATACGCCGAGGCCCTGGAAATGCTGGAGGAGGTGGCGGCCGAGGGTACCTGGGTGATCCCCTCCGCCGGGCCAGAATTCGGGCGGCTACAGGACCAGGTCTCCATCTTGCGGGACCGGGCCTTTCCGACGGCAATGGTATTGCCGCTCACCTTTCCGATGACCCCGGACGGAGTGGCAACCGGCCTGCGTCACTTCGCGGAGGCCTACGGCAAGAAAATCATCGTCTACGTCAAGAACGAGGGTTATCTGACGGCCGATCTGCTCGGCAAGCTCGTGGATGATGGACTGGTTTGCGCCATCAAGTACGCTGTGGTGCGAAATGACCCGAAAGAGGATGCGCTGCTGGCCGAAATGGTGGAGCGCATCGACCGCTCCATAATCATCAGCGGCATTGGTGAGCGCCCCGCGATCGATCACTTCCGCCACTTCGGTCTCAGTGCCTTCACGTCCGGCTCGGTCTGTCTTGCGCCCCGCGGTTCCATGGCTCTGCTCCAAGCGCTGAAGCGCGAGGACTACGACGGCGCCGAGGAAATCAGACAGCGCTACATCCCGATCGAGGATCTGCGCGACGGCATCAGCCCGATCCGCATCCTCCATGACGCCATTACGTTGGCGGGAATCGCCAACATGGGGCCGATGCTACCCATGCTTTCAAACCTCAGTGAGGAGGAACGCGCGAAGGTCGCTCCTGTTGCCAAGCAGTTGGCCGAGGGTGATGCCAGCAGGGTAAGTGCGGCCTAGGCGCGGTCATGAGACATCTTCTTGTCTCCGCCAACCTGCTCGAAGAACAAGCACGCGCGATTTTCCTGGCATGGGGATCGCGGGAGGACCAGGCACAAGCCTCGGCTCGCATCCTGGTAGAGGCCGACCTCGCGGGGATCGAGAGTCACGGCGTCGGCCTGCTCACCATGTACGCGCAGCAGATTGCCAACGGCGCTGTCGTACCAGGGGCCGAGATCACTACCGTGATTGATCGAGGCGCCATGGCCGTTCTAGACGGCGGTGGCGGCTTCGGCCATCAGGTTTCTCTGGAGGCCGTCGGGATGGCAGCCCGGAAAGCCCGCCTCTTCGGGATTGGCGCCGCGGCGGTCCGGAACTCCCACCACTATGGGGCTGCCGGTCTCTACGCGAAGCGAATCGCAGAGCAGGGTCTCTTGGGCATTTCTACAACCGCGGTCTGGCGTCCGGCCATCGTGCCGACGGGCGGAAGTCAGCCTATGCTCGGCACCAATCCCATCGCCTTCGCAGCTCCCGCAGCAAAGAATCGTCCTTTCTTGCTGGATATGGCAACCTCCACTGCAGCGATCGGCAAACTGCGGGTCAAGTTCTTCAACGACGAGCCGGTGCCTGCCGGCTGGGTGTTCGACGACGCGGGCAACTGGGCAAGAGACGCGGAAACCGCTTTGGCAAATCCCAAGCTGTCTCCCCTGGGAGGGGATGAAGAACAAGGCGGCCACAAGGGCTATGGCCTGGCGGCCATGGTGGAGATTCTTTCGACAACGCTCGCCGGCGCTACCTTCGCGCCCCTCCGTCCCGCGACGCAGGTCACGCACGGTGTCGGACATTTTTTTCTGGCGATCGACCCAGCCTTTTTCCGACCGGAAGGAGAGTTTGAGGAGGATCTCGATCTTCTTATCGATGCGCTGCGTTCCACCGCACCGCTCGATGCGACAAGGCCTGTACAGGTTGCCGGCGATCCGGAACATCGCCGCGCCGAAGAACGGCAAAAGAACGGCATTCCGTTGCCCTCGGCTCTGGTCGAGCGGCTGCGGGAGATCGCGTCCGAAGCGGGCGCACCCTTCCTGCTAGCGCGGGCAGGATCGGAGGCACAGCGGCCCGCTGCGCCCTGACCGGGCGTTGGGCCAACGATCAAGAACGGGAGGAAAGCATGAAGAAGTCTACCCTACTCGCTGCAACCATCCTTATCGGCTCTGGCCTGGGAATGGCCGGATCCGCGGATGCCCAACAACTTCGTTTCATGACCGGCCCCCAGGGTGGCGCCTGGTATCCCTTGGGCGGCTCCATCCAGAATATGGCCGCCGACTCCATGGGAGCGAACATCATCGTCATGCCAGGCGGTGGTGTCGCCAACATTCAGGGCGTCCAGAACGGCGATGCCGATCTTGCCTTCGGCAACTCCATCTCGACGGTAGATGCCATCAACGGGCGCGAGCCTTTTGAAGGCGAGGCAGACAACGTCTGCAACATGGCGACGCTCTATCCTCAGTTCTTCCAAATGGTTGCCCCCGTGGACAGCGGCATCACCTCGGTGCAAGACTTCAAGGGCAAGCGGCTGGTGACCCAGCCGGTCGGCAACACCGCCGAGCAGGTGATTCGCATGGTGCTCGACGTCAACGGCCTGTCTTACGACGACATGTCCGGCGTCGATTACGTTTCCTACTCGGACGGCGTGTCGCTGGTTCAGGACAATAACGCGGATATCTTCACTCTGGGTACGACCGTACCCTCCTCCGCCATCATGGACTTGGCAAACTCGCGTAATGTTCTCGTGGTCCCCCTCACGGAAGAGACCATGGACGAAATGATCGAGCGCAATCCCGGTTTCGCAGCGCTCACCATTCCAGCCGATTCCTACCCCGGCCAGTCCGAGGATGTTCTGGCCGCCGGCTATGCCACTCATCTGGTCGCACGTTGTGATCTCGATGCAGACCTCGTCTACGGAATCGTGGAGCAGATCTGGGAGAACCGCGACGAGTTGATCTCGATCGCCAGCGCGATGCGCAACATGACCATCGAGGAAATGGCGCGCGACAACGGCGTCCCGATGCACGAGGGCGCTCGCCGCTTCTACGAGGAAAATGGCGCCATGTAGGCCAAAGGCCTCTTCGCGAGGGGGTGCGTGACGTCGCGCCTCCTCGCGTTTTCCCGGTAGAGCAAGCGGAGCAGGCTCATCATGGCATCAGATCTCGCCCCGGCGGAATCCGCCTATGTCATCTGGACTAGACGTCTTGTGACGGCTCTCGCCGTCGGCATGAGCCTGTTCCATCTCTATATCGCCTACTTCGGGCCGCCCAATGCCTTCATCCTGCGCTCCTCGCACCTGGGCATTGCGCTGGTCCTCGTCTATCTGTCGATCCCCGGCGTCTTGAAGCGAAGAAAGGGCGGTCCGGGCATTTTCGACTGGCTAATGGTTGGCGCTTCCCTCGCGGCAGCAGCCTATCCGATCATCGAGCAGCATTACTTCAACACGCGAATGGCCTACGTCGGGCCGGTCAGCCAAACGGACCTCTTCTTCGGCGTGCTGATGATGGTCGTGATCCTGGAGGCGACGCGCCGGA
>Ga0079224_100016225_pt1 | contig 10454 bp, 7 predicted proteins | sample Stecom2015_FD_80414 | JGI IMG/M metagenome (GOLD analysis project Ga0079224, IMG submission 80414) | Agricultural soil microbial communities from Utah to study Nitrogen management - Steer compost 2015 | ecosystem: Environmental > Terrestrial > Soil > Agricultural land | place: USA: Utah...
CGCAACTTTTTTGAAAAAAAATATTTCATTTTTTAATTCCCTTTAGCAATAATTTGATTTTCAATTGCAATAGAATCAAGTGTTCTGTTATTTTCTTTATCGAAACAAGCTTGTTCGGTTTAATTTTTATAACTTTGCAGTGCTTGAAGCGAAGGAATTTGGTGTAAATCCAAAACTGTAACTGCAGCTGTAAGCACTGTTAAATCTTTTCACATCGCCACTGTTTGGCAAGCAAATGGGAAGGCGAAAAGAGTTGGTGCAAGTCAGAATATTTCTCTTCAAGGTGTTATTATAACGAAGACTTCAGATTAAAGTCGAACGTTAACCAATGGTTCTTCCCCATTGATTGATATTCCTTTTAGCTGATTCTTCATTATTTATTGTTTTAATTAAATTTAATTAAATAATTTATGAAGAAGGTTTATTTATCTTTAGTAGCAGCTTGCTTTGCTGGCTTAACATTCTCACAAACAGATTCGCTAACATTTGAATCATTCGACTTACAAGGTCAAGATTACTACAATGGTTCTGATTTAAATGGTTCAATTGTTATCAATCAATTTACATTAACAAACAATTATAATACTGATTGGGGTTCTTGGGATGGCTTTGCTATTTCTAGAGTGCAAGACAGTACAACCGCAGGTTGGCAAAATCAATATGCTTCGTTTGCAGGAAGTGGAGCCAATGGTTCGGAAAAATACGCAGTTTGGTATGGTGGTGAAATTGAATTTGCAGGATACATGCATGTGTCGAGTATGCAAGTTACAAATACAACATATACAGCGTTGACAATGCGTGATGGAGATGCATATTCAAAGCAATTTGGTTCAATCAACGGTCCTGACGGTCAACCTGATGGAACAAATGGTGAAGATTGGTTTTTACTCGAAATCATCCCAATGGATGAGAATAATATGGTAATCGGAGATACAGTCAAATTCTACTTGGCAGATTATCGTTTTGCAAATAACGAGGAGGATTATATCATCCAAGATTGGACAACAATTGAATTCAATTCTTTTTACGCTAAAAAAATCGCTTTCAAACTTTCATCTTCTGACAATGGAGACTGGGGAATGAATACACCTGGATATTTTGCACTCGACAATTTAGTTGCTAGTCCAACAGTTGGTGTAAAAACTTTGGCAAAAAATGACTTGAAGATTTATCCAAATCCGTCTAATGGTAAGTTTACAGTTAATTCTACTGAATCTGGTGAGATTACTGTAATCAACGCTGTTGGTCAAGTTGTATATTCGGGTCAAGTATTCGGCCAAACTAACATTGATTTAAGTGCTCAAACAGCCGGAGTTTACACGTTGCAATATGTTACAACAACAAGTACACGTACTGAAAAAATAGTTATCCGCTAAATTTTAGAACAATAACCAAGTGAAATTTAGTTTCGTTGCAGTTATAGCAGTGTTGTTGCTACCTCAATTTCTGTTCGCTCAAGAAGAGAAAAAGGTGCAAGAATTGGAAGAACTGGAGGTAGTTGTAACGAAACTAAATCGCTATTATGTGGATTCTACAAACGTGTATATTTCACGTGAAGAAATTGAAGCGATGCAACCAGATGATTTAGGTGAAATACTCAAAAAAGTTCCTGGTGTAAATGTTAAATCCTATGGTGGACTCGGAGGTTTAAAAACAATTTCTGTCAGAGGATTGGGCGGTCAGCACACGAATTTGATTGTCGACGGTTTTTTGCATCATCAGACGCAAACAGGACAGGTCAACATGGGGGCTATTCAAATGGATGTAATTGAGAAAGTGCAAGTTCAACGAGGTGGAACTAGTGAATTATTGGTTCCTCCAAGTGCTCAACTGGCTGGAAATGTCATTGCCTTGGAAACATTTCTAAATACATCTCCCAAAATTCCTTTACAGCAAAAATTGATTTCAAAATTTGGTTCTTTTGGTCAAATTGACCAACATTATTTGTTGAAAATTGGAAACTCTAAAGTCTATGGAGGAGGTTATTTGAAATATAGAACTGCACATGGGGCATACCCCTATTCGATTATGAATTACCAAACTGTTGAAAAGGGAATTCGAAAAAACAACGATTTCACAGATTTAAACGGTGGTTTCAATATGAGAGTTCATCCGGTTAAAAATCATCAATTCAATTTCTTTACAACGTATTTGTCCTCTTACCAAGGAATTCCTGGGTCTATTGTATTTTACAATGATTTAGCGAAACAGAAATTGTCTAACCAAAATTTGCAAATAAAAGGCGACTACCAAGGTAAAGTGAGTATTTTCAACTACCGGTTGCATTATGCATACACAGCTGACAGTTTGTTTTACTATGATCCAGATTATCTTAATGCGGCAGGTGAATTGAAAGCAATTTATCTGAATAAAATGCACGATATTGGACTGAACATCAGTTTTAAAGCAGGAAAATTAGTGACTTTTAACGCAGGAACACAAGGATTGTTTAGTCGTTTGAATTCAAATCAATTGACAGAAATCGTTCCACAAAGACAACATTTTTTCAGTTACTTCAAAACGTATTTTCATTACAAAAAATGGGAAGTTGTTGGTCAAATTGGTCACCAACATGTTACTGAGTTGACACAAAGCAAAACCCATTCAAAATTGAATCCCTTCGTTGAAGCAAAATGGTCTATTACCAAACAAATTACACTAGTTACCTATTACCGCAATTCGTTTCGTATGCCAAATTTCAATGAATTGTACTACAGCAGTGTTGGTAATTTAAATCTCAAACCCGAAGAAGCGAATCAGGTTTCATTTGGATTGAGTACTACCCTTTTGGACCGTAATCGCATTTACTTGGGATTTCAAGCAAATGGTTACTTCCAGCGAATTGACAATATGATTTTGACAATTCCAACTAAGAACTTGTTCGTTTGGTCAATTCAAAACATTGGAAAAAATCAAGTAACAGGAGCGGATCTCATTGCTTCTTTAAGTTGGAATTTTGCTAAAAGATGGAGCTTACAAACTACAATCAATTACACTTATCAGCAATCACTAGATATTTCAGACAAAAATAGTCCAAGCTACAGAAATTTGGTTGCTTATTCTCCTGAGCATATATCCAACATGGATTTATCTATTCAATATCACAAATTTGGAATTCGTGTGTCGAGTTTTCATTCGTCGCATCGTTTTGCACTCAATGAAAACATTGCTGCTAATCGAATCGCAGGTTTCAGTTCTTACGATTTGAGTATTTTCAATCGCTTTGAAATCGATAAAAACAACGCCATTCGATTACAACTTACAGTGAAAAACTTTACAAATGCTTGGTATGCATACGTAAAAAACTTCGTCATGCCGGGTCGTCACTTTTTATTTACGTTTGTTTATGAATTTATTTAGATATTACTTAATCATGCTTCTTACAGTTAGTTTTGTTAGCTGTAAGAAGAAGAAACCAGAGGACGAAAATCAACCTCCTGTGGATCAATTTAAAAATGGCTTATTGGTCATTAACGAAGGATTATTGCAACAAAATAACGCTTCACTCAGTTGGGTTGATTTAAGTGATTTATCGGTAAATAATCAATTATTTGAGCAGAAAACCAATCGTCAACTTGGAGATGTTGCCAACGATGCCATTCGCTACGGAAACAAAATCTACATTTTAGTAAGTGTATCGAGTACGGTTGAAGTTTTGGATGCAAACTCAGGGAAATCCTTGAAGCAAATCAGCATGGTTTATAACAATACATCCAAACAACCACGTTACGCAACCACGAGTCACGGGAAGGTGTTTATCTCCTGTTTCGATGGTTATGTTGATGTTTTAGACACAACAACACTGTCAATCATCAATCGCATTCCTGTTGGAGCAAATCCAGAGGAGATCGTACACAATAATCAATACATTTATGTTGCTAATTCAGGTGGATTGAGTTACCCCAATGTCGATTCAACTGTTTCTATCATCGATCCAATAATTGAGACAGAAATTGGGAAAATTGTGGTTGGAAAGAACCCTACTCGTTTACTGTTCGACAACAACAATAATTTGTTTGTCATTACGCAAACAGGTTTAAATACAATCAATTCACAATTGGTAAAGGTTGATATTCAAACACAAACTGTTGCAACAATTTATCCGCAACAAGTCATGCAAATGACGAAGATGAACAACTATTTTGTTTTGAACATCTTGCAAGGAAATCATTCTACAATACAATTGTTTGATCCGCAAAGTGGAAGTATTGTAAATTCGAATTTCATCGATGCATCTCTGTTTTCAACTTATTATGGAGCACAGTTCGACGCTTCAAAAAACAAGTTATACTGTTTCGATGCCATGTCTTACGTTTACAGCGGTTATGTTCGCGAATTCGATACAAATGGAAATTTAATACGCAATATAAAAGTTGGTCTAAACCCATCTAAACTAATTATCTATGAATAAAATTTTAGCTTTATTGAGCATTTGTGCTCTTACAAACACGATCCATTCTCAAAGTTTTGCACCAGCGGCTGGTCAACCAGGATCGACCGCAATTCACAAAGACAGTTCAGTTTTCATTGGTTGGGCAACAAATTGTACTGTTCAACGAGGTTACATAAATATTGAAGATCCGAGTTTGGGATTTGCAACCTTTGGTGAGGAGGCTTGGGCTACGGGACCAGCAACTGGGATTTCTACCAATGCAGTTTCGTTAGGAGATGGTGGAATGGCAACCTTGACTTTTGATTTGCCAATCGGAAATGGTGCAGGACCAGATTTTGCGATTTTTGAAAATGGAGTAACAGATGGTTTCCTTGAATTTGGTTTTGTAGAAGTCAGTTCGGATGGTATTCATTTCGTTCGTTTCCCTGCAATTTCGGAGATTAGTACGGATACGCAAGTTGGTGGATTTGGAATCGTTGACTGTCGCTATGTACACAATTTAGCTGGTAAATACCGCGTTGGATTTGGCACACCGTTCGATTTAGAAGACATCAAGGATTCAGCAAATATTGACATCAATTCCATTACACACGTTCGCATTGTTGATGTTGTTGGCTCTATAAATCCGTTGTACGCAACCTATGACAGTCAGGGAAATATGGTTAACAACCTCCACCCTACACCGTTTGAATCTGCTGGTTTCGATTTAGAAGCAGTTGGAATCATCCATGCAGGAGTTGTTGGTGTCAATAAATTGGATTTAGCTAATTTTGATGTTTATCCTAATCCTTCAAATGGATTAGTTAAAATCAGATCAAGCAATACATCGTCAATTAAGATTACAGATATGCAAGGTAAAATCGTGTACGAAGCAAAATTGACAGCAGGAATTCAAGAAATCGATTTACGTAAATTAGAAAATGGTATGTATTTAGTGACGAGTGAAAATGGTGGTTCAAGGATGATTGTGATTAACCTGTAGTTTCTCACTTCTCTAGTACTATCAAGCTGATAAGCAGAGTGAAATTAGAAAATATACGACTTCTCCTTCAAATCCGTATATTTGAAACCTAAACAAGTTTTTATGTTGACCCCAGAAACAGATAAAAAGCTCTTTTTAATTGACGCTTATGCCATTATATTCCGTGCTTTTTTTGCGTTTGCAAAGAATCCACGAATCAACTCGAAAGGATTAAATACTTCTGCGGCTTTTGGTTTTACAAATTCGCTTTTAGAGGTTATCAAGAAAGAAAAACCGACACACATTGCAGTTGTTTTTGACCCTCCTGGTGGTTCAACAGGAAGAAAAGAAGTTTTTGAGGAATACAAAGCCAATCGCAATGAAACACCTGAAGGAATCATTACCAACATTGAACCAATTAAGCGTATCATTGAAGCATTGAATATTCCGATTATTGAAATCGAAGGATATGAAGCAGATGACGTGATTGGAACGATGTCAAAAATGGCAGAAGAAAGAGGTTTTACAACTTACATGGTTACTCCAGACAAGGATTACGGTCAACTTGTAACCGAAAAGTCAAAAATGTACAAGCCAGGAAGAGGTGGTGAACCTGCTCAAATTTGGGGACCAAAAGAAGTTTGTGAAAAGTTTGAATTGGATCACGTTGGACAAGTAATTGATTATCTCGGATTGATGGGAGATGCTTCCGATAATATTCCTGGAATGCCTGGAATTGGCCCCAAAACAGCGTCTAAGTTGTTGAAGGAGTTTGGTACAATGGAAAACATTTTTGCGAATACTGACAAATTAAAAGGAAAGCAAAAAGAAGTTTTTGAGACACAACAAGAACTTGGTTTACTTTCAAAAGGATTGGCAACAATCATCACAGATGTTCCTGTTGAATTCGATGAAGTAAAACTTGAAGCAAAAGAACCTAATCCAGACAAAATCAGGGAAGTATTTACAGAATTGGAATTCAAGGGCTTTGCTCAAAAGATACTTGGAGAAGAATTAGTTATCACAACTGCTAATGGAAACCAATCACAATTGGATTTATTTGGAGGATCAAGTGAAACAACTAAAAATACAGAGGAGGAAACCACACAATCAGCTCCAACTGAAATTAGAACATTCGATGCTTCTAAAGTGAACTATCAACTCGTTGATACACCTGAAAAACGAAAAGCATTAATCCAAGAATTGTTGCAACAAAAAGAAGTTTGTTTTGACACAGAAACAACAAGCATTGATTCGTTGAACGCTGATTTGGTTGGAATGTCGTTTTCGTTTAAAGCGGGAGAAGCGTATTACATTCCCTTCCCTCCAAATTATGATGAAGCAAAAGCAATTGTAGAAGAATTCAGACCATTCTACGAAAATTCATCGATTCTAAAAATTGCACACAACATCAAATACGACTTAAAAGTATTAAGAAGATATGATTTGTATGTTCAATACCCCTTGTTTGATACAATGATTGCCCACTATTTAATCAATTCCGAATCAAAGCAAGGAATGGATTATTTAGCTGAGTTCTATTTGAATTACCGACCTATCTCTATCGAAACGTTGATTGGAAAGAAAGGTAAAAACCAAGGGAATATGCGCGATTTGAAACCAGAAGAAGTATCAGATTATGCTTGTGAAGATGCGGATATTACTTTCCAATTGAAACAAATTTTCAATCCAGAAATTGAAAAAGAACACCTAAAATCGCTTTTCTACGACATCGAAATGCCGTTGGTAAGCATTTTGGCTGATATGGAGTGTGAGGGTGTAGCCATCGATACAGATTTCTTAAATGACTATTCAAACCGTTTGGGGGAGGAACTTGCGCGTTTAGAGCAAGAAATCAAAAAGATGGCAGGAATGGATTTCAACATAGACTCACCAAAACAGTTGGGAGATGTCTTGTTTGAACACTTAAAAATCAGTGCCAAAGCTAAGAAAACTAAGACGGGACAATATGCCACTTCGGAAGATGTGCTGCAAGGCTTTGTCAAAGATCACCCGATTATTCCGAAAATTTTGGAATATCGTGAATTTAAAAAATTAAAGAGTACGTATGTTGATCCGTTACCAACTTTACGCGACCCAGTAGATAACCGTATTCATACTCAATACATGCAAACAGTTGCTGCTACAGGAAGGCTAAGTTCTAACAATCCGAACTTGCAAAATATTCCGATTCGCACGCATGCAGGTCGTGAAATTCGCAAAGCGTTTATTCCTCGAAATGCAGAATATGTTTTGCTTTCTGCAGATTACTCTCAAATTGAGTTACGTATCATAGCGGCTTTGAGTGAAGATCCAAACATGGTTCAAGCATTTAAATCAGGAGAAGACATCCACGCTTCAACAGCGGCAAAAGTATTCAACACACCAATTGATCAGGTAACACGCGAACAACGTAGTGCTGCAAAAGCGGTGAACTTTGGAATTATCTATGGTCAATCGGCTTTCGGATTGGCTCAAAATTTAGGAATTTCAAGAACAGAAGCTAAACAAATTATCGACAGCTATTTTGAGCAATACAGTACAATAAAATCATACATGGATCAAGCAATTCATCAAGCTCGTGAAAAAGGTTATGTAGAAACACTTTACAAACGTCGACGTTATTTACCAGATATCAATTCTGCCAATGCTGTAGTAAAAGGTTTTGCAGAGAGAAACGCAATCAACGCACCAATTCAAGGTACAGCTGCTGACATCATCAAATTAGCCATGATTGCTGTGGACAAAAAGATGAAAAAAGTACATGTAAAGAGCAAAATGATCTTGCAAGTACATGACGAATTAGTTTTTGATGTTCACAAAGATGAAATCGATACGATGAAAGAGTTAATTGAAGATGCGATGGAAAATGCAGCTAAACTACTTGTTCCGTTAAAAACAGAAATGAATACGGGACAAAACTGGCTTGAAGCACATTAACATCAGTTGGTCCAAATAAATTCTAACTGTTCGTATTGCATTGATTGTTGAATGATTTGAATTTCTAATTCAAGTATTTGCTTAAGTGATTCATAATCTACTTTGTCAGCATCATCCGTTGAACAATGATAATCTTCGTGTCCGTTTGTATGAAAAAATAGAACCGGAATATTCTTATCGTAAAAGGAAATTTGGTCCGAACCTCCTCGCCCATCTTTTCCACGGTTGTATTTCAACGGTGTTTCAACTTGATTTAAAATTGAATCAAAAGCAACACTAGTTCCCACTCCAATAATCAATAAACCAGTTGATGGATTGTAGCGACCAATCATATCCATGTTCAACATCCAATGGATGCATTTTAAATCAATTGTTGGATTATCAACAAAATACTTTGACCCCAACAAACCCCACTCTTCAGCTCCAAATGCGATAAACAAGAGATTATACGATTCAACCACATTATTTGTAACAAAATAACGAGCTAATTCCAATAAACCTGCAACTCCCGAAGCATTGTCATCTGCTCCATTGTGAATTGCATAACGATGAATGGAGTCTTTTGAGAAAATCCCTTCCGTTCCCAAATGATCATAGTGCGCTCCAATGACAATTGTTTTCGCCGCTTGATTGTCCAAAAAACCAATGATATTCTGTGCTTTACGAATTGTATCGTGTGTATATTGCCCTGCAATCTTCGCATCAAAATATTGACGATATCCCTCCTCACCTTTTGGTTGTAAACCAATTCGCTTCATTTCCTTTTCAATGTATCTTGCAGCTTTAAGATTCCCTTTTGAACCTGTAGCTCGACCTTTCAAAGCATCTGATGCGAGATATGACACATGTTTTTGAAGTTTTTCGACATCAATTTGTCCGCAACAAATATCGATCAAACAAAATGATAAAAAAATGCAAAAAACTACTCGAGGAAATGTGTTCATGAATTTGAATAAATTAATTGTCAACCCATTGAAAAAGGTAAAGTTTATCGATTTTATAAAATTGACATTTTTTAATAAAATAGTAGACTAAATTTTATTAACTTTGTAAACTTTTTTTACAAAAATAAATAGTTTTCGCAATGAGCAAAATGAAGCTTTCCGAATTTAGTTTCGATTTACCACAAGAATTGATAGCTGAATACCCGACTGAAAACCGTGACGAAGCCAAATTGATGGTGGTTCACAGAAAATCAGGTAAAATTGAACACAAACTTTTCAAAGATTTGATAAACTACTTCTCTGATGGGGATGTTATGATTCGCAACAACACACGAGTTTTCCCAGCCAGAATGTATGGAAACAAAGAAAAGACAGGTGCTAAAATTGAAGTTTTCTTATTAAGAGAATTAAATCGTGAGAGTTTATTGTGGGACGTATTGGTAGATCCTGCAAGAAAAATAAGAATTGGTAACAAACTTTATTTTGGTGAGGACGATTCATTGGTAGCTGAAGTTATCGACAATACAACTTCAAGAGGGAGAACATTACGTTTCTTGTTTGATGGACCATATGAAGAGTTCAAAGCAAAAATCACAGAATTAGGAGAAACACCACTTCCAAAATACATCAAACGTGCTGTAGAACCAGCTGACGAAGAAAGATATCAAACAATCTTCGCTTCTGAAGAAGGTGCTGTTGCTGCACCAACTGCAGGTCTACACTTCTCTAGAGAGTTGTTGAAGCGTTTGGAACTAAAAGGTGTGAACTTTGCTGATATCACGTTACACATCGGTTTAGGAACTTTCAGACCTGTTGAAGTTGAAGATTTGACTAAACACAAAATGGATTCTGAGCAAGTAATCATTCCACAAAAAAGTGCGGATATCGTAAACGAAGCCATCAAAAACAAAAAACGTGTTTGTGCAGTCGGTACAACTTCTATGCGTGCTATCGAATCTTCGGTTTCTACTGACGGTACATTGAAAGCGTTTGACGGGTGGACAAATAAATTCATCTTCCCTCCTTACGATTTCAGCATTGCTAACTGTATGATTACAAACTTCCATACACCACTTTCGACTTTGTTGATGATGATTTCAGCATTTACAGGTCACGAGTTGATGATGAAAGCATACCAGGAAGCAATCGAAAACAAATACAAATTCTACTCATACGGTGACGCAATGTTGATCATCGACTAAAAAGTAGTAATACA
>Ga0079224_100016226_pt1 | contig 10454 bp, 9 predicted proteins | sample Stecom2015_FD_80414 | JGI IMG/M metagenome (GOLD analysis project Ga0079224, IMG submission 80414) | Agricultural soil microbial communities from Utah to study Nitrogen management - Steer compost 2015 | ecosystem: Environmental > Terrestrial > Soil > Agricultural land | place: USA: Utah...
AGTTATTTTCCTGACCGTTATTCGATGGCGTTAAAATTTTAACTCTAAATTATACAAAGTAAAACACGAACCCATTATTTTCGTTATAGATTTGCGTGAGGGATGGAAGCGGCATCCTTTTTGGCTTCTTTTCAGGCCAAAAAGATACAGCGGACAGCCCGACCCGAAATCCTGCAAGGTTTTAGGAACCTTGCAGGAATTGAGGGGCACGCCCACATAATTAACATCAATCAATGTCAAAAAGGAAACAATTAAAATACGATAAAGCATATTTGAGAATTGCACGGGAATGGGGAAAACTGTCGCATTGCAAGCGAAAGCAGGTTGGTGCGATTATTGTGAAAGATAGAATGATAATCTCCGACGGATACAATGGCACGCCAACGGGCTTTGAAAACCACTGCGAGGATGAAGAAGGTTACACAAAATGGTACGTTTTGCATGCAGAGGCCAATGCAATTTTGAAAGTGGCATCTTCCACACAGTCCTGCCGAGGGGCAACATTATATTTAACCATGTCGCCGTGCAAGGAGTGCAGTAAATTGATCCATCAGGCGGGGATTGTCAGAGTTGTGTACCTTGAAGATTATAAGGATGATTCTGGTTTACAGTTTTTGGCGAAAGCAGGCATCGAATTACAGTTGATTAACGATTTGAATGAAGCTTAGTAAAAAATACATACCATTGATTGTGGGATTCGCCATCGCGATTGGCGTTTTCATTGGAGGGAAATTAAATTTTACGGATACTTCCGACCGATTATTTACATCCAATAGCAAAAAAGACAAACTTAACAGGCTTATAGATTATATTGATTATGAGTATGTTGATGAGGTGAATACGGATAGTATTGTAGATGTTACCGTCAATGGCATTTTGGACAATTTGGATCCACACTCCACCTACATTCCCAAAAGTGAATTGCAACGCGTTACCGAAAACATGCAAGGTGATTTTGTGGGTATTGGCGTGAGTTTTTACACGTATAAAGATACAATTGCTGTCATCCGACCTGTGGAAGGGGGGCCAAGTCAGAAGGCAGGGATCAGAAGTGGTGACCGTATTATCATGGCCGATGGAGATTCCATTTTTGGAAGAACTTGGAGCAACGATGCCATAATGGAAAAATTGAAAGGCGAAAAGGATTCCAAAATCCAACTGAAAGTCTATCGAAGAGGTGAGCCGAACTTGCTTGATTTTACCGTGAAGCGTAGTGATATTCCAATTAACAGTGTCGATGCTGCTTATATGTTGACGTCTGACATGGGCTATATAAAAATCAACCGCTTTGCAGAATCCACATATAAAGAATTCAAAAAGGCCTTAGATAGATTACAGAATGAAGGTGCCACAAAATTGGCCTTGGATTTACGGGACAATCCAGGAGGATTTTTGGGAATCGCAGAGCAGATCGTAGATGAATTTTTGGAAGATGACAAATTGATCCTGTTCACGAAAAACAAATCGGGGAACATTGAAAAAAGTTTTGCCACACGTCGCGGTGATTTTGAAGAAGGAGAGATTTATATTTTAATCAATGAAAATTCGGCTTCTGCCAGCGAAATCATTGCCGGTGCCTTACAGGATAATGACAAAGGCACCATTGTTGGCCGTCGTAGTTATGGCAAAGGTCTGGTACAACGTGAAATGGCTCTGGGAGATGGCAGTGCCGTCCGATTGACAGTGTCCCGATATTACACACCTACTGGCCGCTCCATTCAACGCCCGTATGAAAATGGGAAAAGTGAGGAATACTACAATGACTACCATAAACGATTGAGCGTTGACGAATTGAATGACGAACCACACATACAAGTTGATGATTCTTTAAGATTTGTAACACCAAAAGGGAAAGTTGTGTATGGTGGTGGCGGTATCATTCCGGATATTTTTGTGTCTTTGGATGCCATTTACCAAAACGAAACTCTGAATTATATAAAAAACAGAGGCTATATCAGTTATTTTGTTTTTGAAGAATTGGATAAAGACCGAAACGCCTTTAAAGGAATAACAAAAAACGATTTTATAAATAATTTTGCGGTATCTGATGATATTGTAGTTCGTTTTCAGGAATATTTAAGTGAGAAGGAACGGGTGCAAATCACGTTTGTGGCTTACAACAAAGAAATTAAACAGCTCATAAAAGCTTCCTTGGCTGAACAATTGTTCGGGCGCAATGCGTATGAAGAAATCATGAATTCCACCGATGATATGATTGAGGAAGTCATCATGTTGAGCAAAGATGAATAGTCAAATCTTATCATGCACTTGGGAATCCTTGCCATCATTCCAAAGCGTTAAAATATCGGTGGCCACCTGTGCGCCACTTCCGCAGGCAATGGCATATTGACTGCGCCAACCCGCCAACGTGCCGGCAACATACAATCCTTTTTCAATGAGATGATTATCATTTTTTAACCAAATCCGTTCTTTCTCAAGAATCGCTCTCGGGTGAGGCTCAATAAAAGATTCCAAACCTTTGATATTGATGAGATTTGTATATCCGACCGCAACAACCAGAGCTTTTGATGTATATTCCGATCTGTTGGTTCTCACCTTAAAAACCTCATCATTTTTTACAATTTCAACTACTTTTTCCTTGTCAATTTGCTCCACGTGTGGATATAAGGTTTTCAATTGGATTTTTCCGATTTCTAAAATGGAAGTTCCGGTCGTACCGGGCAACAATCCCAAAGCATTATTGAACAAAGCGGTCTGTAAGTGTGATGTTTTTTGATGGGTCATAATCCCAATTTTTTTGTCTTGGGCATACGGTTTATTATGTGCCGAGCCAAGGATGAGCGCACAAGATAAACCGGCAGCGCCACCACCAATGATTAAAACATCAAACATTAACTTTTTTGTTTTGAAAGTTCTTCAATACGTTTTGAAGTTCTCAATATAAGCATCAAAATAATGGCGCAAAGTGAAGCCATGATGGTAATGACGGCAATTATGCTGTCGCCTGTAAAAAGCGCATCAAAATTTAATCGTGTTGCGTTAAAGATGATGAACCCCACTGCAATTATGGTGAGGATCAAAGTCAGGGTTTTCATAGAATTAAATTTAAGTCAAATCGAACAAAGCCTTTATGTTTTGAGCAAACAGTTTCACTGCAATTGCCAACAAAACCACTCCGAAAATCTTACGGATGACGTTGATGCCGCTTGGCCCAAGAAAACGTTCGATGCGCGATGAGGTTTTTAAGACTATAAAGATAACAATAACATTCAACAATACCGCAACGATAATGTTTTCCACAGAATATTCTGCTCGTAAGGACAATAAGGTCGTCAAGCTTCCCGGGCCTGCGATCAAAGGGAATGCCAAAGGGAATACCGTTGCCGTAATGTTGGAGGATTCGTCATGTCTGTAAAGTGTAATGCCAAGGGTCATTTCCAAAGCAATGAAAAAAAGGATGAACGCTCCCGCCACGGCAAAGGAATTGATGTCAATACCTATCAACGCCAAAATATTCTGACCCAAAAACAAAAACGTAATGAGTATCACCCCGGCAATGATAGAGGCCTTGCCGCTTTCAATATGTCCGAATTTTTTGCGCAAATCGATAACAATCGGAATATTCCCCACAATGTCAATGACCGCAAAAAGCACCATGAATGCTGTAAAGATGGACTTAAAATTGAGTTCCATGTTTGTACGCTTTAATTTTTTTTGCAAAAGTAGGGCATTATTCCCATAATGGGCTTTAAATAACAATTAACTTTAAGTATTTTTGCGCCATGTTTCAATTGGGGAAAACGATTATTTCGGAAGATATTATCCAAAAGGATTTTGTGTGCAATCTCTCAGCTTGCAAAGGTGCTTGTTGCGTGGATGGAGATGCAGGAGCTCCTCTGGAAGAATCTGAAACCAAGATATTGCAAGCTATTTATCCCAAAATAAAACCCTTTCTACGCAAGGAAGGCATCGATGCCATTGAAAAACAGGGAACCTATACCACCAACGATTTCGGCGATCACGAAACACCGCTAATAAATGACGCCGATTGTGCATATGTAATTTATGACAAAAAAGGAACGGCTCTATGTGCTATTGAAGAAGCGTATAATCAAGGTGTTATTGATTGGAAAAAACCGGTCTCTTGTCATTTATATCCAGTTAGAGTGAAGGATTATGCGGAATTTTCTGCTGTCAATTACCACAAATGGGAAATTTGTGATGATGCCTGTACACTGGGCAAGGAACTTCAAGTGCCAGTGTATAAATTCGTTAAGCAGGCCTTGATCCGGAAATTTGGGGAAGATTGGTATATGGAGTTGGAAAAGGTGGCCGAAAATTACAAATAGCTAAATTTTTCCCTCTGTATGATTTGTGGATCAAGCGATTTTTAAAACATTTGAGCGAATGGGGATGTTCACGTTTACTTTCGTGCCAGTTGCCTTTCCACTGTCGTCATATAGATCTTCAATGTCTATTTTGTAATCATTTGTAAATCCCTTAGAGAAATTTGCCAACCGCGCCCTTGTGATGGCTATTCCAACTGATTTTCGTTTGAGTATTTTAGCGCTGTTGATACGGCTCGCCTCCTGTCTGCCTATGCCATTGTCGGTAATGGTAATGGTAATGTAATCATCGGTGGGTTTGATGACTTGCAGTCGAATGTGTTTATCATCTTCTTTGGAGGAGAGCCCATGCCATAGCGCATTTTCAAGAAAGGGCTGTAGTATGAGTGAAGGGACACGGATGTTGGAAATATTAATCGAATTTTCAACATCGATCTGAAAATCTATTTCATTTGAAAAACGTATATTTTCAATATTCATATAGAGTTTCATGGTGTCGAGCTCATCTTCCAATGACATTTCTTTTTCAGTGGAAGCAATAAGGATTTTGCGGATGAGTTTGGAAAATTTGTTAAGGTAATAGACTGCATTTTCCTTTTCGTTATTGATGATGTATAGTTTAATCGAATTAAGCGAATTGAAAATAAAGTGAGGGTTCATCTGACTTCGTAACATATCCTGTTCCAAGGTGAGGATTTGTTTTTCCTGTTTTAACTGCTGATTCCGATTGAAAGCCAGGACAAGCCCTGCCATTACTATAAGTCCTAAAAGAGTAAACCAAAATATTTTTTGATTGCGTTCCAGTTTTGACTTCACAAATTCATTCTCGCTTGCCAAGGCCTTGATTTCGTTCGTTTTTGCCTGATTTTCATAGGCAATGATGATATCACTCACATATTGCATATTGCGCTCATTGAATATGGTTTTTTCCAATTCTATGGCATCTTTGTAATGGGACATTGCCTCTTTGTGATTTCCCGATTCATTGTACAATTCCGACAATTTCGTGTTGGCATCCACGATGGCGGTTTTCAAACTGTAATTTTCGGCTATTGCCAGTCCTGTTTTCAGGTTTTTTTCGGCGGGTTCGTATTGGCTCATTTTTAACTGTGCCCAACCTAAATTGATATAGGACAATGCGATATAAAACTGGTCTTTTATCTGGAGCGATTTTTTAAGCCCTTCTTCAATGATGATTTTTGCATCGGCATATTTTTTTTGTTTGATATATACTTGGCCTATGCTGTTATAGCAAATAGCGCGCCCAACTTCAGATCCAATTTGATTGTTGTAATCTAATGAGCGTTTATAGTTTTTGAGCGCCAGATCCAATTTGCCCTGCGCTTCATCGGCATAGCCCAGATTTTGATAGTTGATGGCCAGCCCCAACCGATTGTTGGCTTCTTTTTCTAGAATCAATGATTTTTCAAATTCCTTGATTGCCAAATCATATTGTTTGAGCGTCATGTAAATATTTCCCATGCTGTTCTGTGAAACGGCAATGCTGGCCTTGAGATCTTTGGAAGGATTTTCAACCTTATTGGCAATGTCCAGGGCTTGCTTATGATAGTCCAAAGCGGGTTTGATAAAATCCATTCGCCTGTATACCACACCGATCATATTTAGGCTGATGACTTCTAACTCAATATTCCCGGTCAATTCTGCCAATCCATAGGCTTTCTTGTGCATTTCCAGTGCGTTGTCGTAATGTGAAATATTTCTATAGATAATGCCCAAACAATTCAATGCATAACACTCTGCCTCCGTATATTTAATGGATTTTGCTTTGAATTTCAGATCCTTCATCTTTAAGCTATCCTTGTTGAAATCATTGAATAAAGAATCGAGGATCCCATAGGTTTTTGGTTTTGTCTTTACCATGTACTGCAAAGTGTTTTCAAAAACCGTATCCTGTGAGGTCTGGGCATGGCCGTTTGAAGCACCAAGAGTGAACACTAAAATGGCACAAAAGAGTAATGTGCATCTCATGGATGTTGCTGTTTTAAGAAGAACATAAGGCATTATACTTATAACTTTTCTAGAAAATCTGATTTACGCTGTCTGGCCACTGGGATTTTATGGTTGGATTCCATCACGACGTACCCTTCATTTTTTATAAATTCTTTAATTTTGCTAAGGTTGATTATAAAGGAATTATGAATCCTGAAAAAATAATGTTCAGGTAAAAGTTCATTGACTTCCTTCAACTTTTTTGTGATCAATAGTTTCTGTCCATCTTTTGTGACAATGGTGCTGTAATTTCCATCCGATTCCACAAACAGGATATCATCCACATTTAAGAAGATAAGCTTTCCATCTGTATTGATTGTGATTTTTTTTTGATCAAATTTGGAATTGAAATTTGATAATGCCTCTTCTATTTTAAACGAATTAAAGAATCTTGAGTTGTATTTTTTTATTTTTTTAACGGTCTCTTTGAGGTCGTCAGAATCTATCGGCTTCAACAGATAATCTATTGCCTCGTGCTTCAATGCCTGTATTGCAAATTCGTCATAAGCGGTCGTGATGACAATGGCAAAATTTTTATTGGCCAACTGTTCCAAGAACTGAAAGCCGTCCATGGTGGGCATTTGGATGTCCAAAAACAGACAATCTGGTGAATGCATGTTTAAGTAATTGATGGCATCTTGAGGGTTTGAAAAAGTGTTAATGACCTCTATCTCATCACTAAAATGCGTCAATTCCCAAGTCAAGCTTTGGATTGCCTTAGGTTCGTCATCGACTATTACTGCTTTTATCATAATTCCAAAGATAATATATAACCTGTTGATCAGGGTTTCTAATGTGTGATTAGTATGCTTTTCTGTATATTAGGTTGCATTTGGATGATACCTTTGCAATTATGTATCAAAGGGCAAAAAGAATATTGATGGATTTACCAACCATACAGTTTTTGTTACCAACCATACAAATGTATATTTCTGCACGATTTTATTTATAGATATTTGACAAATGAATGAAATCATCGATAAAAAACATAAAAATACAAAGTGATCGTGGGGATTCACTTTTTTGATTAAATGCTATTAATCAATTAATAAAAAGTCAGGTGTAAAAAACCTGACTTTTTTATAGAATCAAAATAACCATATTCTTCATATATAATTTTGTTAGTCTAGTTAATTATTGGGTCAAAAAAAGAGAGACGTCAGCCTCTCTTTTTTTATGGAATATTTATTTCTAAAAGGAAAGAAAAAACAGTTTTTTTAAAAGCCGAACTACCCTTGCAGGATAAGGGATTCCATGAATGCATGAATTTTAATGTATTGAAAATCAACATATTATTTTTTAAATCTTAAAAACTCTTGAAACTCCCATAAACACTGCGTTGTTAAAAACTTGTTAACATTGTTTATAAAAATACCTTTCATTTTCGAGCATGTTTTTGAATCTTTGTTAGTCCCGAATCGAACCAATTTTTTTGTTTAATATCTCACTAAAAAGAATTAAGAATGTCTCAATTTACAGAACCAATACTTCAAAAAAACAAAGGTCGTTTTGTCATTTTCCCCATCCAGCACCATGATATTTGGGACTGGTATAAAAAGTCGGAAGCAAGTTTTTGGACCGCTGAAGAAATCGATTTGCACCAAGATATGCACGATTGGAAAAATAAACTAAACAGTGACGAGCGCTATTTCATTAAGCATATTTTGGCGTTTTTTGCCGCGAGCGACGGTATTGTAAATGAGAATTTGGCCGAAAATTTTGTAAATGAAGTACAGTATAGCGAGGCAAAATTTTTCTACGGATTCCAAATCATGATGGAAAATATCCACAGCGAAACCTATTCACTGTTGATCGACACTTATGTGAAGGACGAAGTTGAAAAGGACCAACTCTTCAACGCGATCGAAAATTTCCCCGCCATCAAGAAAAAGGCCGATTGGGCTTTGAAATGGATTGAATCCGATTCTTTCGCAGAAAGATTGATTGCATTTGCGGCTGTTGAGGGCATTTTCTTTTCAGGGGCGTTCTGTTCCATTTTTTGGTTGAAAAAACGAGGATTGATGCCGGGATTGACCTTCTCCAACGAACTGATTTCCCGTGATGAAGGCGTGCATTGCGATTTTGCGGTGCATTTGCACAACCACCATTTAGTGAACAAAGTTTCTAAAGAACGTATTCGGGAGATTTTGGTAGATGCCTTAAATATTGAAAGAGAGTTCATTACCGAATCTCTCCCAGCAAGTTTGATAGGGATGAATGCCAATTTGATGTCTCAGTATCTGGAGTTTGTCACAGACAGATTGTTGGCCGAGCTAAATTGCGAAAAAGAATACAATACGGCAAATCCATTTGATTTTATGGATATGATTTCCCTTCAAGGGAAAACCAATTTCTTTGAGAAGCGTGTCTCGGAATATCAGAAAGCAGGTGTTCTCAATAAAGAAGAAGAGAAGGACAAATTCAGCTTTGATGCTGAGTTTTAATAGATTCATTTCTTTTCGTACTGAATAATTTCAGAAAAGATTGAAATCAAATTAATTAAATCCAAATATTTTGGTCTTAAGTAGTTGCAATTTCCGGCGTCGGAAACAGCCACTGTAACCCATAGAATCAAGAATCACAACCCAATAATAATTAACCCATTTTCTGTTTCCTCTGCGTTCAGAATGACTTAAAAGCCTAAAGAAATATGTATGTAGTAAAAAGAGACGGCCACAGAGAGCCCATGATGTTCGACAAAATCACAGCAAGAGTGAGAAAACTGTGTTATGGACTCAACGAGTTGGTAGATCCCGTAAAAGTTGCCATGCGAGTGATTGAAGGTTTGTATGATGGCGTTACCACAAGTGAATTGGATAATTTGGCGGCAGAAATCGCTGCCACTATGACCACTGCGCATCCAGATTATGCACGTCTTGCAGCACGGATTTCGGTCTCCAACCTACATAAGAACACTAAAAAATCTTTCAGTGACGTAATGGAGGATTTATATACATACATCAATCCACGGACAGGGAAAAAGGCACCCTTACTGGCGGATGATGTGTATGAAGTTATAATGAACAATAAAGAAAAACTGGATTCGACCATTATCTACAATCGTGATTTCGGGTATGACTATTTCGGTTTCAAAACTTTAGAACGTTCCTATTTGTTGAAGTTGAATGGTGTCATCGCTGAACGTCCTCAGCACATGTTGATGAGGGTGGCCATTGGCATACATTTAAATGATCTGGACGCCGCCATTGAAACGTATGAATTGATGTCCAAAAAATATTTCACGCATGCCACACCTACGCTTTTCAACGCAGGTACGCCAAAACCACAGATGTCTTCCTGCTTCTTGTTGACCATGAAAGAGGACAGCATCGACGGCATTTATGATACCTTAAAGCAAACGGCTAAAATCTCGCAATCAGCTGGAGGGATCGGTTTGTCTATTCATAATATTCGCGCAACAGGAAGCTACATTGCAGGGACCAATGGCACATCCAACGGAATTGTACCAATGCTCCAGGTGTTCAATGATACAGCTCGCTATGTCGACCAAGGAGGTGGAAAACGCAAAGGAAGTTTTGCCATTTATATGGAAACTTGGCATGCCGATATTTTTGATTTCTTGGATTTGAAGAAAAACCATGGAAAGGAAGAAATGCGAGCACGAGATTTGTTTTATGCTATGTGGATTTCTGATTTGTTTATGAAACGTGTGCAAGAAAATGCTGCATGGACATTGATGTGCCCTAACGAATGCCCTGGATTGTGCGATGTGCACAGTGAAGAGTTTGAAGTTTTGTACACCAAATATGAAGCAGAAGGAAAGGGTAGAAAAACCATCAAGGCACGCGAGCTTTGGGAAAAGATATTGGAATCACAGATTGAAACTGGCACACCTTATATGTTGTATAAGGATGCCGCCAACCGTAAATCGAACCAGAAAAATTTAGGAACCATTCGTTCTTCAAATTTGTGTACGGAAATCATGGAATACACTTCTCCAGATGAGATAGCTGTATGCAATTTGGCATCAATAGCCTTGCCAATGTTTGTGAAAAATGGTGAATTTGACCATAAGGAATTGTTCAGGATCACCAAGCGTGTCACCAAAAATTTAAACAAAGTCATCGATAGAAATTACTATCCAGTTGTTGAGGCTGAAAATTCAAATTTCCGTCA
>Ga0079224_100016227_pt1 | contig 10453 bp, 10 predicted proteins | sample Stecom2015_FD_80414 | JGI IMG/M metagenome (GOLD analysis project Ga0079224, IMG submission 80414) | Agricultural soil microbial communities from Utah to study Nitrogen management - Steer compost 2015 | ecosystem: Environmental > Terrestrial > Soil > Agricultural land | place: USA: Utah...
CGACGGTGGGGCCCTTGAGGAGCACCTCGTCAACCTCTTCGACGGCGCGGAGTACCCCAGCCGTAGCGGTGGAATAGAACGGATTCCCGGTAACTCTGGCAAAGATGACCTCGAGTCCGATCTCCAGGTGCCGGATGGCACGCCGGCGGACGTACGGCTCCGCCAGCGACTCCATGCAGATGGCGGTCATGACCCGCGTGTCCACACCGACCTTCTCCAGCACGTCCTGCAGGGCCAGGGCATTGATGACGGTGGAGAGCATGCCCATGTAGTCGGCGGAAACCCGGTCGAGCCCGTCGCGGCTGGCGGTGGCGCCGCGAATGATATTGCCGCCGCCCACCACCAGCCCGAGGTGCACGCCGAGGGCATGCACCGTCTTGAGCTCATTGGCCAGGTCCTCGACCACATTGTAGTCGAGGCCCTGGCCTTTCTCGCCTGCCAGTGCCTCGCCCGAGACCTTGAGCAGAGCGCGGCTGTAGGCGAGTGCCATCAGTCCGTCCCGACCTTGAAGCGCGCAAAGCGGGTGACCGTGAGCCCGCTGCCGGCCTTCGCGAGCATCTTGCCGACCGTGGTCTTGTCGTCCCGCACGAAGGGCTGCTCCAGGAGCGTCCGCTCCGCCACGAACTTCCGAATCTTGCCGTCCACGATCTTGGCGCGGATGTTCTCCGGCTTCCCTTCCTGGGCTACCTGCTCCTCGGCGATGCGCCGCTCGCGCTCCACCAGGTCCGCCGGCACATCCTCGGGATTGATCCCGATCGGGTCGGCAAAGGAGATGTGCAGGGCCACGTCGCGTGCCGCGGCCAGCGCGGCCTCGTCGCTCCCGCCGCTCAGCTCCACCAGCACGCCGACCATCCCGTTGTGGTGGAGGTAATGGCCCACCACGCCGTCTTTCGGCGCCAGGCGCGCATGCCGCTTGAGGGCCACGACCTCCCCGACCTTGGCGGAGACCTGCTTCAGCTCCTGGGCCACGGTGCGGCCCTCGGCGAACGGCTGGTCCTGGATGCTGCCGGCATTGACGCCCGGCTCGGCATGCGCGGCCACGTGGCTCGCCATGGCCCGGGCCAGCGCCTGGAAGTCATCGGTGCGTGCCACGAAGTCGGTCTCGCAGTTGAGCTCGACCATGGCGCCCTCGCGGCCGTCGGCCGGGATCTCGATCATCACCACGCCCTGCGAGGCGCTCCGGCCCTCGCGCTTCTCGGCCTTGGCGATGCCCTTCTTGCGAAGCAGCTCGATCGCCTTGTCCATGTCGCCGCCGGCCTCTTCCAGCGCGCGCTTGCAGTCCATCATGCCCGCGCCGGTCCGGGCGCGCAGCTCGCTCACATCCTTCGGGGAAATCGTCACACTCGCCATGGTCCTGGAATCCGCTCTGGTTCAGGGGTGAATACTAAAGCCGCCGCTCGGGGCCCGCAGGGGCCGGGAGCGGCGGCAGTCAGGTCGGCGTTGTCCGCCGCGATCAGGCGTCCGCGGCCGTGGCAGCTCCCGCCTCGGCCGGGTTGTCGCCTTCGGTCTTGAGGCGCGCCGCGATGGCTTCCGGCTTGGGACGGCGCTTCCGGCGCCCGGGCCGCCGCTTCCGGCGGTCGTCGCCGCCTTCCTCGGGGCTCGTGTCGCTGCTGTACGTCTCGCCGTCCATCTCTTCGGCCGCTTCCCGGAGCGGGGCGCTGGCCCGCGTTTCCCGGATGATGTCCGACAGCGCCGCCGTGATGAGCGAGACCGAGCGGATCGCGTCGTCATTGCCCGGGATTGGCACCGTGGTGACGTCCGGATCGGCGTTGGTGTCCACGATGGCCACCACCGGAATGCCGAGCTTGTTGGCCTCGGCGACGGCGATCTTCTCCTTCTTGGCGTCCACCACGAAGAGCGCGCCCGGCAGGCGGGTCAGGTGCTTGACGCCCTCGAGGTTGCGGCTGAGCTTCACCCGCTCGCGCTCGAAGAGGAGCTTTTCCTTCTTGGTGTAGTTCTCGAAATCGCCCTCGGCCGAGCCCTGCTCCAGGTCCCGAAGCCGCTTGATCTGCTTCTTGAGCGTCTGGAAGTTGGTGAGCATGCCGCCGAGCCAGCGCTCGGTGACGTAGAACGCGCCGGCCGCGGATGCTTCCTGCTGCACCACTGCCTTGAGCTGCTTCTTGGTGCAGACGAAGAGCACGCCGTCCCCGCGGGCGACGACGCCCTTGAGCAGCTCCTGGGCCTTGGCGATCTGCCGGAGCGTCTTCTGAAGATCGATGATGTAGATGCCCGAGCGCTCGGCGAAGATGAACCGACGCATCTTCGGGTTCCAGCGGCGAGTCTGATGGCCGAAATGGACGCCGGCCTCGAGGAGGTCCTGAATCTGGGGCTGTGCCATGCGCAGACTGATATCCTTGTGCTGATGGGGTTGATCGTCCGCCGCGTTCATCTCGTCAGCAGATCCCGGGGCCTCGGCCCGTATGGGACACCCCGCTGACGATCCCGAGGCGTGATTGGTGGAGGCCGCATTGAGCCGCCCCCTGTGAACTGCCGCGACTTACCGCTTGCTGAACTGGAACCGCTTGCGGGCACCCGGCTGGCCCGGCTTCTTGCGCTCGACCGCGCGCGGATCCCGCGTCAGGAGGCCGTTGGTCCGGAGCTTGGCACGGTGCTGCTCGTCGGCGCTCACCAGCGCCCGGGCAATGGCCAGGCGGAGCGCGCCGGCCTGGCCGGTCTGTCCCCCGCCGTCCACGTGCGCCTTCACGTCGAACGCACCGAGCGTATCGGTGGCCGTGAAGGACTGCTGGATGTGCTGCACCAGCGACGGGCGCGGGAAGTAGTCTCCGAGCGTGCGGCCGTTCACGTCCCACTTGCCGGTGCCGGGCGTCAGGTAGACGCGGGCGACACTGGTCTTGCGGCGGCCCACGGCCTGCCACCGGAACTCGGGAGTGCCAGTCATGCTTTCACCTTCTGGACGTTGACGGTATACGGCCGGGGCTGCTGCGCCTCATGGGGATGCTCCGGGCCGGCATAGACCTTGAGCTTGCCCCGCAGCTTCTGCCGACTGAGCGACGACTTCGGCAGCATGCCGAACACCGCCTTCTCGATGACGCGGTCGGGGTGCTTGCCCAGGAGATCGCGGGCCACCGTGTGGCTCTCGTGTCCCATGTAGCCGGTGTGCTTGAAGTACGTTTTCTGGTCCATCTTGCGGCCGGTGAGCTTGACCTTCTCCGCGTTGATGACGACGACGAAATCGCCCCCGTCCATGTGCGGCGTGTAGGTCGGCTTGTGCTTGCCGCGAATCAGCTGCGCCACGTGACTGGCGAGGCGGCCGAGCGGCACGCCGGCGGCATCGACGACATGCCAGTCGTGCGTGATGTCGCTGGGCGTGGCGGAAAACGTCTTCATGTGGCTATCCGGTGCTCCGGGAATCCAGAACGGCTCAGGCGTCCGTCCTGCGGTCCATTACCTGATACCCGGGCCCAATACCCGGATTCAGGACAGACTCCTAAGATATCGTCCCCCAACGGCTAAGGTCAAGTGGAGGACTCGCCCTCGGGTCCGAGTTCCACCAGGACCTTCCCCTTTTCCACAGCTTCCCCCGCCCGGGTGAGGACCGACCGGATCACCCCCGCTGCCGGCGCCTTGAGCTGGTTCTCCATCTTCATGGCTTCCAGCACTACGAGCGGGGCCCCTGCGGCAACCTGCTGGCCCGGCTCCACCTGCACCCGGACCACCAGTCCCGGCATCGGGGCCCGGATGCTGCCGCCGCCATGGGACGCCGTCCCCGCCCCGGTCAGCGACCGGATGTGCCGGGTCCGCTCGTCCACCACGCCGATCTCCTGGCGCTCCCCGTCCACCGTCACCACCCAGCGGCCCCCGCCGGCCCGTTCCAGGGGGAGGGCCCTGGGCCGCCCGTCCACCGTCACGACGACAACCGGAATCCCATCGAGGCGGTCGAGGCTGGCCGACATCGTACGGCCGTCGATGGTCACCTGATCACCGTCCACCGTGACCTCGACCTCGCGGCCGTCCACCGAGACGAAGTACTTCATCGGGGCACCAGCAGGGCCACGGATTCCACGTGGGCCGTCTGGGGAAAGAGATCGAAAGCCCGTACCTCAGCCAGGCGATACGCCGGGAGCCGACCGATGTCCCGGGCCAGGGTGGCCGGATCGCAGGAGATGTAGACGATGCGCTCGGCGCCGGACGCATCCAGGCCGGCCGCGACCCGTTCATCCATCCCGGTACGGGGCGGGTTCGTCACCACCACCCTGGGCGGCCCGAGCAGGCCGATCATCGCTTCCACGCGGCCGGTATGCCGACGGACCCGGGCCGGGTCCGCGACGCCGCGGGATTCCGCGTGCGCTACCGCCCGCCGGTCCGCCTCCACGCTCTCCACCGACGCTCCGGCCGCAAGGAGGGCCTCCGTCGTTTCTCCGATGCCGGCATAGAGATCCCAGGCATGGCGGCCGGCGAGCTCGCCCAGGGCTGCGACGGCATACGCGCGCGCGCGGTCTCCCATGACGGGGTGGACCTGCTCGAAGACCGTTGCCGGATAGCTCCCGTTCTCTCCGCTCACCAGGCCGGCTTCTCCGGCTTCCGGACGGAGCCACAGCACGGCCGGCTGCCCTGCTGCATCGAGCTCTTCGGCCAGCGCCGGAGCGTCGTGCCATGACCCCGCGCCGCGCGTCTCGACGATCAGGTGCCGCGCGCCTTCCCGGTCGAGGCGCAGCATGATGTGGCGCAGTCTGGACGGAAGCAGGTGGCGGCGCCGGCTGACCTCGCGCCAGAGCGCGATGAGCGATCCATTGGTAATCGGGCAGACCTTGAGATCGAACACCTCGGCCGGCCGGTCGAGGGGATGAAGCCCGATGCGCTCGCCGTCCGCATGCAGCGTCAGCCGGGTGCGGTACTCCCAGTCGGAGGGCGCCGGGACCAGTTCGGGATCTTCGACATCGATCCGGCCGATTCGCCGGAGCGCATCGCCCGCGAACCGGCGCCGCGCGTCCCGCTGCGCCACCGCGCTCAAGTGCTGCATCTGGCAGCCGCCGCATTCGTCCCGCTCATAGTGCGGGCAGCGCGGCTCGACCCGAAGCGACGACGGGTGGATCAGCCGGCCGACCCGCGCGCGGGCATACCGGCGATGCTCCCGCACCCGCGTCAGCTCCACGATGTCTCCCGGCGCGCTCCGCGGCACGAAGACCGTCCGTCCATCCTCCAGCTGGCCGATGCCGTCGCCCCCGGAGGCCAGGCGGAGAATGGCCGTCACTGCAGCGACTCCCGCCGCGCAAGCTGCGCCCAGGGCGACAGACCGCCGTTCTCGCTCGCCACGACCGGCTTGCCCGCGCGGCGCGCTTCCGCTTCCGCGAGGGCCGCCGCGACGATGACGGCAACATCGTTCCCGATCCCCGGCGATGCCGCAAGGTCCTGACGCCGATCGAGAAACTGGATGTCCACCTCACCGGCGCGCCACGCGGGGTCCCGCATGAGGCGGGCGTGGAAGCCCTGGTTGGTCCCGACGCCCACGATGACCAGCTCCGCGAGCGCCCGCTGCATCCGCTCGATGGCCCGCATGCGGTCGGGCGCCCAGACGATCAGCTTGGCCAGCATCGAGTCGTAATGGAGCGTGACTTCATTCCCCGCCTCGATCCCGGAATCCCAGCGAACACCGGGGCCGGATGGTGCCCGGAGGTACTCGATCCGCCCCGTCGTCGGGAGGAACCCGCCGGAAGGGTCTTCACTGGTAATGCGGCATCCGATGGACCATCCCACTGGCTCGACCGGTCCCTCCGGCATCTGCATCGGCGTGCCGCCGGCGATGCGAAGCTGCTCCCGCACCAGGTCCACTCCGTAGACGAGCTCCGTCACGGGGTGCTCCACCTGGATCCGCGTATTCATCTCGAGGAAATAGAACGAGCCATCTGCGGCAAGCAGGAATTCGCAGGTCCCGGCTCCCCGATAGCCGACGGCCTTGGCCGCAGCCACTGCCGCCGCGCCCATCCGCGCGCGCAGATCCGCCGCAACGGCCACGGAGGGCGCCTCCTCGACCAGCTTCTGGTGCCGGCGCTGGACCGAGCACTCGCGCTCTCCGAGGTGGATCGTGCGGGTGGCATCCGCCAGGACCTGGATCTCCACGTGGCGCGGGCGCTCGATGAACTTCTCCAGATAGACGCCGGCATCACCGAACGCCTTCAGCGCCTCCGAAGCCGCCGCCTCGAGTGCCGGCGCGAGTCCGCTTTCGTCCTGCACCACCCGCATGCCCTTGCCGCCGCCGCCGGCCGCGGCCTTCACCATGACGGGATACCCGATATCCCGCGCCATGGCGGCCGCGCTGGCCGTATCCGTGAGCGGCGCGACGGCCCCCGGGACCACCGGCACGCCGGCATCCTGCATCCGCCTCCGGGCCTCGGTCTTGTCCCCCATGGCACGGATCGCGGCCGGCGACGGCCCGATCCAGACCAGGCCCGCCGCTTCCACCGCCTCACCGAATGCGGCCCGCTCGGCGAGGAAGCCGTAGCCGGGATGGACGGCATCCGCCCCGGTGCGGGTTGCGGCGGCGATCAGCTTTTCGATGTCGAGGTAGCTCTCGGACGGTGCCGCATCGCCGATCAGCACCGCGCGATCGGCGGCGCGCACGTGCGGGCTCTGCTGGTCCGCCGTGCTGTACACGGCGACCGACTCGAGCCCCTCCTCGCGGCACGCCCGGATGATCCGGAGGGCGATCTCACCACGGTTGGCAACGAGAACGCGCTTCAAGAGGGCAGGTCGTTCAGGGAATGCAGCGGCAGGTTGCTAGCGACGGCAGGTGCCCGGGGGCAGGTGGCCGGAGATGATGCCGAGGCTTTCACAGAGGAGGGCATTGTGCGCCGCGGCCGCGGCATAGATGGCCATCACTTCCCGCATCCAGACCGAGCCGCCCTGACGGGACGCCAGGATGATCTCGGTGAGCGCAATCGGTTCATGGTCCGGCGCTCCGGCCGGCCCGAGCACCCGCACGAGGCGCAGGGGAGCCGCACTCGCCACGGCGGCCGCCGCCGTATCGGCACCCGGAGTCAGGCAGAGTGGACGGCTGGTCGCCGCGGCTTCGAGGGCGGCGCGCACGGGGAGCGTGGGATCCACGCGCATCGCTTCGGCAATGCGCCGGCGGTAGCGCGGATCCCGCGTGTAGAGATCGGTCCGGACAATGACCAGGTCATCCCGAGCGTCCTGCCGCACCAGCGCCGACCACGCGGCCACGCTCTCGAGCTCGCTGCCGGTAACCAGCACGCCCTGCGCCGGGCAGGATCCCAGGAGATTGACGCCCAGCTCGGTGATGATCCGGGGAAGTGCGACGGGCATCCCGTGCCGGCGGGCGCTGGCGACCGACCAGCCGGAGTCCTCGATGATCAGGATTCCCCGGTCCATCTCGACCATGCCGCGGAGGACCACGGACGAATCGGCCGAGAGCCGGATTCCCTGGTCGAATGCCACGCCGGCCAGATCGAGGTAGAGACGCCCGTCCGGGTCGCCGGTGTGGCCGGACAGGTGCCAGTCCCGCGCGTCGAGTCGGTAGAAGCGCCCGAGCTGGATCCAGGCGCGGCCGTCATCCGGGGCCACCGCGAGGTAGCGCCCCAGCATGTCGGTGGCCACCTGACGCTCCCCTTCCCGTTCGAGCTGGGCTGCGCGCGGCGCCACATTCGGATCCACGGCGGCCTGCGCTTCGACCACGGGCGCCAGCGGGCCCAATGCGGTCGACGCGACCAGCGCCAGGCCCAGCAGGGCCCGAACGCCGTTCCGGAGGGAGGTGAAGTTCGGCTCCATCACATGCAACATTATGCGCCGTGCCCCGTTACGCCAGTGCCCCGCCCCGGCCCGGGCCTTCCTAGAGCGGCAGGTTTCCATGCTTCCGGGGCGGGTTCCGGTCGCGCTTGCCGCGGAGCGTCCGGAGCGCGTCGATGAGCCGCGGCCGGGTATCCCGGGGATCGATCACGTCATCCACGTATCCGCGGGCCGCCGCCGCATACGGATTCGCGAACTTGTCGGTGTAATCCTCCGCGAGGCGCGCCGCCGCCGCTTCAGGATCATCGGCCCGGCCAATTTCGTCCCGGAAGAGGATCTCCACCGCGCCCTTCGGGCCCATCACCGCGATCTCCGCCGACGGCCAGGCCAGGTTGACGTCCCCGCGGATGTGCTTGGAGCTCATGACGTCGTACGCCCCGCCATAGGCCTTGCGAGTGATCACGGTGAGCTTCGGCACCGTGGCCTCGCAGTAGGCATAGAGGAGCTTGGCCCCGTGCTTGATGATGCCGCCATGCTCCTGCGCCACGCCCGGCAGGAAGCCGGGGACGTCTACGAAGGTGACGATCGGGATATTGAAGCAGTCACAGAAACGGATGAACCGTGCCGCCTTGAGTGAGGCCGCGATGTCCAGCACGCCGGCCAGCACCGCCGGCTGGTTGGCCACGATCCCGACCGGCTGCCCGCTCAGCCGCCCGAATCCGACCACGATATTGTCGGCATGCCCCGCATGCACCTCGAGGAACCCCGCCTCGTCCAGGACACTTCGGATGACGTCGTGCATGTCGTACGGCTGGGCTGGGCTGGCCGGGATGACGCCGAGGAGCGCCTCGTCCCGCCGGTCGTCGGGATCCGAGGTCGGGCGGCGCGGGGGGTCGTCGACGTTGTTCGAGGGCAGGAAGCCCATGAGTGCCCGGATCGCCTCGATGCACTGGGGCTCGCTGTCGTGGGTGAAGTGGGAGACGCCCGACGTGCCGCCATGCACGTCCGCGCCGCCCAGAGCGTCGAAGGTGACGTCCTCGTGGGTGACGGTCTTCACCACGCTCGGGCCGGTGACGAACATGTAGCTCACGCCCCGGACCATGAAGATGAAGTCGGTGATGGCGGGACTGTACACCGCCCCTCCGGCGCAGGGCCCGAGAATGGCTGAGATCTGCGGCACCACCCCGGAGGCAAGCGTATTTCGAAGGAAGATATCGGCGTAGCCGCCCAGGGAGACGACCCCTTCCTGGATCCGCGCGCCGCCGGAGTCATTGAGCCCAATGACCGGGGCACCGTTTCGGACTGCCAGGTCCATGATCTTGCAGATCTTCTCGGCGTGCGCCTCGGAGAGGGAGCCGCCGAACACCGTGAAGTCCTGGGAGAAGACATACACCAGCCGCCCGTCGATCCGTCCGTGGCCGGTGACCACCCCATCTCCCGGATAGACCTGCTCCGCCAGCCCGAAGGCGGTGGCCCGGTGGGTCACGAACCGGTCGAGCTCCACGAACGAACCCTCATCCAGCAGCAGGTCGAGCCGCTCCCGTGCCGTGAGCTTCCCCTTCCGGTGCTGCTGCGCAACCCGCGCCTCTCCCCCACCCTGCTCCGCCAGCGCCTGCCTGCGGTGCAGTTCCTCGAGCAGCTGACGTTGATCTGGCATGGGCTGGAATATGGCTTATCGGGGATGATTTTCAACGCGGAGGCGCGAAGCCGCGAAGACACGAAGGCGGGATTTTTGGGTGCTCCCGCCGGGTATTCGGGTAATGGGGAATTGACTCCGCACGATATTCTTGAGCCATGCCACAGACTCGCAGGAGCGGGGTCCGGTTTGATGCCCTCTCGAATCATGTCATCGGAGCGGCCATCGAGGTGCACCGTCACCTCGGCCCCGGCCCGCTGGAATCGGCGTACGAGCTTTGCCTGGCCGAAGAACTCCGCCTCCGCGGCATATCCTTCGAGCGCCAGGTGGCGCTCCCTGCCGTCTATCGCGGGAAGGTGCTGAACTTTGGCTATCGCATCGACTTCGTGATCGGTAATATCGCGGTCGAGATCAAAGCTGTCGATTCGATACTGCCGGTCCATCGCGCGCAGCTACTGACCTACCTCCGCCTCAAGAAGCTGCCAATCGGACTCCTCCTGAACTTCGAGGTTGCCGCACTCCGGGAAGGGATCGTCCGAATAGTCAACGAAATCTGACATTGCGACCCTTCGTACTTTCGCGGCTTCGCGCCTTCGTGTCCAGAAAAGAAAAAGCCCCCGACCGATCGGGGGCTTGTTCTATAGCTGGGTCTCACTCGTCCATCTTGTCGTCCGCCGGGATTTCGGGGCGGACGGGGGGGATGATGGGCTCGTCGGGGTAGCCGACGACGGCGAGGACGATGCGGTGGTGAATGGGGTCCACCTCGAGCACCTTGAGGTCCACCGGCTGGCCTTCCGCGACCGCTTCGCCCGGGGTCTCGATGTTGGGCACGCCCAGCTGGCTCATGGGGACGAAGCCCTCGATGTCGTTGCCCAGGTCCACCACCACGCCCTTGTCCATCAGCCGCACGGCGCGGCCCCGGAGGTCCATGCCGATGGGGTAGGTCTCGCCGATCCGCAGCCACGGGTCCTCTTCGGCCTGCTTGAGGCCGAGGCTGATCCGCTTGTTGTCGGCGTCGATGTTGAGGATGATCACGTCCACCGTGTCGCCCTTCTTCACCACTTCCGACGGGTGCTGCACCCGCTTGGTCCAGCTCATGTCGGAGATGTGGATCAG
>Ga0079224_100016228_pt1 | contig 10452 bp, 7 predicted proteins | sample Stecom2015_FD_80414 | JGI IMG/M metagenome (GOLD analysis project Ga0079224, IMG submission 80414) | Agricultural soil microbial communities from Utah to study Nitrogen management - Steer compost 2015 | ecosystem: Environmental > Terrestrial > Soil > Agricultural land | place: USA: Utah...
CATGGTATCGTTGAGGACCAATAGGTGCTGTATGGAAATCTTGTTGTCCCTGTCGATGATGGGCAGGGCCAGTTCATAAGCCTTGGCGGTATAATCCAGCTTTTTTTCGTAATCGATTTCTGGGGCAAAGGTCTCGGTATACTTAAAGGTGACCTCATAGCATCCGCACATATCGAGTATGGCCTGGCGATCCAAGGTTTTCTTATCCTGGGCCTGTGCCATGGAGGCCCCAAGGACTAGAAACGACAAAAAGAAAGATAGATTTTTCATAAATAATTCGGATTGATTGTTTTCAAATTTTCACCGTCCAAAAATACTAAACTTATTTAGATTGAATTAAAATTAAATATATATTTGCCTCATATTTATATGGAATGAGTCTAAATAAACGTCCCCAACCCTTGTTTTTCCTACTATTTTCCATTGCACTGTCCCATGCACAGGAAAGCCCGATCGCCCAGGATTCCATGGCCCTACGGGAACTCAGTGAAGTGGTGGTGATCGGGGAAAGCCAGGTCATGTCCCTGAGCAAAAAACTGTTTGCCGTGGGGATCATCGACCAGCAGGACATCGCCAAGGCGGCGGGGAACAATCTGGCCGACATCCTGAACTTCAACCTCAACATCAATGTGTCCCCCGACCCCTCAACGGGCCGGTCCACCGTGGGCATGTTCGGCCTGGACGGCCAATATGTAAAAGTGTTGCTCGATGGCATTCCCATGGCCTCCGACAATGGGATGGGCAATAATATAGACATTACCCAGATCAACCTGGAGGATGTGCTGCGCATTGAGATCGTGGAAGGCTCCATGGGCGTCCTTTACGGGGACAATGCCGTGGCCGGTGTCATCAATATCGTCACCAAAAGGGGTCTCGATCCCGGCTATACATGGCAGATCCAGGCCTCCCTTCAGGAAGAGACCGTGGGGGATGAATACGCTTGGTTCGACAAGGGCAGGCATGTCCAGAACCTGAAACTGAGCCATCAGCCCAGCCAGCGTACCAGCCTTTCCATCGGGGGTTCCCGAAACGATTTTGCCGGTTTTTTCCATGGATTTGAAGGCCGGGACTATGTGAACGTACGCGACAATGCCGTGGTGAACGACGGACTCAGGGGCATGGAATGGAACCCCAAGGAACAACTCACCGGCTTTGGGAACCTGAACACCTCCCTGGGAAAACACAAGCTGTTCTATAAGTTCCAGTATTATGATGAGGGCGTGGCGGTATACAATAGAATCGTCAACGGCAGGGTCGACAGTGGTACCGGCCAAGTGGAACCCACGGCCCTGGACGAGAATTTCGACACCCAAAGGACGATCCATATTCTCAACCTTTCCGGTCCCTTGAAGGGGCAGACCCATTACAACCTTTCCTTCTCCCAACAGCGGCAAAAACGCTATTATGAACAATACGTCTACAACATCCTACAACGGGTCATCGAATCCTATGTGGCCGACGATCTGAGCCAATCCTCCGATATCCGGTATTCGAAGGGCTTTGTAGGGAACCTATTTCCCAAGTCGGCCTTTTTCAACCTCCAATTGGGCTATGAGTTCAACCACCAGAAGGGCTTTGATGCCATTGCCACCGGGGAATTCTCCGATGGGGTGGTGGAGAACACCTTGGAGAACTATGACTTTTTTGGGCTGGCCGACCTGAAACTGTCCGAGAGCTTTTCCATCCATCCCGGGGCACGGTACACCAACAATTCACAATTTGGGGACCAATGGATCTGGTCCCTGTCCTCCACCTATGGGGTCACGGACAGCTTTAAGGCCAAACTTATCTTCGGTTCGGCCTTCAGGGCCCCGAACTTCGAGGAACTTTTCTTCTATTTTGTGGATGCGAACCATAACCTACAGGGCAACCAGGACCTGCGGCCCGAGGATGGGATCTCCCTACTGTTGAACCTTGGGGACCGCTACAAATTCGGGGAGAAGGGGATGATGAAATCAGCCTTGAAAACTTATTATTTTGATATAAGGGATAAAATCGCCTCCATTGTCACCACGGACGCCCAGGGCAGGGACCTGTTCACCTTTGATAATGTGGACCGATCCAAAATCCTGGGCTTTTCCCTGGAGAACACCTTAATGGTGGACCGCTGGCAGGTTTCCCTGGGTGCCACCTATATGGGGGAATCCACCGAGATCGATGGATCCCAGGCCAGCAATGACGATTATATGTGGAGCTTCAACCTCCAGTCCTCCCTTTCCTATACCCTTCCAAAATTAAGGACCACCCTCTCCGCCCAGTTGAAGTACAACGGGAGGACCCAGGTCATCCTGGAAGACACCGATGGGCCGGTGGTGGGGCAGACCGATGACTTCACCTGGATGGATGCCTCGTTGCGGAGGGCCATCACCAAAAACTTCGATCTGACCCTGGGCGCCAGAAATGTTTTTGACGTGGTCCGGGTCAACGCCACAGACCTCCCCAACGGGACCCATGGTGGGAAGGTTTCTTCCAGCCGGCTGTTCGGCAATGGAAGATCATATTTTCTAAAACTCCAGTACACCCTAAATTTTAATTGAAAACCGATGAAAAAAATCACCTTTTTACATGTAATGATGGCCCTGTCTGTCCTGGGCTCCTGCAGCGATGACGACAACAGGGAGCTGATCGATTTTACCGTTGGCTTCAAGGCAGCCACGATCAGTACCACCGAGGGGGACACTGCAAAGGAAGTGATCCTTACCTTTTCCAGGGCTGCCTCCAAAGATGGCACCATCAATCTGGACTATACCACGGACAATGCCGATTATGGCACTGATTTCACCACCGATCCCGACGGCACCGACGGCACCTTGGCCATCCCAGTGGCATCCGGGGAGCTGAACACTTCCTTTACCTTCAACAAACTTACCAACGCCATAGAGGGGACCAGCAAATCGGTCACCTTTTCCCTTTCAGGCTACAGTGAATCCGATTGGTCCCATGGAAGCACCTCCTCCACTTTGGTGAGCTATACCCCCATTGCGGCCACAAGCGGCGTCATAGACACTAAAAATGGGGGATCCAACCAGCCCAACCAGGTCTATTTTGATTTCAGTACCGGGGTACAGACCGCCGTTCGACGGGATAGCTGGGAGATTGCCGTGTATAATGGCCCTGAAAACCGGGTATTCCTCAATGCCTCCCTTTTGGTGAGTGCGGCCGCATTGCCCGGGGTGACCGACCTGCTGTCAGTGACCGAGGCCACTGTCCTGGAGCACCCACTGGAACTTCTCTCCTACAATTTGGAAACAGGTTCGATGGATCAGTCATCAATTTCCACAGTGGAGGAACTTATCGTGGGTTTGCCCATCGATTATGGACAATTCGGCAATTTGGAGCAAGGCATCAGTTTTACCGATAGTCCCGATGGAAGTTTGGAAGGAACTGCCATTGCCGAGATCTCCACCAATCCCGAGGAAAACTTTGTCCATTTGGTCAGTCTGGGCAAGGAAATCCCCACGGACCCTGCCCCAGTGGGCAGCATTTCCACCACAGGGGATTCCCGGAAAACCATCAAGGTGAGAATTTTGAGCGATGGTGAAAGTTATACCATCCAGTACGCCGATCTACATGAAACCACTACCTTTTCGGAAATCACAGTGCCCAAGGATGCCACGTATAACCTTACCGCTGTCAGCCTTACTTCCGGGGCCGCCGTTGCGGTGGAACCCGCCAAGGATCAATGGGACCTCAATCTGAGTGGGGTATTCTCCTATTATGGGGCCCAAGGTCCATTGGTGGCCGGGCTCACCTATTCGGATTTTGTGTTGCACAATACATTGGGAGGAGTCGGTGTCTATCAGGTCCCCATTGTCGAGGGAACCCCTTCCTATGCCAATTTCACCAGGACCGATGTGGTGGAATCCGCCTTTGTATTTGACAACAGGTCCCTGATCGGCAGTGGGTGGCGGACCACCTTTGGAACGCCACAGGTCAACGACGACCGCTATTACATCATCAAGGATGCCGATGGCCATTACTACAAAATGAATTTCACGGCCTTTACCAGCACCCAAGGGGAACGGGGACATTTCCAGTTCACCTACGAGCGACTTTGACCAATACATTGAAAATTCCGCCCAAAGAAACCGGATTGTTTGTTATCGAAATCATGTAATTGGTCTTTTGGGCCGGTTTGTGTGAAAAGCGGGGCATTTGTCCCGCTTTTTTATTTGGGGATAGCCAAAGAATACCACGCCCCTTACCCTTTGTACAAGGTCTATAGACCACACTTCGCACCCGAAAAAATGCATACCTCTGGATTCCAAGCCCTAACTTTATGACAAACCCCATGGGAAAGACCTATGATATGGCAAAGCATAAAATCCCCAAGAACCTGAAACCAACTCTTTGGATCATGGCTGTCCTGCTGCTGCTCGTTGCCGTGGCCCAAATCATCTTTGGCCAACAGGTGAAAGCGGCCCTGGCGCGCGACATCCCCGGGAACCTTGCCCTGACCTATGGCAATCGTTCCACCAATGTACTTTTGGGCAAAATTGCCCTGGAGGACTTGGCCTTGCGCACCAAAGACGGAACCATGGACCTAAGGGCAAAACGCCTGGTTATTTCTGGCCTACGCTACCTCCCCTTACTGCAAAAAGGGAATTTCACCCTGGCCAGGCTCGAACTTGAGGCTCCGCATTTGTACTTTCGCAAACCGAAAATGGACACCCTGGGGGACCCGAGCAAAAAAAAGCTCCCACCCAAAATCGCCATCGCAAAAGTCCAGGTCGACCAAGGGCACTTGGAAATATTCCGGGAGGGCTCGGAGAGTATCCTCACCAAAATAGAACACATCGATCTACAGCTAGGGGACCTCTCGATGAACGGAAATCCCGGGTTTCCCATAGTTTATGGCCTCCATAGCCTGAAGACGCAAAAAGGCTTCCTTGACTTGGGCCGCTTCGAGGTCCTCCAATGGCAGCGGCTCGAGGTGGACACCCTTCAGGGACACATCCTGAACATGCAATTCCACACCAAATATGGCATTGGGGAACTGTCCCAAAAATTGGCCAAGGAAAGGGACCACTATGACCTATGGGTCGATTCACTTTCGATGGGCCATCCCGTTTTCAGCCCCGGCGCCTCCCCTGCCAGGCTGCATATATCCCAGCTGGGGATTTACCGACCGGAATTCCAGGTGTACCGGGACAAACTCCTGCCGGACGATACCACCCACAAAAAACTCTACAACCAGGCCCTTCGCGACCTGGAGTTGGACCTTAGGGTAGATACCATCGCCATTTCAGGGGGATCGATCGCATACCGGGAGCGGCTGGATGCCGATGTGGAACCGGAACGTCTCTCCTTTACCGATATTTCCGCGGGGATCTACAACCTCCACAATAAGGGCAAGGGCCCGGTCGAGGTGGATATAGCTGCCCAATTGATGGGCAGTGGGCCCCTCACCCTGGATTGGTCCTTTGACCCAGCCGACAAAGGCAATGCCTTTGTGGCCCGTGCCTCGCTTTTGGATTTCGACACCCGGGACATCAGTCCATTTTTAAGGAGCAACCTGAACTCCGAGGTACAGGGCCGCATCGACCGCCTGTATTTTACGATCAGTGGCCATGAACTGGAATCCCTAGGCGACATAAAAATGGACTATGGGGAATTTGATTTTGTCGTATTGAAAAAAGACCGATCAGGGGTGAACAAACTGCTCACCGCCGTGGTGAACCTCTTTGCCAAGGACGGCGGAAAGGACGATGTGGACGGGTTCAGGCACGGGACGTTCAAAGTAAAGCGAAATACCGACAGATCATTTTTTAATTACCTGTGGATCAATTTGAAAGCGGGATTGGTAAACACCCTGACCGGCAAGGGCCACAAGGAAAAGAAATAGCCATGGCAAAACAACGAAAACGCATTTACCAAAGAAAACGGTTCTTGGTTCCGGCGATCATCCTTGTGCTCCTGATCGGCCTTCGATTGATACTGCCCTACATAGTAAAGAATTACGTGAACAAGGTCCTGGCGGATATCCCTGGATATTTTGGCCATGTGGAGGACATTGACATTTCCCTGATCACGGGGGCCTACACCATAAAACAGCTCTATTTGAACAAGGTGAACGCCGATACGGAGATTCCCTTTCTCGATTTTGAGAGGACCCATATTTCCATAGAGTGGTCGGCACTTTTCGATGGGCGGATCGTGAGCGAGATCAATATGACCCGGCCCTCCCTCATCTATGTGTTCGAGGACCAACAAAAGGAAACCTCGGAAAAGGCCGATATGGACGATTGGACCGAAGCACTGACCGACCTGGTACCCATAGACATCAATACCTTGGAGATCCATGGTGGCAAGGTGGCCTTTGTGCAGCTTTCAGCCGACCCCAATATAGACCTGCATCTCGACAAATTGGAACTTTATGCCACCAACCTGCGCAATGTGGTGCGCCAGGGGGCCCAACTGCCCAGTACCCTCTCTGCCGATGCCGTGAGTTTTGGTGGGGGCAGACTCCATGTTGAAGGGGAAATGGACCTCATAAAGCGGATTCCCGATATGGATATTGCCCTTTCCCTTGAAAATGCGAACGCCACCGCGCTCAACGATTTTACCGAACACTACGCCGGCCTGGATTTTAAGAAGGGCATCTTTAACTTCTATACCGAGGTGGTCATTGCCGATGGATACCTACAAGGTTCCCTAAAACCCATCATCAAGGATGCCAAGTTCATCAGCAGGGAAGATTCCTTTTTGGAAACCCTTTGGGAAGGCTTTGTCGGCTTTTTTAAGTTTATCCTGAAGAACCACAAGGAAAACACCCTGGCCACCAAAGTCCCTATTGAGGGTGACCTGAACCAAGTGGACACCAATACCTGGACCACTGTGCTCAATATTTTTAAAAATGGATGGATCGAGGCCTTCAAGGGTATTGTGGACGATGATTTTGAGTTTAAGGAAGTGCGGGAAAAGGCGAAAGCCAAAAGGGAAAGGGATTAAGAATTGACAAGGGATTGAAAAATCAGGGGACCATCGACGAAAGCCGATCGTTTTGCCATGGACCATTGCCCATGGGCAACTTTCAATTGGGTCCAGAGCCTATTCCCGTCCACCTAAGGCGGGCAGGCGGCTTTTGACTTTGACTTCAACACTTACCCCATGTCCCCTGCAATAAGGGTCCCTTCCCCTGGTGCGCCCCAGGGCATTACTGAAAAACCTTGGCCACTGCCTCAAGGGTCCTATCCAGATCGGAATAGGTGAGCGCATCGTTCAAAAAGTAGCTCTCAAAGGCTGAAGGGGGCAGGTAGACCCCTTGGTCCAACATCCCGTGGAAGTACTTTTTGAAAGTGTCGTTGTTCCCCTTGGCGGCACTGCGGAAGTCCACTACCGGTTCTTCGGTAAAATGCACGGAGATCATGCTGCCAAAGCTGTTGATCTGATGGGGTACGCCCTTCTCTCCCAGTACCGCTGCGATCCCTTGGTGCAGGTATCGCGTCTTTTCCGCAAGGCTCTTGAAGGTTTCTGGGCGCATTTCCAATTCCCGGAGCATGGCAAGCCCGGCACTCATGGCCAAGGGATTGCCGCTCAGGGTCCCCGCCTGGTAGACTGGTCCCTCCGGGGCCAAATGGGCCATGATTTCCCTTCGGGCCGCAAAGGCCCCTACGGGAAGTCCACCGCCGATGACCTTTCCGAAGGTCACGATATCGGCATCAATGCCCAGCGCCTCCTGGGCTCCGCCCCTGCCCAAACGGAATCCAGTCATCACCTCATCGAAGATCAACAGTATGCCCTCTTGGGTGCAGAGTTCCCTTAGGCCCTCCACAAAACCCGCTTGGGGAATGATACATCCCATGTTACCGGCTATGGGCTCCAAGATCAGGGCCGCGATCTCCCCTTGGTTGGCCCGGGTCAGGGCCCGCACACTTTCCAGATCATTGTACTGGGCCAAAAGCGTGTCCTTGGCCGTCCCTTGGGTCACCCCTGGGCTGTTGGGGCTGCCAAAAGTGACGGCCCCACTGCCGGCCTGGATCAAAAAGGAATCGGAATGGCCGTGGTAACAGCCCGCGAACTTGATGATCTTGTCCCTGCCGGTATACCCCCGGGCCAAACGGATGGCGCTCATACAGGCCTCGGTCCCACTGTTGACAAAGCGGATCTTGTCGATGTTGGGCACCATGGATACTGCCAATTGGGCCAGTTCGGTCTCAATCTCGGTGGGCATCCCAAAGGAAGTACCCTTCTGGGCCCTTTCCACCACGGCATCGATCACTGGGCCAAAGGCGTGTCCCAAGATCATGGGCCCCCAGGAGGCGATATAGTCAATCAGCCGATTTCCATCCACATCATACAGATAGGCCCCTTTGGCCTCTTTGACGAAAATGGGATCTCCCCCTACGGCCTGGAATGCCCTTACCGGGGAATTGACCCCTCCGGGGATAAATTTTTGGGCCTCGGCGAACAAGGCGCTGCTCCGTTGATACCTCATATCGGTTTATTGTATTGACAAGAATGCAAAAGTAAGGATCCCTTTCCTGGAAATGAAATACAAAGGGCCAAATAAGCCCGGGAGCCGCTGGGCCGGGTCGTCCTGCCCAGACCTGTTACCTTGAACTTTGGACCTGCAGCAATTGTCCAATGGCGATAAGGTTGTCCTTTAAACCATTGATCTCCCGCAGCTCCTCCACCGAAATACCATATTTTTGGGAAATGGCATACAGGGTCTCCCCTTGCCGCACCCTATGGGTAAGGGGGAGATAGGCCACTTGTTCCGTGACCACATCCCTGACCGGTGGCCTTCGGGCCAAGCTGGGCTCGGCCAGGACCTCCTCATCGAACCTGTGGAGCTGGTAACGCTCGATCAGGGCAATCAGTTTCTCGGGATATTTGCGGTCGGTGGCATAGCCAGCCTGTCTCAGGCCATGGGCCCATCGTTCGTAGTCCCCCTGCCCCAGATCGAACAGAAAGGCATAGCGGGAACGGGTCGTCAAGATAAGGCTGTGGTCCCGGAAGGAGAACATCGGGTGGTTGTATTTTCGGAAACACTCCCCCTTGGCGTCGTCATCATGGAAATCGAACTCCCCTTGCCAACCTTTATGGCATTTGATCCCAAAGTGATTGTTGGTCTTCAGGGTGAGCTCCCCCTGGCCGGACCCGCTTTCCAGGATTCCCTGGGCCAAAGTAATGCTGGCCGGGATCCCAAAGGCCCGCATCTCGTATTGGGCAATTTCGAAAAAGGTCTCTATATATTCCTGGGTGTCGGTGATGGGAAATTTTTCAAAGCGTCCAGGATCCTCGGGCATGGGGTAGAATTTAGTCCCCTCCGCCAGGGTCTCCTTGGGCATATGGATCGTTTTCGCTGGCTGTTCCCGGGCTATGGGCGGGGAATCCCTGTGATCGACCACGCTTCTCTTTTTGGCCCCACATCCCACGAACAGGAGGGTCGCCAAGCCTAAATATGCCATTCTTTTGATCATAGGTCCAATAGGGGTAAATTTTTCCTTTTCAACAGGGTGTTCATGCCCTTGATGCCCTGCAGGCCCCCGGTATGGATGGCCAAGACCCTGCTGCCCTCGGGCAGGGTCCCTTGCTCGACAAGGGCAAAAATACCAAAAAGCATTTTTCCGGTATATACGGGATCCAGGGCTATGCCGGTCTCCCGCTTGAAACCGTTGATGAAATCGACCAAAATACGATCCACCTTGGCGTAACCCCCAAAATGGAAGTCGTTCACCAATTTCCAACGCCGGTTCCGCGCAAAGGTACGGATATCCCGTTCCAAAAAATCGCCTTTTAGGGCCTTAAAGCCCAAAACCTGCTGTCCTGGTCCGCTGGAATTGGCCAAGCCGGCCAAGGTGGCCCCGGTACCCACAGCACAACAGATATAATCAAAATCGGCATCCCGGTTCCCAAGGATTTCCTCGCAGCCCTTTACGCCCATGGCATTGCTGCCGCCTTCGGGCAAGAAATGATAATCCCCAAAAAGCCTTTGGAGCCCGTCCAAAAAATCAGCGCTGTCCTTTTGCCGGTAGGCCTCCCGGGACACAAAATGGAAGCGCATCCCATGCGTATGGGCCAGGGCCAGGGTCGGGTTTTCCTGCCATTTCCTTTCCAGCTCCTCCCCCCGGATCACGCCAAGGGTGCCCAGGCCCGCTTCCTTTCCGGCACAGGCGACGGCCGCGATATGGTTGGAATAGGCCCCGCCAAAGGTGAGCAGGGTATCCTTGCCCGATTCGCGGGCCTCCACTAGGTTGTATTTGAGCTTACGATACTTGTTGCCGGAGATCAAGGGATGCAGGACATCTTCCCTTTTGATGTACAGCGTCACGCCCCGTTCCCTGAAAAACGGAAGGTCGATCTTTTGGTTCTGGACGTACAAAGGGTGGGATTATAGGGTTAGATACTGAAAAAAGGCAAAGCTTCTGCGCATGGAAAGGTACTGCATATCACCTTCATGGGCGTAGGCCTCCCGCTCAAAACTGATATTCCTGTAGGCCCGATAAC
>Ga0079224_100016229_pt1 | contig 10452 bp, 9 predicted proteins | sample Stecom2015_FD_80414 | JGI IMG/M metagenome (GOLD analysis project Ga0079224, IMG submission 80414) | Agricultural soil microbial communities from Utah to study Nitrogen management - Steer compost 2015 | ecosystem: Environmental > Terrestrial > Soil > Agricultural land | place: USA: Utah...
CTGAAACCGGCGCGCCGGGCGATGCGCTCGGCGGCGCGGTAGATGTCGCGTACCGGTGCGCCCGGCTTGATGACGCGCAGGCACTCGCGGAACATGTCGGCCGCCGCATCGAGCATCGCCTCCTCGTCGATGCCCGGCTGGCCGACCACCAGCGTCCGTGACACGTCCGCGTGGTAGCCAGCCACGACGGCGCCAGCGTCGAGGAAGACCATGTCACCCGGCTCCAGCTTCCGGTCGGTGGGGTCGGCATGCTTGAGACCGGCGCGCGGGCCGCTGGAGACGGCCGTCTCGAACCCCAGCCCCTCGGCGCCCTCGGCCATCATCGTGGCGTGAATGACGCTGGCGACTTCGCGCTCGCTCGTGCCCGGCTCGCAGGCAGCCATGCCGGCTTCGAGCGCGACGCGGGTGATCCGGCAGGCCTCGCGGAGGTAGGCGATCTCGCGTTCCGACTTGATCGCACGCGGCCGCAGCACTGCCAGCGTGCCATCCCGCCAGTCGACTCCGGGCAGCCGCTCGCGCAGCTCCAGGCCGATCGACAGTGGCATCGTGTCCGGCGACGCGATCGCCACCGCGCTCTGCTCCAGGCCCCGCTCAGCAATCGCTTCGATCAGGAGCTCGACGAGTGTCCCGGGGGGCTGGCCGGGCCGGGAGGCGGCGGGCCGAAGATCCTCGAAGATGACGTCCCAGAGCAGCGAGTGCATCGGCTCGCCGTGGAGAATCGCGTTGGTGACCAGCACCGGCTCGCCCTCTAGCGGGACGAGCAGGACGGAGTGCCCGAAGTGCGGGCGGTAGTTGGCCAGATACGCGAGGCTGGCCGGGTCTTCGCGGTTGCCGACGACCAGCAGCCCCTCGAAGCCGGCAGCCGCCATCTCGGCGCGCACCCGCTCTATTCGCGCGGCGTACTCGTCCAGCGGGAAGCGCAGGTTCGTCCACTCGCGGCGTGTCTCCGCGTCGTAGGGCACGGCGCAAGGGTACTCGGCTGGCATCGGACTGGCTCCTGATCGTCGTCACGCGAATCCCACGCCGGCCATTGTAGTCCTCGCCTCTCTTACCCCCTCCACTATGGACGGCAGGCAAGGAGCCTTCGTCGTCCATACAAGGCATCTTCAGGCAATGCGACCATCCGCGTACTCGCTGCCGACGGAGTTGTTGCGCGAAGGGCGTCACAAACCGTGCACTGGAACCGTGCGCGACTACTGCGACGCGGCAGGTTCAACTCGGCGCGCCGTGATCTGGATGGAGGGTGGCGGGGTGCGGTGGGAGAGGCGGCGCGCCCAGCTGGTGCGCAGCTCGGCGAGCCGCGAGGGCGGCAGTTCCTCGACGGCCGTGATCTCGAGGCCGGCCGCGCGGTAGGGCCCGGCGAGGGCTTCCTGGACGTATTCGACCGTCACTTCCGGCAGGTCGCGGGCCTCCAGCGGAATGGGGTCGTCGAAGATCCGCAGGTTGAGGATGATGCGGTACTCGGCGCCCGGAGCGCCCGGCGCGGCAACCGCAGCCAGAATCTCTGGGTCAGCCAGGATCAGGCCGCGCATCAGGCTGCCCCACGGCAGATTGACGAAGACGGCGTCGGCGATTCCGGTCAGCTCGGCGGGCATCTGCTCGACGCTGGCGACGACGAAGAGGACGTTCTCCTGGCGCGTCCTGCGGCGCGTCACCCGGTTGGCGGCATCGGCCATGGCGTCGGCCACCGGGTCGAGCCCGATCACCAGCCGCTCGGGGTGCCTGGCCGCGCGATCGAGCACGAAGCGGCCGTCGCCGGTCCCGATATCCAGGTCGACGGCGTCAAAGCGCCCGGCCAGCTCGCGCAGCTCGGCGGCCGTCATCTCGCGTTGTTCCCGGCCCTGCAGCACGCGCATGAGGATGATCCTACCGGGGCGCGTGGCAAGTCGGCTACGATGGCGGCAAACAGCAAGTAAGGAGGGCGATATGAGCGGCCAGCGACGCGTGGCGATCGGGATGATCTCGCACGAAACCAACAGCTTCTCGCCGATTCCAACGACGCTGGAATCCTTCGGAACCCAGCGCCACGGCATCCTCCAGGGTGAGCAGGTCGTGAGCGCCCTGGGCGGCACCAAGACCGGCATCGGCGGATTCCTCGACGTCGCCCGGGAAGAGGGCTGGGAGGCGATCGGGACCGTCGCGGCGTCGGCGACGCCCTCGGCGAACGTTGCGGCCGAGGCGCACGACTGGCTGAAGGGCCGCCTGATCCAGGGTCTGCGCGAGGCCGGCCGGATAGATGGCGTGCTCCTTCACCTGCACGGCGCGATGCTCGCCCAGAACGCGCCGGACGCCGAGGGCGACATCTGCCGGGCGGTGCGTGAGGCCATCGGCCCGGACGTGCCGCTGGTCGTCGAACTGGACCTGCACGGCAACATCACGCCGGAGTTCTGCGCCGTCGTCGATGGCGTCATCGTCTACGACACCAACCCGCACATTGACGCCTACGAGCGCGGCGTCGAGGCCGCCGAGCTGCTGGCGGCGATCCTCAACGGGCAGATCGAGCGGCCGCGCGTCTACATCTCCAAGCCACCGATGATGCCGCCCACGATCAACATGCGCACCGCCGAAGGACCAATGGTCCAGCTGCTGGAGCGCGGCCGCGAGTGGGAGTCCGGCCCCGGCATCGTGAACGTGGCCGTCTTCCCCGGCTTCCCCTACGCCGACTTCGACGGCGCCGGCACCTCGATCGTCGTCACGGCCACCGACCCGGAGCTCGGCGCGCGCTGCGCCCGCGAGATGGGCGCGCTGGCCTGGAGCCTGCGTGACCAGTTCCTGAAGACAATCCCGCCGGTTGAGGAAGCGGTAAGCCAGGCGCTGGAACTGGTGGCGGGCGAGAGCGCCGACGACGGCCCGGTGGTGCTGGCCGACGTGGCCGACAACCCCGGCGGCGGTGGCTCTGGTGACACGCCGGAGCTGCTGCGCGAGTTGGTGCGCCGGGGCGCACGCGGCGCGCTCGCCTGCCTTTGGGACCCGGAGACGACCGAGCAAGCCCACGCGGCCGGGGTCGGCGCGGAGCTGGATTTCCGCCTGGGCGGTAAGGCCAGCGATCTCTACGGCGAGCCGGTCGAGGCGCGCGGTGTCGTGCGCTGCCTCTCCGACGGCGTCTTCACCGGCTACGGGCCGGTCGTGAGAGGGCTGACGGTGCGCTGCGGGAAGACGGCGCTGATTGACGTCAACGGCCTGCAGATCGTCGTCACCTCGATTCGCCACGCCGCCAACGACCAGGGCTACTTCCGGGTCGTGGGCATCCAGCCGGAGCGCGAGCCGCTGCTGGTCATCAAGTCACGCGGCCACTTCCGGGCCGACTTCGAGCCGATCGCCCGGACGATCATCGAGGTCGACGCGCCCGGCGCGGCCAACCCGAACCTGGAGCGTTACGAGTTCCAGCACGTCCGACGGCCGATCTGGCCGCTCGACCCGGATGTGGAGTGGGATGCGAGCTAGGGATAGAGGTTGAGCTTGTCGGGATCGCGCGTTTCGGGAGGCAGAGCGCCGAGCTGGCGCATGAAGCCGTAGTGATCGTAGTTGTACCAGGCCTCGATGATCTTGCCGTGCTCGACCCGGAACATCGCCATGCCGGTGAACGAAATCTCGCGGCCGTCGTAGGTGAGGCCATCCCACTCGCCCGCCAGGTGACCGAAGAACTTGATCCGGCAGGCCACGAGGTCCCCCTCGGCGATCACGTCATCCAACTCGATGCGCTGGTCGGGAAATGCCGTCCGGGAGCGCTCGATCATCTGCTTGAGATTGTCGATCCCCTCGCGCATCTCCAGCGGCAGTGACGGGTCATGGGCGACATAGCGCTCGTCGATCACCTCATCGATGACCGCCAGGTTGCCGCGATTGAGCTCGCCGAAATAGCGCTCAACGACGGCCTTGTTGCGTTCGAGAACCGACATACTCACTTCTCTTCCAGGTCCGAGGGCTCGCTCGATGGGTCCCGCTAAGCGCGGTTGACACTCGTGCGCAACGCGCGGATCGCTTCCCGCGCCGATTGAATCCGCTCGCCGGTGCGCTCCAGGTGCTCGCGCTCGCTGGCGACGAAGCGCGTGTAGGGCGCCAGCGAGTCGCGCACGCGGCGCACCGAGCGGCCCAGCTCCGCCCGGAAGCCGTCATGAAGCACGTCGCGCAGCTGCTGCTCCAGCTCGGCGGAGCGCCGGCGCAGCTCGCGGCGCGCCGAACGGCGACGGGCCGGGAGAATCAGCAGTTCCAGTCCAGCGACCGTCGCGGCCGCCAAAATGCCGGTGACGTCCGCAGCGGCCGTCGTCGCCAGCGCCACGATCGCCGCGCCCAGCGAGACCGCGCCGGCCTGGGCGATCGCGGTCTGGGCCACCGCCGAGCGCACGTTCTCAGCGATCTCGGCCGCCTCGGCGCGATGATCGTAGCGCGAGACGACCTCGTCCGCCTGTCGCGACACCTGATTGATCAACGTCTGCCGGTCCGCCTGGAAGCGTGACCCGATATCGCCAACGAAGTCCGCGCGATAACGCTCCAGCGCCTGCCGGTCGAGCATGTCGTTGACCGACTGCCACAGCCGCAGGTCCTGCGCGACCATCCAGTCGATCATCTCATCGACCGTCTGGTCGATCTGCTGCTCGGTGCCGGCCACGACGTCCCGTTCAAAGGCCGTGCGCGTCTGCTCGGAGCGCACCAGGTCGAAGACCCTGCCGATGCGAATGTACTCATCGAAGAAGCGGTCGGCCCGCTCGTTAAGCCGGTGGACGACGTTCTCGATGCGCGTCTCGAAGGTGGAGAACTCGCGCATCGTCTCGTCGTGATGCGCGGTGATGTGCGCCTCGATGCGGTCGATCGTCGCCTGGTCCTGGGCGAGCATCGCCAGGCGCTCCTCGGCCACGTCGGCGTAGCGGTCGAGCAGGCGCTCTGCCACGCCCAGCGGGTTCATCAGCTTCAGCCGCAGCCGCTCGGTCTGGTCAAGGGTGGTGAAAATGTACTCGCGCAGCGCATCGAAGCGCCCCGCGGGATCGCCACGCTCGGCCAGCCGCGCCGAGATCGGGTAGATCAGCGGGTCGATCCCCAGCAACTTGCGCGCGTTCTCCTCGATGAAGCGCAGCACGTCATCCAGCTCTTCGTCGCGTTCGAAGAGGTCGATCTTGTTCAGCACGAAGACGATCTTCTTGCCCCAGCGCTGGATCTCTTCGAGAAACGCGCGCTCCGACTCGCTAAACGGACGGTCGGCCGAGGTGACGAAGAGCACCAGGTCGGCGCGCGGCACGAAACCCTGCGACAGCGCCTCGTGCTCCCGAATGATCGCGTTGGTGCCGGGCGTGTCGACGATGTTGATCTCACGGAGGAACGGCGCGGGATGGGTGCGGATGATGATGCCGTCCGGCGTTGTCTCGTCCGGCCCCTCCTCACCGTAGGTCAGGATATGGATGCGGCTGGTGGTCGGCGTGACCCCCTCAGGCATGACCGGCTCGCCGATCAGCGCATTGATGAAGGCTGACTTGCCGGAATTGAACTCGCCAACGACGACCAGCAGGAAGAGCGTCTCCACCTGTCGTCGCGCCTCACGCAGCAGCGTCAGGTCATCCTCGACCGATTCCACCCGCGGAAACGCCCGGATGACCTCTTCGACATCGCCCAGCGTCTCGACCACCCGATCGCGCAGTTGCTGCTGCGCCGGGTTGAGCTCGTAGACGGAGGGGACGGTGGGCTGCTCGGCCATCGCGGGTTCCGATCCTTTCTGGTCTCCCACAAATGTACGCTATTCTGGTTCATCAACCGTTCGAGCCGAGCGAGGAAGGCGAGCATTCGCCGTGTCGGAGCACCCGGTCAACCTGGCCGCACGCTTCCTGCTGGAGATCGCCGCAGTGTCGGCACTGGCCTTCTGGGGCTGGGCCTGGGGCGGCTGGTATCGCTGGCCGCTCGCGATTGGCCTGGCCGTCATCGTGATGGCGGTCTGGGCGATCTTCCGCACGCCCGGCGACGGCACGAGCGGCCCCGGCCTGGTGGCGACGCCGGGCCCCGTCCGCCTCGCGCTCGAGCTGGCCCTGTTCGCGCTGGCCGTTGCCGCCCTGCTGACGGCCCAGGCCAACGAGCGCGCCGTCTGGTTCGCGCTCGTCCTCGGCGTGGTCGCCGTTGTTCACTACACCCTCTCATGGGACCGCGTGCGCTGGCTGCTGACGGGCAGGCGCGACTGAACCATCGTCAAAACTGGACACTGGATGCTTGACGGGGAATGTGCCAGCCGCTAGAAGTGTTGTGTCTACCAGCGGAATCGCGCCCGAATCCGGGCAGACGCGATGGAGGAACTGCATGGCTGATGAAAAAAAGCCAGTGACCATTGAGTACTGCACCTCTTGAGGCTATCTCCAGAAAGCCGCCAGTTTGGCGGAAATACTGCTTGACAAGCGCAAGGACAAGATCAGCCAGGTCACGCTGATCCCCTCCAGCGGGGGTGTCCACGAGGTGACCTACGGCGATCAGCTCATCTACTCCAAGAAAGCCACCGGCAGACATCCAAGCCCGAAAGAAGTGCTCGACGCGATCTAGCCGCGTCGGGTTCGTTCCGCTTGGCGCGTGCCTCCCGCTCACGTTCTTGTGAGCGGGAGGCACGTCTTGCTGCGTCCCGCATAGACACCAGCGCCCGAAGGTGCGAAGATTAGGCTGGACCAACCGTCTAGGCTGTCAGGGTACGGCGTTGACGAGCGCAGTTGACCAGACGATCGCGACCATTCCAGCCGGGCCGATCACCGGGCGCGGAGCAAGCGTTCTGGTGGTCGAGGAAGGGCGCTTCCTGGTCGCAGCGCGGCCACCCATCGTGCTGGCCAACCGCACGCTGGTCTACCTCACCGGCGTCGGCGGCTGGGTCGAGCAAGGTGAGAACTTCTCCGGCGCCGTGCAGCGCGAGGCCAGGGAAGAGACCGGCGCCGAGATTCGTCTGATCAATCTCAAGGAAACCCTGATCATCCATAGCCCGGATGTCATCGAAGACGTCTGCATCGTCGGCGAGGTCGGCCCGGCGGCGATCGTCTACTGCCGGCTGGGCACGCCCCCGTTCGACCCCTGGTCGGATCAGTACGAAGCGGTCGTGCCGGTCACCGTCTACGCCGGCTCGCTGGCCGCCCGCCCGCGCAACGTCGCCCCGGAGGAGCACCCCTTCTTCCTCTGGTTGCATCCGGAGCAACTGATCGCGCTCTCCGACGGCGAGCTGCCGCTGGCCTTCCTGCTCTCCGACGGCGCCAAGATGGAGGGCGAATTCGACTTTGAAGGACAGCGCGTGCTCGTCCGACTCGGCGACAGCATCCCGGCCCTGCTGACCGCGCTCGGCCCCGCCGCCTACGGCTTCCTGGGCCGCATCGCGCGCCTGACCCAGCCAACTCGAGCGGAATGACGATCTACGCCTTCGAAGCTCAGAAATCCTGGCTGCCGACCGCGATCGGTATGACCTGCGGCGGGGTCGAATTCGACGCCGAAACCGCCACGCTAACGATCTTCCTCTACACCCCCAAACTCGAGCGCGGGGACGCCTCCGACGAACCAGAGCGCGCCATCTCGATCCACGGCGTCTGGCGCGTCGAGCAGGAGGATGCGATCCTGGCCGCCTCGGGAGACCTGCACGATCCGCTGCGCGAGGCGCACCTGGATCGCCTGGTCGGGCGCGAGCTCGTGCGCGCCGATGTCAGCCACCCCGGTTTCGACCTGGCGCTGCACTTCACCGGCCCCTTCATCGTGCGCGGCTTCCCCTGCGACTCGCTCCAGTTCGGCGAGGATCCTCCCGAGGGCGACGACATCTTCGTCAGCTGGTGGGTCGACGGCATCGGCGTACCCGACGACTGGGAAGAGCCGAACGAGGCCTTCTATGAAAACCGGGATCGCTGATGGCTACCCGCGAAGCCCTCGTCCACCAGGCAGAGATCGCGACGCGCCTCGAAGGGCAGGCCTGCACGCAGGTGTCGGTCGGCGTGCACCATTCGCTGATCATCGATTTCGGTGAACTCCAGCCGGCCGAGGGTGACCAGCTTTCCGGCGAGCTGATCCTGGCCATCGACTGCCCCTGGCGGATCGACGCGCCGGACGTCCCGGTCGTCGGCTGGGAGGACGCCGACGAGGACATCGCTGACCTGGCGACGGTGCTGATCGGCGCGGTGGTCACCGAGGTCGAGATCCGTCGCCCGGGCTTCGACCTCTTCCTGCAGTTCTCCAACGACCACCGCTTGCGGATCTTCCCCGACTGCCGCGCCTACTATCACGACGAACTCGCCTCCGGCGCTCTCCCCTGGCAGATCGGCGGCCGTGCCCTGACGGAATCGCTGCGCGAATCCTGACCGCCAGGTCCTCATCCATACTGCATCCCGAATCACCTGACCACACATGGAAATCTCGAACGATGCAGTTTGGTGTAGGGGCGTTGCGGTATCAAGGAAGCGAAAAGCAGATCTGACCGCCAACCAACGCTCAGCGCGCCGCACCACCGGGGCGGATGTCCGTCGGGCCCCTGGCTCTCGGCGCAACCTCGGGTCAGCCGGCGAGGGACTTCAGGGCGTCGTGGGCGGCTTCGATGGTCGCGTCGAGGTCGGCGCGGGTGTGGGCCGTCGAGACGAAGCCGCACTCGAACTGGGAGGGCGCGAAGTAGACACCCCGGTCGAGCATGGCGTGGAAATAGCGCGCGTACAGCGCCGTGTCCGCCCGCTTTGCCGACTGGTAGTCGGTCGCCGGCTGGTCACTGAAGAACATGGTCATCATCGAGCCGACGCGCTGGAGTTGAACGTCGATGCCAGCGCTCTCGGCGGCGTCACCCAGGCCGGCGCTGAGGTAGGCGGCGCTCTCCTCCAGGGCTGCGTAAACGCCCGGCTCATCCAGCAGCTTGAGGGTGGCGATGCCCGCGGCCATCGCCAGCGGGTTCCCGGAGAGCGTGCCGGCCTGGTAGACGTTGCCGACCGGCGAGAGCTGGTTCATCAGGTCGGCCGAGCCGCCGTAAGCCGCCACCGGCAAGCCGCCGCCGATGATCTTGCCCAGGATCGTCAGGTCCGGGTCGATGCCGAAGCGCTCCTGCGCCCCGCCGCGCGCCACCCGGCAGCCGGTGATGACCTCGTCGAAGATCAGCAGCGCCCCGTTGCTCCGCGTCAGCTGGCGCAGCGCCTCCAGGAAGCCCTCGGTCGGCGGGATGACGCCCATGTTGCCGGCCACCGGCTCGATCAGGACGGCGGCGATCTTGTCGCCGTTCTCCTTGAAGACCTGCTCGACGACGCTGATGTCGTTGTAGGGGATTGAGATCGTCAGCTTCGCCAGCGCCTCGGGCACGCCGGGGCTGTCTGGCTGACCAAAGGTCATAACCCCGGAGCCGGCGGCGACCAGCATGCTGTCGGCATGGCCGTGGTAGCAGCCGTCGAACTTGACGATCAGGTCGCGGCCGGTCGCGGCGCGCGCCAGCCGCACGGCGCTCATCGCAGCCTCGGTCCCGGAGGAGACGAAGCGCACCTTCTCAATGGCCGGGAAGCGCTCGATGATTAGCTCTGCCAGCTCGTTCTCGCCCTCGGTCGGCGCGCCGTAGGAGGTGCCACGCGCCGCCGCCTGCTGGACGGCCTCGACCACGACCGGGTTGGCGTGTCCGGCAATCAGCGGCCCCCAGGAGCAGACGTAGTCGATGTAGACGTTCTCATCGGCGTCGGTGACGCGCGAGCCGGATGCCCCCTGGATGAAGCGCGGCGTCCCACCCACCGCTCCGAAGGCCCGCACCGGGCTGTTGACACCGCCGGGCAGCAGTTGCTGGGCACGCTCGAATAGTTCGGCCGAACGGCTGGTGGAGCGGGTCGCAGGCTCAGTCAAGGCGGTCCTCCTGACTCCGGTCTCGGGCTGCTAGGCCGCGGAATCGGCCCTGGCGTTGGATGCTTCCGTGGCCGCGCCGTCCGCGTCGGGCGCTTCCAGGCCAAACAGGCGGCGCAGGGCCGCGGCGTTGCTGGCGGCGTTGTCGGCGTCCCAGAGCTGGCTGACCGGCTGGTGCAGCAACGCGTTGGTCAGCTGCATGGAGAAGATTTCGAGCTGCTGGCGCTCGCGCGGCGTGAGATTGGGCATCTTGCGATAGGCCCGGGCCAGCTGCTCGGCGCGCACCTGCTCTGCGAAGTCAAAGAGGTCGCGGATCGTCGGGCCGGCGCGATGCCCGGAGAGCCAGCCCATGAAGTCCGTGGTGCGCTCCTCAATGTCTTCCTCGATGCCGTCGATCGCGCCCTTGCGGCGCTCCAGGTTGGTGTCGATCAGGCTCTGGAGATCGTCCAGATCGCGTACCGTCACGCCCGGCAACTCGGCCAAGCTCGGGTCAAGGTCGCGCGGCACAGCGATGTCGATCATCAGGATGTCGCGCTCCCGGCTGGCCGGCAGCATACCGGGGGTCACGACGACGCCCGGCGCTCCGGTCGAAGAAATCACGAGGTCGGCCCGGTCAAGCGCGGCCGGCAGGTCGTCCAGCGCGACGGCCTCGCCGTGGAGGTCGGC
>Ga0079224_100016230_pt1 | contig 10451 bp, 7 predicted proteins | sample Stecom2015_FD_80414 | JGI IMG/M metagenome (GOLD analysis project Ga0079224, IMG submission 80414) | Agricultural soil microbial communities from Utah to study Nitrogen management - Steer compost 2015 | ecosystem: Environmental > Terrestrial > Soil > Agricultural land | place: USA: Utah...
CCATTGATGGTTAAAAGAGTATCTGGTGCCACCTCGTCACGAAGTTTCTTAATGTCTGGGATGAGCTCCCAATGTGCATCTACTTTACTCATTTCCTCTCTTGTACGCAAATGAATGGATAAGTTCACGATGTCTTGTTTTAAGATGTGAGTAAGCCAGTCTCTCCATTCATCTACCTCCGTGTATCCCAGCCTTGTCTTCACACTTACAGGCAATCCCCCTGCTTTTGCTGCTTGTATGATTTCAGCTGCTACCTCTGGGCGACGAATGAGACCACAACCCTTTCCATCTTCTGCTACATTATCAACAGGACATCCCATATTGATATCTATACCACTAAATCCCTGTTTCGCCATAGCGATACTCATTTGGCGAAAGTACTCAGGCTTATCTCCCCATATATGAGCAACGATTGGTTGCTCATCTTCTGTGAAAGTTAATCGCCCTTTAACACTTTCATGTCCATCAGGGTGACAAAAGCTCTCTGTATTTGTAAATTCCGTGAAAAACACATCTGGTCTTGCTGCTGCACTTACGACGTGTCGGAAAACAACATCTGTTACATCTTCCATGGGTGCAAGTACAAAAAACGGTCTTGGTAGATTATGCCAAAAATTTCCCTTCATAATTTATATAAATCCTCTCTTTTTGGAATACAAAAGGTATTTTCCAATAATAAAAAAACAATGATGATACAAATGATCACGTTGTTTATGTCTTTGTTTTGAACAGGAAAAGACCCTGATATCTTGATTTACGAAATCGGGTCTATCCGCTATCTATTCATTACACAATATTAACATCAACTATGAAACGTATTCAACATGTAACTAGTACATTCGGTCATATACGATAGCTAGAAAGTTTCATATATATGATTAACCAAATATGAACCCTATACTACTCCCTAATTTTTAGGTAAAGGCATATTATTTGCTAACTTTTCAATTAATTCTTATAATTATCTTGAATTCAAAATTATGGTAAAGGATGGAGAAATACATGACAAAAGTCGGCATTATTATTGGTAGTCTTCGTAAAAATTCATTTTCAAAACAAGTTGCTGATAACGTAGCAACTTTGTTCCCAGAAGGATTTGTAACAGAGTTTGTAGAAATTGGCAATCTTCCGTTTTTTAACCAAGATTTTGAAGGAGATCTAGGAACTCCTGCTGAAGTTACGGCATTCCGTAATAGAATCAAAGAATTAGATGCAGTATTATTTGTAACACCTGAATATAACCGTTCGATTCCAGCTGTATTGAAAAATGCACTCGATATAGCATCACGCCCATATGGGGAAAGCGTTTGGAACGGAAAACCTGCAGCAATCATTAGCCAATCTCCAGGTGCACTTGCTGGATTCGGTGCAAATCATCACTTACGTCAGGTACTATCTTTCTTAAATATGCCTGTTGTTCAACAACCAGAAGCATACATAGGATCTGTTCATGAATTACTAGATGAAAACGGTAAGCTAAATGAGGGTACAACCGAGTTCCTTCAAGGATTCGTTAATGAATTTGTTGAATTAATCAAGAAGTATCAATAAATAAAAATAGTTGGAGTGTTATGCAGTAATCTGGCCAACACTCCAACTTTTTTTTTACAAGATTGCTGTTCTTTGCCAAATAAATACTGATAAATCAAATTAAACCCTCAACAAAAACATCCCTATTTTCGTGCCTTGCCATGCTATTCTCTTTTATCTCCAAACACATCTTTCCGTGTGTGAAACCCATCGGCAATAACCGTTTCATTTATATTTTGTTGGTCCACTGCAATTGGTCGAAGCAGAAGCGATGGTATTTCCAGTTTTCCATTGTTAATTTTTCGTTCGGTTAGAATGGTATCTCCTTCTGCCATATTAATAGCGGCTTTTGCTGCTTCGTATGCTAATGTTTTAAGAGGTTTGTAGATTGTCATGGTTTGTGTTCCCTCAGCAATTCTTCTTACAGCAGCTAAATCTGCATCTTGGCCAGCCACAGGAATTTTCCCTGCAAGTCCTTTGGCTGCAAGTGCTTCAATTGCCCCTCCAGCTGTTGCATCATTTGCTGCAATGACAGCATCTATATCATTGTTATTTATTTTTAAGGCATTTTCCATATAATTCCTTGCATTCTCTGGGTCCCAATTTTCAGTCCATTGATCATATACAACCTGTATGTCACCACGGTCTATCATTGGTTGGAGAACCTTGAAGACTCCTTTTTTTAATAAGTGGGCATTGTTATCTGTATATGCTCCACCTATATACACATACTTCCCTTTAGGAACTACCTTTGTTATCGCCTGTGCTTGAAGCTCCCCAACTAACTCATTGTCAAAAGAAACATATAAATCGACAGATGAGTTTTTTACTAAACGGTCATAAGATATCACTTTAATTCCAGCAGAATGGGCCTTATTAACGATGGTTGCTACAGACTCTGCGTTATGCGGAACAATAACAAGTAAATCAATTCCTTCACTTATTAATGTTTCTGCTTGTACAATTTGTAAAGCATCATCACCCTTTGCTTCACGTATTACAACTTCCGCACCTAGTGCCTCTACAGCTTCTTTGAACAAATCTCGGTCCTTTGGCCAACGTTCTTCTTCTAATGTATCCATCGAAAATCCAATTCTAATCTTATCTTCACCTTTTGTCTGCACGTTTCTTTCAGGTTCTTTGTTATCGATAGGTTTTGTAGAGACACTTCGTTCACATGCTGTCAATACGATTAAAAGGGAGATGATACTTATTAAAAATACTTTCCCTAGCTTTTTTACCATCGTTTTCCCCCCTTACCTTAGCTCAATTTAAATATGATGACGGATTAATCTTTTAAACCCAGAAGTGTTTTACGATATTCTCTTGGGGTGACATTACACATTTTCTTAAATACTTTGCTAAAATAATTTGGTTCATGATAGCCTACTTCTAGTGAAATTTCTTTAATACTCTTATCTGAATCTGCTAATAACTTCTTCGCTTTTTCTATACGGCACTCCGTTAAAAAATCAATATAGTTAATTCCGAGTTCCTCTTTAAACATTTTACTAATATAAATCGGACTTAACCCAACTTGATTACTCAATGTTTCTAGCGAGATGTTTTTTTGAGAGTTATCCAAGATAAATTGTTTAATTTGATGGATTGTATTAGCTTCCAAATTTTTATAATGGTTCTCGTGAGAAGATTTCATCTTATTAAGTAAATTCATAGTTTCAGAACGCAACTGACGGTAATTTGGCGTTTGATAATGATAAATAGGAGTTTCTGTGTCAATTCCCATTTCACTTAATATCGACCAGATCGACCATAATGCATCAAGTGTTAATTGCTGAGCTTGTTGTATTTCTAAGCCTTCCATTTCATATGACTGAATGAGATTGATAATGTTCAATTTAAGGTGGTCCCATTGTCCCAGACGTACTTGATCTACCAAATCTTTTTTTAGTATCTTTATCTGTTGCCAACTGTCTCTTTCGTTTATTACAGGTACATCCTGATAAAATCGATACTTTACAGGAAGAGTCGTATTGCTAGAAGCAATAATTGCTCCTTGATAAGATTGGCGTATTTCTTCTAAGGTGCTACAATCATTCCCTATTCCGATAAACCATCCAGATTGTTTATCAACATTTGCTACTGTTAGAATATCTCTTGCTAGTGAAATAGCTTGTGAGCGATAGGATTGGCCTTCATCTCGGAATATAATGATGGGTAGATTTCCATGGTAAAGTGCCCCCATCCACCCGCTTTTCGTTTTTCTCACTTTTTCTTTAATCTTTGAATATAAGTGTTCCTTTCCATCTGGGACGACAACATTCATCACAAACGCTCTACTTGTAAAACGAATATCAAGCATCTCCATCAGCATGTTTAAATGTACCTCATGAACATGATCAAATAATAGTTGAGTGACAACATCAGTTTCAACGAGAGCTAAAGTCCTTTGAAACATTTCTTTTTGTAGATTATTTTCTTCTTTCTGTTCCCTTTCATTTTCTATTTCCTGTATAACCTTTCCAACTGTTGTTCGAATTTCACTCACTTTACTAGGCTTTAATATATAATCTTTCGCTCCGAGCTTTAAAGCCGACTGAACATATTGGAACGTATCAAATGCTGTTACCATAATGAATTTTACATAAGGCTGATCTTCATGAATCTGCTCTATTGCTTCTAAACCATTCATACCAGGCATTTGTATATCCATTAACACTAAATCTGGTTCAAAGCTTTTTGCTTGTTCTACCGCCATCTTCCCATTATGTGCTTCCTCAACAATTAAATCAGGGAAAGATCTGTCTAAAATGACTTTCATTCCTTCCCGTTCAATTTGTTCATCATCTACAATTAAGAGTTTAATCATGTTTCTCTCCTCTTTGTTTTGGAATTTTTAGTAGAACAGCCGTGCCGACACCTTTTGTACTATTAATGGAAATAACGTCATCCCTTCCATAAAAGAGACGTAAACGCTTCACCACATTACTGAATCCTATTCCTGTTGAATGTCCTTCTGTCTGAACCTGATGTTCCATTAATATTTGAGTAATTTTCTCCTCAGTCATACCCATTCCGTCGTCTTTAATTTGCACCATGACATATTCATGATCATCTTTCACACTGATAGAAATCACGCCACCATCGACACTTGGTTCGACTGCATGAATAACAGCATTTTCAATAATAGGTTGTAAAGTTAGTGCTGGAATCCCCACACCTAGACAGGATTCATCAATGTCTTCCTGTAGCTGAAGTCTATCCGTAAAACGCGCCTTCTGAATCTCCATATATTGTTTCACGATCATTAGCTCATCTCTTAATGTAACGGATCTGTCAATTTGTTTTAGGTTGTATCGTAAAAGATCAGCTACACTCACTAATAAATCGCTAATTTCTTCAGATCCTTCTAGGTATGCTTTTTTCGAAAGTGTGTTTAGTGTATTAAACAAGAAATGTGGGTTGATTTGACTTTGCAGACTGCGAAAGTGACTTTCCTGTAAAATGATTTTATTTTGTTGGAGTTCACGTTCTAGTTTTGCTTTTTCCTTCATTTGCTGGATTAAGTTATTAATATTATTCCGCATATGATCAAAAGTCTTAGCAAGAAAAGAAATTTCATCATTTGTTTTAACCGTTATTTCTTTATCAAATTTACCCTTTGATAATTCACTAGCAGCCACTGTTAATTGCTGGATTGGCCTAGTGATACTTAAAGAAAACCAATACGTAGCTATCAATAATAGTAAAGATGTTAACAAGATCATCCAAATGGCTAACTTTACTAATTCAATTGACTGCTCCATGATCCCTCGATAAAACGGTTCATGTGTTTTAAGCTCCATATCGATTAATGTGAGGGTCGTTTCAGATATATAGTTTCCAATCCGAGAAATTTCTGCAAGGTCCTTTACTGTCTCCTCATCATCTTGCTCAATCCCCAATAGTCGGTCAGTCGTTTCAATTAAACTTTCCATTAAATGAATATAATTTGTTAATGTAAAATTATTTTCTTCATTTCTTACTTTAAACACTTCATATTTTGCAGAAACCAAACTCTTCTTACTATCTTCTAATTCCTTTAGGTTTTCTGAAGATGGCTGGAGCAAATAATTATTTAAATTCGTAATGACTTGATTACTAGATCTTGATACCTCATTTAATAGTAAGTAACGGTTTAGAACTTCATTGTATTTTACTTGCGTCTTATAATTGTAGAATGTTAGCATAATCCAGATTAGTGACATCACGACGATAATAACTGTTGTAAGCGTTAATATTTTTCTTTGAATGCTACTCATTTTCTCCCTTTAATATCTGGATATTCGTGAAGTAACCGTTAATATCGAGTGGGACCGTTTCGCCGTTCAACCACTTAATCATTTGTTCAACACTAACTTCTCCCATTTTTTCTGGATCTTGCTCAATAACACCGTCAATTTTCCCTTGTTCTACAAGTGGAATAGATTCCGGCCCGTCATCAAATGTATAAATAAAATAAGGCTCAACTTGAGAACGTTTCTCTATTTCCTGCACCATCGGACCAATCATATTTGCATTTACAGGAATAAATGCATGTACATCAGGGACTTGATTCAATGTGTCTCTCACTGAAGAGATCACTCTATCTCTTGACTCCGATGTTTCAGCATGGAGTAGCTCTATATCAGGATAGATACTTAATACTGCTTCAATGCCCCTAACTCTCTCCTTTTGATAATATTCTTGTTGGCTGTCGTATAAAATGACGACCTTCCCTTTTTCCCCCATATCATTCAACAACTGCATCGCTATTAATTTTCCTGCACTGAATTGGTCTGAACCAACATATGTTCTTCTTAAGCTTTCCTTCATTGGCACATCATTTGCTACCGTAATAATCGGTATTCCAAAAAACGAAGCCTTCACTTTTGTGAGCGCTTTAAATTCATCAGTATCAAGACCTTGAATAATAATACCATCTACTTTTGAATGTATAGCAAGTTCCAATTTTTTTAGAAACTCTTCAGGATTATTACTGTAGCTGCCCCACATCTCAAGGCTAGCACCTTCTTTCTCCGCCTGCCTTAACGCACCTATACCGACCTTATTCCAAAACGTCGTGTCCATATCTCTTGTAATTAAGACTAATCGATATTGAGAGTCTGCTTGTTTTATTCCTTTTGGTAAGGATAGGTCATTGCTAAGAACAATATTTGCTGAGGTAAAAATCAGATAACAAAGAGAGACAAATAAGATTACTAGTATGATATACATATATTTTTTCATGTAGATTCTCCCTCTTCTCTCTTTTACCATATTGTAAGTCATCTAATTCGTTTCTATCAACCCTACATATCCTTGCATTATTTTAATATAGAATAATGATATTTCATTCGATGAGGGGATGAATGGAATTGTCTGTATAACCCCATGTGTATTCCCGCTCATTGAAGGGATAAAGAGGAAAAATCAGCGGATTCTCATGTGAAATCCTGTTCATCATGGTGAAAAAGGCCTCCCCAGTTTTCTCGGAGAGAGCCTATTTGCTAACATGCACGTGTACAAACGAGAATTTCAATTTCCATTTCTTCTTGTCATCACATCAAAGATTACGGCTAAAGCTAGTACGCCACCTTTAATCATATACTGATATGAAATTCCTACACCTAGTAGGTTCATTCCACTTGTTAGGGATGCCATTACGATAGCTCCGATTATGGCACCAGTTACTTTACCTACCCCACCAGCTGCAGATACACCACCAACATAGGCAGCCGCAATCGCATCCAGTTCAAAAAGTGTTCCAGCTGTAGTAGTTGCTGCTTGTAAACGAGATGTAAATAAGATTCCTGATAAAGCTGATAATAGTCCCATCGAACCGAATACAATATACGTAATCTTCTTCACGTTAATTCCACTTAAATGTGCAGCTTCTGGATTACTACCAACTGCATAAATATGTCTGCCAAGTACCGTCTTAGTTGTTAAGAAATGATAAACGAGAACGACTAGTAAGATAATAATAACAGTCCAAGAGAATCCGTTATAACCTGCTAATATCCATGTAATTCCTGCGATGACAATCGAAACAAACACGAGCTGTAAAATAAAAACCTGCTTCGAAACGACTTCAAAACGATACTTTATTTTATTTCGACGATTAGATATTGCACTGTAGTTATAAAATAGAATTCCTACAACACCCAATAATAAAGAGAGTAAGTGTAAGCCACCAACTTGCATAATGGAAGGTATAAAGCCATTTCCAATTGCATTAAATGCGTCATTTTGGACAATGATAGTACCAGATTTTTCTGTTACTTGTAGGATTGCACCACGATAGATCAACCAACCCGCTAGCGTTGCCACAAAGGCGGGAATGCCTACTTTCGCTACAAGAAAACCTGTTATTAAACCAGCTATCGTTCCAAGTACTAGAATAAGTGGCACTACAATATAAACTGGAAATCCATACTGCATCAGTAAAATAGCTGCAATTGCCCCAAGGAATCCTGCTAGAAACCCTATCGATAAGTCAATATGTCGAATGACAATGACGAGCATAACACCAACTGCTAGAACAGCAATATAACCTGCTGAATCTAATAAGTTACTAATATTACGGGAAGAAATAAATAAGCCATCAGTTAGAATAGTAAAGATAATGAAAATAATCAATAAAGCAATGTACATCCCGTAATCACGAATATTTTTACTAATTAATGTTCTCATTTCTTGAAAAAAAGTCATGAGTTTAGCCTCCTATTGTGTAGCAAGTTGCATGATTTTTTCTTGATCGGCTTCTCCTATTGGTAATTCGCCTTTAATTTCACCTTCGGCCATGACATAGACTCTGTCACTCATTCCCAATATTTCCCCTAACTCTGAAGAAATCATGATAATGCTCATTCCCTCTTCAATTAGCCTGTTCATAACCGTATAAATTTCATATTTTGCGCCCACATCAATTCCACGAGTAGGTTCGTCTAATATGAGAAGTTTAGGCCCAACAAACAGCCATTTACCAAGCGAAACTTTTTGTTGGTTTCCACCACTTAAATTGCCAACAAGCTGTTCTAAAGAAGAGGCTTTAATGGTTAATGATGATTTATAACCGTCTGCTACTTTAATCTCTTCGTTTTCGTTTATAACACCATTCGTTGCAATTCCCTGCAAATTTGCGGCAGTAATATTACTTTTAATATCTTGGAGTAAAAACAGTCCATCACCCTTACGATCTTCAGTCACATAGGCAATCCCAGCATTTATTGCATCACTAGTATGCTTAAATACTTTTGGCACACCGTCTAGAAGTAAGTCTCCTTGTACTTTATACGATTTCGCATTACCAAAAATACTAAGTGCAAGTTCAGTTCTTCCAGACCCCATCAAGCCAGCTATTCCAACAATTTCACCTTTTTTAACATTGAAATTTGCATTTTTCACAACATGTCTACCAAGTTTTTGGTCGTATGCAGACCAATTCTTTAATTCTAGTACTATTTCATCAAATGACTGCTTTGCTCGTTTCGGATAAATATCTTGAATCTCACGTCCTACCATATTCTTAATAATCGTATTTTCAGTAATCTCTCCTTTGGAAGCATCAAGAGTTCCAATGGTTTGTCCGTCCCGAATGACGGTTGCACTATCCGATATTTTAATCACTTCTTTTAATTTATGAGAGATCATAATACAGGTAATTCCTTGTTTTCTGAGACCATCTAGTAATTCTAATAAATTTTCACTATCATCCTCATTTAATGCTGCAGTTGGCTCGTCTAGGATTAGAAGTTTCACATCTTTACTTAATGCTTTAGCAATTTCAATTAACTGACGTTTCCCTACACCTAAATCTTTCACTAGTGTTTCAGGATTGATATCAAGATTCACTTTTTTTAATAATTTCTTTGCTTCAACAATCGTCTCGTTCCAGTCAATCAAAGAACCTTGCTTGATTTCATTCCCTGCAAAAATATTTTCATAGACTGTGAGATCTGGAAATAAAGCTAACTCCTGGTATATGATAACGATTCCTGCATTCACACTATCGTTTATTTTATTAAATTGTTGTACCTTGCCTTCGTACACAATATCTCCTTCATACGTTCCATAAGGATATACACCACTAAGAACTTTCATTAAGGTTGACTTTCCAGCTCCATTCTCACCAACTAAGCTGTGTATCTCACCCTTCTTGACTTTAAAATTGACATTGTCGAGCGCTTTAACACCTGTGAACTCCTTAGAGATTTGGTTCATCTCTAAAATATATTCGCTCATCCTGAATACCTCCAAACGAAAAGCTATAATCAATGCGTGATAGTGAACCTATCACGCATTATTTGATTCGATATTTATAGTCCAGAAAACTCGCTTGCTTCGTAGTATCCTGAATCAATGAGTTCAGTCTTCACGTTCTCTTGTTCTACAACAATTACATCCGTTTGTTTTGCTTTTACTTCTACAACTCCATTGTCGTAGCTACCAGTTGTTTCAGGTGTTTTACCATCTAAAATGTCGACTGCCATACCAATTGCATCTGCAACTAATGTACGAACATCTTTAAATACAGTCATGGATTGTTTGCCATCAATAATATATTGGATAGAAGCTTTTTCAGCATCTTGGCCTGTAATGACGAAACTTGAAACGTCCGAATCACTTGCGAACACATCTGCAATAGATCGTGACGTACCATCGTTAGGAGCTAAAATTGCAATATCACCTTTTAAGTCAGAATCTGCTGCTGTTAAGTGCGTTTGAGCTTTATTTATTGCCTCATTCGGATCCCAGTTTGTTGTCACCTGACCTAAGATTTTACCTAACTCATCACGAGTAAGATCTGCTTTATCTTTTAATGCTTCTGCTTCACTTGAGTTTGCAATGACGAATGTACCGTCTGCAATTTTCGGCTGTAGAGTTTTCCAAGCACCTTCAAAGAATAAGAAAGCGTTGTTATCTGAAGCAGCACCTGC
>Ga0079224_100016231_pt1 | contig 10451 bp, 8 predicted proteins | sample Stecom2015_FD_80414 | JGI IMG/M metagenome (GOLD analysis project Ga0079224, IMG submission 80414) | Agricultural soil microbial communities from Utah to study Nitrogen management - Steer compost 2015 | ecosystem: Environmental > Terrestrial > Soil > Agricultural land | place: USA: Utah...
GCCCGGATGTTGTCGGCCTCGGCGGCGTTCTTCACGGATTTCAGCAACTGGGACGGATTGATGGCCTCGATGCGCCGCGCCTGGGGCGCATGCGACAGCGTGCCCGCCGTGACCCGCGCCGGATCCACCAGCAGCGCTGCATCGGGCGGCAGCGCCGCCAGGTCGGCGGCGAGCGCGGCATAATCGCGCAGGGCGACACCGTCGGCCGCCAGGCGCGCGGCCAGCCCGGCATCGATCTTGCCGGGCGCCACGTACAGGCGCACGCCGTCCTCGTCCAGCAGCGCGTGGGCCAGGAAGACCGGGTTGTAGTCCACATCCGCGCCGCGCAGGTTCAGCAGCCAGGCGATGTCGTCCAGCGAGGACAGCAGATGCCAGGCCGCGCCATGATTGCGCATGGCGGCCCGCACGGCGGCCAGATTGTCGGCACGGGTGCGGCAGGCGTGCGGCGGCAGATGCTCGAAAACCGGCGCCGCCGGCAGTGCCGGACGACCGGTCCAGATGGCGCCGACCGGGTCCTGGTCCAGCACCAGGGCCATGCCGGCCCCTTCCAGGGCGGACCGCCAGCGGCGTTCCGCCGCCAGGTCGAGCACCCGGCCGTCGACCGCGACCCGGTCGCCGCGCGCCAGATGCGCCAGCGCCCAGTCCAGGGCGTCCGGCACATCGGGCGCGCCGGCACGCATCAGGACGATGCCGGAGCCCCGCAACTGGGTTTCGGCCTGCACCCAGTAACGGCTGTCGGTCCACAGGCCGGCGAAGTCCGCCGTGACCAGCAGGCTGCCCGCCGAACCGTCGAAGCCCGACAGCCAGGCGCGGGCGGCCCAGTGCTCGGGCAGGTATTCCGACAGGTGCGGGTCGGCGGTCGGCACCAGGCACGCGTGCAGGCCCGACTGCGCCAGCTGCCCGCGCAGGGCGGCAAGGCGCTCGGCGGGCGTCGCTAGGGAATGCGGCAAGGTCACGGCGATTTCCTTCAGGCGAAGGCCGATACGTCCAGCCTGGCGGCCGTCTTGGCGCGGATCTCGTCCACCATGACACCCGGCGCCAGTTCGGTCAGGCGCAGACCGTCATCGGTGACTTCCATCACGCCCAGGTCGGTGATGATCAGGTTCACCACGCCCACGCCGGTCAGCGGCAGCGTGCATGCGGGCAGCAGCTTCAGGGATTCGGTGCCGTCCTTGGCCTTGGCGACGTGTTCCATGAGCACCACGACCTTGCCCACGCCGGCCACCAGGTCCATGGCGCCACCCATGCCCTTGATCATCTTGCCGGGAATCATCCAGTTGGCCAGGTCGCCCTTTTCGGACACCTGCATGGCCCCCAGGCTGGCGAGATTGATCTTGCCGCCCCGGATCATGGCGAATGAATCCGCCGAGGCGAAGATCGAGGAGCCCGGCAGCGTCGTCACGGTCTGCTTGCCGGCGTTGATCAGGTCGGCGTCGACCTCTTCGTCCGTGGGGAAGGGGCCGATGCCCAGCAGGCCGTTTTCCGACTGGAGCCAGACTTCCATGCCCTCGGGCACGTAGTTGGCGACCTTGGTGGGCAGGCCGATGCCCAGATTGACGTAGTAGCCGTCCTGTAGTTCCTGCGCGGCGCGCGCGGCCATCTGTTCGCGATCCCAAGCCATGATCTGCCTCCTTATTGACGAATGGTGCGTTGTTCGATGCGCTTTTCGGGATGCGCGTTCAGGACGATGCGGTGCACGTAGATGCCCGGCAGATGGACTTCGTCCGGGTCGAACGTGCCGGTGGGCACGATCTCTTCGACCTCGACGATGGTGATGCGCCCCGCCATGGCGACATTGGGGTTGAAGTTGCGCGCCGTGCGGCGGAATTTCAGGTTGCCGCTGCGGTCGGCCTTCCAGGCCTTGACCAGGGACACGTCCGGCACCAGGGAGCGTTCCATGATGTAGGTGCGGCCATCGAACTCGCGGGTTTCCTTGCCTTCGGCCACCACGGTCCCCACGCCGGTGGCGGTGAAGAACGCCGGGATGCCGGCGCCGCCGGCGCGCAGCTTCTCGGCCAGCGTGCCCTGCGGCGTGAATTCAAGTTCCAGCTCGCCAGCCAGGTACTGGCGTTCGAATTCCTTGTTCTCGCCCACGTAGGACGCGATCATCTTGGTGATCTGGCGCGTGGACAGCAGCTGCCCCAGACCGAAGCCGTCGACCCCGGCGTTGTTGCTGACGCAGGTCAGGTTGCGCACGCCCGAATCGCGCAGGGCCGCGATCAGGGCTTCGGGGATGCCGCACAGCCCGAAACCGCCCACGGCGATCATCTGGTTGTCGGCCACGACGCCGCGCAGGGCGGCCTCGGCACTCTCGTAGACTTTATCCATACAACGGTTCCTTCGTGGATGAACAGAAATCGATGGCGCGTCAGGGGGCAAAGCAGCGTTCCAGCGCCTGCCGGTCGGCGTCGGTCCAGGGCTGCGGCCGGCCGGTGGCGGCATCGGCGCACACCAGCACATTGCGGCCGCGCGCATGCAGCACCCCGGCATCTTCGGCGTCCGCGATCCAGCAGTCCAGCTCGAGGCTGGTCCGCCCGATGCGCGCGAGCTTCATGCCGACGACGACACGGGCAGGATACATCAGCGGTCTGAGAAAATCACACGAGGCATGCGCCAGCACGCCGTAGCGGCCCGAGCCCGCATCCAGCCCCATCGCGGAGAACAAACGTACGCGGGCCTCTTCAAAATAACGGAAGTAGGCCGTGTTGTTGACGTGGCGCAGCACGTCCATTTCGCCCCATCGGACATCGATCCGGGTTTCAAACGTTCCGGAAGGCGTTTGAATATCAAGGGATTCGGACGACACGGGCAAGCTCCAAAAGTCCGGCCGGAAGGCCCGGCAACAGAGGTGCAGTATAACGATCTGCAATACAATGGCCCGCAATATGGCGGGGTCCCGCCTCGCTTCAAGGATGCTCTGGACAAGTCCCCGGGCCGCGCGCACCTGCTTTCCGCTCGACTCGTCCGAAGCCTCCTCACCGCTCATCAATCAACGGGGATGCACCCATGACTGAACGTGAATCGATGGAATACGACGTCGTCGTCGTCGGCGGCGGGCCGGCCGGGCTGTCGGCGGCGATCCGCCTGAAGCAGCTGGCCGCCGAGCGCGGCCAGGACATCAGCGTCTGCGTGCTGGAAAAGGCAGCCGAAATCGGCGCGCACATCCTGTCGGGCGCCGTGATGGATCCCCAGGCCCTGACCGAGCTCATCCCGGACTGGAAGGAACGCGGCGCACCGCTGGATGTGGCGGTCACGGACGACCGGTTCCTGTTCCTGACCGAATCGGGCGCGCGCGCCACCCCGGCCTGGCTGCTGCCGGACTGTTTCAAGAACCACGGCAACTACATCGTGCGCCTGGGCCATGTCACCCGCTGGCTGGGCGAGCAGGCCGAAGCCCTGGGCGTGGACGTGTTCCCCGGCTTCGCGGCCGCCCAGATCCTGTATTCCGAATCCGGGGCCGTGCGCGGCGTGCTGACCGGCGACATGGGCGTGGCGCGCGACGGCAGCCATACCGACGCCTACCAGCCCGGCATGGAACTGCTGGCGCGCTACACGATCTTCGCCGAAGGCTCGCGCGGCCACCTGGGCCGCCAGCTGATCGAGCAATACCGCCTGGACGCAGGTCGCGACCCGCAAAGCTACGCGATCGGCATCAAGGAACTCTGGGAAGTCGATCCGGCGCAATCGCGCCCCGGCCTGGTGATGCACACCGCCGGCTGGCCGCTGGATTCGGACACCTACGGCGGCTCGTTCCTGTACCACCTGAACGACAACCTGGTGGCCGTGGGGCTGGTCGTGGGGCTGGACTACGCCAACCCCTGGCTTTCCCCGTTCGAGGAATTCCAGCGCTACAAGACCCACCCGGCGATCCGCTCCACGTTCGAAGGCGGCAAGCGCATCGCCTACGGCGCGCGCTCCCTGACGGCGGGCGGCCTGCTGTCCCTGCCCAAGCTCTGCTTCCCCGGCGGCGTCCTGGTGGGCTGCGAGGCAGGCATGCTGAACGCCTCCCGCATCAAGGGCAGCCATTCGGCCATCAAGTCCGGCGCGCTGGCCGCCGAAGCCGCCTTCGACGCCCTGGTGGCGGGCCGCAGCCACGACGAACTCACCGCCTACCCGGCCGCCTTCGAGCGGTCCTGGCTGCACGCCGAGCTGAACAAATCACGCAACTTCAAGCAGTGGTTCAAGAAAGGCCGCACCATCGGCACGCTGATGACCGGCATCGAGCAATGGCTGTTCAAGGGCAAGATGCCCTGGACGATCCACCGCACCAAGCCCGACCACGCCTGTCTGCAGCCGGCGGCCGAGTGCGCACGCATCGACTACCCCAAGCCCGACGGCAAGCTGACCTTCGACCGTCTCAGCTCGGTGTTCATCTCCAACACCAACCACGACGAGAACGAGCCCGTCCACCTGACGCTGAAGGACGACACCGTCCCGGTCGCCATCAACCTGGCGAAATTCGGCGGCCCCGAAATGCGCTTCTGCCCGGCCGGGGTCTACGAGTTCGTCAAGACGGAAACCGGCGAGGACCGCCTGCAGATCAACGCCCAGAACTGCATCCATTGCAAGACCTGCGACATCAAGGACCCGACGCAGAACATCGTCTGGGTGACGCCCCAGGGCGGCGAAGGACCGGTCTACAACGGCATGTAAAACGCACCCCGGGCGCCGCTGCGCGCGGCGCCCGGTTCCGATCACGCAGGCCTGCCGGGCGGGAGCCCATCGCCGATGGATATCACTTTCGCCACCAAGTTCCTGGGCGTGCTGTTCGCCATCATGAACCCATTCATCACCCTGCCGCTGTTCCTGGCAATCACGGCCAACAAGACCGTGGCCGAACAGCGCAGCCAGGCCGTGGCGATCGTGATCTACACCGCCGCGATGTGCATCGTCATCTCGCTGGCGGGCAGCCACATCATCCGCTTCTTCGGCGTCAGCCTGGATGCCTTCCGCGTCGCCGGCGGCCTGGTGCTGAGCGGCATCGCGCTGACCATGCTCAACGGCCAGCCGATCACTTCCCACGAACGTGCCACCCAGGAAAAGAACGTCGGCGGCCCGGCCGCACGGGCCGAGGTCGAAGACAACCCCGCGTTCTATCCCCTGACCTTTCCCATGATCGTCGGCCCCGGCACCATCGCCACGCTGATCATCTACGGGGCACAGGCGCACCAGACGGCGCAGTACCTGGGGTTCGGCATCGTGCTGGTGGCGGTGCTGGCCTCGTTGTTCGCAGTGCTGTATTTCGCCGCCTCGATCGGCAAGCTGCTCTCCACCAAGATGCGCGTCATCATGGCCCGCGTGATGGGCATGATCCTGGCGGCCATCGCCGTGGAAATGACTTTCGCGGGCGCCAAGGCCATGCTGCCGGGGCTGGCGCACTAGGACCTGTGCGCCGCCAGGCGCTAAGCCGCCGGCGGCGTCCCGGTGCCGCCGCCCAAAGCGCGCTGCATCAGCACCGTATCCACCCACTGGCCCAGCTTGAAGCCGACCCCGGTCAGGATTCCGACGTGGCGGAACCCGCAGTTCTGGTGAAGGATGATCGAGCTGGTATTGGCGCGATCGCCGATCACCGCGATCATCTGGCGCCATGGCCCGGCTTCGCACCGCGTGATCAACGCGCGCAGCAGCGCGCTTCCCACGCCTTTGCCGTCCATGCCGTCTTCGACGTAGACGGAGTTTTCGATGGCGTACCGATAGGCGGGACGCGCGCGATAGGCCGCCGCGCAGCAATAGCCCACCACCCTGCCATCCACTTCCGCCACCAGATAGGGCAGGCCGCTGCGGATGATCGCATTGCGCCGGCTCGCCATTTCATCGACCGAAGGCGGGATTTCCTCGAACGTCGAGATCCCGTTGAGCACATGATGCGCGTAAATGGCCTGGATGACCGCGATGTCTTCGTCGGCTGCGTCCCGCACCCGGATCCCGCCATCCGGCCCGGAAGCGTTCGATTCAAGCATTTGATTCATTCCATCGTTCCGTCGTCTTGATCAACCGGCGCCTGCGACCCATGGCCGCGCGCCGCCGACATCATCATATTGCATTGAATTGTCTCATCCCCCAAGGGGGCGCTTTTTGCCTTGGGGCGGCCCGGCGGCAAAAAAGGGGCGGGAATACATTCCCGCCCCTTCGGCTGCATCCGGCGCCCTGGATCACAGGGCGCCTTTCAACGCGCTTTACCGCACCTGGGCCAGCTGGTCCAGGATGCCGGGGTTTTCCAGCGTGGACACGTCCTGGGTGATGGGCTCGCCCTTGGCGACCACGCGCAGCAGGCGGCGCATGATCTTGCCCGAACGCGTCTTGGGCAGGTTTTCGCCGAAGCGGATCTCGCGCGGCTTGGCGATGGGGCCGATTTCCTTGGCCACCCAGTCGCGCAGCTGCTTGGCCACTGCGGCGGCCTGGTCGCCCTGGGGCAACGGCCCGTTGAGCACCACGAAGGCCACCACGGCTTCGCCCGTCGTGTCGTCGGGACGGCCGACCACGGCAGCTTCGGCCACCAGTTCGTGCGCCACCAGGGCGGATTCGACTTCCATCGTGCCCAGCCGGTGGCCCGAGACGTTCAGCACGTCGTCGATCCGGCCCATGATCCAGAAATAGCCGTCCTTGTCGCGCTGCGCGCCGTCGCCCGCCAGGTAGTAGCCCTTGAGCTCTTCGGGAAAGTAGGTTTTCTTGAAGCGTTCCGGATCACCCCAGATCGTGCGGATCATCGACGGCCACGGCTTGCGGATCACCAGGAAGCCGCCCTTGCCGCGCTCGACTTCCTCGCCCGTCTCGTCGACGATGGCGGCATCGATGCCCGGCAGCGGCAGCGTGCAGGAACCCGGCTTGAGGGTGGTGACGCCCGGCAGCGGCGTGATCATGTGCGCGCCGGTCTCGGTCTGCCACCAGGTGTCGATCACCGGGCAGCGCTGGCCGCCGACGCTGTTGTAGTACCAGACCCAGGCTTCGGGATTGATGGGCTCGCCCACCGAACCGATGATGCGCAGCGTGCTCAGGTCGAAGGACTTGGGATGGACCTTGGGATCGGCCTCGGACAGCTTGGTCAGCGACCGGATGGCCGTGGGCGCGGTGTAGAAGACCGTGACCTTGTGCTCCTGGATCATCTTCCAGAAGCGCCCGGCGTCCGGATAGGTGGGCACGCCCTCGAAGACCACCTGGGTCACGCCGGCCGCCAGCGGGCCGTAGGTGACGTAGGAGTGGCCCGTGACCCAGCCCACATCGGCCGTGCACCAGAACACGTCGGTCGGCTTGGAGTCGAAGGTCCATTTCATGGTCATCAGCGACCACAGCAGGAAGCCGGCGCTGGAGTGCTGCACGCCTTTTGGCTTGCCGGTGGAACCGGACGTATACAGGATGAACAGCGGGTGCTCGGCATCGACCGGAACCGGCGGGCAGTCGGCGGACTGGCCCTGGATGACGTCGTGCCACCACAGGTCGCGGTCGGCGTTCCATTGGACGCTGGAGCCGGCGCGCTTGTAGGTGATGACCTTGCGCACCGCATCGCAGCCGCCCATGGCGATGGCCTCGTCCACGGCGTCCTTCAGGGGGATGACCTTGCCGCCGCGGATCTGGGCGTCGGCCGTGATCATCAGCGTGGCGCCGACGTCGACGGTGCGCTCGTGGATGCTCTTGGCCGAGAAGCCGCCGAACACCACCGAATGGATGATGCCCAGGCGGGCGCAGGCCTGCATGGCCACGACGGCCTCGATGGACATGGGCAGGTAGATGATGGCACGCTCGCCGGCCTTGAAGCCCAGCGACTTGATCGCATTGGCGAACTGCGACACACGCGCATGCAGTTCCTTGTAGGTGACCTTGGTCACCTTGCCGTCGTCGGCCTCGAAGATGATGGCGGTGTGATTCTCGACGGGGGTGCCCAGGTGCTTGTCGAGGCAGTTGGCCGAGATGTTCAACTGGCCGTCGGGGTAGAACTTGTAGAAGGGCTTGTTCGATTCGTCGACCACCCGGGTGAAGGGCTTGGACCAGACCAGATTTTCATTGGCCAGCCGGGCCCAGAAGGCATCGGGATCGCGCTTGGCTTCGTCGCACAGTGCCTGGTAGCCCTCCATCCCCGACACATTGGCCTGCGCGACGAGGTCCGCAGGGGGCGGAAACACCCTGTTTTCCACCAATATGGATTCAATCTCCGTGGTCATGGCTCGCTCCTGAGTTTAGTGTTGTCTTCACTTTATGTTTGAATGTTGCAACCGTACTGCACAATGCTTACTCGATACTGACAAATGCAACCCGGCCCTGGCCTCAGGCGGCTGACGCCTGGTCGGCGCCGGGGTTGCGATGCGCGGCCGCGTCCCGGGCGCGCATGCCGCGTTCGAAATCCAGGCGCCTCAACAGGGCCAGTCCCGCCAGGAAAAACAGGCCGGTCGCCAGCAGGGCGGCGCGGTGGTTGCCCGCGGTGACCCAGACCAGCACGCCATAGGACAGCGGCCCGACGACGGCCGCCAGCTGCACGGCGAAGGTCCAGAGGGCAAAGAATTCCGCGGGGCGGTCGGCCGGCGCCAGCACCCCGACCATGGCCCGGCCCGCGCTCTGGCTGGAGCCCATGCACAATCCGGCCAGCACGGCGGCCGACCAGAACACCGGCACGGAACGGGCCGAGACCGCGACCAGCACCATGACGATCCAGCCCAGCAGGGTCAGTGTCAGCGCCCGGCGATGGCCGATGCGGTCCTGCAGGTAGCCGAAACCGAACGCGCCGGCCGCGGCGGCGATGTTCACCAGGAACACCAGCAGCATGGTCTCGCGCATGCCGAAACCCATGGCCTCGGTGGCGTAGACGGCCGACAGGGTGATCACCACCGCGATCCCCGCCTGGTAGCAGGCAATGCACAGCAGCAGGCGGCGGAAATCGGGAAAATCGCGGCGGGTCTCACGCCAGGCCGTGCGCAGCTGGGACAGCATCGCGGCCGGTTTCCGGCCCGTGCAGGCGGCCGGTTCGCGCAGCCACAGGAATGCCGGCAGCGCCGCCACTGCGAACAGGACGGCCGTGAGCACCATGATCCAGGGCACGTATTCCTGGGCGGCAAGCCCGCGGGATTCGGCCGAGGCCGCGACCCACAGGGAAAGCCCCAGGGCCAGCATGCCGCCGAAATAACCGAAGCTCCAGCCCCAGCCGGACACCCGGCCCATGGCTTCGGACCGGGCCAGGCCGGGCAGGAACGACGCCACCGCCGATTCACCGATGCAATAGCAGGCATTGGACAGCGCCAGCCACACCAGGCCCAGGGCGATATCGCCCGGCCCCACGCCGGCCAGCGCCGCGGTGGCCAGCACGCACCCCGCGGTACTGGCGAACAGCAGCCGGCGGTGGCCGGCGTGGGCATCCGCCCTCGCCCCCAGGCCAGGCATCCACAGCATCACCGCCAGGTAGGACAGGGACAGCGCCGCCGTCAGCGCCAGGGTGCCCCAGCTCTTTCCGGCCGCCACCACGCCGACGAAGTAGGCGTTGAACACCGTGGTCAGCACCACGGTGGTGTAGCCGGAATTGGCGAAGTCGTACATCGCCCAGGACCAGATCTCGCGCCGCCCCACGCCCGGCCTCAGCGGCGAGGCGGCACGCGCGGGCGCCCGGTCGGCGCCGGACGGTTCCGGACGGCTTGCGTCTGCGCGTCCGGATGCGTCCCGGTCTTCGTTCACAGTGCGGCGCGGATCTGGTCGAGCGCGCCCGGATCCTCGATCGTGGTCAGGTCGCCGGGATCCCGGCCTTCGCACAGCGCCACGATGGCGCGCCGCAGGACCTTGCCCGACCGCGTCTTGGGCAGGGTGTTGACGAACAGGATGCGCGCCGGGCGGGCCACGGCCCCGTTGCGCTGCTCGATGACACGCTTGATCTCGGCTTCCAGGCGGTCGCGCGCGCCGGGTTCGTCCAGCACGTCGGGCGTCCGCAGCACGGCGAAGGCCATGGCTTCCTGCCCCTTGAGCGAGTCGGCCACCCCCACCACCGCCGATTCCGCCACGGCCGGATGGGTGTTCACCGATTCCTCGATTTCGCGCGTGCCCAGGCGGTGCCCGGCAACATTGATCACGTCATCGGTGCGGCCCAGGATATACCAGTAGCCGTCGTCGTCCACCAGCCCCCAATCCGAGGTCGAATAGCAGAGCCGGCCCGGGAAGGACTCGAAATAGGTGCGCACGAAACGCTCGTCGTTGCCCCAGATGGTGCTCATCGCGCCGGGCGGCAGGGGCGGTTCGATCGCCACGACGCCCTTCTGGTTCGGGCCGCAGTCCCGGCCGGTGGACTCGTCGATCACCCGCACATCGTAGCCATAGACGGGAAAGGACGGGCTGCCGAAGCGGGTGGGGACTTCTTCGACCCCGGGCTGGGCCGAGAGGATCGGCCAGCCGGTCTCAGTCTGCCAGTAGTTGTCGATCACAGGCTTGTCGAGGGCCTCGGACAGCCATTGGCCGGTCAGCTCGTCGAGCGGCTCGCCCGC
>Ga0079224_100016233_pt1 | contig 10450 bp, 9 predicted proteins | sample Stecom2015_FD_80414 | JGI IMG/M metagenome (GOLD analysis project Ga0079224, IMG submission 80414) | Agricultural soil microbial communities from Utah to study Nitrogen management - Steer compost 2015 | ecosystem: Environmental > Terrestrial > Soil > Agricultural land | place: USA: Utah...
AGCTGCGCCGCCTGCCGGGCGGCGTCGAACTCCTGCTCGACCAGGGCGCGCGCCGAGCGTGCGAGACGAGCCGCCAGGGCGGAGTCACCCAGCAGGCGCGTGATCGCTCCGGCCAGCGCGCCGGCGTCGTGCTGCGGGACCTGAAGGCCGGTGACCTCGTGGCGCACGGCCTCTCCGATTCCGGTGACGTCGGTGGAGACGACCGGCGTGCCGAGCGCCATCGCCTCGAGCAGGACGGTCGGCAGGCCGTCGGCGTTCCCGTCGGCGCCCACCACGCAGGGTGCGGCGAGCACGTCGGCGGCCGCGACCGCGTCGCGGACCCGGTCCTGCGGCTGCGGCCCCGCGAGCTCGACCAGCTCGGCCACACCGAGTGTGTGGATCTGGGTGCGCAGGTGCGGCTCAAGGTCCCCGCCGCCGAGGATCCGGCACCGGACCGGCTGACCGGCGTCACGCAGCGCGGCGACGGCGGAGATCAGCACGTCGAAGCCCTTCTTCTCCACCAGGCGTCCGACCGCCGCCACGGTCGGGAGCTCGGGCGCCGCCCCCGGCCGCTCGGGAGCGGCCGGTGGGGAGAACGGGAAGGCCGCGAGGTCGAGCCCGTTGTAGACACGGTGGACGGGCGTGCCGGCCGACGCTGCCGGGTATCGGTCGGCGATGTGCCGGACGTTGTAGTCGGAGACGGTGACCACGTGGTCGGCGTCGGTGATCTTGCGGGCGTTCTCCGCCGGTTCGACGTCGGCGTGGAAGAGGTCTTTGGCGTGCGCGGTGAACGAGTACGGCACGTCGGTCAGCAGGGAGGCGAGCCGCGCGACCGTCGTGGCCAACGAGGCGAAGTGGGCGTGCAGGTGGGTGATGCCGCGGGCGATCACGGCCTCGGCCAGGTCGACGGCCTGGACGGCGTCGGAGACGTCGGCGGCCAGCAGTTCCGGCAGCGCCGGACCCAGGCGTGGCAACTGCGGGTACGCAGTGGTCAGCGACGCCCACACATCCTCGGCCTTACGCGGCCGAGCGAGGTAGCTGACCGGCGCCTGGACGCGCGCGAGGGTGTCGTGGAAGCGAGGGTCGTTCGGCGGCCTGAGCGAGAAGATCTCGATCTCGGTGCCGCGGGCTTCCCGGGCGAGGATCTCGCTGACCACGAAGGTCTCGGAGAACCGGGGGTACATCTTCAGCACGTAGCCGATCCGTTCAGGCGACATCGGCGTTCTCCTTCTCGTGGGCGAGTTCGCTGAACAGGGCGGGGAGCCGGCGCAGGCCGTCGAGGTCGACGCCGTGGCCGGCCACCGGGGCGCGGCGGACGGCGCCGGCGAGCCAGTCGGTCAGAGCCGCGGCGGAGAGCCTGTCCGGGGTGAGGTGGTCGATGACGCCGGCAGCGGTCAGGGCGCGGGCACGCACCAGCTGCTCGGTCCGCGGCCGCACCCTCGGGACGACGAGCATCGGCGTGCCGGCGGACATGGCCTCGCAGACCGTGTTGTACCCGCCCATTCCGACCACGGCGGAGGCTCCGGCGAGCAACGCCGTGGCGTCCTCGACGAACTCGTGGACCTCGAGCTCGGGCCGGTTCTCGGCGATGCCGTGGATCCGGCGTCGTTCTCGGGGGGGCATCTGGGGCCCGGTGACGAGGACTCCGCGGTGGCCGGCGGGCATCGCCGCGCGGGCGAAGGCCTCGGCGAGTGTCGCGCCGTCGGATCCGCCGCCGACGGTGGCGAGCACGTAGGGCGACTCGACCGCGGTGCGCCGTCCGGACGGCAGGGCGTCCCGGCCGTGGGCCAGGTAGCCGGTGTGGACGGTCCGGTGACGCAGCCGTCGCGGCAGCTCGAGCCCGGCCAGCGGGTCGTGCACAGCGGCGTCGCCGTAGACCCAGACGGCGTCATACCACCGATCCAGTGCGGCGCCGTTGCGTTCGGCGGACCATTCGCGCCGGGCGACTGCCGGGTCGTCGAGGACGTCACGCAGGCCGAGGACCACCTGGGTGGTGCCGGCGAGCGCCCGCAGGGCGGGTTCGAGCTCGCCGCGCAGGCCCCGTGGGTGCTTGTCCACGACGAGGACGTCCGGGCGGAAGCTGGTGAGCGCCGCGGTGAGGACCGCACGGCGCATGTCGACGACGTGCCGCTGGCCGACCGAGAGATGCCGGGCCCCGTAGTCGCCGTCGGCGTCCTTGGCGAGAGCGGGCAATGAGACGAGGTCGCAGCCCCGGGGCCGGTGTGCGGCCACCGCCTCGGGCGCCCCGGTGAGCAGCAGGATGTCCGGGGCGGGTTCCATCCCGGACAGCGCGTGCGCGATGGCGAGGTTGCGCCTCACGTGTCCGAGGCCCTGCGCGTCGTGGGAGTACAGGGCCACGCGGGGACGCGTCCCGGTGCGCACGTCTGCCGACCGGGCTGCTGGTGGTGCCGGCACCGTCGTGGTCATGGTTTCCTCCCTGTCTGCGACGTCCGGTGACGTCACAGGCGACGATGCCTCGCCACCGTGAGCGCGAGATGATGACGAGATGAGAAACTCTTCATGAACGCCCAGGTCACGCCGCCTCTCGAGCGACCCGGACCGACGTGACGGCGCCCTCGCCCCCTCGATGCCCGCGACTCGTCAACGATGTGCCGACTCGTCAACGTTGTGCCCAGTTGTCAGAAGAGTGCACGTGCACAGGAAGGACAAGTCGGCACAGGAGTGACGAGTCGCCGGGGGTGGGGTGGGAGGATGGCGGCATGCCTACCCCGCACATCGCCGCCGAGGTCGGCGAGATCGCTCCCGCCGTCCTCCTGCCCGGTGACCCGCGCCGCGCCGAACGGATCGCCGCCCAGCTCATGCCCGACGCGCGGCAGGTCTCCGACGTGCGCGGCAACGGTGTCTACACCGGACAGGTCGACGGCCGGCCGCTGACCGTCATGGCCTCCGGCATGGGAATGCCGTCCCTCGGCATCTACGCGAACGAGCTGTTCGCGACCTACGGGGTGGAACGCATCGTCCGGGTCGGCACGGCGGGTGGCATGTCGCCGCAGGTGAAGGTCGGCGACGTCGTCGTCGCGCTCGGCGCGCACACCGACTCCGCGATGAACGACCGCCGCATCGCGGGGATCCGGTTCTCCGCCGTCGCGTCCTACCCCCTGGTGGCCGCGGCCGTCGCGGCGGCCGGCGACGATCCGGTCCACGTCGCCCCCGTGGTCTCCCGGGACCACTTCTACGGCAACCCGCCGGAGCAGATCCAGGCGCTTGCCGACCACGGCACCCTCGCGGTGGAGATGGAGGCCGCCGCGCTGTACGGCATCGCCGCCCAGTACGGCCGACAGGCCCTGGCCGTGTGCACGATCTCCGACCACCTCCTCGACTCCTCGCAGGACTTCAGCGCCGCACAGCGGGAGGAGAACTTCCAGCGCGCCCTCCAGCTCGCGCTGGCCGCCGCGCTGGACTGAGCGACCTGACGCGCCGATTGCCGTTGCGGACCCCACAGTGATTGGCGCATCCTTGTGTGACAGCGATCACGCCAGGAGTGGAGCAGGTCATGGACACCAACTACGACATGCTGCCGATGCTCGGGCGGGGAAAGCACCGCAATCCCCGCAAGGGCGCGTGTTTCATGGAGCTCGCCTCCTACCTGGCCGGTGAGCGGTGGAGCGACCGGCCCTCGTGCACGCACCGCCTGCTCGCCCATCTCGCACGGCTGGTCAACGACTGCACCTCGGACGCCGCTCGCCCGCAGCTGGCCCCGCTGGTCCCCTCCGTCATCGGGTTGACGAGCACGGACCCGCGCTGGGACCACGAGATCGCGCGCCTCACGGCAACCCGGGCGCTCCCCGTCGTCGCCGAGGAGACGCAGCGGTCGCTGGCCGTCGGAGCCCTCAGCGTTGACCGCATGCTCGCGGCCGGGGACGGCCGTGACCCGGACACGCTGCGCACCACGACGGCACTGGCGCTGCGCGAGGCGCCGTTGGCGGCGCAGTGGGCGCGCCGGTTCATCTCCCACGGTGTGGTCGGCCCGGTCCGGTTCCACCCGGGGCCGGTCATCCTGGACTTCGCCGTGCCGGGCATCGCCACCGCGTGCGTGCCGGACAGCGACGAACGGCTGCGGATCCTGCTCGCCGACGCCGTCGCCGTGTGCCGCGGTCTGGCACGCGGGTACCGTGCGTCCGCCGAGGCGGGGCCACCGCTCGAGCCGGAGCAGTGGCGCGAGGTGGTCGCCCCCGCCCGCGTCGGCTGAGCCCCCCGGCGGCTACCCCGGCTCCGAGGTCAATTGGGCGCGTAGCGCCCGCAGGTCCACCTTGCCGGTGGGACTCCGCTCGATCTGTTCCCGGAGCACCACCCGCTTGGGTTTCTTGTACCCGGCGAGCCGGCGGCCCACGTGCGCCGTCAGGTCACCGGCCGTCACCGCCGAGCCGGCCCGGAGCGCGACGACGGCGGTCACCGCCTCGCCCCACCGCCGGTCCGGGAGTCCGAGGATGACGGCGTCGGTGACCTCCGGGTGACTCAGCAGGGCTTCCTCGACCTCAGCCGGGTAAATCTTCTCGCCACCGCTGTTGACGACCGCGCTGCCGCGGCCGAGCAGCTCGACATACCCCTCCCCCAGCACCTGGACGTAGTCGCCGGGCACCACGTGCCGCCGGCCACCGATCACCGGGAAGGTCTCGGCGGTCCTGCCCGGGTCCCCGAGATACCCCTGCGGGAGCGCACCCCGGAATCCCAGCACCCCGACCGCACCCGGCATGTCCTGGACTTCCTGATGTGCGGCGTCGAGCACGACGGCGCCGGGGAACAACCGCAACCGGGCCGGCAGGTCGTCGGCGGACCCGGAGACGGCGACGGCGTAGGGCCCACCTTCGGTAGAGGCAAGGAAGTCGGAGATCGTCACGTCACCGAGGGCGTGCAGTCGCGCCTTGACGTCGTCGGACAGGCGCATCCCGGAGGAGATGACGGAATCCAGGTGCGGCAGCACGGGGCCCGCGTCCGCGGCGTCCGCCTCGACGGCCTCGAGCAGCGGCCGGGCGACCGCGTCCCCGGCGATGATCCACCGCGTCGCCAGCTGGTCCCGGGCCAGCCGGATCGCCGCCTCGGCGTCGAGCCGAGGCGAGGCGAGCACGACGACGGTGCCGCCGAGGCTCAGCACGTTCATGCTGTTGAACAGCGCGGTGCCGTGCATGAACGGCGCGAGCGGCATGACGACGACGTGTGGTGTGCCCGCGTCGCTGGCGACGCCGATCGCCGCCTCGAGCGTGCCGGGCACGGGCAGGCCGAGCGTCCCGTAGGTGGCGTACTGCTGAGCCTCGAACAGGTCGGCGACCGACCAGACGACGGCCTTGGGCCTGCCGGTGGTGCCGCCGGTGCACAGCAACAGCCGCCCGTCGTCGGGTATCTCGGGCCGATGTTCCTCGGCGGGGGCGTCGAACGGCACCGCGCCCGGCACCGCGGGACGGGCGCCGGCGTCGTCGTCGACCTCGAGGCGCAGTCTGAGCTCCGGCGCCTCGGTCCGGTCGGCGGCGGCCGTGACGGCATCGGCGAGGGACCGAGGGTAGACCAAGGCCGTGGCCTGGACCTCGGCCAGCAACCCGGCGAGCTCGCCGGCTCGTGAGCGGAAGTTCAGCGGTGCCGGCGCGGCACCGAGCGTCAGCGCGGCGAAGAGCGCCGAGAGGTACTCGGGGCAGTTGTAGGCGTAAATGGCGACGGTGTCCCCGCGGCCGATGCCGTGCGCGCGGAGCAGGCCGGCGAGGCGAGCGGCCTCTCGCTCCAGCTCCCGGTAGGTCAGTGCGCGCTCGCCCGAGGTGACTGCGACCCGGTCCCCGACGGCGGCGGCGACCTCGCGCCAGAGCTGCCCGTAGGTGCTGCGCACGGTGCTATCGGTAGTAGCGCAGGACAAGCTGGGCGACGCAGGCCGGCTTGGCCGCGCCTGCGACCTCGAAGGTGGTGTCGACCTGCAGCTGGTGACCGCCGTCGAGCTCGGTCACGTCGCTGAGCGTGCCGGACAGCCGGATGCGCGAGCCGACGGGTACCGGCGCGGGGAACCGCAGCTTGTTCAATCCGTAGTTGACGCCGGTGCCGACGTCCTCGACGACGAACACCTCGGCCATGAGCGGGACGATGAGGCTGAGGGTGAAGTAGCCGTGCACGATCGTCGTACCGAAGGGGCTCGCCGCGCCGGCCGCCTCGTCGAGGTGGATCGGGTTGTGATCTCCGGTCAGGTCGGCGAAAGCCCGGACCTCCTCGGCGGTGACGGTCCGCCAGGACGACGGACCGAAGCTGGCACCGGCCAGGCCAGGTAGATCGTCCACCCTGGCACGTAGCACGTTCTCGGTCGTCGTCATCGTCTTCCCTCCACGCCTCGTCACGCGTCGCCCGCAGGCTACCCGAGCGTGGCGATGCGCAGGCGTGGGGTGCCGTCGGGATTCCATACGCCGGAAGAGCCTCTGCGGTGGGAGTCGACGAGATGGGTGTCGACGATGCCGATGGCCTCCATGAGGGCGTGCACGGTGGTCGGGCCGACGAACACGAATCCGCGCCGTCGCAGCTCCTTCGACAGGGCCACCGATTCCGGGCTGGTGGTGGGAACCTCCTGCGGTGTGCGCGGCAGCGGCGTGCGCTCCGGTCGGTAGGACCACACGAGCCGTTCGAGGCCGCCGTCCGCCCGCAACATCACCGTGGCGTGGGCGTTGGTGCGGGTGGCCTCGATCTTGCGGCGGTTGCGGATGATGCGCGCGTCCTGCATCAGTCGCGCGATGTCGTCGTCGGTCATCGCGGCGACCGCGTCAGGATCGAAGTCGTGGAAGACCTCCCGGAACGCGGGCCGTTTGCGCAGCACGGTGGCCCAGGAGAGCCCGGACTGGAACGCCTCGAGGCTGAGCCGTTCGAACACGGCGGCCTCGCCGGTGACCGGCATGCCCCATTCGGTGTCGTAGTACTCGCGCAGCAGCGGGTCGGTAGCCGCCCAGGTGGGCCGGGCCAGCCCGTCCGGTCCGACGACGACGGCGCCTGACGTCGTCCCGGTGGTCTCGCTCGCCGCCGCGGACTCGCTCCCCCCGGTCGTCTCGCCGGCCCTCATGGTGTGCCGCCGAGGTCCCGCTCGAGTTCGGCGTGCAGTTCGCGGCGGCGGGACTCCTCCACCCAGGCGGCGTCGATGCCGTTGCGGGCGAGAGTGCTCAGGTGCTCCTCGCCCAGGTCGAGTGCCTCGGCCGTGCGGTCGGTGACCTCGTCGAGGTAACCGCCGAAGTAGGCGGGGTCGTCGGAGTTGAGGGTCACCATCACTCCGCTGTCGAGCATCCGCCGCAGCGGGTGCTCGTGCAGCGCGTCGACAACCCGCAGGCGCAGGTTCGAGACCGGACAGACGGTGAGGGGGATGCGCTGGGCCACCAGCCGGGCGACCAGCGCCGGGTCGCCGCAGGCGCGCACGCCGTGGTCGACGCGTTCGACGCGGAGATGGTCGAGCACGTCCGTGACGTTCTGCGGCGGTCCTTCTTCGCCGGCGTGCGCGGTCAGGTGCAGGCCGTGGGCGCGGGCGAGGGCGAAGGCCTCGACGAAGTCGCGGGCGGGCGCGGTGAGCTCGGTCGAGCACAGCCCGAGACCGAGCACCGGGTATCCGGACTCCACGACCTCGCGGACGGTCGCCAGCGCCGCCTCGCCCGGGAGATGGCGCAGGACCGTGACGATGAGCCCGGCCGAGAGGCCGTGCCGGCCGGGCGCGGCCTGCAGGGCGCTGGTGACGCCGTCGAGCACCTCGGCCGCGCGCACACCGCGTCCGGTGTGCGCCTGCAGGTCGAGCGAGACCTCGGCGTGGCGCACCCCCGCCGCCGCGGCGCGCGCGAGGTACGCGTCGGTGAGGGCGTGGAAGTCCTCGCCGGTGCGCAGGACCTCCTGGCTCATCGTATACAGGTCCAGAAACGACTGGAGGTCGGTGAAGTCGAACCGGGCGCGCAGCTCGTCGGGGTCGCGCCAGGGCAGGTCGAGGCGGTTCTGCTCCGCCAGCCGGAACGTCATCTCAGGCTCGAGCGTCCCCTCGAGATGAAGGTGCAGCTCGGTCGGCATCCGCATGGGGCCAGTATGCCCAGCCGCCGCTGCCGCTGTGTCTGTCGCGTTCCTCGGACCCGTCGCGGGTCCCCGGTCGCCTGGTGCGCACGCGCCCGCCCGGCGCGGTGGCCGGACACCGACCGACGAGCCGGACAGAATGGTCAGGTGAGCTCGTCCTCCTCCGCCGTCGTCATCGGGGCCGGCGTGGCCGGCGCCTCCGTCGCCTTCGCCCTCGCTCGCCGCGGGGTCGCCGTCACGGTCGTGGACGACGGCGCCGCGGGTCAGGCCACCGTGGCCGGTGCCGGCATCGTGGCGCCGTGGCTGTCCTCCTCGACGGGACGCTTCTACGACCTCTACGCCGCCGGGGGCGCCTTCTACCCGAGGCTGCTCGACCTCCTCGGCGAGGCGGGCGTGACTCCCCCGGACTATCGGCGCACCGGCTCGCTCGCGGTCCACCACGATCCTGATGTGCTCGCCGCCGCAGAGGCGAACGTCCGGGAGCGGGTCGCCGCCGCCGGCGCGGTGGCCGGCCGGGTCGAACGGCTCGACACCGGGCAGCTGCGCGACCTCTTCCCACCGCTGGCCGAGGACCTGTCAGGTTTCTTCCTCACCGGTGGCGGCCGGGTGGACGGACGCACGCTGCGCGACGCGCTGCTCGCGGCGGCAGCGCGGGCCGGTGCCCGGCGGATGAGCGGGGCTGTGCACCTGGCCACCGTCGGCGAGGCCGTGACCGCCGAGGTGAACACGACCCCGCTGGAGGCGGACGCCGTCGTCGTCACGGCCGGGGCGTGGACCGCGGACCTGCTGGCTCGCGCGGGCGTGCGCGTGCCGGTGGCACCCCAGCGTGGGCAGATCACCCACCTGCGCCTGGAGGGCGCGGACACCTCGGCGTGGCCGACGGTCACCCCTCTCGCCCACCACTACCTGGTCGCCTTCGACGCGGGACGAGTGGTGGCCGGTGCCACCCGGGAGACCGGGAGCGGGTTCGACCCGCGCATCACGGCCGCCGGTCAGCTCCAGGTGCTGCAGGACGCGCTGTCGATCGCCCCCGGCCTCGCCGACGCCACCCTCATCGAGACCCGGGTCGGCCTGCGCCCGCTGCCCGACGAGCTGCCCGTGGTCGGCCAGGTGGGCGAGCGGCTGTGGGTGGCGACGGGGTACGGCGCCGGTGGCCTGACGATGGCGCCCCTTCTCGGCGATGCGCTGGCCCGGGCGGTGGTCGGCGAGGACGCACAGGAGATCTCCGGGCTCGTGTGAGTACCGGGCCCGGCGCGCTCCTCAGAACGAGGAGCCCGCACGCGGGAAGATCGCGGCGAGAGCTTCCTCGTCCTGCTCCGTCGGTGTCCACGAGACGGCCTCGGCGTTCTGGGCCACCTGCTCGGGTGTGGTGGCGCCGGCGATCACGCTGGCCACCGCGGGCTGGGACGCCAGCCAGGAGAACGCGACCTGCACCTCGGCCATGTCCCGCTGGCGCGCGAACTCGCTGAACGCGCGAACCTTGTCCATGAGCTCGGCGTTGTCGAGGAGTTCCTGCTTCGACCGGCTCAGCCGGCTGCCCTCGGGGGCGCTCCCGGAGGCGTATTTGCCGGTCAGCAGGCCGTTGGCCAGCGGGAAGAAGGGCAGGAGGCCGAGTCCGTAATGCTCAGCGGCGGGGATGACCTCGCGCTCGGCGGACCGCTCGATGAGGCTGTAGTGGTTCTGCGCCGAGATGAACGGCGTGAACCCGCCGTCCAGCGCGACATGGGCGGCCTCGGCGATCTGCCAGCCGGCGAAGTTCGAGTGCCCGATGTACCGGACCTTTCCGGACCGGACGAGGTCGTCGAGCGCGGAGAGCGTCTCCTCGATCGGGGTGTCGGGGTCTGGCCGGTGCAGCTGGTAGAGGTCGATGTACTCGGTCCCGAGACGGCGTAGGGAGGCCTCGGCCGCCTTGACGAGGTAGCGGCGCGACCCGCGCGACCCGAAGTCGGTGCCGTTGGCGCCGCGGGCGTCCATCCCGAACTTGGTCGCGACGATCGCCTCGTCGCGCCGGCCTGCGAGCGCGCGGCCGAGAAGCGTCTCGCTGAGCCCCGGCTCGGCGCCGTAGGTGTCGGCCGTGTCGAAGAGGGTGATGCCGGCGTCGAGGGCGGCACGGACGACGGCGGTACTGCCCTCCTCGGTCTGCGTGTCGGTCCCGGCCCGGCCGAGGTTGTTGCACCCCAGTCCGACGGTGGAGACGGTCAGTCCGGAACGCCCGAGTCGCACGTAGTCCATAGCCGCGAGCCTAGTCCGGCGGGGCATCGGCGGCGCCGTGGCGACCATCATGAGGCGCTACGGCGTGACGACCAAGAACGAGGCCGTCGATCGCGCGCTCCGGCACCTGGCCGGCGATCCGATGTCCCGCGAGGCGGCGCTGGCGCGGTCAGGCGCGCGCGGTCCGGAGAGCGTCCTGGAGGGCAGGGGGGGGGGGGCGACGGGCGGGGAGAGTGTGCCG
>Ga0079224_100016234_pt1 | contig 10450 bp, 9 predicted proteins | sample Stecom2015_FD_80414 | JGI IMG/M metagenome (GOLD analysis project Ga0079224, IMG submission 80414) | Agricultural soil microbial communities from Utah to study Nitrogen management - Steer compost 2015 | ecosystem: Environmental > Terrestrial > Soil > Agricultural land | place: USA: Utah...
CCTCGACTCCGCCGCCATCCGCCGCGACCCGGTGCCGATGACGCCCGCCGCCGCCGCCGCCACCGCCGCCGCCGCCGCCGCCGCCCCCGCCGCCGCCGCCGCCGCCGCCACCGCCGCCACCGCCGCCGCCGCCACCTCGTCCTCGCCCGCCGCCGCCCTCGTCGCCCAGGAGCGCCAGCACCGCGTCGATCGCCAGCGCCGCCGAGCGCGGCACGCCGAGCCTGCCCAGCCCCGCCGCCAGCGCCCGCGGGTCGCCCGCCCGCGCCACCTGCGAGGCGAGCACCACCGCCAGGATCCGGAGCACCATCGCAAGCCCGACGAGCCCGCCGGTGACGTTGACGTCCAATCCCAGCCCGAGGAGCTCCACGGTGCGCCAGCGGTCGCGCGACGGGTCCTCGCCGACCAGCGCGTACGCCAGCAGGATCACCGATAGCAGCAGCGCGAGCTTGCGGAGCTGCCGCACCAGCGCGCCGGCGCCGAGGCCGGCGCCCAGCCACAGGGCCACCTGCAGCCCGGCCGCCGCCGCGCACAGCTCCCAGCCGGGCAACAGGAACACGCCGACCGCCACCGCGGCCAGGTAGAGGGCGCGCAGGCGCGGGTCCACTCGCGGGCGCTCGTCCACCACGTCTCGCTGATTCTAGCGCCGAAAAGGCAGACGCCCCGTCCGGGGCCACCGGACGGGGCGAGCTCTGGTTTCGACATGGGGGCCGGCGGCGAGGTCCCGCCCGCGCCGGCCCTCCGCCTTACGGCTGCGGGTTATCCGGCGTGCACGCCACCCCACCAGGCTGGAACTGCGCCTGGTACCGCACGTAGGTCAACTCGTAGAACTGCTGAATCGACTCGAGGCGGTTGTTGGCCATGATGTAGTTCGGGTGGCCGTTGTCGTCACGCTTGTCCTCGTACCGACCCGAGATGATGAGGTCGCGGAACGACCCGTCCTCGTTCACGGTACCGGTGACGAACTTCAGGATGTACGGCATGTTCCGCTGGTTGACGTAGAAGTCGATGTTGTTCTGCGCGAGGTACGCGCCGCCGGTACCGGCCGAGTGACAGGCGTAGCACTGGCCCTCGGCGGTGTTCTGGTCGGCGACGTTCTCGAAGTTGGAGGCTTCGAAGTCCTCGTACGTCATGCAGTTGGTGAACATCGTCAGCGCCTCGACCAGCGTGTCGGGCGGCTCCACGCCACCCTCCGGCTCCGGATCGGGATCCGGCTCCGGGTCGGGATCCGGCTCCGGGCTGAGGCCATCCTCTTGGGCCTGCTTGATGATCCAGGCCTCCATCTTGGCCTTCAGATCCGGAGACAGCGCCGGTCCCGCGTGCACGCCGTAGATGATCAGCTTGCTGTTGTCGGGCGTGTTCCCGACGATCGGGCTGTCATCCACCCACGACCGGTACGCCAGGATCGTCTCGTAGCTGGCTTCCTGGTTCGGGCCCATGTAGTCCGGGCCGGTCGCGGTATCACCCAGGTTCGTTCCGGTGTGGCACGCGCCGCACTCGAGCTGCTGCTGCGCGTACAGGTCGTCGTACAGCTGACGGGCAGTCGCTTCCTCGGGCAGCGGATCCTCGCCGCCACCACCTTCGCCGCCCGGCATCGGCTCGTACTCGCCAACACAGCCGGCGGTCACTGCCAGGAGCAGGGAGGCCGCCATCGAAGAGAGTGAGTGCAAGCGCATGTGCTACTCCGTTCTTCGTACAGGGTTGGGGTTGCGGTTCCGGGTTAGCGGCGGCGCCGGTTCACGAGGAGGAAGGCACCGAGGAGGACCAGGAGGCCCGAGGCCAGACCGGAGGTCCCACCAGCCGCGCAGCCACCCGCGCCACCGGTCTTCGGCTGCTCGGTCGAGCCGTCGTCGGTGTCGTCCGAGCCGTCGCCGTCGTCAACGTCGTCGCCGCCGCTGCCGCTGCCGTCGTCGATCGGGTCCGGCGGGGTGTCCGGCGGGAGCTCGGTGCCGGGGGTGTGAGCCGGGACGAACGTCAAGAACATCGAGTTCTTGTAGTCGTTCTCGGTCATCATGCCGTAGGTCGAGGTGACGATGAAGCTCTTGACGTCGCTCATCCAGCCGCCCTCGATGCCGTAGCCCGGGTTCGGGACGTCGCCGATGCAGCTGACGAAGTCACGGCCCTGGGTGTTCGGGTTGTTGCCGTAGAGGTTGGCGAGCTCGCCCGAGTCGGCCGTGTACGGCGTGGTGACCTTGGTCGGCCCCTCGGTGATCTTCATCTCGGCCTCGTTGTAGTAGTACGGGGTCACGACGCCCGGACCGCTGTTGGACACCGACGCCTCGACCACGATGGCCGCCTGGACGCCGTCCGGACCGTGGGTGCTGGCGCACATCGCGGCGTGGGTCTGGTAGTGACCGGCCGGCGCGGTGGCGAGGATCTCGATCTCGTAGTCCGGGGTGAAGCGGACGACGTGGGTGTAGAGGAAGCTGGTCCCCTTCTTGTTGTTGCCGTTGTCCTTCGACGCGGTGTTCATCGCCCAGAAGGTCCCCGGGGTCGGGCCGACGGCCACGATCTCCGGCGAGTTGGCGTACATGCGGTTGCCCTGGTTCGACATCATGACCGCCTGCTGACGGGTCAGCTTGCCGCCGTTGCCGGCGTTGGTGTTGACCACGTCGATGACGCGGGCGTAGGCGCCGTCCTCGGGCGGACGGTTGTCACCCTTGGCCGCCATCACCACGAACTTGCCGTCCGGGGTGATCTGCGACATGAACGGGCGCGGGATGTTCGCCGGGTCGATGACGTTGTTGATGCGATCGACGAGGTTGACCGAGCCGCCCGCCTGGATCTCCGCGACGGTGCAGTCGGCGTTGTTGCCGTTGTCGTTGTAGCAGTACACGAAGCGCTTCGGGTACGTGGTCGGAAGCTGGAGGCTCTCCAGCGAGTCGCCGACGCGCAGCATGGTCGCGGTACCGGCGCCGTCGTTGCCGTTGTTGTCGCCCAGGTTGCGGCGCTCGCCCTTCGGGTTACCCGTCATGGCGTCGAGCACCTGCGCGTACGGCTGAACGCTCGCGTTGTTGTCGTCGTTGGTCCCGAACAGGAACAGCATGTCGGTCCCACCGGCGTACTGCAGGTCCGGGTGGTTGCACGGACGGTTGCCGCGGTTGTTGGTGAGGAGCTTGCCGTCCACCATCCGCTGCGGCCCGTTGATCGCGTCGATCTTCCAGGCGTAGTAGCGGCACTGGTACGGGCCCTCGTTGCGGTTCGGGACGTCCTTGGACGACATCACGACCACGCCCACCCAGGGGGCGCCGTCGGCGTCGGTGAACCAGGCGGCCCGGGCCTGCTCGAAGCCAGGACCATCGTTCTCACCGCGGGGGCCGCAGTTGTCGCCGGACTGGTCGCAGTCATCGACCATCTCGACGTACGGCGTGGGCGCGGCGGTGGCCGACGTGGCCAGGCCCATGAGCCCGGCGGCGCCGACCAGCAGCAGGGTACGGAAACGCTTGTTCTGAGTCATGGGACCTCTTCCTCCTAGGGTTCCCGGCAGGGAGCGTGCCTCGGTGGCGGTTCGTGCCATGTCGGGCTGAACCGTGTGCAAGCGTTGTACCGCCGTCAGCGGACATGAAATCAGTAGCTTACAAGGCCCGACGGCGGGGACTGGTCCCCCAGACCCCGGCCCGGTCCCCCAGGAAGATAGGGGACTTGGACGCCACCGGGTCTCCCGACCCACCCCCGCGCTCCCGGGTGGCCGCGTGCAAACGAGCTGTAACATCCCTGTAAGGTCGCGTTTCCCTGACGACCTGGTGGCCCGGGAGTGCGGACGGGCGTCTGCAGACCGCCCGGCAGGTCAGTTGGCCATAGCGTGGGGACCCGGGCCCCACTGTCGGGCGGCCCCCGACCCCCCACCCGGCGGGGGGATCGGCCCTGCGGTCAGGCCACTAGCGGCGGTGGTGCGCCAAGGCGCGGGCCGCCGTGTACATGTTGAGCGCGGTGATCTTCACCGAGCGCCGGGCGTTTTCCGGCCCCAGGTGGATGAGCACGTGCCCGCTCGACTTCGGGGGCGCCGACAGCTCGATCGTGTCCCGCTCCCGGGCCAGCGTCTGGCCGTCGATCCGCTCGCCGATCGTGTTCTGGTCGAGGAGCTCGACGGCGACGATCGAGTCCACGTCGACGCCCTCCTCCTCGAGGTACTCGAACATCCGGAAGTAGGGCACGCCGTCCACGATGCGGTTCGGCGCCGTCTTGCGCTCGAAGGTGCGGTTGCGCTTGAGGACGTGGACGATGCGGCCGTCCAGGTAGAGCCGCACGCCCCCCCTGAGCGGGGTCTCGACGTACGGGATGCCGCGGATCTTTTCGCCGTGCTCGTCGACCAGGCCCCACTTGGCGCGATCCCACGGCGGCGGCTTCTTGTCGATGTACACCGCGACCGCCTGCACCTTGTCGATGGTGTCGGACACCTCGAGGTCGCCCTCCCAGTGCATGCGCATCTTGCCGGCGTCGCCCTCGGTGAAGGAGAAGAGCAGGCGGCTCTTGGCGCGCCGCAGCTCCTCGCCGGGCATGATGGCGATGCGGCCGCGGCCGCCGTAGAAGTGGATCTCGCGGATCTTGGCGACCGGCACCGACAGCGCCTCGAGGTACTCGGCCAGGCGGAAGCGGTTGACCATGCGGCCGTCGCTCAGCTTCTCCGGGCGGGTCGGCAGCCAGGCCGGCAGCTCGCCGTAGGCGACCACCGCGATCGCCTTGCCGTCGACGTAGAGGGGGGACTGCCCGAAGCGCTTGCGGCCGCTGCCGCCGCCGCCGCGCATCGCGGTGTCGTCGTCGCCGTCGAGCGACAGGTCGTCGCCCTCGAGCTCCTCCTTGCTGGGCGGCGGCTTGTCCTCGAGGATGAAGCCGTGCTCGCTCACCTGCACGGCGTTGGCGAAGCGGCCCTTGATGACCTTCTCACCGTCCTTGCCCGCCTCCGCCTCGCCGTCGCCCTCGGCCTTGCTCGCCGACCCGTCGCCGTCGCCGCCGGACCTGCAGGATGCGCTGCCGAGGAGGGAGAAGCACGCCGCGGCCACGAGGGCCCGAGTCGCAAGACACCTCATGAGCCACTGGTTATAGCACGCGGCTCTTGCGATGATGGTCGCCTCTGGAGGGAGGGGCATGAACGCGACCGACGCGACCCGGGAGAACTTCGCCCGCGCGGCACGACTGCTCGGCCTGAGCGCGCGAGTGGAGAAGCAGCTCGTCACGCCCAAGCGAGAGGTCAAGGTGGAGTGCACCATCGAGACCGACGCCGGCGAGATCGCCACGTTCCAGGGCTACCGTGTGCAGCACGACGACGCCCGCGGCCCGATGAAGGGGGGCGTCCGCTACCACCCGGAGGTGGATCCGGACGAGGTCGGGGCGCTCGCCTCGCTCATGACCTGGAAGACCGCCGTGGTCGACGTGCCGTACGGCGGCGCCAAGGGGGGCGTGGCGTGCGATCCGCGGTCGCTGTCGCGCCGCGAGCTCGAGCGGCTCACCCGGGCCCTGGTGTCCGGAATCCACGACATCATCGGGCCCGATCGGGACATCCCGGCGCCGGACATGGGCACCAGCGCCCAGACCATGGCGTGGATCGTCGACGAGTACTCGAAGTTCCACGGCCACCAGCCGGGAGTCGTGACCGGCAAGCCGATCGCGCTCGGCGGCTCCTACGGGCGCGACGCGGCGACCGGCCGCGGCCTTCTGTTCGCGACCCAGAACCTGATGGCCGCCGAGGGCAAGAGCATCGCCGGCATGAGCTTCGCGGTGCAGGGGTTCGGCAACGTGGGCTCCTGGTTCGCGCGGCTGGTCGCCGAGGCGGGCGGCGTGGTGGTGGCGGTGTCGGACGTGACCGGCGCGGTGCGCAACCGGGCGGGGCTCGACGTCGACGAGCTGGTCGAGTACGCCTCGACCACCGGCGGCGTGGCCGGCTTCACCGGCGGCGAGGCGTTCCCCGGCGATGCGCTCCTGGCCGAGCCGTGCGATGTCCTGGTCCCGGCGGCGCTCGGCGGCGTCATCACCGGCAAGAACGCCGGCGACATCCAGTCCCGCTACGTCGTCGAGGGGGCCAACCACCCGATCGACCCTGACGGCGACGAGGTGCTGGCGCGGCGCAAGGTGACGGTGCTGCCGGACATCTACGCCAACGCCGGCGGCGTGACCGTCTCCTACTTCGAGTGGGTGCAGAACACCCAGCGCTACCGGTGGGACGAGGAGCGGGTCAACGACGAGCTCGAGCGGGTGATGCGGCGCGCCTTCGAGGACCTGCGGGCGACCGCGCGCCGGTACTCGTGCGATCTGCGCACCGCGGCGTTCGCGCTGGCCATCCAGCGGGTGGCGCACGCCACCGAGCTGCGCGGGGTCGGGTAGGGCGCCGCGTCCGCCTGCCTCTATAGATCGACCGGGGCCGAGCGGGCGGCGCGGATCACCTCGGGGATGCGCTCGGGGGCGAGCCCGCGCCAGTACACGTGCCACTCCCCGTCCTTGACCATGCCGTCGCACTGCTCCTGGTACCAGGGCGCGATCGGGTTGCGCGACCGGCTGCGCCAGTAGAGGGAGGCGTAGTCGCGGACCAGCGCGCGCCACAGGTCGCGCCCGATCCCCTCGCCGCGGGCGGCGGCGCCGACCGCCAGCTTGCTGAGGTAGGCGCCGTGCTCGGTGCGCTCGACCACCGCCGCGCCGCGGTAGTCGCCGGCCAGGTAGATCCGCTCGGCCGGGCGATCCCAGAAGTCGGCCCGCAGCGGGCGGCCGAAGGCGTCCTCGATCAGCGAGGCGATGCGCGCGCGGTCGAGCTCGCCCCAGCCCGGGTGGACCGCGATCGCCGCGCCGCGGCGAACCAGGGTGCCGGCGCCGCGCACCGTGAACAGCTCGCGGATGAGCGCGAGCGGCGAGGTCACCGAGACCGTGACGCCGTGCGGCGCGGCGTCGAGCACGGCGCGCGCGCGCGCCAGGGTGGCGCGGTCCGGATCCGGCAGCGCGCCCGGCGCGGACAGCGCGTCGTACTCGCTGGTCACGTCGATGATCGAGACCGCCTCGCCGCCGGCGCGGGTGAGCGGCCCGCTGGGGCCGAGCAGGACCACCTTGCGGCTGGCCAGGGCGGCGGCCAGCCCGGGGACGCCGGCCGGGTCGATCGGCACGAGCGGGATGCGCCCGGCGCGCGCCACCGCGGCCGCGCCCGCCGGCTCGACCACCTCGCCGCGCACCGAGTCGGCCAGCCAGCGCTCCAGCCAGGCCGCCTGCTCGGCCGAGCCGACCGCCAGGACCGGGGTGAGGCCGAGCTCGGCGAGGAACTCGAGGTCGACCGCGAGCGCCTCGGCCAGGACCCCGGTCACGTCGCGGTCCACCGCGATGAGCGCGAAGCTCTCCGGCCGCTCGGCGCGGAACAGGGACAGGTACAGCTCCGCCTCGGCCGGGCGGCCGACGCTGGCCAGGAAGCGGAGCACGAGGCGGCTGGGCGGGTTCATGCCGCGGTGCGCGTGCGCGCGAACAGGCCGGTGTAGAGATCGACCGCCCAGTCGAGGTCGGCGCGCGGCACGTACTCGTCGGCCGCGTGGGCCTGGCCGACCTCGCCGGGGCCGATGACGACCGCGTCGATCCCGGCCTCGGCCAGGACCGCCGCCTCGGTCCAGAAGTCGAGCGGGCCGGCGTCGTCGATCGCCTCGCCGATGAGCGGGCGGAAGGCCTCGAGGTCGCGGCAGGAAAACGGCGGCCGGTCGATGAGCGACTCGATCCGGATCGCCGGCCCCTCCGGCAGGGTGGCGCGCGCGACCGCCTCCATCATGTCGCGGTCGAGCGCCGTCCGGTCGCAGCCGGGGGGCGGGCGGAAGGAGAAGGTGAGGGCGGCGCGATCCGGCACCACGTTGAAGGCGACCCCGCCCTCGAGGCCGGCGACGTTCATGCAGAGGCCGGTCATGTCGGGAGGGCCGCGGTCGAGCCAGCGGCGGGCGATCTGATCGAGCTCGACCGCCAGGCGGGCCAGGGTGACGATCGGCTTCGGCATGTGATCGGCGCGCGAGGAGTGGCCGCCGGCGCAGGCCACCTCGGCGCGGGCGGCGACCACGCCGCGGTGGCGCACCACCGCGCGCCGGCCGGTCGGCTCGGAGACCAGCGCGCGCTCGATGCCGGCGGCGCGATCCGAGGCGAGGAACGCGCGCATGGCGGTGCCGCCGTGCTCCTCGTCGCCCGAGAACAGGATCGCCAGATCGCGCGGGCGCTCGCGCTCGAGCGCGACCATGGCGGCGGCCGCGGCGCCCTTGGTGTCGGCGGCGCCCAGCCCGTGGATGCGGCCGCCCTCCTCGTGGGTGGTGAACGGATCGCGGGTCCAGCCGCGGTTGACCGGGACGGTGTCGATGTGCGCGTTCAGGAGGATCCGCGGGCGGCCGAAGCGAGCGAGCACGTAGGCGCCGGCGGCGCCGTCCTCGCGCGGCACCTCGACCACCTCCACCTCATCGGCGCCGCGCTCGGACAGCGCCGGGGCCAGGTCGCGGCACAGCGCCAGCTCGTCGCCGCCCGGGTTGGTGGTGCGGTGGCCGACCAGGCGCGCCAGCCAGGCCGCGGCGTCGCCGCGTGGCGTCACGGCTGCACCTCGCGGGCGGCGCCGGCGCCGGCCGGCCGGTCGAGCAGGCTCCGCCACGCCGGGTGGTCGGCGATGAGGTCGAGCGCGCGGCGAAGCAGGGTGACGCCCGGCTCCATCCGGTGCCAGGTCGAGGCGCCGGACGGGTGGGGCAGGGCGATGGCGTCCGCCGCGCCACCTCCCGGCAAGGCGACGCGGGTTCGCCGGCCGACCACCTGGTCGAGCTTGTCGACCCGGTCGGCGAACATCTGCGCGATGGCGAGCTTCCCCACCGGAAGGATCAGTTTGGGCCGCAACAGGTTCAGCTCGGCCTGCAGCCAGCGTGAGCACGCTTCGATCTCGCCGCGCGCCGGCACCCGGTCGCCGCCCTTCGGGTTCTTGCCGGGGAAGCAGCGGCACACCGCGGCCATGTAGACGCGGGAGCGAAAGGCCTCCTCCGGCAGACCGATGCCGGCGAACCAGCCGAACATGGTCTTGCCGGCGGTCCAGGCGAACGGGCGCCCCAGGCGGCCCTCGTGCTGCCCCGGCGCCTGGCCGACCAGCATGACCGGCGAGACCACCGGCTGCCCGGTCACCACCGGACCGACCATCTCCGGGCATGCGCGACACCCGCGCAGGTCGCCGACGTGAGCCTCGAGGGATGTGCGCAGGCGCGCGCTGGTGCGGGACATGTGACGCAGTATGCACCGACTCGCCCACGGGTGCGCAGCGCTGCGCCGCGCGCGATCGGCGCGCGCCGGGTCCGGTTCGGACTGCTATCATCAGGGCGTGACCAAACGGCCGCACGCCAACCTGGATCTCATCCGCCGCGTCCTCGGCAGCGACTTCCTCGCGCTCGAGGTCAAGCGCATCGTCCTCGACGAGGACGCCGCCACCGGCCACAGCAAGGTCAGGGTGGAGATGGTCGACAACCGGGGCAACGGCCACACCGTCGAGGGGGAGGGCGTCGGCATGGTGGACGCCTTCATCGGCGGGCTGTTCAAGCGCTACGAGGTGGAGTACCAGTCGCTCAAGTCGATCGAGCTCGCCAGCTTCTCGGTGCAGGCGCGGCTGGACACCAAGCAGCGCCGCGCCGGCGGCGACGCGGTCGGCGAGGTGACCCTCGAGGTGCGCAACTCCGAGGGCAACATCTTCACCTTCTCCGACTCGTCCCGGTCGATCTCCTCCTCGACCGCGCGCGCGGTGATCGCCGCGGTCGAGTACTTCGTCAACGCGGAGCGCGCGTTCATCACTCTGTACAAGTCGCGGCAGGACGCCCGCGAGCGCAACCGCGACGACCTGGTCACCCGGTACACCGAGGAGCTCGCCGAGGTGGTCAAGAGCACCAGCTACGCCGAGGTGATCGAGAACATCCGCAAGGAGCTGGGCGAGAAGTAGCCCCGGCCGGCGCGCCGCGGCCCGGCCGCCGGTTGCCGCCCGCGCAGGGCGAGGGGGCGCGGTCTCTTGGCCGCTCCGCCCGCGCCAGCCGGACCCGGCGGTGGTCGGGCGCGCCCGGGCAGGCGGGAGCTCTCGGCGTCACGCGCCCTCGAGCTCGACCAGGCCGCGGCGGGCCAGCGCCTCGAGCAGGCCGACCACGTCGTGCTCGATGCGCGCGGTCGGCGCCTCGTGCGACGCCGCGAGCTGATCGATCACCTCGCGCACCGTGCGGCGGCCGTCGACCAGCCGCAGGATGGCCGGCGCGCTGCCGCCGAGCAGGAGGCCGCGCTCCGGCGCCAGAAGCGGGGTGCGATCGCCGCGCTGGCGCAGGCGGGCTTGGGTGAGGTGGGGGCGAGCGTCGAGCGGGATCACGCGGCAGCTCCCTCGCGGGCGATGGAGCGGAGCTGCCCCACCTCGCGCATCGGCGCGATCCGCTCGCCCGCCGCCATCGGCGCCTGGCCGCCGGCCTCCGGCCAGCCCTCGCGCGCCGGGCCGGTCACGACCACACCTCCATGC
>Ga0079224_100016237_pt1 | contig 10450 bp, 9 predicted proteins | sample Stecom2015_FD_80414 | JGI IMG/M metagenome (GOLD analysis project Ga0079224, IMG submission 80414) | Agricultural soil microbial communities from Utah to study Nitrogen management - Steer compost 2015 | ecosystem: Environmental > Terrestrial > Soil > Agricultural land | place: USA: Utah...
AGCGCACCAATGAATTGCCCCTGGGGTGAAAAAGCCTTCAGCGGATACCTGGGGCAGGATCGCACAAGCTGGGAAAACTACGATGCCAGCAAGCTGATGGAAAAAGCCCGGACGCCATTCCCAGACGGAATTCTGGTCGATCAGGGCCTGGCCGACAAGTTTCTGGCCGATGGCCAGCTCTTGCCCGAATTGCTCGAAGCAGCCTGCGCCAAGGCCGAACAGCCTTTAACACTGCGTCGCCACGAGCACTATGACCACGGTTATTATTTCATTTCTACTTTCATGGAAGATCACCTGCGCTTTCACGCAGAGCGATTGAAATAAGGGATGGGCCGGCGACCGGCAGCGCCGCTGCGGCGTTGGGCGGTCGCTGCCCCGCTCCTCCGATTGAACAATACAGTTGAGCACCACATCGCAACAAACCAACCGATCGGGGAACAATCTGCCTTAACAACTGTCTAATGAAGAGCAGAACGTTATCCAAACGCAATAAAGCAGAACATAAAAACATAATATTCAAGCGAACGCAGCAGCAAAAAGCGGAACCCGGACACGGATTGACCGGCGTGCAGCAGGTTTTTTGTTACGAATTCCTGCGTATTTCCCAAGACCGGCGCCCGTTGCTCCCTGACGGCAGGCCCGCGCCTCTGTATAGCCCAGTTGCCCGGCGCAACCGTGATCAACACGCTCAAATAACCATTTGAAACGGAACTTTTTTGCTTATGCCCACTCAATATTAGCACTCAGTGACAGAGAGTGCTAATATATAAGTACTTTGAATATTCCTTTTCAGGAGATATACAAAACCATGTCAAATCAAGCGCTTACACTGCAAAATTCGATTGCCTCGGCGATTTCCAATCCGGGCGCCCTGGGTACGATCGAGTCTTACATTAGTGCTGTGAATCGTATCCCTATGCTCACGCCCGAGCGTGAACAGGAATTGGGCGCCACCCTTCAGGAAAAGGGCGATCTGAACGCCGCGCGCGAACTGATCATGTCCCATCTGCGGCTGGTTGTCTCCATTTCCCGCCAGTATCTGGGCTATGGGCTGCCCCATGCCGACCTCATTCAGGAAGGCAATATCGGGCTGATGAAAGCGGTCAAACGTTTCGACGTGACTCGTGGCGTGCGCCTGGTATCCTTTGCCGTTCATTGGATCAAGGCCGAAATTCATGAATACATCATCCGCAACTGGCGACTGGTAAAAATCGCGACCACCAAGGCGCAACGCAAGCTGTTTTTCAATTTGCGCAGCATGCGCCCCGATGGCCAGACGCTCACGCCAGAGCACATTGAAGGCATTGCCTCCAAACTTAATGTGCGCCCCGAAGATGTAAGCGAAATGGAAGTACGCCTGACCGGCCGCGACATGTCGCTGGAGTCGCAAGACGACGATAGCGATGATTTTGCGCCCATTTCCTATTTGTCCGACGAAGGCGAGCAGGAACCAGGCACGGTACTGGACCGCCGGGCCCACGATGATATGCAGGGCACAGGCGTGTCCAACGCCCTGGCAGTCCTGGACCCGCGCTCTCGTCGCATTATCGAGGCACGCTGGTTGCAAGACGAAGGCGACGGTTCAACACTACATGAACTGGCTGATGAGTTCGGCGTATCGGCAGAACGCATTCGTCAGATTGAATCTGCCGCGCTCAAGAAAATGCGTGGCGCATTCGCCACGTAACACCGTAGGTCCATAGGACCTCAATGCCGCTTCGGCTGGCAGGAAAGGGCACCGCTGTCGGTGCCCTTTTTCTTTTTCCGGCAAACCAATCGGCGTTACGTAACCGTCTGAAATATTCGGAATGAAACGGCCGGAACTTCGCCATGAACCGTTTGACTAACTATCATGATTCGCTCATCCCTGTCCTTGACACATGTTCGAATCCGTCCGTTTCTGCTTCTCCTCTTTCCCCTCCCCTTTGAAACGGATGTTAAGGGTGCTTCTTGATGAAGCACCTTTTTTTTTGCCTACACCAAAATATCGGTCTGCGTAAAAACAGATCCGGGTATAGTTGGTTTCCGCCGTCCCAGAATATGTTCTCGCATGGAAATCCAATACTTCGTATTTGCACTGGCCGGGCTGCTGACGATTGCCTGTTTTATGCCATCGCTGGCAAGCCGGCTGGGTTTGCCGCACACCGTCATGCTCGCCATTCTGGGGGGCGCGTTGGGCCTGATCGTCCAGGCCAATGGCGTTCACTTGCCGTTTATCGGCGATTTCCTGCATGCGCTGCACGGGTTTTCTATTTCCTCGCAGACGTTTCTGATCGTTTTCCTGCCCATCCTGTTGTTTGAAACGTCCATGGCGATGAATGTGCGTCGCATTATGGTGGACATCAGCCCGATACTGACCATGGCCATTGTGGCCGTTCTGGTCTGCACCGTCAGCGTCGGCGTGATCATGGCTGAATTCTCCGGCTACAGCCTGGCGGTGTGCCTGCTGCTAGGCGCCATTGTAGCCACGACCGATCCGGTGGCCGTGGTCGGCATCTTCCGTGAGGTGGGCGCCCCCAAGCGGCTGACCACGCTGGTTGAAGGCGAGTCCTTGCTCAATGACGCTGCCGCTATTGCGCTGTACACCGTTTTCATATCGGTGATCACCCGCGACGCGCCGCTCAGCATTGAAAACATCGCCGGCCACTTTCTGTACAGCTTTCTGATCGGTGGCTTCATCGGTTTCATCTTCGGTCATATTACCTGCCGGCTTTTTCATTACATGCGCGGCTGGCCCACTGCCGAGATCAGTCTGACCATCTGCACTGCCTATCTGACCTTTTTCATCTCCGAGCATTATTTCCATGTTTCCGGCGTCGTGGCAACTGTAGTTGCAGGGCTGGTGGTGGGCTCGGCCGGCCGCACGCGAATGTCGCCTTCCACCTTCGAGCAGCTGGGGCACGCATGGGAACAGTTCGGATTCTGGGCCAATTCGCTGATTTTCATTCTGGCCGCCATGTTGATCCCGCGCCTGGTCGTTGATCTGGATTTCAAACAGGCATTGCTGGTTGTCCTGTTATTCATCATCACGCTGGTGGCACGCGCTGCCGTTGTCTTCGGCGTGATTCCCATGCTGACCATGTTTAAAATGTCCACCTATGTGAGTCGGCCATTTCGCGCTGTCATGTGCTGGGGAGGCTTAAGAGGGGCTATTTCGCTGGCGTTGGCCCTGGCGGTGACGGAACAGTCGGCAATTCCCGTCGATGTGCGCCATTTTGTCGCAGCGGCAACCACCTGCTACGTGCTGGCAACATTGCTGATCAACGGGCTTACCTTGCGACTGCTGATTTCCAAACTGGGGCTGGACCAGCTCAGTCCGGTGGAAAAGGGGCTGCGCAACCAGGCGTTGGTCATTGCCCTGGATGACGTCAAGGAACAGACCGACGAACTGGCCGGCCTGCTGAAGGTGGAGGCCAGCGCCAAACAGCAGGTGGACGCGGTATTCGCCAAGGGGATGGCCGATATCCAGAAGGATGAAACCGACTACCTGAGCAAGGGCGATCGGCTCTCGGTGGCGCTGGCCATTATTTCCAACCGGGAAGAAGAGCTGTTCTTTGACCCGTTGAAGAAACAGCTGATTCCCTGGCAGGCCGCGCAGACGCTGCTTTCCAACGCAGAGAATCTGGGCGATGCTGCCCGCGCCGGTGGCGCGCGAGCCTACACCCGCGCCCTGCGCCATGACATTCGTTATACCAATGCGTTCAAGATCGCCCTGCGCTTGCAGACCACGTTCAATTTCAGCCCCTGGCTGGCTCATGAGCTGTCCCAGCGCATTATCAAACTGATCAGCAAGCACTCGGTGGTCAGCCAGCTGGTACGCTTTTGTCGCGACGATCTGACGCCCTTGCTGGGGCAGGAAATTGCCGGCAAGGCTGAACGCATCCTGCTCGCCCGGCTGCATACTATCGACAATGCGCTCAGCGCCCTGAACCTGACTTATCCGGTCTATGCGCACTGGACCCAGGAAGATTATCTGGCGCGGATCGCCCGCTCACTGGAAGTCACGCGCTATAACGACATGCTGGAACAGTCGCTGGTGACCAAGGAAGTCTATAACAACCTGATTGCCCAGGTTAACCTGCGCTGGGAGCCTCTGTTTCGCCATCCCAGCCTGGACGTATCGCTTAGCGCTAAGGAACTGGTCAAGCGCGTGCCATTATTCGAAGACATGGACGATAGCGCCCTGACACAGTTGAGCAGGCTGCTGCGGCCGCGCCTGATGCTGCCCAATCAACCGGTGCCGCAAGTTGACCGGTACGGCCATAAACTGATGTTCTTTGTCGCCTCCGGCGCGGTCCTGATCACGCTGCCCGACGGCTCCCGCGTGGAACTGGGCTCAGGCGAAATGCTGGGCGAGCTGAGCATGCTCACCGACAAGACCCTGACACAAAGTGTGCGCTCCATGGGCTACTCCAAGCTGCTGTTTCTGCAGGCACGGGATTTTCACGCACTGATGAAAAAATTCCCCGATATCAAGGAAAAAATCGACCTGGTGGTCAAACATCGGTTGCGAGCACTGGAGGTGTGGGAACAATACGCAGCCAAATCGGCAAATGCAACCGACGGCATGGACGAATCGGAAACGGCGGCAGCCCCCGGCGGCATTTCGAGCCGCTCGCAAGAGGAACTGCAGGACCCGGCCGCGATGAGCGAGCCGGTACAGCCCGACACAAGAGAGCCCGAGCAACCCGATAGCGATCACCGCGTCATTGAGAAAAACTGAATCGGGATGTGGCCACAGCTAATGAGGATCGACGGCGGTCTGTCCGGCGCAGCCCCAACCGTAAGTAAGGCAAGACGATGCCCGGGCCGGGACTGTGATCATGCTGTCGCCGAGGTCATGCGACAGCCACTTTTGAAACGCTACAGCAGTTTCTGAATATCTGCGGCAATCGCTTCGGGCGCGGTATTGGGCTTGATCAGCAGCCGTGACTCGCCTTTGCCGTCCAGCACATACAAACCGGAACTGTGCTCCATGGTGTAGCTTTGGCCGCTATCGACCTTTTTGTAGTATGCCTTGAAAGAAGCAGCGACCTTGGCAATTTGCTCGTCCGAGCCGGTCAGACCCACAAATGAAGGATCAAATGCGCTCACGTACTGCTTCATGACAGCCGGCGTATCGCGTTGCGGATCGACGCTGATCATGATGAATTGCACCTGGTCACGCTGTTCCGGCTTGAGTTTTTCCCTCACCTGCGCCAGTTCCGCCATGGTGGTGGGACACACGTCAGGACATTGCGTAAAGCCAAAGAAAATGACCATGACCTTGCCGCGATAAGCCTGCTGCAGCTCGATGGCCGTGCCATTCTGGTCAACCAGCTGAATATTCTTGCCGAACCCGGTCCCCGTGATATCGGAGCCGGTAAAGCCGCCAGCAGAAGCCGTTGCATTCGCTGAAACCGCATTGCCGGCACTATCGGCTGCATTGTTATCGCACGCAGCCAGCGCGGCAGCCAGCGCCACGGCAAGCATCGTTCGGGTTGCAAATCGCAGGGGCAGAAACGACTTCATGATTGACTCCAGGAAACAACAAAAAAACGCCACAGGCCGCGGCTACTGACGCCAGGCACCGCCTGCGATACCTGGCCGGCAGCGGCACGATCACACGCTTGCGGGTCACTCAGCACCGCAACAACCGGGAAACTAACCGGCCACGCCGGACATCAGAATCCAGTGATCGACCAGCAGGGCCAGAAACAGCAGCGATAGATACAGAATGGAATAGCGGAAGGTCTTGCGGGCCAGTTCGTCACTGTATGCCTTGTAGAGCTTGTATGCATAACCGATGAAAACCGCGCCCAGGATCAAGGCGCTGGACAGATACATATAACCGCTCATGCGAATCACAAACGGCAATAGCGTGATGACCAGCAGCATGAAGGTATACAACAGGATGTGCAGGCGCGTAAAGTCCTTGCCATGCGTGACCGGCAGCATGGGCAGGCCCGCATTGCGATAATCATGCTCGCGATACAAAGCCAGCGCCCAGAAATGCGGCGGCGTCCAGACAAAAATGATCAACACCAGCAACCATGCTTCCGCAGGCACGGCATTGGCTACCGCCGCCCAGCCCAACGCCGGCGGCATAGCGCCGGATAATCCGCCGATCACAATATTCTGCGATGTGCGCGGCTTAAGGATAATGGTATAGATCAACGCATAACCGATGAAGGTGGCAAAGGTAAGCCACATGGTCAGCGGGTTCACCAGGTGATACAGGATCAGCATGCCGGCGCCGCCGACCACGCCCGACAGTATGATCACCTGCAGGGAGGTAATCGTTCCCTTGGCCGTCGGCCTGCGTGCCGTACGCAACATGCGGGCATCAATCTCGAACTCGATCAGGCAATTGATGGCAAACGCAGCGGCGGCAAGCAGCCAGATACCGATCGTTGCGGCAATCAGGATCTGCACCGGCGGCAGGCCCGGCGAGGCCAGAAACATACCGATGACCGCGCAGAACACGGCCAGCTGGGTTACGCGCGGCTTGGTCAGGACAAGGTATTGTCGCAACAGTCCGGTATCAGGATGGATAGCAGTTGTCATAGTGGCAGAAACGACCCTTTACCACCGCGGGACATGCGCACCAGCAGGGTCACGCAGGCTATGGTCAGCCCGGCAGCACCCCCTGTGTGCAGTACCGCGATAAGCAACGGCCATTGAAAGAAAATGGTTGTCAGGCCGGTCAGCACCTGAACAATGAGCAGTCCGATCAACAAATGAGCGGGCCCTTTCAGACCGGCTTCCCGACGCGCCACAAAGGCCAGCGCAAACAGGAATACAAAAACAAAAAAAGCAAAATTGCGATGCGTCCAGTGTATCGCGGTCAGCGCTTCCTGAGAAATGATTTCGCCTGTGGGCAACTCACCCAGCGCCCGCACCAGGGAAAAACCGCCGTGATAGTCCATGTCAGGCACCCAGGCGCCATGGCAGGTGGGGAAGTCCATACAGGCAAGCGCCGCGTAATTGGTGCTGACCCAGCCTCCCAGAAACAACTGCACGATCAGCACAATGAACCCCAAAGCCATCCACGGCCGCCAGGCACGGGCCCGCGCAGCAATACCCGCATGGGGCTTCTCGCGAGCGGCCAGCCAGGTCATCATGGCCAGCAATAGCATACCCAGCACCAGATGCGTGGTTACGACCAGCGGCATCAGCTTGTGGGTCACGGTCCAGGCTCCGAAAGCGCCCTGCAGGCACACAGCGACCAGAGTGGCAGTAGCCAGCGCCGGCGATCTGCCCAGTTCACGGCGGTAACGCCATGCCATGTACACAATCGCAATAATCATCATCCCCAGCAACGTTCCCCAGTAGCGATGAATCATTTCGATCCAGGCCTTGGACATGGACACCGGGCCAAAAGGCTGCTGCTGCAACGCATTGGCAATATGCTCGGAAGCCCCAAAAGGACTGGCTTTGCCGTAACAACCGGGCCAATCGGGGCAACCCAGGCCAGAGTCGGTCAGGCGCACAAAAGCGCCGAACATAATCAGGTCCAGCGTAAAAAACCAGGTCAGAAACACCAGCCGGCGATAGCGTGTACGAATGCGTTCAGTTGCCGTGTTCATATGCATCAGCCAATCGTCGAGGCGTGCAGCAATTTGGCCAGATCGCCACGGAAACGCACCGGATCAGACTCGTTGCCGGGATAATGCATGATCAGATTGCCATTGGGATCCACAATCCACAAGTAGGAATCCATCTTCTTTTCCACCGCCACCGCATCCCCTGTACGATCGGCCTCGTCCAGCAGGAATTGGCTGAGCGCCTTGGGATCGACCCGCAACATGATCGTACCCTTATAGGCTTCCAGCACTTTTTCCGGAATAGGCTGATTATCGGTCACAAACCAGACGCGCTGAATACGGTTGACATTCTTGCCCTGGCTGGCGTGCCCATTACGGGTGAAATGCAGCTTCTTGGCGCAAGAATCCGGGCAGGCCCCGCCATCGGAGGTAACCAGCAGCCATTTACCCTTAAGGGTATTCAAATCGAAAGGCTTGCCGTCCAGCGTAGTCAGGCTGAGCGCCTCTGGCGAGGGCATGGGCCGCTGTGGTTGCACAAAATTGCCGTAATTGGTCGAGCCATCCGGCCTGAGGGAAGGCACATAATACAGTAGCGCAGCCGCCAGCATGGGCACGATGCAGCTTAAGATAATCAAATACAGGGGCATGTTGGAGCGCTTGGCGCCCGGTTTCGCGGGAGTCCCGGATGGCGATGGACGGTTGGTATTCATGACAACGACGTTTCCTTTGTACTTTTCAGGCGCAGCCGGATCAGGCTGATCAACAAGGCCACAGCGGCAATGGCGGCAAAACTGAACCATTGCAATGCATAGCCGATATTCTTATCCGCATCAATAGAAGGATGCGGCCAATCACGAACCAGCCCCTGGTCGGAGGAACCGGTTTGCAGCACCACCAGTGGCAGCATATGCAGGCCACTGGCCTTGCCAAATTCAGTCAGGTCCAGGTTCTGCACCTGGGGCAGCGGTCCGCTGCTCTGAGGAATCTGTTCAGGCAATTGCGCCACGGCCTTGCCAAAACGCCATAATTCAAACAGGCGCGGCACCCGCAAAGCAACTTCCCCGCTCACTGTTTGCCGGCCGTCGGGCACGGGAAAATCCGGCATAGCAGACGGCGTGAGCGCTTGCGGAAACCAGCCTCGCAATACCAGGACCGCGTCACGCGAATGACTGTCCAGCAACAGGGGCGTGGCAAGCCAGTAACCCGGGCGACCGTTCTGATTCCGGTTGACGAGCACGCTGAAAGCGCCCAGCCAATGGCCGGCGACAGTGGCAGGACGCCATGCCACAATATCGGAAGACGGGATATGCTTGTCAATGGCCAGCGGCGGCAAAGCCTGTCCGCTCTCAATCTGCTGCGCAATCGCACGACGTTCGTCGGCGCGATGCAACTGCCATCGGCCCAAAGAAACGAAAACCACTGTCAGCAATGCCAGCAGAATCAGCATCGTTACTGTTTTCCAGTTTATTAATTTCCGTTTCATTACTACAATAATCTATTCCAGTCAGGAGTTAATCCATGCGTATCTTTATCGGACTCGCCTTTCTCGTCATCATAGGCAGTCTGGCGTCGGCCTTTTTCTACCTTATGCGCGACAAAGGCACAACCAATCGCACAGTCAACGCACTTACCCTGCGTATTGCACTATCCATTGCGCTTTTTCTGTTCGTCCTGTTTGCCCATTACATGGGATGGATCGACAGCACGGGCATTGATCAGCCTGTTCGCTGAAACCGCCTCCCGGGTCAGTCCGGGTTGCGCCCCGAAGGCTGGCCGGCGCGCGGTTAACCGGCTGAAGCCTGAGCTGAAGTCTGCCTGCCGCCGACACCAACCATGCGATCAATGACACGTTAAACATCATACCGCCAATGACCAGGCTTTGCTGTAACAGCACCCTGTTGCGCTGAAACAGCAAAGGGTCGGTTTTCCGACCCTTTGCTTTTTTATCGAACCGTTGGGTAAATCAGAACCAGTAAACGAACAGGTACAGACCCAGCCAAACCACGGCCACAAAGTGCCAGTACCAGGCCGCACCTTCAAAACCGAAGTGATGATCGGCAGTAAAGTGACCGCGCAGCAAACGGATCAGAATAACCGTCAGCATGGTCGCGCCAAGAATCACGTGGAAACCGTGAAAGCCCGTCAACATGAAGAACAGAGAGCCATAAATACCGGAATCAAATCGCAGATTCAGTTCTGTATAGGCATGAATATATTCTTCAGCCTGGAAAAACACGAACGTGAAGCCCAGGACAACGGTCACGAACAGCCAGAAAATGGTGCTCTTACGATGGTTGGCACGCAGCGCATGGTGAGACAGCGTCAAGGTCAGGCCGGAAGACAGCAGCAACAGTGTATTGATTGTCGGCAGCCAGAACGGGCCGATGGTTTCAAAATGACTGACGATGCCAGCAGGACCCAGGTTAGGCCACTGACCGGTAAAGCCAGGCCATAACAGCAGCTGGTGATCCATATCGCTCAGCCAGGGCGTGGTCACTTCACGCGCATACCAGAGCGAGCCGAAGAAAGCGGCAAAGAACATCACTTCAGAGAAGATGAACCAGCCCATACCCCAGCGGTAAGACAGGTCAATGCGCTTGCTGTTCATTCCCGTCTCGGACTCACGGATGGCATCGCCAAACCATTGATAGAGATTGATAAACAGCGCAAGCAGCCCAACCAGAAAGAGATACTGCCCGTAAGGCACTTTGTTAATCCAGGTCACTGCGCCAATCAAAATGAGCAGCATTGTGACACTTGTCTTTATCGGATGGGCCGAATCGGCCGGCACGTAATAATACGGTGCTTCTTTTACCTGAACCGAGTGGCTCGCACTCATAATGTTCTCCCTCATGGAACGCTTTCAACAACTAGGTGAGGCTGGTTATTGCCCAGCGCGCCACCATCACCAATAAAATAATAAA
>Ga0079224_100016238_pt1 | contig 10449 bp, 8 predicted proteins | sample Stecom2015_FD_80414 | JGI IMG/M metagenome (GOLD analysis project Ga0079224, IMG submission 80414) | Agricultural soil microbial communities from Utah to study Nitrogen management - Steer compost 2015 | ecosystem: Environmental > Terrestrial > Soil > Agricultural land | place: USA: Utah...
GCCGAGCGCTCGACCGCTTCCCGCCAGCGGCCCGTGTAGTTTGAGTGGGCGAGCCAGGACTCCCAGTATCGCTCCGTGTCGTCGAAGAGTTGGGCCACCTCGGCAACCCGGACCTCCCTCGGCGGTCCCGCCACGCCCGTCTCCAGGATCATGCCGCGCATCTCCCCGGCCACGAGTGGAACCTCGGCATGCAGGTCACCACGCTCGTCCACGTGGCTCCGGCCGACACGCTTGTCCCCGGGCTCCCTCACCACGTGGACCGTCGCAGATGTGCGGCTGCCCTGGAAGACGGCGCCATTGTCGGTCAGATGCGTCTCGTGTGCTTCACGGCCGTAGTCGAAGCGCGGCGCGATGTCCAACGCGAAGGTCATCTTGCCGCGGACGCAGCGGACCATCCGCACGATGCGGTGCTGATCCGATGCGACGGTGCTGTCGACCACCGGCATGAAGTCGGCGACTTCCCCAACGCCTTCCTCGGTCATGAAACGGGTGACGAGGATAGCCGTGTCGGGGAAGTAGAGTTGTCTGCTCGTGAACACATCGACCGTGGGCCGGACGCGGAAATGCCCGCCACGCTCCTGGTCGAGCAACGCCCCGAAGATGCTCGGGGAATCGAAACGTGGCGCGCAGAACCAGTCGATGGAGCCGTCTGTCGCCACCAGCGCCGCGGTCTGGAGGTCACCGATCAGGCCGTGGTCGGCGATGAGTGGATAGTCAGCCATTGGGATGGTTCCCTTCTGGGTATGACGGTGTCCTCGAATCGTGCGCGGCGGCCTCCTCCTCCGTCTCGCGTCGCTGCCCAATTGGTGGCGAAGCTGAATCAGACCTGGAGAAGGCCACGGGATCAGTGCTGGCTACGGTGCTCATCGTCAATCTACGCCGAATGCCTCCCCTCCAGGGCGAATAGCAGCGGTTCACTGCCGAATTCCGACATCGAGGGGATACGCAGGTCGGCGACGAGGGTGATGTCCGCCGGATGAAGAGAGTTGAATCCACGGACGGTTTGCCGGGGGACCGGGGTCATAGAAGAGCATCCCAACGTGATGAGCCGCCGTGGAACGGTGAGGGCGCTCAGGCTCGCAGAACCCGTGCCCGGATCGCGCTCGACGCACGGCAACCGCGTGGGATAGCCGGACGCGGGGGGCATCAGAGCGACTCGGCGGCCGTCCACATCTCGTCGAGCCAGTTGCGTGGCGCGGAGCGGCCGCCCCACGCCGGCGCCCAGCAGGGTCGGAGCCACGGCGTTGCTTATGCGATCGGTGTGGCGCGCCCGGCGGGGCGATCTGGTGCGTGGGCTGTGCTGCCGTGGTGGGGATGAACGGAATGGCCGCGTCATCCGAAAAGAGGCTCGGGATCACCACACGCTGGCGCTGGCTCGGCTTGAGCTTGATCGTGCTGCTGGCCGCGGTAGCTGGTTTGGGAGCGCTCCTGGCCACGGCCGTGGTCATCGCCGCGCCGGTCGTGTTTCTCTCGGCAGGGCTGTTGGTCTTCCTCGGAGTCGCGTCGGGAGGGATATGGCTGGCCACACGGCGCCTCCCCCGCGACCGCAGGGAGCGCACTCGCCGGATCGCCTTCGCGGTCGGTACCCTGGCCGGGATCTCCGTCTTCTGCCTCACTATGCTCGTGCCGCTTCAAGATCCGCGGCTGCCACCCGCGCCCGTCGACGGGTTGGCGTTCTGGGATCTGCCCACCGGCTCGCGCATCGCCTACGCGTACCGCCCAGCCGCCGCCGACGCTCATCGTGACACCCCTGTCGTCTTTATCCCCGGCGGACCAGGCGTTGCCGACATGCGCGGCGACTTGGAGTACTTCGGCCAGCTCACCCGGGACGGCTTCGACGTCTACGTCTACGACACCCTGGGCGTCGGCCGATCAACGCGCCTGGACGACCCGCGCGGCTACACGCTGGAGCGGGACGTGGAGGATCTCGCGGCGATCCGGCAACAGATCGGAGCGGAGCGCTTGATCCTGATCGGCCACTCTTACGGCGCCGTGGTTGCCGCCGGGTTCCTGGCCCGGTACCCGGAGGCGGTGGAGCGGGTGATCTTCTCGTCTCCTGGCGGCCTGTACTCCCTTCCGGCCGCAGGCGGCAACAACATCCAGAGCCGGCTGACGACGGGGGAGCTGGTGGCGCTCTACCGCCTCTTGCTCTGGCCGCGGGCGACCCTGATCTGGGGCCTGGTTCAGGTCAACTCCCAGGCCGCCCACGCGCTGGGCGACGATCCCGAGATGGATGCCCGATACGACCGGGTCTACAACCGCACCCGTCCCTCTCTGCATTGCCGGGGCAAGCCGCTCGGCGATGAGCTGCACGGCCTGGGCTTCTACACGAACGCGGTACCGAGGCAACCGTGGGCGTGGCTCCGCCCCGCGCTGGAGGGCAAGCCCGCTCCTGCGCTGGTGATCAAGGGTGCCTGCGACTACCTGACCTGGGACTCGGCCGTTGACTACCTGCGCACGCTCCCCAACGCCACGCTTGCCTACCTGACCGACGCCGGCCATAACGCCTACCAGGACCAGCCCGAGCGTTTCCTGGCCGACGTCCGAGCCTTCCTGCTGGGGGAATCCCCGCGGGACGCGCTGCACGACGCGCGCAAGCCAGCCGGCTATGAGGGGCCCGACTAGAGAGATGCCGCGCCCAAGGTGAAGCGGGCGAGCCACTGTTCGGTGGCTCGCCCGCATCGACACCTGGCTCCTGGGGCGCACAGGTCTTCGGAGCACCCCACCCGAGGAGGAACATCAGGGCATGGGTGGGATGTTCTGGTTCAGACGGAAAAGGTTGTCCGGATCGTACCGGCGCTTGACGTCGGCCAGGCGTCGGAAGGTTGCGTCCGGGTACGCCTCATGGATACGCTCCTCACCATCATCGTCGAGGAAGTTCACGTAGGTGCCGGACGCCGCGGGCCAGACTGCGTCCCACAGGTTGGTGACCCAGGCGCGGTGCATCGCGGCGTCCTCCGCCGGATCCATCCACACGTTGACGATGGCGACGAAGAGCGCGCGGTCGCGGTGCGCGAACGCTGTAGCGTCCGCTGGCACCCGCGCCAGCGCCCCGCCAAGCCCGCGTAGCTGCACAATACCGAGCGGAGACGTCTGATTCTCCATCGCGTCGAGTATGGCGTCGATCGCGTCCGGAGGAAGCGTATCGGCGAACCCCGCGCGAATGCTGCCCCCATGCGGCACCGTACCCGCCTCGGTGAAGGCGAACATCTCCGGATACGGCAGCGGCGCGACCATCTCCGCGATCGGCGTGGCGAGCGCACGGAGCGGCTCAAGCGCCCGCTGCCCCTCGTCGGCTGGCCCGACGAAGCAGACCATCACCACGAACGCCAGCTCCCCGTGCTGCTCTTCCGGGACGAACGGTAGGGGAGGAACCCGCATCAGGTCGGCGATGGTCGTCAGCCCCTCGTCGGCCTGAGGCGCGTAGGCAAGGTAGCCTTCGATCACCTCGCGGCTCGCCGGCAGGATCAGCACGCCGCCCAGCACCGTGCCCACCGGTCGGAGCTGGAACTCGAACCGGGTGGCGATGCCGAAGTTCCCGCCGCCACCGCGTAACGCCCAGAACAGATCGGCGTGCTCGTCGGCCGAGGCGGTCAGGAGGCGGCCATCCGCGGTCGCGACCTCGACGGCGCGCAGATTGTCGATGGTGAGACCGTGCGCGCGGACGAACCATCCGATGCCACCACCGAGCGTGAGCCCTCCCAGGCCCACCGTCGCCGAATCGCCGGTCGAGAGTGCCAGCCCGTAGGGCTGCGCGTGCCCTGCCAGGTCAGCGGACGTCGCGCCGGGCTGCACCTGGGCCGTCGCGCGCTCCGGGTCGATGTCGATCGCGTTCATCCGGGAGAGATCCACGACGACGCCGCCGTCAGTCGTGCTCAGACCGGAGGCGCTGTGGCCGCCGCTCCGAACCGCCAGCGGCAGGTCGTGCTCACGGGCGAATTCGATCCCCTGGATCACGTCGTAGGCGTCGGCCGCGCGGACGATCAGCGCGGGGTAACGATCTACCGTCACATTCACGACCCGGCGTGCGGTATCGTAGCGCGGGTCATCCGGGAGGATCAGGTCGCCAAAGATGCGATCCCGCAGGGTGGCGATTGCCCCGGAATTCAGACGCTCGCGAGTTACGACATGTACTCGTACCATTCTGCTCGTCCTTTCGAGCCGCTAGTCCCCACGTCCGGGCAGGGCGGAGCCCCGGCCCTGCCCGGCGCCGCGTGGGGTGTGGCTAGCGAACGGTGAAGCCCTTGATCATCCCGAGATGGGAATGCGCCTCGCCGCTGGCCGGGTCGGGGATCTTGCAGACCGCGATGTAGTCGCCCGGCGGCAGGTTCAGCTCCATGTAGCCCTCGCCTCCCGGGCTGATCCCGTTGATGCCGCCCACGGCCTGATATGGGGGCGGACCGGACGGCGCCGCCTCCCAGGCCTGCACGTCGGCCAGCGTCTTCCCCGGCTCCAGCTTCAGCAGGTTGAGCTCGTGCGGCTGTTCCCCGGCGTTCACCACGCGATACGTTGCCGGGCCGGCCGGAAGGCTATCCGGCATTTCGAACGTGAAGTCCGCCATCGTAAAGGTGTCGCTCGACTCAGGCGGGGAGGCAAGCATGGCCTGGCCGGTGACCACCAGCGGCTTCATCATCCCCTTGGCGAAGTGCGGCTGCCCATCCGCGCTCGGGACGAAGCAGGCGAGGACGTAGGTCCCCGGCGTCAGGTCCGCCGTGACATCGGCGCTGCCGTTCTCGCTGACCGCCCCGACACCGCCGACCAGCGTGGCCAGTGCCGGCACTGCGGATTCGCCCTTCTCCATCAGCGCGGTGGCGAACTGGTCGTAGCTCACACCGTCGTTCAGCCGGATCAACTGGGCGTGGTGCGGCTCCTGGCCGTAGTTGGTCAGGCGGAGCGTGACCCGGCCTGCCTGGACCGTCTGCGGAGCGCTGAAGGTGAACTCGCCCGCGCCCACCTCAATGACTTCCACCGACTCCGCCGATGTGGACCGGCAGCCCAGCATGAGGACGCCGACCCCGACGGCGATGAACAGGAGCAGCGACGTGCGGAGGTTGCGAACTGTCGACATTCCTACCTCTCCTTCGTCGATCCGAAGGCGCCGAATCGTTCGCGTCTCTCACCACGTGTGAGGGACGATCCCGAGGATAGGCGGGTAGGGCGCGGTCAACGTCGGCATTACCGACCGTTCTTCCCTCCTCGATTTCGATGAAGGGGCAAGGAACCCGGTCGCGGCGGCACAGCGCCCGAACGAAGGCCGGCCGCTGACTCCTGGGGCAACCGTCCAGCGACCCCTGACAGAATCGTCACCGGGTTGTTGCGCATATGATTCGGTGGTATAGTTCTCGATTGGTCAGACGATAACGCTTCGGGTTGCCGAGAACATGACTTATCAACTGGAGGCTCGCGATACCCATCGAAGCGTGAGGGACACGACCGACGCGCTGAGTAGTCCCCTCCAGATCCCGGCGGCGTCGCCCGGTACTGCGACGGCTGCCGAACAAGCCCTACCCCGCACCATCACACCGAGCCACTGGATCCCGCTCGCGGCCGCCCTGCTCTCCTTTGTGATGATCGCCTGGGTGGTGGTGAACCTGGCGAGCGGCTGGGTCGGGTTCGCGACGTTCGTCCCCAACGGCCTCCGCGGGGGCATGGAAGCGGCGATCTCTCTCGCCCGGCTCTTCGCGGCCCTGGTCCTGGTGTTAATCGTCGCCGACGGTGTGGGCGCGCGCCTGCGGTGGCTGGCCGCGGGGTTCGTCGTCCTCGGGCTGGGTCAGTTCGCGTTCGGGTACATCGAGCCGATCCTGGTCGAGGAGACCAGCCTGGACCAAGCCCTCTACGAGATGATCCTCGTGCGGGCGCTCGCGGCCGCCCTCTTCGTCATCGGGTTGGTGTCCCGCGAGCCGCCACGCTTCACCGTACGGTCCGCCGTTGGTGTCGCACTCGTCACCGCAGCGTGCGTGGTCGGGTACGTGGCGCTAAGCCGGTGGGGACTGGTCCCCCCGCTGGTCATGATCGGTAGCCTTGATGAGGCCGCTCGGCGTGGCATCGCGCCGATGACTTGGCTGACCGGCTGGCATTGGGCAGTCGCGGCCGTACCCTTCGGGCTCGCCGTCGTCGCGGGCGTCGGTTCCCTCTGGCGCTATCGGCGTGGCGAGATCGGGGGTTGGGTGCCCCTGGGGATCATCCTGCTGGCCGGCTCGGAGTTGCACGATTCGCTCTGGCCTTCTACCTACGGCAACTCGGCGCTCCTCAACACCGCAGACGTCCTGCGCCTGACGATGGCGGCAGTGATCGTCGCCGGTGGCGCGCTGGAGCTGAAGCGCCTTGCGGCGGAGCGCGCACGGCTGCTGGCCTCCGAGCGCGAGCGCGCCCGGCGCCTGGAGGAGCTGACGCGACTCAAGGCCGATTTCACCGCCATGGTCGCGCACGAGCTCGGCTACCCGCTCTCCGCCATTCGGCGGCTGACCGAGCTGCTCGCCCGGGACGGCGTCAACCCGGAACTCCGCAACCGCACCCTCGCCTCGATCCTCCGGGAGACGGATGCGCTGGATACCCTGGTCGCCGATGTCCAGGCGATGGCGACGGTCGAGCGCGACGACTTTCGGGTCGACCCGCACCCGATCCCCGTCAGCTCCCTTGTCGAAATCGCCGTTGCGCACTCCGAGGCCCATCCAGAAGGTCGAGCACCCCTCGGGGTCTCCCTCGACGGCCTCGCAGGCGATGAGTTGGTCCTGGCCGATCGCGAGCGGATCGGACAGGTCCTGCGCAACCTCCTCTGCAACGCGGCCAGGTATTCGCCTCCTGAGAGCCCGATCGTGCTGCGCGTTGCCGCGGCGTACGGGGGACGCGTCCGCGTCGAAGTGTCCGACCACGGACCGGGGATCCACCCCGATGACCTCGAGCGCATCTTCGACAAGTTCGCCCGGGGTCGAAACGGGCATGCGGGATCGGCCGCCGGCGTCGGGTTGGGCCTGTACCTCGCCCGGCGGATCGTGCGCGCCCACGGCTCGGATATCACGGTGCAATCCAGTCCAGGCGCCGGCTCGACCTTCGCGTTCGAACTGACGGGGGTCGCCGGGACGTAGGAGAGGCCAGGGCGATGATCCACGTCATGCTGATCGACGACCATGCCTCAACACGTGAGCCGCTGGCCTTCATGCTGGAGCAGGAGCCGGACCTGACCGTGGTGGCGCAGGCCGGCTCACTGGCCGAAGCCCGTCAGGTACTTGATGCCCCCGATCTGTGCGTGGACGTGGCGGTCGTGGACCTTGGCCTGCCCGACGGCTCAGGGGAGGAACTCATCCCCGAGCTACGCGAGTCCCGCCCCGACGCCCACTCGCTGGTCCTGACCTACTTCTCCGACCACGAGCGGCTGGCGAGAGCGGTCGCTTCCGGGGCGGCGGGAATCCTCCACAAGTCAGTCCCGGTCGGGGACGTGGTCGACGCCGTCCGGCGGCTCAACGCCGGAGAGCAACTGCTCACCGTCGCCGAAGTCGTCGAAGCGCTCCGATTCGTGGACCAGGAACGCCGCCGCGAGCGCGAAGCCCGGCAAGCGTTCGAGCCGCTGACCGACCGCGAGCGGGAAGTCCTCCAGGCGCTGGCCGATGGACTGAGCGACAAAGAGATCGCGGAGCGGCTCTACATCAGCCCTGCGACCGTGCGGACCCACATCACCGCGATCCTCGGCAAGCTCGACGCGAACTCGCGGCTGCAGGCGGTCGTCGTTGCGGCTCGCCACAACCTGGTGACGCTCGGCTAGGCTTTCCCAAGCGAGCATCCCCAAACCTCTCGGTTACGTTGCACCGGTGGCCGAATCGCCGACCACCCACACCCCAATCCCCAATTCCACCAAGCATCAAACCAACGAATTCGAGGACGCTCCCAGCGCTCCGGTCAGCCATCATCGTCCTCGCCGACGCACCACCGGGTGCGGCCGAAGAAAGACGGCGGGAGCGATCGACGTCTGACCTGGAGGCTCCCGACCTGTCCTTCCAAGGCCCCGGCGGTGGGTCGCAACCGGTCAACCGGCAGGGCCGGATGGGCGTTCCCTGCGACCGGCGACCAGCCGACCCGTCTCGATCGCCGGATCAGCCCGCCGGTTGCCACAGGTGCTCGGAGAGTGACGGCGGCGCTGGACGCGCCGTCACGAACCCCGCCCCAGGAAAGGAGGCCACCGTGCCGACGGTGATGCTCTACGGCGGGCGCATCCCGCACCACTACGACGATCCGGACGAGCGGCGCGCCAGCGACGAGACGGTGCACGGACCGGAGCGCGCGAACGTTCTTGTGCGCCCTTCTATCACCTCCCTTCGCTGGGTCACCCCTGGCGATTGCTCGCGGAGCGTCGCGAGCCGTCGTCTGGTGGAGACCCGCCTGTCCCGGACCGGATGATGGCCGATGCGGCCCAATGTGGCCGCGGATAATGGAGCATGTGATGACAACGCGAACCAACACGCGGTTCGACGAGCAGCTCGCACAGATCCTCACCGACCTCGATGTCGACCTCGAGCGCGAGCAGGCACCGCGGGCAGTGGACGGCACCGATGACGCCCAGCTCCGTGAGACGCTCGCGGCGATGCACCGGGCGCTGGCGGAATTCGACATCTCGCTGAGCTGGTTCATCGACCGGGAGGACAGAGTTCGCCTACTGGTCGCCTGGACCGAGGAGGTCGGTCCGGAGCCAATGGCGATGACCCTCCAGACCCGTAGCTACGAGTACACGCTGAGCCGCAGCGAGGCGGTGCAGTTGACGCCTTCGGTGCTGGTGGCGGATCTGGCGCGGCAGGAAGATTGAGCCGTAGGCGGCGGGCGCGAGCGCCCGCCGCCTTCTTCCCCCCGATGACCACGGCTACATTCGTCTTCACTGCCGCCCCGACAGCAGCACCCCACGCTCGGACGCGCCAGGTTCACGCAATCCGCCCTGTCGCGCATTGGTAATCGCACCATCAACGCCTGCCCGGTCAGGCCACACCTGTCCCGTTGGTCACGCGCACCCCTGCCGACGTGACCTCGAGCCTCCTGCCTGGACAGTCGATGGCAGAACGCGCCCGGCGCTCTAGGCTCAGGGCCTATCGACGAACGCGGGTGACGCCGGACGGGCGCCTTCCGAAGAAGGCGCAAAAGTCCCGAGAAGGAGGGTCACATGACCGCTACGAACCTTTCGATTCCGGCGCTGCGCGACGCCGTCCGCGGTCGCGTCATCGTGCCCCAGGACGTCGACTACGACCCGACGCGCTTCACCGTCTCCGCGGTTTTCGACGACCGCCGACCAGCGGCCATCGTCCGCGCAGCAGACGTTGAGGACGTCCGCCGGGTCGTCACCGTGGCTCGGGAGACGGGGCTGGAACTCGCGATCCGGAACGGTGGCCACAGCATGGCCGGCCACAGCACCACCGACGGCGGGATCGTCCTCGACCTTCGAGAACTGAAGGGACTGGAGATCGACCCCGTGCGCAGAATCGCCTCGGCCGAAGGTGGGCTGACCGCGGGCGAGTACACGACCGCGGCCGCCGAGTACGGCCTGGCCACTGGCTTCGGCGATACCGCCTCGGTCGGGATCAGCGGGATCACCCTCGGCGGCGGGATCGGCTATCTGGTGCGCCAGCACGGTCTGACGATCGACAACCTGATTGCCGCCGAGATCGTGACCGCCGACGGCGAACTCCGCCACGTGGACGTCGAGCATGAACCAGACCTGTTCTGGGCCATCCGCGGCGGTGGCGGAAACTTCGGCGTGGTGACCCGGTTCACCTACCGGCTCCACCCGGTCGATACCATCGTCGGCGGGATGCTGATGCTGCCGGCAACGCCCGAGGTCATCGCCGGGTTCATCGCGCTGGCTGATGAGGCGCCGGAGGAGCTGTCGACCATCGCCAACGTCATGACGGCCCCACCGATGCCGTTCCTACCGGCCGAACTGCACGGCAAGCTCGTGCTGTTGGCCTTGATGTCCCACGCCGGTGATGTCGAAGCGGGCCTCCGGACCGTAGAGCCGTTCCGGAAGCTCGCCACACCGATCGCGGACATGCTGCGACCGGGACGTTACCCGGACATGTACCCGCCCGAGGAGGGCGAGTACCGGCCACTGGCTGTGACACGCACGATGTTCCTGGACACGTTGGACACCGGCGTGGCGCAGACCATCATCGACCATCTGGAGGCGTCGGACGCGCCGATGCGCGTGACGCAGCTCCGAGTGCTCGGCGGTGCGATGGCGCGGGTGCCATCCGACGCAACCGCGTTCGCCCATCGGTCCAGCCGGATCATGGCCAACCTCGCCAGCTTCTACCAGGGGCCTGACGACCGGGCGCGGCGTGAGGCATGGATCGATGCCTTCGCCACGGCGCTGCGCCAGGACGACCAGGGCGCCTACGTCAACTTCCTGAGCGAAGAGGGCGAGGAGGGCGTTCGCCGCGCCTACCCGAGCCCGACGTGGGAGCGGCTGGCAGC
>Ga0079224_100016241_pt1 | contig 10449 bp, 6 predicted proteins | sample Stecom2015_FD_80414 | JGI IMG/M metagenome (GOLD analysis project Ga0079224, IMG submission 80414) | Agricultural soil microbial communities from Utah to study Nitrogen management - Steer compost 2015 | ecosystem: Environmental > Terrestrial > Soil > Agricultural land | place: USA: Utah...
CGCCAGGAAATCGACCGTTCCGCCACCGTGACTCCCGCGCACGATTAACGGGAGATCGCCGCTGGCGACCATCACCCGCGCGCCGGGGAGCGCGCTTGCGCGTGTGAGCGTCGTCTCGACATCGAGGCCGGCCGGCTCGGTTTTCAAATAGTCTGCCAGCGCGGCGCTGCTATCGAGCGGCGTTGTCCCCTGCAATGTGACCGGCAGAAGCTCCTGAAACGCTGCGGTCGTCCGCTGCCATGCGTCGCCCCCAGCCACGATCAAGTGGCCGCCCGTGCGGATCCAACGCGCCAGCGCGAGCATTTGCTCGGTCGAGAGCGTGCCCGTGTCCACATCGTGGAACAGGATCACATCCAGCCCGGCCAGCGCCTCGGCCAGTGGCGGAACGTCGTCAATCTGCCAGTTCGCTTGGTAGGCGTTGGCGATCCCCGGCTGCACGCCGGTTAAATCGACGGCGCCGAGCGGTGAAGCCGTGATGACGGCGTACAGGACATCGCCGCGTTCCACGACGCGCACGCGTGTATTCGCGCGGCGGATAACATTGCCCGCGTGGTCGACCAGCTCTACCTGCAGGTCCTGCCTAAAACCCTCAAGCGAGACGTACAGAAACACCTGTTTGCGCGAGCCGCGCGGCAGGTCGAGCGGCGTGCTGTAGGTCGTCCCGGCGATGCTGCTGAGGTCGCCTGTGCGGACGCGGACCTCGCCAGTGATGTCGTCGCCCAGGTTGCTGGCGTTGATCTGCACCGGAATCCACTGCCCGCCGCGAAAATAGCCGTTATAACCCGCTGCAATGGTGAGCTCCACTTCAGAGGCTGCTTGCGGCGTGGGGCCCAACCCCAAAAGCGCAGGCATTGCCAGCGCAAGGATCAGGGACAAGAACATCAATCGTTGTTTCACGACGCTAACCCACATGCTTCTAACATAGTCGGTGCTGGCGGCCTGCCGGCTGCGGTGGTGCGTTCCGAACCGTCAGTGGAGTCGAGTTGTTCGCTCTCTGTCTTAATTGTACGAGATTGCGCGGTGGATGGCTCACTGTTCGCCCGGTGTGCTCGCTGGCGCGCTGGTCGCGGGCGTGGCGCGGAGCGTCGCGCTGGGCCGGGGCGTAGACTGCGCAGGCGGCGGCGGAAAATCCGTATCAACCGCCAGCCGCGCCGGGTTGAAGTTTGTGCAACGCAGGTCTGCCAGCGCCACCCAGCCTGAGCGCGCGTCATCCCCCACGCCGAGTATGATCTTCAACCAATCGCCTTCTGGCGTGCGTCCGGTGGGCTGCAACAGAAGCGTGTTGCCACCTGAGGCTTCCAGGGGCGGCACCGCTGCCGAATACAGCTCTCCCGGCCCGGTGCGGACCACCGTGCGCGACGCGCTCAACTCGCACGAGGGCTCGACCACGCGCAGGCTCTGCGTGACGCTCGCCATCACGCCTTCTTCGCCTTGCGCAACCAGTGTCACCAGCCACTCAGCATCCGTGCCGCCCGGTGTGACTGTGATCACTTCTGATCCAGCAGATGGCAGCGGCGCGGGGAAGAGTGGGGCGCTCTGATCGGAGCTATCAATGCTGATCGCCTGCGCGCCGTTCTGCGCCCGCGCGCCGGACACTTCCCAGGTCAGGCGCACGTCGCTCTCAACATGGCGCACGAGCCCGCCTTCGCTGCTTACCTCGACGGTTAGCGCTACCTGAGGGAGCACTTGCAGCGCGGTCGTGGCAGTCGCGCTCGTGTCTCCCTGGCTGGCGTGCAGCGTCAGCGTGTATGCGCCGGTTTGGTCGAACGTCAGCGCATACGGGCTTTCGCTCGGCGCGACGTCGATCTCCCGCGACGTGCCGCCGCCGGTCACGGTCAGGCGGACGCGATCCGCAGCGGTCACTTGCCAGCTTACCTGCGCGATCTGCCCCAGCGTGATTGACGGGTGCGCGGTCGAAAAGGACACGATCGACGGGGCAGGGGCGACAGGGGTCGGCGGCGGCTCGTCATCTGGTGAGAACAGCAGCGCCAGCCCCGCGATGACCAGGGCCACCACCAGCAGCGCCGGAATGATCAGGAATGGCGTCCAAGAAGGGAGCGCGCTTTTCTCAGTGGTGCGCCCCGGCACAGCGGCCAGGAAATGAGAGGCGTCTTGCGCCTGGGCAGCAACCGAAAACTCCACTTCGCGCTCGTTGCCCAGCCAGCGACGCTGGCGTGGGCGCGCCAGGCCGTTGATCGTACGCCGCTCGCCTGGGCCGAGTACCAGATTCGCGTCCGGCAGATCGAACTGAAGACGCCGGGCTGTGTCTGTTCCGCGCAGCACCAACGGTAGCGGCGCGTTCCCCTGGTTGTGGACGTACAGCGTAAAGCGTCCATCCGGTGACGACAGCGGAACGAGCGCCATTCCGAAGCCACTGAATGGCAGCACGCGCAGCGTCGAAGGCACGTCGATCGTCTGCGCGGGGTTCGATCGAGAGCGCACGCGCACCATAAACGGGTATTCGCCCGGCGCACTTTCGCTGCGCCGCAGCGGTTTGAAGCTGATGATCACTTGCGCAGTGTCGCCGGGGTCAACCTCAAGCTCCAGCCGGTCAATGCGCACCCACGTCTTCGGCAGCCCTTCCAGCTCCACGAAATACCGGTCCATCTCGTCGCCCAGGTTCTCGATCTTGAGCACGGCCTGGACGTGGGCGCCCGGCGCGACGCGCATATCGGGCGCTTCCATCTCGACGCGATAGGTCAGTTGAGACAGGACGATCCGTTGGGTTGTGTCGCCAAAATCGCTGGTGAGGTCCGCCGATGACTGGAAGATCAGCCGGATATCGCCAATCTGTATCTCCTCACCGCCGCGTAGTGGGAAGGGGTCGTTTGGCGGAATGCGCACGCCATCAACATACGTTCCGTTGACGGATTGCAGGTCTTCGAGATAGACAGCTTGGTCTTTGACCGAGAACGTGATGTGATAGCGCGAGATCGCCGTCGTGTCGAGCACGATGTCGTTGCCTGTCGAACGGCCAATGGCAATGGCGGGCTTGTTGAGTTGGTAGCTTTCGATTGGACCGTCGGGCCAATAGACGTCGATGCGGCCGTATGGCATGCGGATCAACTCCCTGCGACCAGTGGACTGGCCGGATGGCAACGCTGCGTGCTCGCGCAGGCGAAAATGTCGCGAGCGTGGCGCGGCGACGCAGCGACAAGCCTGCCGATCGGTTCAATTGTAGCGATCCGGCCCGAAACGACAACTGATCGGCGGGAATGCGGTGGAGAAACAGCAAGGGCACTCTACGCGCGGGGTGACCCTGCGAAGCTGCGCGCGTGAATACGATCAGTCGAAGCGAATGCGCGGGTCGAGCCACGTGTACATGATGTCGACCAGGATGTTGCCCAGGATCAAGAACACGGAATAGAGCAACGAGACGCCCATGATCATTGTGTAGTCACGCGCGGCGACGCTGTCGACAAACACTTTACCCAGCCCTGGAATCGTGAAGATTAGCTCGACCACGAAGGTGCCTGTCAGCACGCCCGCCAGTAGCGGCCCGATGATCGTCGCCACCGGGATCAACGCGTTCTTGAGCGCGTGAACGTAGATCACCACGCGCTCGCGCAGCCCTTTGGCGCGCGCGGTGCGGACGTAGTCTTCATGTAGCACCTGGAGCAGGCTGGCGCGTGTCAGGCGCGCGATCCCGGCGCTCATGCCGGTCGCCAGCGTGACCACCGGCAGCGCGAGAATCTGCAGGTAGTACAGCGAGAACTCTGGCCCGGCACGCCACTGGTTGCGCTGGTCGATCACGGGTACCCACTGCAGCTCAACCGCGAAAATGATGATCAACACTGGCGCGAGTACGATCGCGGGCGTCGCCTGGCCGAGCACGGCGAAGAACATCGCCGCGTAGTCGATTGAGCTATTGTGATAGACCGCAGCCAGCACGCCGAGCGGAATCCCCAGCGCGAATCCCATAATGACCGCGAACACGCCGACCTGCATCGACACCGGCAATCGCCGCGCAATCTCGTCGCTGACCTGAACGTTCTGGTCGCGCAGGGCGATGTTCAGCGAGGGGCCGAAGTCCAGCTGGAGCGCGCCCCACACATAGTTGAAGAACTGCGAATCGAGCAGGTCAATGCGCAGCACGCTGCGCGTTTCGGTGCGCACGCCGCCGGTCTGCCCGCCACCCGTCGTGATCTGCTCATCGCGATAGCCGATCACCTGCCAGTCGTCCCCATCCGGGAAGTACCCGTCGCCGGGTAAGTTGAAAAACAGCGGCTTGTTGAGGCCGAATTTCTCTTTCAACTGCGCAACCATGTAATCTGGCATCCGGCGCTGGCCGACGGCGTTGAACGGGCCGCCCGGCAGCGCATGGATCAGCGCGAATGTGACCAGCAAGATCGCTAACAGGACCGGGATGGCAGTCAGCAGGCGCCGGATGAGAAACTTAAGCATGCTCGTCCCGCCAACCATGCGGACAACGGTGTTCAGCGTGTCGCGCACGGCGCCCTGGCTTTGAGGTCGTTGTTTGGTGGTTGCGCTCATGGTCTCACATCCGTCTTAGCTAGCCATCGGTCCTCAGCGCATGCGGGTGGGCGGCTCACGAGTCAGCGCGTTCGAGATCGCGCGCCAGCGCCCAGCCGGTAATCGTCTCGCTCGCGTCTTCCTCGTAGCTAACCTCGGACGTGCTGGTGCGCCCGCCCTGGTCAACCTGCGCATAGGACGCGGGTTGTCCGGTGCATTCGACCTGGAAATAGAAGGTGAGGCCTGTGCCGGTACGCGATTGTTCGGTCGCAAAGTCCACCACGCGAAACTCGCTGTCCAGCGGGCAGCGCCCGGCGAACTCGATGTGCTGGCTGCTCGGCGTCAGGGCAAACGCGCCGCTGGTCGTGGTGGGCAGGCGGACGAACGTCTCGCCGTCTTCGGTTGTCTGAAGCGTGGCGCTTGACGCGGCGAGCCGCACCTCATCGCCCGGCACGAAGGGCATTGGGCCGCGCAGCGTGCTCTGGTTCAGCCAGCCCCTGATTTCTTGCGTATCCGGGCAAATTGAGACGGTCGCAACCTGCGCCGCGCCATTGATGATGACCGACCGCTGCTCAGTCTGCACCTCGTCCGCCTGGCAGCCCATGCACGTTACCTCGTAGTAAATCTGGCTGTCCAGCCCGGCGTAGCGCTGGACCGAGGCGATTGAGCGGTTCGGGCAGACGCCAACGACGTTCGACTCCGTCTCTTCTGACTCGAAGACTGCCGGACCAGCGCCAGATGTCAGGAAGGCAGGCGGCAGCGAATAGACGATTTCCGGTTCCTGGGATGCAGGGGGGGCCACCTCTTCGTCTGCCGCAACTTCTTCCCCTTCGTCTTCAAGCGGGGGATCATCTTCGCTGCGGACGCTGGCAATCGGCTCGACCTGGACGAGCGTGTTTTGCCCGGTGTCAAAGAGGAACGGGCCAATGAAGCGGTCGCTGCTCGCCCAGCCGCTGATGTCACCGCACGTCATGCGATAGTACACTTGATCGTCCACCACGCGGGCTTCTTCCGCGACCAGCACATCCCCTTCAACGCACGTCCCTTCGACCGCATTCTCCGCGCTGACCGGCCCTGGTTCCACCGCGAGCCGGTATATCTCGTCGTCGTCCGCTTCGCCGATCACCGCCAGCGCGCGGTCGCCTACGTTGATCTCCAGCGGACCGAGCAATTGCGACCCTTCAACATAACCCCGCGTGCCGCGCGGACAATCGATCTGATAATACAGCTCGCGCTCGCCGTCGTTGTCCTGATCAGCGACTTTTATATCCAGCACTGGCACGATTGACCCGGACATGCACTGTTGCAGGAACACCGGCGCGGGCTGGAGCGTGAACTCGTCCAGCATGGTGACCTGCTGCTCCCCGGCGGGCGCGATCGCCAGCGCGAGGTCATTGTGCTCAAATTGGAGCGGCCCGGCGAGCCGTTCCTCGGCGGCCCATCCAACCGAGCCAACGCAATTCACCAGATAGTAAACTCCCGAGTCGGGCGCCTCGGCGACATACAGGACGCGTGCGGTAGAGTTACCACTGCACAGCGATTTGGAGTTAACGAGGTTGCTTTCGAGCGGCTCCGGATAAATGCTCAAATAGAAGAACGGCCGGCCCATCTCCTGCGGCGCGTACGCCGTGTCGCCCACTTGCAGGCGTGACTCGGCGGGCGTCGGCATTGGCGTCGGTGTGTAGTATGGGGTCAGTTCAAAGACGCCAGGAATCTGGCCGGAATAACACGCCAGACTCGCCAGGATCAGGCTTGCCACCACCAGCAGCAAGGCTCCGGAAACTCGTGTCGAAAGCGTCACGTCGATGTTCTCCTGGTCCGGGTAGAATGGCGCGACTACGTGCCACGCAGGCGCGGGTCGAGGGCATCGCGCAAGCCGTCGCCCAGAAAATTGAACGACAGGGTCGTGATCACGAGCGCGATGCTCGGCACGATGAGAATGAAGCGGTTGGAGAAGAATCCGCCGCGCGTGCGCACCTCGCTGATCATGGCGCCCCAGCTTGGCGTGCCCGGTTGCACGCCGAGGCCGATGAAGCTCAGGAATGCCTCTGTGAAGATGTAGCCCGGGATCGCCAGCGTTTCGGAGACGATCAACGGGCCGATCACGTTCGGCAGCAGGTGTACGAAGATGATTCGCCGGTTGCTGGCGCCAACCGCGCGCGCTGCTTCGACAAACTCTTTCTCGCGATACGAGAGCACCTGCCCGCGCGCCAGACGCGCCATCCCGATCCAGCTTAGCGCGCCCAAAGCGATGAACAGGAACAGCAGCCCGCCCATGTCGGCGTTCAGGTCCAGCAGAAAGCCGACAAGACCGCCGCGATCGGTGTTTTGGTATTCGCGTGAGACTTCGGTGAAGTAGACCTGGAGCAGGATGATCATCACCAGGCTGGGAATGCCGTACATGAAGTCGACGATGCGCATCATGAAGTTGTCAAGGCGCCCGCCGTAGAATCCTGCGATCAAGCCGTAGACCAGCCCAACGATCAGGCTCATCGTGGCGCCGACGACGCCAACCGCCAGCGAGATCTGCGCGCCGTAGACCGTCTGCGTGAGCCAGTCTTTGCCGGTGCTGTCGCCGCCGAGCAGATAGCACCACTGCTGCGCGCTTGGATCAGGCTGCGGGCGGAAGCAATGCCGGTCCTGCACTTCGAGCCGCGCTTCTTCGCTCAGCCAACTGCACCAGTAGGGGTTCTGATCTTGACCATCACGCGCGCATGTGCCAGGGTCAGGGTAGGAGTCGACTTGCGGAAGATTGACAGGGTTGACCGTATGCCGCGCCGCTTCGCCGGTGCGGGCGTCGATCAGGTCGAGGCGCGTCAGTAAAGGGGCAGATAGCGCGATCGCGAAGACCACGAGGATAATGCCCAGGGCGACCACTGCCGCCCGGTTTCGGCGAAATAAGCGCCACGCGTCGAGCCAGGGGCTTGATTCCTTAGCCTGGTCGGCCAGGGAAATCGGCTCTGCGCCTTCCGCAACTGACATGGTGCGACTCCTTCGAATGCCATCGTACGACACACGTGACGGGCGGGTCTCGATGATGGATGCCGGTCGACTAGAATCGAATCACGTCGCGAGCTATTGCATTTTTTGTGTGTGTTTAAGCGCGCCGGATCAAGTCAATGCCGCCCGGACAATAGGAAGCTACGCCGGGCGGCAATCGCGATCAATCTTGGTCTATATGACGCGGTGGCACGCAACCCAGTGTCCTGGCAGGACTTCTACCAGCTCAGGGTCAGTATCAAAGCAAACATCGACCGAAACAGGGCAGCGCGTGTTGAAGTTGCAGCCCTTCGGCGGGTTGATCGGGCTGGGCACGTCACCCTTCAGGATGATGCGCTGGCGCTGTTCCTCGACCGACGGATCGGGCACTGGCACCGCTGATAGCAGCGCCTGGGTGTATGGGTGGAGCGGGTTGGTGTACAGTTCCTCGCTCTCCGCGATCTCGACGATCTTACCCAGGTACATCACCGCGACGCGGTCGCACAGGTGGCGCACCATGCTCAGGTCGTGCGCGATGAAGAGGTAGGTCAGGCCTAACTCATCTTGGAGGCGTTCCAGCAGGTTCACAACCTGCGCCTGGATCGACACGTCCAGCGCTGAAATTGGCTCGTCTGCGACGATAAACGAGGGGTTGAGTGCCAGCGAGCGCGCCAAGCCGATGCGCTGGCGCTGGCCGCCCGAGAACTCGTGCGGATAGCGGCGCACAAAATAGGGGTTGAGGCCGACCATCTCAAGCAGTTCAGCGACGCGTTCTTCGCGCTCCTTCTTGGTGCCGATGTTGTGGACCACCAGCGGCTCGGCCACGATACGCCCGACGGACATACGTGGGTTGAGTGACGCGTATGGGTCCTGGAAGATCATCTGCATCTCACGGCGCATGCGGCGCAGGGCCTCGCCCTTGAGTTCGGAGATCTCCTGCCCCATGTATTTCACGCTACCTGAGGTCGGGCGGTAGAGCTGAAGAATAGTACGCCCGGTGGTCGACTTGCCACAACCGCTTTCGCCCACTAAGCCCAGCGTTTCGCCTTTGTAAACTTTGAAGGTGACGCCGTCCACCGCCTTCACAGCCGCGACTTCGCGCTGGATGACGAGGCCCGACTTAATCGGGAAATGCTTCTTCAGATCGGTGACTTCGAGCAGAACTTCTTTGCCCTGGGCGTACGCTGCCGTGGCGCTACCGGAAGCGGTGCGCGGCTCACTCAGTGCTTGGCTCATATTTCAGTTCCTCTTTACGAACGTCCACCCAGCAGGCGGCGATATGGTCATCCGATCCATCGGATACCGGGATCAGCGGCGGCATTTCGTCGCACTTGTCGATCCGGTAGATGCACCGTGGCGCGAAAGGGCATCCCTTCGGCAGGTAGCGCATGTCCGGCGGTGCGCCTTCGATCGAGAACAACTTCTCGTTCTTCTGGTCCAGGCGTGGCAGAGAGCCGAGCAGCCCCAGCGTGTACGGGTGGCGCGGGTCGTGGTAGACGTCCTTGACTTTGCCGCGCTCAATAATATACCCGGCGTACATCACGTTGACCGTGTCTGCCAGCCCGGCGACAACGCCCAGGTCGTGCGAAATCCAGATCATCGCCATGCCGATCTTATCGCGCAGGCGGCGAACGAGCTCCAGAATCTGCGCCTGAATTGTCACGTCGAGCGCGGTGGTTGGCTCGTCGGCAATCAGAAGCTGCGGGTTGCACGACAGGCCAATCGCGATCATCACACGCTGGCGCATGCCGCCCGAAAACTGGTGCGGATAATCGTCCAGCCGGTCCGATGCGGACGGGATGCCGACCATGCTCAACAGTTCAACGGCGCGCGCTCGCGCCTGCTCATTGTCCATTCCGAGGTGGAGCTTGAGCGCTTCTGTAATCTGGCGACCAACGGTCAGCACTGGATTAAGCGAGGTCATCGGGTCCTGAAAGACCATCGCAATCTCGGCGCCGCGAACCAGGCGCATCTTGTTTTTCGACAGTTTCAGCAGGTCGCGCCCGCGGAAGATCACCTCGCCGTCAGAGATTTTACCGGGCGGCTGGGGGATCAGCCCCATGATCGAGAGGGCGTGCACGCTCTTTCCACAACCGCTCTCGCCCACCACGCCGAGCGTCTCACCCTCGTTGAGCGTGTATGAGACCCCGTTGACGGCGTAAACGGTCCCTTCCTCCGTATGAAATTCAGTCTTGAGGTTTTTCACCTCCATCAGGACGGTCAAAAGCGCTCTCTCCTTTGCCGCTCACCGGTTTTCGAATGACGAGCGGTCACTTCACACAATCGTGTGCTGCCCCAAAATTGAGCGGGATTGTATGCGACTTATGGGCCACGTGCAAGCCTTTTGTGCACAATCCCGAGACCAGGTTGGTTTTCCGTCGAGGGGAGGTGGTCCACGGCAACGAGGTTACCTGTGCTTTCCCCGGGACTCTCACCCATATTACTTACCCACGGCGCAAACGATTGGTTCAATACTCGCGAAAATTCCTTGCAGAATTGCTCTAAGCGTGCGCTGGCGCTGCTTGACAGCCGGTATGCGGTTTGCTACACTGCTCGCAATTCCATAATCGGATAGACGCGAACGACTTTGACGAGGCCAAGTACGCCGCGAGACGCTTGCAGAGAGCCGCTGGGTGGTGCGAGGCGGCAGCAGCGCGGCTGAACATCCACCTCTGAACAGTCGCCCCTTGACCCCCTTGCGCTAAGAGTGGCCGGGTGCGCCCGTTATTGCGCGGGAGTGTTGACGCACTCATTGAGGCGCGCGCCGCGAGGTGCGTGCGAAACCAGGTGGCACCACGAGTCCCCTCGTCCTGGCCGATGTCCGGGAAGGGGGCTTTTTGTTTGGAGGCGCGGAGATGAGGCTCGATTTTATGACACCGGATGTATGGAACGGGCTGGTGCTGGCCGTGATCATTATCGGCCTGGCGCTTGCTGCGTTGCGCCTGTACGCGGACCTTTCGCGCCCGCAAGACGACGAGCGCACCCCGCCGCCCGCCG
>Ga0079224_100016243_pt1 | contig 10448 bp, 9 predicted proteins | sample Stecom2015_FD_80414 | JGI IMG/M metagenome (GOLD analysis project Ga0079224, IMG submission 80414) | Agricultural soil microbial communities from Utah to study Nitrogen management - Steer compost 2015 | ecosystem: Environmental > Terrestrial > Soil > Agricultural land | place: USA: Utah...
CCGACAAACCACGCAGAATCCTCGCCGCTCTCTATTCCAACCCGTGGGGCATGCTTCCGTTGTTTCCGGGATGATCGCCTCCGGCACGCGACTGCAGACCTTGTTCATCCGGTGGATTCGGATTACGGGCTCCTTTGCTGATGAATTGATATTGAAGTGGAGTACTGCCATGGTCTACCCCGCGTTACAAGTACTATTAAATTGACACCCTCCAGGACGAAGGGCATCGGGTCATGGAACCATGGGAGTTACCGCCACTGTCGTGACAGTGGTTATAATTCGGTGCTCTCCTGGAAGAGGTGGTGAAGGAGCGGTAGGATCTCAAGATTGATCAGTATTTCGTCACAGTATACAATACCAATACGGGTATATGTATTAGATGAGCGTTGAGGCTGATTCCCAGCGGAAGAAAGGAGAAGATTGTAAACCATGACGTTGGCTGAAGTGTTGACATTGTTTGCGATCGGGTTTGTCGGTTCCTATATCAGTGGAATGGTGGGGATTGGCGGTTCGATCATCAAATACCCCCTGTTGCTGTACATTCCGCCTCTCCTCGGCGTGGCCTCCTATTCGTCACAGGAAGTGGCTGCCGTAAGTGCCGTTCAGGTTTTCTTCGCTACATTGACGGGAACGTGGGCATACCGCAGGGATCGATTTATTCATCCCACGCTGGTTGCTTATATGGGAACGGCAATCATCATCGGCAGTTTTTTCGGAGGTTATGGTTCGAAGTTTCTGGCCAACGAAGCCATCAACTTCATCTACGCCGTACTCGCGGCGATCGCAGCGGTGATGATGTTCATCCCTCGCCCGGAGGACGAAGCCTATTACGAAGACGTGACGTTTCCCAAAGCGATTGCCGTCCTTTCCGCCTTAGTCGTGGGCGTGCTGTCCGGAATCGTCGGCGCCGCAGGCGCGTTCATCCTAATTCCCATCATGCTGGTGATTCTGAACATTCCCACCCGTGTGGCGATCGCTTCATCGATGGCCATCACGTTCGTTTCATCCATCGGCGCGACGGTGGGGAAAGTGTTTACAGGACATGTGCTCTTCTGGCCCTCGGTGATCATGGTCATCGCCAGTACGTTGGCTTCGCCCCTTGGCGTGCGTGTCGCCAAACGTATCAACGCTAAGGTATTGAAGTGGATTTTGGCCGCTTTGATTTTGGCGACCGCCATTAAAATCTGGTATGACATTCTCTTTTAAAGTCTAAAGAGGAGAGAATTAGAATGGCCGATCGCATATGGAGCGCGGAACTCAACGCCTTTGTGCGGCAAGTGACACCGCAACCGCCCGAGGAACGTAACCCACAGGGAGGGGCGAAACGCCGCATACCTCGCCGAACAAGGCCACGAGGTGGCCGTGTGGGACTATGCCCAATCCGGTCCTGAAAAGTGTCGACGGCAGGCCGCGTCCACAGCGCGCGGATAACAATGGAGTGGGTCGACATAACGAAAGCCAAATGGTGCCTAAGGCGCACCTTGATGTTGTCGTTTGCACCTATGCCCGCGTGGCAGCGCTAAGCGGTACTCAGCTCCACAGCCTCCGCGATCAAACCCGGGGGACACTTGGTAATGGAAGTCCTTTCACTGCACCAGGTCCAATATGGTACCGGAGGACTGGCGGATCCAACACTTCTGTATCATCCGGCTGAGTTTCGGGTTTCCTTTTCGTCACTGCAAATCAAGCATTGGTACTGAGTCGAGATCGAACGAAAAGAAGGGTTGTACCATAACGGCACGAGCCACGTCATTCAGTGCTGGCTACAACTTCACAAAGGCAAAAATTTTGGATGATTGGCTGCGGCGTACGCGACCGGTGATCGAACCGAATCGTCGCCCCGTGATCAATCGCCTGTCCAAATGCTTTTTGCTGAACACCCGCCCTTTTCGGATGCCAGGTGATGCGCCTCTCCATCCTGAAGCTCGGCAGCCGTTTGCGCAACGCAGCGGGCTGACGGCCATACCGTGCCACATGGTCACTTCCCACAGTGGGTCGCCGGAACGCCCGGGGAACATCGAACGGTAATCGCTGAAACCCCCTTGACAAAAATATACCCATAGGGGTATATGTAAAATCAGTGAAGGTGAAACGCGGCTTGACCGTTCCCGAGGTTATGCCGCGGGCAACAAAAACGATATGGGAACGCCAAAAAGATCGAATGGATGGGCTTGATCCCCATCGTGAACGGATCGTCGTCCGCCGCAGCGGCAATCGCAGCACCAAAGCGTGCACCTATCTGGCGGCACGTGGGTTTCCGTTCGCAACATGCGGGGTGGCATGTTGGCGTGGAATGAGACTGACAGAAAAGGAGGATCGGAATGATTGATATTCGCGTAGACAAAACCGTCCATTGCGAAGGGTTGTCCTGCCCGATGCCAGTGGTTCGGACCAAAAAGGCGATTGATGAAATTGCCCCGGGCCAGGTGTTGGAGGTGATAGCCACCGATCGAGGCTCTCTCGCCGACCTCAAAGGATGGGCTCAACGGGTTGGCCATTATTACCTTGGTGTAAAGGAGGAAAACGGGAAATTCCATCACTATATCCGCCGGGCTAGGACAGCAGAGGAAAAGCCGGAAATGCGGTTTCCGCACACCGCCTCCAACGAAGAGCTCGCACAGAAGCTTGCCGCGGGTGAGAACGTGAAGGTCCTCGATGTACGCGAACCTGCCGAATACGCCTTTGGCCACATTCCCGGAGCCGTCAACATGCCTCTGGGACAGCTGGAAGAAAAGCTGTCCATGCTGGATCCGAACAAAACGTATTATGTCATCTGCCGCACAGGCAGCCGCAGTGATCTCGCATGCCAGCTGCTGGACAAAAAAGGATTTGCTCATGTCAAAAACGTGATCCCGGGGATGGCAAAGTGGGAAGGTCCCATGGAAAACGCGGAATGACAGGGAGGAAGGGTGAACATCATGACCGATAAGAAAAAACGTGTGGCCATCATCGCATCGTCGGGAGGACTGGAAACAGCCTACAAAGTGCTGAACATCGCTACGGCGGCAGCAGCACTCGATGCTGAAGTGTCCGTGTTCTTTACATTCGACGGATTGGAGATTATTCGCAAGGATGCGGCCTCGACGTTACAACTGGGTCCCGGGAAGGAACATCTTAAAGAAAACTTCTCCAAGGCCGGTGTGCCATCGGTGGCCGAGCTGCTCGACATAGCCAAGGAATCCGGTGTCAAACTGATCGCCTGCCAAATGACGATCGAGGTCATGGGACTGGACCTCTCTCACTTCACCGACGGCGTGGACATTGGCGGTGCGGCGACATTTCTCGATTTCGCCTTTGATGCCGACGTGACACTGAACTTCTAAATGGCGTACAGAGGTTCGCAATTTTGCCCCGCCGGAAGAGGCAAATCCATTGAGGAGCCATCCTGAACGATGCCCAGGACATCGTCGACTGAGGGCGGTGCGTCGGGGAGTTTGTGGCCGAACAACTCCGCAATCAGGGATGCAACACCGCCTCCCTGGAAGGCAGCATGCCGGGGTGGAGTCAGTCTTATCAACCCGAGCTAGCGGCCGGACGAGGACCTGAAGAGGTTGATCCATGGCCAATTTGGTAATCTGCACATGAGCTTTCATGCCCCATGCCGATTGTGAAGGCGAAGAAAGAGATCGACGCTCTGCAAAAAGGCCAAAAAATGGAGTTGATCACCACCAACAAGGGATCCGGTCAACGACGTACAGGCCGGGGCGAAACAGGCTGGACACGAGATCCTTTCGGTGGAAGAAAAGGACGGCGAATATCTCTTCCACATCAAAAAGGGTTGAATGGCGACATTAAGGATTTATCCAATCTGAACGGGAGCGACGCGCTCCCCCTCCTCCCATAACGTGTTCGGATTCGGCGTGCTATGGGAGCGGGATGTGTCGGAAACGCTGGAGAGAAGGTGTAGCGTTTATTACCCATCAAGTGGAGACGGGAGGGAGAACACATGGCTGACAAAACAACCATTATCGTGTTCAGCGAAGATTTGGACAAAGCGATACGCTTCATTACGCCAACGGGGCTGCGGTCATGGGCAGTAAGGTGACAATGTTCTTCCACGTTTTGGGTCTTGAACATCTTATGCAAAGAGAACACCCCCACCTTCGGCGGTGATCCGCCGGCGGTGGGGGCAGCCTCCATCGATCCTCTCAGTGGATGCTCCGTTTTCGGAACCGTCCCCCGTTGACATCGTGAATCGCCCCGACCGCCAAAAAGGCCTGGGGATCCACTTCCTCCACAATCCGCTTCAGCTTCGCTTCCTCCAGGCGCGTTAACACGCAAAAGATCACCTTCTTCCCATCGCCGGTATAGGCGCCCTCTCCCGTCAAATAGGTGACCCCCCGTCCCAGCCGATGCATGAGGGCTTCTCCGATTTCCCGGTAGCGATCGCTGATAATCCAGACCGATTTGGCCTCTTCCAACCCTTCAATCGTGATATCGATCATTTTGTAGGCGATGAAATAGGCCATCAGGGAGTACATTGCCTGCTCCCAACCGAACACGAAGCCCGCACTGCCCAGGATAAAAATATTGAAGAACATCACGGTTTGGCCGACGGAGAAGGGAAGCTGTTTGTTGAACAGGATGGCCAGGATCTCCGTTCCGTCCAAGGAGCCGCCGTAGCGAATCACCATCCCTACCCCGATGCCCAGGATCACGCCCCCGAAAACGGTTGCCAACAGCGGATCATCCGTGACCGCTTCCATGGAATGAAGAAACGCCGTCCCTACCGACAGCACGCTCACCGCAAAAAAAGTTGAAAAGGCAAAAGTTTTCCCGATTTGTTTGTACCCGAGATAAAAGAAGGGCAGGTTCAGGAGAAAAATCAGGATCCCCAACTTCAATCCCGACAGATGGGACAAAATGATCGAGATCCCCACGATTCCTCCATCGATGATATTGTTCGGTACAAAAAACAGTTCCAGCCCCACGGCCACCAGCGATGCACCGATGGCAATCAATATCACTCTTTTTAACATTCGCAATATCCCCATCGCATTTCCCTTCCCGCTTCAGCATGTCCTTCGGATAAAAACACATAAAAAAATAATAGCAAACCCGTTTTGCACGTCAACCCTTTTCAACCCGATTCCATGTCCTGCAGGAAGGATTCTTCCGCGGAAACAACGCATGAAAAAAGCCGGGATCTCCCGGCTCATCATGGGCAGGGGAGCCTCCTTCCCACCATCCCTATCGCCTGCTCGAACGGGTATCGAAGGCGTCCCGAAGTCCATCGCCGATGAAATTGATCGCCAAGACGGTGATGACAATCATCATTCCGGGGGGGAGCCACAGCCACGGCTGCTGGGACAGGACGCGGATGTTTCGGGCGCCGTTCAGCATATTCCCCCAGGTGGGCGTCGGTTCCGGCACGCCAAAGCCGAGAAAGCTGAGGGCCGACTCCACCGAGATCATCACCGCCATTAACAGGGTGGCGTTCACGATGATCGGGCCGAGGGCATTGGGAATCATATGCCGGAAGATGATCCGGAAGTCGCTGCAGCCGATCGCCCGGGCGCTCAACACATACTCCCGCTCCCGGAGCGAGAGAAACTGACCGCGGACAATCCGCGCCGTGGTTGCCCAGGAGGTGAGGGCCAGGGCGATGATCAACACCCAGAGACTGGTCTTTTCCAAAATCGAGGCCAAAAAGAGAAACATCAGCAGGGTGGGCAGGGTGAGCAACACATCCGTGGCCCGCATGATGATCATATCCACCCATTTGCCGTAATATCCGGCAATGGCGCCCAGCGTTCCTCCGATCAGCACCGTAAACATCATCGTCATCAGTCCGATCAAGAGCGAAATGCGCCCCCCGTACAGCAGGCGGGAGAAGGCATCCCGTCCGGTGTCATCGGTGCCCAGCCAGTGGTTGCCGTCCGGTCGGGCATCGGTGTTGTACAAATCCGAAGTATAGGGATTGTGCTTGGCGATCAACGGGGCGCAAACCGACAACAGCGTGACCGCGAGCAGGATAAAGATCCCGGCGACGGCCATCCGGTTGCGGACAAACCGACGCAGGGCCAACTGCAGAGGCGATTTTCCCTTTTTCCCCTTGGAATCCGGCTTGAGATCCGGCCCTTGCTCCGGCTGGTTCAGGATCACTTCAGCGGATGAAGACATCCATCATCACCTCCTAATCATATCGGATCCGCGGATCCACCACGCCGTAAAGGATATCCGCCACCAGATTGCCCACCAGCACGCAGACGGAAATCAACATCGTCGTCGCCATCAGGATCGGGTAATCCCGGTTGACCACCGCCTCGAACAACAGCTGTCCCAGACCGGGCCAGCTGAAAATCGTCTCCGTAATCACCGCCCCGGAAAAGAGCAGGCCGAGATCCAGGCCGAACAGCGTGACCAAGGGGAGCAGGGCGTTTCGCAGAACATGCCGGCGCAGGACCAGCGGCGCGGGAACCCCCTTGGCAAAGGCGGTACGCACATAATCCTGCTGCTTCGCCTCCAGCACGCTGGCCCGGGTATAACGCATATACGATGCGATATTGATGATGGCCAGGGTCAAGGCGGGCAACACCACATGGTGCAACTTGTCCAGCCACAGGGCGATCCCCTCGTATCCGGCCCCGGCGGTTACCGTCCCGCTGAAGGGAAACCATCGGACCTTAAAGGCGAAGAGATAAATCAGAAGAATGCCGGCAAAAAAACTGGGCATCGACAGACCGACAAAAGCCGCCCCCGTCAAGGTGTAATCCACCTTGCCGTAAGGGTGCTGCGCCGAATAGATCCCCAGCGGAATCGCCAGGACATAGGTGAGAATCAACGCACACACCGCGAGGAAAAACGTGTTGCCGATCCGTCCGGATATCATTTCACTGACCGGGATTTTGTGGCGGAAGGAGATCCCCAACTCTCCCTTCACAAAATTGCCGGCCCAGAGGAAATACTGTTCCACCGGGCTTTTATCCAAACCGAACCGCTGGCGCATTTCCTCATAGTATCGGGCATCCACATTGGGATCCAGCTGTCCCGTAAAGGCATCCCCCGGAGCGAACTGAATCATCGTGAAAAGGATGACGGAGATGGTGAACAAGACGGGAATCATCACGAGCAAGCGCCGGAGAATATAGGTGGTCAACGATTCTCCTCCCTTCCTTCAAATCCTTTAAACGAAGGGGCGTGCAGCCGCCGGGCGCCACACGCCCCTTTTCCTGCTTTACTGCTGGTCCTTCGGAATCCACCAGTCGGTCACCTTGTAGTGCTCGATGGCGCCGCGCCAGTCGAAGGTGACGCCCTGCACCCGCTTGTTCCACGCCTCGATCAGGTTTTGCGAGTAGAGGAACACATAGGGGGCTTCCTCGCTCACCAACTCCGTCCACTCGGCGTAAATTTCCTTCCGCTTGTTCTGATCCCGGATCGCCTCGGGGCTCCTTACGGCATCCCGGATCAGCTGGTCGCTCTTTTTGTTCTTCCAGTGGGGATAATTCCAGGGATCGGTACTGAGCCAAATGCCGGAGGGATCCGGGTCCGGCGTGAGGCTCCAGCCCATCAACCACATCTCCACCTTATCCTTTTCGACGGCATCGGCATGGGCGGCAAATTCACGGGGTTTCGCCACCTCCACCTTGAGGCCGATCTTCTTCAGATCCTCTGCGATGATCGGCGCCGACTTTTCGCGGATCTCATCGCCTGTCGGGTAATCCAGCCTCAGGCTGAAGGGTTTGCCCTTCGGATCCTCCACAAATCCGTCCCCGTTCGTGTCTTTATAGCCGGCTTCCTCCAGAAGTTGCTTGGCCTTATCGGGATCATAGGGATAAGCATCTTCCAGCTTCTCATTGTATGCCCAGCTCGCCTTCGGCATGTGCTGGTTGAGTACGGAGCCGTGCCCTTTCAGCAGTCCATCCACCAGGGCCTGGCGGTTGATGCCGTAGGTGATCGCCTGGCGCAGCTTTTTATCCTTCAACTTGGGGTTGTTCACTTTGAATCCCAGATACTGATAGCCGAAATATTGCGTTTCTTTGATTTCAATGTGTTCCATCGCTTCAATCGTCTCAAATTCGGCGGGGGAAATGTTCGACAAGAAATCGATCTCCCCGTTTTGCAGCGCGGCGATGGCCACGTCCTGGGAAATCACCTTCCAGATGATCTGGTCCAGATACGGCTTGCCCTCCACATAATAGTCGGGGTTCTTCTCCAGGACCACATACTCGTTGGGCTTGATCTCCTTAAATTTGAAGGGACCGCTGCCGATCGGGTTTTTCTTGGTGGCTTCATGGTTCGGCATCTCCTTTACCGGAACCCCTTCGTATACGTGTTTCGGAATCGGGTGATCCCATAGGTTATCCAAAGCGTTAGCCTGGGCATGCTCGAACTCCACCTTCACCGTATGGTCATCCACCTTGGTGAGGCCGGAAATGGTTTTGGCCTTTCCTTCGTGCTTTTCCTGAGCGCCCTTGATCATCTCCACCATGTAGTAGCGAGGGCCGCTGTAATCCGGATCGGCGATCGTCTCCCAAGTGAAGATCAGATCGTCCGCCGTGATCGGCTCTCCATCGTGCCACTTGGCATTCTTGCGCAAATGGATGGTCAGCACTTTTCCGTCATCGGAAAATTCCCATTTCTCCGCCAGGATCGGCACATTGAGTTGAAGCTTGTCGTCATAGGCCCACAGGTCATCAAAGGCGTAATCCATGGCATACCAGTCGTACTGGTCCTCGTAGAAAATCGGATTGAAGACCCCCTTCGGAGCGCTGAACATCGACAAGGTCACGGTTCCCCCCGGAACCGGCTCGCCGGCGGACTCGCCGCTCGAATGGTCCGCCTGCTGGCCGCATGCGGCGAGGAAGGCGGACAACGACAACACGAAAATCATAGCGATAAGAAAGGACTTTCTTTTCATCGGACAGACCCCCTTGATCAAATTTTCCGCCGTCAGCGTGCATCCCTTCGGCGTCCTCCCCTAGGCATCCCCCCTTTCACAGCTTGGTGACGCGCCAAACCGGTGTCGTCAACGCCTCTCCCTCATTCCCCGTACAAGTGGCAAGCCACATAATGCTCCCGGCCGAGGTGGATCAATTCGGGGCGCTCCTGCCGGCACCGGTCAAAAGCCTTGGGACAACGCGGGTGAAACGCGCATCCCGCCGGTGGATTCGCCGGGCTGGGGACATTGCCGCTCAATACGATCCGCTCCCGTTTATGCCGGGGATTGGGCACCGGCACGGCGGACAAGAGCGCCTCCGTATAGGGATGAGCCGGGTGGCCGTAAAGCTCCTTTTTGGGAGCCACCTCCACCATCCGCCCCAGATACATCACACCCACCCGGTCGGAAATATGTTTGACCACGCTCAAATCGTGGGCGATGAAGATGTAGGTCAGCCCGAACTGCTCCTGCAAATCCTCCATCAGATTCAAAATTTGCGACTGGATCGATACATCCAGCGCCGAGACGGGCTCGTCGGCGATGATCAGCTTCGGTCGCAGGGAGAGGGCCCGGGCGATCCCGATCCGCTGCCGCTGTCCCCCGGAAAACTCATGGGGATAGCGCTGAAGGTAGGCGGAATCCAGCCCCACCGTCTCCATCATCTCCCGCACCTTTTCCCGGCGCTCCGCTTTGGTATACAGGCCGTGCACCCTCAACGGCTCCTCGATCAGCTCCCCCGCCGTCATCGTCGGATTGAGGGAAGCAAAGGGATCCTGGAACACCATCTGCAAATCCCGGCGCACCTTGCGCATGGCCCGTCGGGAAAGCTGAGCGATATCCCGCCCCTCAAACAGGACTTGGCCGCCGGTCGGCTCCAACAGCCGCAAAATCGTGCGTCCGGTGGTCGACTTCCCGCAGCCGGACTCGCCGACGAGACCAAAGGTCTCCCCCTGTTTGATGGAAAAACTGACCTGATCGACGGCTTTGACATGGCCGACCACCCGTCGCAAAAGCCCGCCCCGGATGGGAAAATACTTCGAGAGTTTTTTGACTTCCAATACGGTCTCGCTCATCTCTCGCCCCCCTCTCCGGGTTCGTGGAGGAAACAGCGGACGCGGTGGCCCGGAGCGATCTCCCGAAGCTCCGGTTCCGCCACGAGGCAGCGTTCCCAGGCCTTTTCACAGCGGGGTGCGAACTTGCATCCCTGGGCCCATTCGTCCGGTGAAGGAACATTTCCGCGAATCGAGTATAGGCGCTCCTGCTCCCCTTCCAGGCTGGGGACGGACTTCAACAATCCCTCCGTATAAGGATGGGCCGGCTGTTCAAACAGGCGGAGGACATCCGCCTCCTCCACCACCCGTCCGGCGTACATCACCACGACCCGGTCCGCCATCTCGGCCACAACGCCCAAATCGTGGGTGATCAGCAGGATCGAGGTGTCGAACTTTTCCTTTAAACCGCGCATCAGATCCAGGATTTGGGCCTGAATCGTCACATCCAGGGCCGTCGTCGGCTCGTCGGCGATGAGCAACTTGGGATTGCAGGCCATCGCCATGGCGATCATCGC
>Ga0079224_100016245_pt1 | contig 10448 bp, 8 predicted proteins | sample Stecom2015_FD_80414 | JGI IMG/M metagenome (GOLD analysis project Ga0079224, IMG submission 80414) | Agricultural soil microbial communities from Utah to study Nitrogen management - Steer compost 2015 | ecosystem: Environmental > Terrestrial > Soil > Agricultural land | place: USA: Utah...
CCGGTTGCAGCCGCCGCACCGGCAGCCGACGTCGACTGCGACGTGGTCGTCATCGGTGCCGGGCCCGGTGGCTATACGGCGGCCTTCCGGGCCGCTGACCTGGGGCTGAAGACGGTGCTGGTCGAGCGCCATCCGACCTTGGGCGGAGTGTGCCTCAATGTTGGCTGCATTCCGTCCAAGGCCCTGCTGCACGCCGCCAAGGTCATTGACGAAGCCGCCGTCTTCGCCGAGCAAGGCATTCGCTTCGGTCGACCGCAGATCGATCTCGACCGGCTGCGCGCCTGGAAGGACGGCGTGGTCAAGCGCCTGACCAGCGGCCTGGCCGCTCTGGCCCGGCAGCGCAAGGTCGAGGTGATCCAGGGCACAGCCAGCTTCGACTCGCCCAAGACGCTGCAGATCGCGCTGGCCGACGGCTCGTCCCGTCGCCTCGGCTTCCACCGCTGCATCATCGCCGCCGGCTCGCGCCCCGTGGCGCCGCCCGGCTTCGACATGCAGCATCCGCGGCTGATGGACTCCACCGCTGCCCTTGCGCTGCAAGACATCCCGGAGCGGCTGCTGGTGGTAGGCGGCGGCATCATCGGTCTGGAGATGGCCACCGTCTACCAGGCTCTGGGCTCCAGGGTCACGGTCGTCGAGCTCATGGACAGGCTGATCCCCGGAGCCGACCCGGACATGGTCGCTCCACTGCGCAAGCGCATCGAAAGCCGCTACGACGCGATCTACCTGAATACCCGGGTCAGCGAGCTGGTAGCCGACGACGACGGCGTGCAGGCGCGCTTCGAAGGCGAAGGGGCGCCGAGGGAGGCCCGCTTCGACCGGGTGCTGGTGGCCGTCGGGCGCAAGCCCAATTCCGACCACCTCAACCTGGAGGCGGCCGGCGTGCGCACCGACGAGCGCGGCTACATCGTGGTCGATGAGCACATGCGGACCAGTGTCGATCACATTTACGCCATCGGCGACATCGTCGGTCAGCCCATGTTGGCGCACAAGGCCAGCCACGAGGCCAAGGTGGCGGCCGAGCACTGCGCCGGCCGCAAGCGCGCCTTCGACGCCCTGGTCATCCCTGCGGTCGCCTACACCGACCCCGAAGTCGCCTGGGTCGGGCTAACCGAAGAGCAGGCCAAGCAGCAGGGCATCGAATACGACAAGGCGGTCTTCCCCTGGTCGGCCAATGGCCGGGCCATCAGCCTGGGGCAGCTCGACGGCATCACCAAGCTGCTGTTCGACAAGTCCACCGGGCGGATCATTGGCGGCGCCATTACCGGCGCCAACGCCGGCGATTTGATCGCCGAGGTCGCCCATGCCATTGAGATGGGCAGCGATGCGGAGGACATCGCCTTGACCATCCATCCGCATCCGACCTTGTCGGAAACGGTGGCGATGGCGGCCGAGGCGGCGGCCGGCACCTTGACCGACCTTTACCTCCCGAAGCGGCGCTGACGCCGCTTCGGGAGCTCTCGGAACCGCGCATGTCGGTGGCAGTCTCAAGTTCAGGTACACTCACCCGAGCAAGGGCGCCATCACAATGCCCGCTTTGCACTGAGGCGGAGAGACAAGCCAGATCATGACACGTATTGCCAACATCACCGCGACCGGCCAGTACCTGCCGGAGCGCAAGGTCACCAACGCCGAGCTGAAAGAGCATTTCGAGCCACTGGGCCTGGCCCATGTCATCGACAAGCTGGAAGCCGCCAGCGGCATCAAGCAGCGCTGGTGGGCGCCCGACGACTGGACCACCTCAGATCTTGCCGTGCCGGCCGCGCGCCAGGCACTGGAGCGCGCCGGCCGGCGGCCGGAGGACGTGGACCTGATCATCTTCGGGACCGACTCGCCCGACTACATCACCCCGGCCACGGCCACCGTGCTGCAAGCCAAGCTCGGCGCCAAGAACGCCGGCGCCTTCGACATTGGCTGCGCCTGTGCCTCCTTCCCAACGGCGCTGTCCACGGCCGCCGGCATCATCGCCACCAACCCAGGCATCAAGACCATTTTGGTCGTCGGTGCCTACATGATGCACAAGCTGGCGGACCCCAACGACCCGAGCATCTTCTTCTACGGCGACGGCGCCGGCGCTGCCGTGGTCGAGGCTGGCGACCGCGAGGGCTTCGTCGGCGCCGTCTACCACTCCGACGGCAGCTATGCCGACGCCTGGGGAATCTACGCCGGCGCCGTCGCCGAGCCGGCCAGCAAGGAAGCGCTGGAGGCGGGCCGCACCTACGTCAAGATCACGCGCCGCTACCCCCCCGAGGTCAACGACGAGGGCTGGCCACGGCTGTTCCGCCGCCTGGCGGAGCTGAACGGTTTCACCGTCGACGAGGTGGCGGCAGGCATCTTCACCCAGATCCGCAAGGCCACCATCGAGACCGTGGCGGATGCGATCGGCCTGCCCCGCTCGAAAGCGCCCGTCATCATGGACACTTGCGGCTACACCGGCTCGGCCTGCATCCCAATGGCGCTGGACCGCGAGATCCAGAGCGGCCGCCTGCGCTCCGGCGACCTGGTGGTGATGATCGGCTCCGGGGTCGGCTACAACCAGGCCGCCTGCGCCTTCCGCATTACCTGACGCCTAGCCCGGCCGCTGGCAGGCGGCCGACACCAAGCTCTCCGCATCCCTGTTCGACCAAGCGGCGCACCATTGGGGCGCCGCTTTTCGTTTGTCTTCCGCAACCGGTCGCTTGCTCCGGCCCGCGCGTTGCGGAGAACAGCCTCCCGCATCATGTACCACATAGCGGCACAGTCTCCACCGCCCATTAGCGCACCCTTATATACATTTTTCTTAGTGATACAAAAGCTTTTTTCATATGAATGTGACAAAAAACTCTAGACAATCCCGCTCTGCGGTACTATAAATACCCGTGACAGCCCCCGGCACAGCCGGGGGCTGTCCGAGCCTCGAACGCAGCGCAACACGGAGGATGACAACAACGACAAGAACGTTACCGGGCCAATGGACGGCCCTTGAAAGTAACGCCTCATAACTCGGCGCTAATAGCCTGGCCATACCCCGCTCCATGGCCATCATGGTTGCCGACCACTCCCCGTTCTGCGCGCATCTTTTGAAAAATACGCTCTCCTCTCCTCTCGGCGGGCGCGCAGGACGGGATTTTTTATGCGCCAATCTGCAAGGCTCGTAAGCTTTTGTACAATCAACGTTTACGAACACTGCAAGACGCAGCCAACGGCGACTAACCTGCTTCGTGGAGAACTTCGATGGCCCGCAATACCGGCCTGATGCCAGATCAGCAGCCCCCCCGATCGGGATCCGAGGGCAAGGACCGCAAGTTCGTGACTGCGCTTGCCCGCGGGCTGGAGATCTTGCGAGCCTTCACGCCTGAGGACGAATACTTGGGCAATCGCGAGCTGACCCGCCGCACCGGCATTCCGCCGTCCACCGTCTCACGCCTTACCTACACGCTGACCAAGCTCGGCTACCTGCGGCACGACCCCAAGGTCGACAAATACGCCCTGGACATCGGCACGCTGTCGCTGGGATACCGGCGGCTGGCGCAGGACCGCGTGCGCGCCGTGGCCCGCCCCTACATGCAGGCGCTGAGCGAAGCCACGGGCTGCTTCGTCGGCCTGGCGGCGCCGGACGATCTAGAGATGATTTACATTGAGGTCTTCCAGGGCCGCGGCCCGCTGGTGCTGCGGGTCGAGGCTGGCTCGCGCTCCTCTCTCGCCGAAGTCGGCAAGGGCTATCTGGCCGCCTTGCCGGAGCCGCGCCGCAGCGAGCTGATCGCGAGGATCAAGGCCACCTGCAGGCCGGAAGAATGGCCACGCATCAGCCAGCGCTTCGAACGCGCGCGGCGCCAGTACAAGGAACGGGGCTTTTGCAGCGCGGTGGGCGAGCCAGTTCCCGAGGTCAGCGCGGTGTCGGTCCCGCTAGTGCTCAATGGTAGCCACGAAATCCTCGATTTCCACTGCGGCGGGCTGACTCGCCACCTCACGGCGGAAATCCTAGAAAACAACATCGGCCCGCGCCTGGCCGCTCTGGTCAACCGCGTCAAGGCCGACCTGAGCAGCCATACCTGAGGGTTCGCGGGCACGGCCTGCCGCTAGCCGACGACAGGCCGTCAGCCTCAAAACAGCACCACTTGCCGGATCGCCTCGCCACGCGCGAGCCGATCGAAGCCCTCGTTGATCTCGTCGAGCCGCAAGCGGCTGGTCAAGAGGCGATCCACTGGCAGCCGCCCCTGCCGGAACAGCGCGATGTAGCGCGGGATGTCGCGCATGGGAACACAGGTGCCGATGTAGCTGCCCTTGACGGTGCGCTCCTCGGCCACGAGATTCACCGCCGGCAGCGGGAAGGCGGCGTCGGGCGGCGGCAGCCCCGCAGTGACCGTCATGCCGCCGCGGCGAGTGATGCGATAGGCCAGCTCCAGGGCACGCACCGAGCCGGCGAACTCGAAGGCGAATTCTACGCCGCCGCCGGTCGCGGCCCGCACGGCCTCGACGCAATCGGCGCTGCCGGCGTTGAAGACGTCGGTGGCGCCGAGCTCCTTTGCCAGCTTCAGCTTGTCTTCGGCCAGATCAATGGCGATGATGCGACTGGCGCCGGCCGCCCGCGCCCCCAGCAGCGCCGCGAGCCCCACGCCGCCCAGGCCGATCACCGCCGCCGTGGCGCCGGCGCGCATCTGGGCGGTGTTGACCACCGCACCCACCCCGGTCAGCACCGCGCAGCCGAACAAGGCGGCTTGCTCCAGCGGCAGATCCTGGTCGATCTTGACCAGCGAGCGCCGGGAGACCACGGCGTACTCGGCAAAGGCGGACACCCCCAGGTGATGGTTGATCTCCGCGCCATGGCGACGGATCCGGCGCGCGCCCGACAGCAGGGTACCGACCGTATTCGCCGCCGCGCCCGGCTCGCACAAAGCCGGCCGCCCCTCGGCGCAGGGCTGGCAATGGCCGCAGCTGGGCACGAACACCATGACCACGTGGTCGCCCACGGCCAGATCGTGCACACCGGGCCCAACCTGCTCGACCCCGCCCGCCGCCTCATGCCCCAGCGCCATCGGCGTCGGCCGGGGACGGTCGCCGTTGATTACCGACAAGTCGGAATGGCACAAACCGGCCGCGGCCACCCGCACCAGCACCTCGCCTTCCCCCGGCGGGGCAAGCTCCACTTCGTCGATGGTCAGCGGCCGGCTCTGGGCATAGGGCGGCTCGACGCCGATCCGTTCCAGTATGGCTGCGCGAACTTTCATGCGATCCTCCTCCCAACGTCACGACTCGGCCGGCCGGATCTCGCCGCGCTCGATGTGAAAGACCTGCTCCAGCAAACCGGCCGTATGCTGCAGATCCGAGCCTGACAGCAGAATGGAAAATCCTTCCTGGCGCAAGTCGGCGATCACTTCCGCGATGCGCCGCGACAGCGCCGGCGCCACCCCTTCGAAGGGCTCATCGAGCAGCAGCAGCTGGCTGCCCGCCATCAGCGCTCGGGCGATGGCCACCAGCTTCTGCTGTCCGCCCGACAGCTGCGAGGCCTTGCGCGCAGCGAATTCCCGGGTCTCCGGAATCATCCGGTAGATCCGCCGCAACCGCTCGTCACGGTCCCGGCTGCGCATGGCCCAGGCCGGCACGAGGATGTTCTCCTCCACCGTCAGCTGCGGCACCAGGCGGCGGTCCTCTGGCATGTAGCCGATGCCGAGCGCCGCCCTGTGGTGGGCTGGCAAGGCATGGATGGGCTGGCCGCGAAAGAGGATGCTGCCGGCGTGGATGGGCAACAGCCCCATGATGCTGCGCATGAGAGTGGTCTTGCCGGCACCGTTGCGGCCGATCACGCCGGCCATGCTGCCTTCGTCCAGACGCAGGTCGACGCCGCGCAGGATTTGCACGGTCTGGATGGAAACCTCGAGGCCTTCAATCGTCAGCATGGCCTGCTCCCTCCGCCGTGGTCCGAGTGCCGGTGACATAGAGCTGCACGTCGGGATCGGCCAGCACCTCGGCAGGTGCGCCGTCGGCGATCACCCTGCCGTCGTAGAAGGCCAGGACCCGGGATGCATAACGGCTGACGATGTCCATGTCGTGCTCCACGAACAACACCGTGGCGCCGCTGCCGCGCACCGCCCGCATGATCCTGTCCATGATGGCGAACTTCTCCTCGCTGCTGACGCCGCTGGTGGGCTCGTCGAGCAGCAGCAGCTCGGGCTTGAGGGCCAGCGTCATGGCGATGTCGAGCAGCTTGCGCACTCCTCCCGGCAGCACCCCGGCGGGTCGATCGCGAAACTCTGCCAATCCGAAGCGTTCCAGCACCTGCTCCGCCGCCTCCTCCAGCGGCAGCCCGTAGCCCGGCACCAGGCGCGGCCCGCGGGCCAGCCAGCGCGGCCGGGCATTGCGCAAGGCGATGCCCAGCGCCACCACTACGTTGTCGTAGGCGCTCAGCGAGTCGTAAAGCTGCGGGATCTGGAACGAGCGGCCGACGCCGAGCCGGGTAATCTGGCGCGGGTGCAGCGGCGTGACATCCCGGCCCTTGAAGCGCACGCTGCCCTGGTCGGGCTTGAGATAGCCGGTGACCATGTTGACGAAGGTGGTCTTGCCGGCACCGTTGGTGCCGATCAGTCCCACCACGCTGTCGCGTTCAATGGCGACGGAGATGTCCTTGGCCGCGACCACGGCGCCGAAGCGCTTGTGCAACCCCCGGGTTTCCAGCAGCACGCTCATGCCGCACCTCCCTGCCGCCGTCGGAACAGCGACCAGAGCCCTGCCGGCAGGAACACGATGATCAGCAACATCACTGCTCCCAACGCCAGCTGCCAGGTATTGGGCGAGTATTCATAGGCAAAGGTCCGCACCAGCTCGTAGATGAAGGAGCCGAGGAATGGCGCGGCGACGCTACCGGTGCCGCTGAGGATCGCAATGAAGACGAACTCCCCCGAGGTGGTCCAGTAGGCCATCTCCGGGTCGATATGGCCGACGGTCATACCGGTAAGCGCGCCACCCAGCCCCGCCAGCACCCCGGCGATTGTGTATTTCACATGCACGGCGCCGCGCACCGAGGCGCCCAGGTATTCCACCCGGATCTCGTTGTCGCGTATGGCCGTCGCCAGCCGCCCCAGCGGCGTGCGGAAGTAATAGTGCAACCCGAGCGCTGCCAGGAAGGCCAGCACGCAGGCGAGGGAGTACAAGGCGTAGCGGCCCTCGTAACCGGCCAGCGGGAAGCCAAGCAGCGTCGGCGGCGCCAGGTTAAAGCCGTCGGTGCTGCCCAGGGTTTGGCTCTTGGCCAGCAAGCCGTAGAGAATCATGGACAGCGCCAGGCTCAGCATGGCGAAGAAGATGGCCCGGTAGCGCGCCAGCAGCAGCCCCAGCACCGCCGCCGCCACGCCGGACACCAGCGCCGCCGCCAGCAGCAGCAGCGTCGCATCGGTCACGCCCCAGTAGTGACCCATGACGCCGGCCGCATACCCACCCAGGCAGTAATAAAGCCCCTGGCCGAAGGACACCAGCCCGGTCCGCAGCAGCAACAGCAGGCCGAGCACCACCAGTCCCTTGCCGAGCGCCAGGGTGGCTAGGAACTGCCACTCGGGCAGCAACGGCCCCACCGCCAGCAGCGCCAGCAGGGAGCTTAGCAACAACAACGGAGTACGCTTATCGGTGTTCATATGGTGCGCGCCTGCTCCCCCGCGAACAGGCCTCGCGGCCGAATGATCAGCACCATCGCCATGACGAAGTAGATGGCGAACAGCTCCAGCGCCGGCACGTAGTGCACCGCTGCCGAGCGTAGCAGGCCCACGATGAGCGCCCCTAGCGCCGCCCCCGGTAGGCTGCCCAGCCCACCGACCACCACCACGGCGAACGCCAGCACGATCACCTCCACCCCCATCGCCGGCACCACCGACACCGTGGGCGCCGTCAGCGCCCCGCCCAGCGCGGCCAGCATGGTCCCCAGGGTGAACGTGGCGAGGTAATAGCGGCGCACGTCGATGCCCAGAGTCTGGCTGAGCTCGCGATCATGGATGACCACCCGCAGCAGCTTGCCGTGGCGGGTGCCCTGGAGTGCCCAGGCCAGCAGGACTCCAACCAGGATGGTGACGCCGATCAGAACGAAGCTATAGACGGGGTAAATCAGCCCGCCGAGCTCGACGATGCCGAGCAGTCCGTAAGGCTGGCTAATGATGTAGGGGCTCACGCCCCAGATCAGCTTGATCACGTCCTCGAGGATGAGGAACAGGGCATAGGTGACCAGCAGCAGGATGATCTCGTCCCGGCCGTACATGAAGCGCAGCAGGCCGCGCTCGATCAGCGGCCCCATCACCAGGCCGACCACGATGGCCGCCAGCACCAGGGCGCCGTAGCTGCCCAGCGGCGGATAGCCCTGACTGAACCAGAAGCCGCCGAAAGAGGCGGCGGCATAGGCTCCCAGCGCGTAGAGCGCGCCGTGAGCGATGTTAAGGATGTTCATGACGCCGTAGATCAAGGTGAGCCCGACGGCGATCAGAAACAGCCAGGATGCGTAGATGATTCCGTCGACGAGGACGGCCAACTGCATGTCCATGAGCAGCGCACCACCAGGCAGCGGGAACGCGGAGGCGAAAGCTCGCGGCTGCAGTCGAGCCGCAGCGTCACGCCCCGCTCTTCCCGCCGCGCCTTCTTACTGGACCGGCTTCAGATCGTTCTTGATCCAGGCAGCGCTCTGCATGCCATCCGGCGGGTTGACCTGCTCCGCGGTGTAGCGGCGCACGTTGACCACCACCGCCTTGCCGTTCTCATGCTTGACTTCGCCATAGGCGGTTTCCATCACCGCCTGGTGGCCGTTGCCCAGCGCCATGCGCACCGTGCCGCCGGGCCCTTCATACTCGAGATGCTCGAAGGCCTCGATCACTTGATCCTGGCTGGGCGCCTGACCGCCGTTGGCAGCCTGCGCCTTCTCGTAAGCTGCTTTTAGGCCCAGCAGCGCCTGCGACATCTTGTAAGCCGGGTAGGTCGGCGGCTCCTTGTGGCGCTCGGAATAGGCCTTCACCAGCCAGCGGTTGAGCTCGGTGTCCGGCGCGAAGGGCCCGAAGGGACCGCGGGCGCCGATGATGGTGCCTTCCGGTATCTGCGTGCCCAGCTTGTGCAGCCCCGTCTCGCCCGTGGTCAGCACCACCTTGGAGCGCTGGAACAGCCCGCGTGGAGCCGCCTGCAGCACGAAAGCCTCCATGTCGCCGCCCCAGAAGCTGGAGTGCACCACGTCGGCGCCGCTGGCGATGAGGGCGGAGATCTCGGCCCCGTACTGGCCGGCCAGGAACTTCGGCATCTGCGAGGTCACCACCTGCACATCCGGCTTGAGGCGCTTCATGGCCGCCTCGAAGTCATTCCAGGAGTCGTGCCCCCAGGCGTAGTTCTGATTGATGCCGGCGATCTTGGTCGCTTCGGGCATGGTCCCGGTGACGTACAGCGCCGCTGCCACCGAGTCGACCGTGCCGGTCGGGCCGGTACGGAAGACGTACTTGTAGTTGCCGTCCTCGAAGATCCTGGGCGTGCCGCAGTCGAACAGGATGGTGAGCTTCTGCAGCTCCTCGGCCACTGGCGCCACCGCCAGACAGTCGCCACTGGAGATGTAGCCGATGACGGCATCCACCTTCTGCCGCTGCACCAGGTTGCGGTACTCGCTGACCTGCTTGGTGGTGCCGCCAGCCTCGTCGATGAAGATCAGCTCGATTGGCCGGCCGCCGATGCCTTTGGTCTGATAGGGCGCGGGCACGGTGCCAGCATTGAGGGCCTCCGCGGTCACCTCGGCACCGTAGCGGGCCGGCACCCCGAACGGACCTGCCGCGGCACCGGAGAGAAACGTCACCACCCCGATCCGGTACGGTTCAGGGCCTTGCGCCAAGGCTGTCGAGGCTGCTAGCCCAAGAGCAGCAAGTGTGAAACCCAGGCGAACTTTCATTGGCTCTCCTCCGTTTGTTCTTGTCAATGTCGCGCGGCTTGGGACGGCTCAGGTGGCTCGCGAGCTCGACGACACGCCAATGCTGCGCCGGCGAACGGCCGCCTTACCGTTGTTAGTGTAGACGGCCCTGACATGGCTGCCAGGGGCGACCTGCGCCGTGGTCTCTGCTGGCGGTCACCGGCAACCATGCTATATAGATAGGAACACCGCGCATGCCCGGCGGCGCGTCGCCCGTTCCAACAGCGAGAAGGAATCCGCATGACCCTTTCCAGCCCCCGCTTCGTCACCACGTCCCGCGGACGCTTCAGCTACCGCAGCGCCGGCCCGGAAGCCGGACCGCCATTGGTCATGCTGCACGGCTGGCCGGAAAGCTCGTATTGCTGGGCGCCAGTGGTGGCACACCTCAAAGTCCCGCGACGCGTCATCGCCCCGGATTTGCGCGGGCTCGGCGACAGCACCCGCGAGGGGGACCTGGCGCAGTACCGCAAGCAGGCCCTGGCCGAGGACGTCATCGCGCTGCTGGATGCGCTGGGCGTGGATGCTTTCCATCTGGTCGGTCACGACTGGGGCGGCGTGGTGGCGC
>Ga0079224_100016246_pt1 | contig 10447 bp, 9 predicted proteins | sample Stecom2015_FD_80414 | JGI IMG/M metagenome (GOLD analysis project Ga0079224, IMG submission 80414) | Agricultural soil microbial communities from Utah to study Nitrogen management - Steer compost 2015 | ecosystem: Environmental > Terrestrial > Soil > Agricultural land | place: USA: Utah...
AAGGATCGGGCGAGCTTCTTCATTCCGATCGATGTGCTTCCGCCGTGAGCCCCTCATCCCGGCTCCACCGTCGGGGCGGATCGGCCACTTTGCCGGTGTCGTTGGCCTTGCAGTTGTCGCACCGTCCACATGGCTGGTCCTGGTATTCGCCGAAGTACCGGAGCACGGCACCCTCGCGGCAACCGGTTTCCCGGAAGGTGAAGCGGACCATCGCTTCCATGCGTTCGCGCGCCCGCAGCTTCCGGGCCTCCAAGGCATCCTTGTCCAGCACCAACGACTGGGCATCTGCGCGCGGCGTGAGCAGGGTGGCCGTGGGCGAATCGTTCCGTGGCCGGTAGAAGAGCACGTTGTCCCGCGCGAGCTCGTGCAGCGTGGCGCGCACATGCGAAGCAGACCGCTCCAGTTGCCTGGCGAGCAGTGTCTCATCAATGATGGAGGGTTCCTCGAAGAGCCCGCCGTAGAGACGCAGCATGGCCTCCAGCAAGGGCCCGGTGCGCGGGTCCGATATGCGCAGGTTGTGGATGGTGTCGCCGCTGGCGCGCATAAGCACCCGCGACGGCGTGCGCGCACTATCGGAAAGCGCGATGCGGCCATCGAGCTCCAGTGCCTTCAACGCGCTGTTCACCTTGGAAACAGGCAGGAGCGTCCTGCGAGCCAGTTCTGCCAGGTCCATGGCATAGGCCTCGAACTCGCCGGAGCCCAACGCGATGCGGTGCTGGTCTGCGAAGGACTGATAGACGCGCCTTACCTCGTTGAGGGTGGGGAAGGAGGCCTCGAACTTTTCGCGCAGCTTGGCCTCATCGCTGTGGTGGGCCAGCAGGAAGGCGTACGCGGGCTGGCCATCGCGTCCGGCCCGTCCGGCTTCCTGGTAATAGCTCTCCATGTCCGGAGGGGGCTCCAGGTGTACCACGCAGCGCACATCGGCCTTGTCGATGCCCATGCCGAACGCATTGGTGGCGGCAACGAAACGCGTGGCCCCGCTGGTCCAATCCTGCTGGATGCGGTCGCGCACTTCCATGGCCAGCCCGGCATGGTAGGCCTGTGCACTGATACCGTGCTGCTGGAGGAACTGTGCTGTGCGCGCGGTGCCACGCCGATCGCGCAGATATACAATGCCGCTTCCCTGCACATGCCGGGCGATGCGCAGGAGCCGCCCCAGCTTGTCCTCGCCATGGCTGGCCCAAAAGGAAAGCTCGGGCCGCTGGAAGGAGCCGCGCAACTGGTGGGGCTTGCGGAAGGCCAACTGCGCCATGATGTCCTGGGCCACATCCGGCGTGGCGGATGCGGTAAGGGCAAGTATCGGTACCTGCGGGTGAACCTCGCGCAGTTCGCCGATGAGCCGGTAGGCGGGCCTGAAATCATAGCCCCACTGGCTGATGCAATGGGCCTCATCCACCGCGATCAGGCCCACGGGCATGCGGGGCAGGCGTGCCTTGAAGAGATCGTAGCCCAAGCGTTCGGGTGATACGTAGAGAAAGTCCATCTTGCCCACCGCGGAGCTTTCCAGTGCGTTCTCGATCTCCACATGCCCCATGCCGCTGGTGACGGCCACCGCCCTTACACCGGCTTTCTTCAGCCGCGCCACCTGGTCCTTCATCAAGGCGATCAACGGGGACACCACGATGCACAGGCGGCCCATGGCCAGGGCGGGCACCTGGAAGCACAGGCTCTTGCCGCCGCCCGTGGGCAGCAGCGCCAAGGTGTCGGTGCCGCTCATCACCGCGCGCACCACCTCCTCCTGCATGGGGCGGAAGCTGGTGAAGCCCCAAACATCGCGCAGCACTTGGTGAATATCGCGGCTCATTGCAGCACAAGGATACGGGTCCGTGCGTTCAACCCATGCCCCCGAGAGGCGTTACATTTGGCACAAACAGTATTGCCATGATCACCACTGCACTGGATATGGACATCAATCGCATTGAACGGTCGCGCCTGCCCCTCACGGACCTGGAGAACCTGAAGTTCGGACGTGTGTTCACCGACCACATGTTCATGATGGACCATGTGGATGGCGCGTGGCAGCGTCCGCGCATCATGCCTTTCGGCGATATGGAGCTCAGCCCCGCGACCCTGGTGCTGCATTATGCCCAAACCATTTTCGAGGGCATGAAGGCGTACCGGGACCACCGCGGTGAGGTGAATCTCTTCCGCCCGCAGGAGAACATCGCACGGATGAACCGCAGTGCGGCGCGCATGTGCATGCCGCAAGTGCCGGAGGACATCTTCCTCGAGGGCCTCAAGGAACTGGTGCGCATGGATGCATCCTGGGTGCCTGAAGGCGAGGATGCGGCCCTCTACATCCGGCCCTTCATGTTCGCCAACGACGAGTACATCGGCGTGAAGCCCAGCGAAGGCTACCGCTTCATGATCTTCATCTGCCCTGTACGCGGCTATTACCAGGAACCCCTGCGGGTGTACTTGGAGATGAAATACAGTCGCGCCTTTCCCGGAGGAACCGGCGAGGTGAAGTGCGGCGGGAACTACGCAGGCGGGCTGTACCCCACCAAGCTGCGCCAGGATGAAGGCTACCATCAGCAGATCTGGACGGATGCCCTGGAGCACAAGTACATCGAGGAAAGCGGCACCATGAACGTTTTCTTCATCATTGATGGCGAGCTGGCCACCCCCAGCCTGGACGGCACCATCCTGCCGGGCATCACCCGCAACAGCATCCTCACCCTGGCCCGCGAGCAGGGCCTGCGCGTGGAGGAGCGGAAGGTGTCCGTGGAAGAGGTGGTGGAAGGGTTGCGCAACGGCAAGGTCTCCGCCGCATTCGGCGCAGGCACGGCGGCCACCATCGCGCCCATACAGGTGATCGGCTTCAATGGCGAGGACTTCCAGCTTCCGGAGCTGACCGCCGATAGTGAAGTGCTGAAGCTGGGGAAGCTGCTTGACGATATCCGCCGCGGTCGCGTGCCCGATACGCACGGCTGGGTGGTGCCTACAAACTAAGCCTGGAAGCCTCCCGATGATCCGGGCTGCACGGCGTGAATTGCGCTGGGTGCGGTCTTGTGCGATCCACCGGTGCCCTGCATCTTAGCAACGCATGTATACGCGTGGGGTCCTGATCCTTCTTCTCCTGCTGACCGTTGCCCTCCCCGGCGATGCGCGGGCGCAATGGAATACGCGGGAAGTGCTGGTGCTGGACAGTGCTGACCGGCTGCCCGTGCCCGATGTCGCCATCAGCATGAACGGCATGCCGCAGGGCGCCACCGATGCCGACGGCAAGGCCTTGCTGCGCTGGGAAGGCAGCCCTGGGATCGTGCGTTTCGCCCACGTGGCCTATCGCCCGCTGGAACTGCACCTGCCGACCGCATTCGGTGAGGGGCCTTGGACGGTACGGCTCGCCGCCAGCGATCTGCTGCTGGGACCGGTCACAGTAGGGCGCGCTACGCCGGAGACCGTGTTCCAACGCACGGACCTGCACGCCGCCGACCTGCTGGTGAACGCCGCTGGCCTGTGGGTGCTGGCCTATGCGCATCCGCGGTTGGTGCGTGCCGTGGGCGATGCAGGGAAGGAGATCCTGCGCGATGTGCGCTTGGTGCTGCTGGATTCGCTGTTCCACGAAGTGGCTTCCTGTCCAGTGCCGGAGGATGTGTTCGGGCTGCGGCAGGACCTGCGCAATGAGGTGGTGGTGGAAGGGACGCGCCATGCGTTCGGTGTGGGGCGAAGCGGCAACGACATCGTACTGAACCCGTTCGGCCTGGAGGAATTGCGCCGCGCCATACTGCCTTGGACCGACAGTATCCCCGGCTGGGTGCTGGGTTCAAATGCCAACGCCACCTATCCCGCGCTGGATCACATGGCCCTTGATCCGTTGCGCGATACCACGCGCGTGGTCTGCTCGGTGGTGGATACCTTCATGATGGACCTCTTCCGCAGCGAGTACAAGTACATGAAAGGCGCGGACAAGGTGCAGGCCATGAACCTGGCGGCGGAGCTGGGCGTGGACAAGGAGGTGGTGGCCGGCTACATGACCGGCTTCAGCCGCAACATTTGGTTCTGTCCGCTGTATGCGCCCCTGTTCGTGGTGGGCGATACGCTCCTGGTGTTCGATCATGCCCGCGGGCAGCTGCGCAAGTTCACGCGCACATTCCAGGAAGCAGGTACGGTGCCCTTGGCGCACACGGCGAAGGTGGAAGGCCGCCATTGGTCCGGAAGATTGATGCAGGACCGTGCGACAGGCCAGGTCCATGCGTTGTTCCAGCGCAACGGCACCGCATGGCTGCGCGCTGTGGACCCCGTGCGCGGCACCTTGGGCACGGCCTTCCGCCTTACTTATGGCTACCCGGTGCGCGTGCAGGTGCATGCCGGCAAGGTGTACTACATCTGGCGTCCGCACGGATCCTTGCAGAAACGGACCCTGTACCGGGAAGCCCTGACGGGGGAGTGATAAGGTCGATCAGCCCACTGCACGTCAACCGGCAAGCGGACTTCCTTTCGGGGCATCCCACCACTTGAGGATCCCGGTGCCTGAGGCCACCTCGGCCCAGTGCGCCGATTCAAGATCGATGCGCACGATGGTACACGTAGGCAGGTCGCCGATACCGTTGTTGCACAAATGCGCCGCCAGTTCGCTCAGTCCGGGGTTGTGCCCAAAGAGCATTGCGCTCGAGTTCTGGTCGGGAAGGCCCTCGATCAAGGTCATCAGCGTGGGCACCGATGCGAGGTACAGTGCATCTTCCTGCTGCACCTCCTCATGTCCCAAAGCGGAGGCGAAGATCTCGGCGGTCCGGATGGCACGTGTGGCGGTACTGCTTATCAAGAGGTCCACCGGCTCCTTGCGGTCGGCAAAGCGACGGGCCATCATGGGCGCATCGCGCAGTCCGCGCGCGTTGAGCGGCCGATCGAAATCGCTCAGCGCGGGATCGTCCCAGGCGCTTTTGGCGTGGCGGACGAGGTAGAGCGTCCGGACGGGCATGATGCGCGCGTTGGCGGGCCCCGGTGTCGCGCCGCGCGGTGCGGCGGTCATTTACCCTTGGTGAAATCCGTCAGCGCGCCGATGATGGAAAAGAGCAGGGCATTGGGGTCGTTGCTCACCAGCAACGGTAGCTGCAGGGCATGTGCATCGCTGAACTGGTTCGTGCTGGGCATGCCCTTGCTCAGGTGCAGGTGCAGGGAATCCGGGTAGGTACCGGTGAAGAGCAGGTCCACCCTGTTTCCGCCGCGCATGCGCAGTTCATAGCGGGGGTAGTGGCTCACAGGGTCCTTCCAGGAGGTGATCTCCTCGAGCGCATGGCCCTCCTTGCGCAGGTCATCCCGCCATTCATCCATCACATAGGAAAGCACGTCCTCCACGAAGATCTCGGGATCCGTAGGCAAGAGCACGTGCTGGTGGTCGAGCGGTGCCAAAAGCCGCGCTTGTGTGTGTCGCAATGCCAAAAGCATCGCGTCCAATTGGGAGGTCATGGTCATTTTGCGTCGTCTCTGATCGGACGCAAACTACTCGCGCTGGCAACGCGCAACCGACTTCCCCCTGACGGGTTATGCACGATCGATCAACGATCCGGGAAGACCGGGCATGTAGGTCCCTACCTCGCCTGTTCCCCACTCAGCAGGAGCCCAGCAACCAGTAGATGATGAGGAACACCACCACGGTGCCCAAGCATCCGCCGCCCCATTTCCATGCGGCGGCACCGGCGATCAAGGTCCTGAAGAAGTTGTTCATGATGTGGAGCGTTATGCTGGAACAGGAAACACGTTCCCGGTGAAATGGTTCAACGGGGCTTCATTGCGGAACACGAGGTAGCCGCGCTACCGATCACAGCCCAGTTCGGCGAAATGGACCTGCTGCGTGGCCTGCTGCGTGTGCGTTCCCTTACGCCTCCGTCTGCTTCAGCTTGCGCTGTTCCTCGCTGTCATTGGCTTCGCTCTCCAGCGGCTTCCGGAACACGATCTGCCCGTCGAAAACATCGATCACCATCGGGGTGTTGGTCTCCACCTTGCCCTGGATGATCCAGCGGCTCAGTTCGTTCAGCAGCTCCTTTTGGATCATGCGCTTGATGGGACGCGCTCCGTACTGCGGGTCGTAGCCCATGTGCGCGATATGCTCCACCAGCTCCTCGCTCGGGGTCAGCAGCATGTCGCGGTCGGCGAGCTTCTGCATGAGCGCATCCAGCTGCAGGCGAACGATCTCGAGGACGTTCGCGCGGCTCAGCGGCTCGAACATGATCACCTCGTCCACCCGGTTGAGGAATTCGGGCCGCACGCTCTGCTTCAGGCGTTCCATCACCTGGTCGCGGGTCTTCTCCAACACCTGGCGGTGGTTGCGATCATCGATCTTTTCGTAGTTCTCCTGGATGATCTCCGACCCGATGTTGGAGGTCATGATGATGATGGTGTTCTTGAAGTTCACCACGCGGCCCTTGTTGTCGGTGAGGCGTCCGTCGTCCAGCACTTGCAGCAGCACGTTCCACACCTCGGGGTGCGCCTTCTCGATCTCGTCCAGTAGCACCACGCTGTAAGGCTTGCGGCGCACGGCCTCGGTGAGCTGGCCGCCTTCCTCATAGCCGATGTAGCCGGGAGGCGCACCCACCAGGCGGCTGGTGCTGTGGCGTTCCTGGTACTCGCTCATGTCGATGCGCGTCATGGCGTGCTCGTCGTTGAAGAGCACCTCGCTGAGCGCCTTGGCCAGCTCGGTCTTGCCTACGCCGGTGGTGCCGAGGAAGATGAAGGAGCCGATGGGCCGCTTCTCATCGCCCATGCCTGCGCGGCTGCGGCGCACGGCGTCCGCCACTGCGCCCACGGCCTGGTCCTGCCCAATGACGCGCTTGTGCAGCTCGTCCTCCAGGGTGATCAGCTTCATGCGCTCGGCCTCCAGCATGCGCGTGGCCGGGATGCCGGTCCAGCGGCTCACCACGGCGGCGATCTCCTCCACGTCCACTTCCTCCTTGATCATCTTGCTGGAGGTCTGCACCTCCGCGAGGGCGGCCTTCGCCTGCGCGAGTTGGTCCTCGGTCTCCTTCATGCGGCCGTAGCGGATCTCGGCCACCTTGCCATAGTCGCCTTCGCGCTCCGCCTGTGCGGCATCGAACTTCAATTGCTCGCTGCGGTCCTTGGCCTCGTTGATCTGCTCCACCAGCCCACGCTCGCTTTCCCAGCGGGCCTTCAAGCCATCGCGCTTCGCGCTCAGCTCGGCGATCTCCTTGTTCAGATCCTCCAACTGGCCTTGGTCGCCCTCGCGCTTGATGGCCTCGCGCTCGATCTCCAGCTGCATCACGCGGCGGTCCACTTCGTCCAGTTCCTCGGGCTTGGAGTTGATCTCCATGCGCAGCTTGCTCGCCGCCTCATCGATCAGGTCGATGGCCTTGTCCGGCAGGAAACGGTCGCTGATGTAGCGCGTGCTCAGCTCCACGGCGGCGATGATGGCCGCGTCCTTGATCAGCACCTTGTGGTGGCTTTCGTATTTCTCCTTCAGCCCGCGCAGAATGCTGATGGCATCCTCCCGGGAAGGTTCTTCGATCAGCACCTTCTGGAAGCGGCGCTCCAAGGCCTTGTCCTTCTCGAAATATTTCTGGTATTCGTTCAGCGTGGTTGCGCCGATGGCACGGAGCTCACCGCGCGCCAACGCGGGCTTCAGGATGTTGGCTGCGTCCATCGCGCCTTCCCCACCGCCCGCCCCCACAAGGGTGTGGATCTCGTCGATGAAGAGGATGATGCGCCCTTCCCCGCCGATCACTTCCTTCACCACCGCCTTCAGCCGCTCCTCGAACTCGCCCTTGTATTTGGCGCCCGCCACCAGCGCGCCCATGTCCAGGCTGAAGACCTGCTTGTTCTTCAGGTCGTCCGGCACGTCGCCGCTCACGATGCGCTGCGCGATGCCTTCCGCGATGGCGGTCTTGCCCACGCCGGGCTCACCGATCAGGATCGGGTTGTTCTTCGTGCGCCGGCTCAGGATCTGCAGCACACGGCGGATCTCCTCATCGCGCCCGATCACCGGGTCCAGCTTGTTCTCCTTGGCCAGTTGGTTGAGGTTCTTCGCGTATTTGTTCAGCGCGTTGTAGGTCTCTTCCTGGCTTTGGCTGGTGACCTTGGAACCCTTGCGCAGTTCGTGTATCGCAGTGACGAGGTCCTTACGCGTCACCCCGCCGTCCTTCAGCAGTTGGGCCACGTTGTCGCTGCCTTCCACCAGGCCCATCAGCAGGTGCTCCACACTGGCGAACTCATCGTCGAACTCCTTCAGCGAGGCCAGCGCGTTGTTCAACACCTGCGCGGCTTGGCGGCTCAGCACCATATCCCCGCCCTGCACCTTGGGGTAGCCCTGTACGATGCGGTCCAGCGCCTGCTGCAAGCTGCCTGTGTTCACATTGAGCTTTTTCAGCAGGAAGGGTGTCACGTCCTGGTCCACTTCCAGCAGGCCCTTCAGCAAGTGGCCGGTCTCGATCTGTTGCTGGCCCAGCCCGGCCACAATGGTCTGCGCCTGCTGGATGGCTTGCTGGCTGCGGATGGTGAATTTGTTCAAGTCCATGGATGGGATCAATTGCCTGTGGTTGGTTGTGATTGTTAGTCATATTGCCCTGCGGAACGGACAATCGGCAACTAACAACGCCCCGCGCCTCATCAACCCCCGCACCGCGAAGCTATTTCGGAACAACTGGCAGTCACCCACGGTTCCCGAATGCCAGAAAGTCTAGCAGGGACGAGGCTCTCCGGTCGGATTGGCGGTCCATGCCCGATGGTATGCGGGGTCTGCCGCGCGCTTGAGCGGAGGGGCGCAGTGGGGATGGTCCCATCCCGCACCGTTGAAGACCTCGCGGAAACGCCTCCGGATCCCCCTGCTATTTTCGGCGTGCCGTGAGGCTTCTGCCATGGACTTCGCCCCAATCGCCGCCGGTGACCGCTCCGCCTTCGAGGCCCTCTTCCGCCTGCACTACCGGCCGCTTTGCACCTTCGCCATGGGCTATGTGAAGGACGCCGACCAGGCGGAGGACCTGGTGCAGGACCTCTTCTTCCGCCTTTGGCTTGATCGTGGGAAGGTGAGCATCACCACCAGCGTGAAGGCCTATCTGTACGCTGCGGTGCGCAACCGGAGCCTCAACGCCGTGAAGGCCGGCAGCCGCATGCGCGTGTTCAGCGAACAGGCGGATGATCGGCCCACGGAGGAGGCCCGCACCGAGGACGAGCACAGCGAGCGCATCGCCCGCGTGCAGGCGGCTATTGAAGCGCTTCCCGAGGAGCGGCGCAGGGTCTTCAAGCTGAGCCGCTACGAAGGGCTGAAGTACCACGAGATCGCCGAGCGGCTGGGGATCTCCGTCAAGACCGTGGAGAACCAGATGGGCAGTGCCCTGAAGACCTTGCGCACCGAACTGAAGGACCTAGTACCGCTGCTGCCGTGGCTGTTCTGGCTCGGCGAAGGGGCGGGTAGGGGTATTTGAAAGCATGATTGTCCCATACATGGCATGATCCGCCAAGCACACACCACCCGTACCGTCTCCCGGCGTACGCCGGGACCACCGCGTCGACCATACTGATCCATGAACGCCCCCGCCACCCCCATCCCCAGCGAGCTGCTCGCCCGCTACCTCGCCGGTGAGGCCGATGAGGCACAGCGTCGTGCCGTGGAGGATTGGGCCACGGCCGACCCGGCCCAGGCAGCGGAGCTGGACCGGATGCGCGCCATCTGGGACCTGGGCGGCAACGCCACGGACATCCCGGAACTGGATGTGGATCATGCCTGGGACCGTCTCGAAGCCCGCATCGCCGAGGAAGAGGGCAGGGGCCGGGTGCGGTCCATCCGTCCGGTGCTCACGCGCTGGTTCGCCGCCGCAGCGGTGGTGGCCTGCATCGTGTTCGCCCTCCGGTGGTATTTCCAGCCCGCCGTGAACACGTACCATGCCGCTGCCGTACCGGTGGAAGTGCTGCTCGCCGACAGCAGCTTGGCGGTGCTGGCGCCGGGATCCCAGCTGGAAGAGCGCACCGGTGAGCAACGGGCGATCCGCCTGCGGGGCCAGGCCTATTTCGAGGTCCGCGGGGACGAGCAACGCCCCTTCACCGTGGAGGTCGGTGATGTCCTGGTGGCCGTGCTGGGCACGTCCTTCGAGGTGACCGCCTACGACACTTCCGACCACGTGAGCGTACGGGTGCGCAGCGGGCGCGTGCGCGTGGAGGCGGGCGATGAACGGGTGCAGCTCACCGCCGGCGAGCGTGTCCGTTACCATCGGCAGCGCCACTTTTTGGAGCGTCCGCCCGCGCCTCCCGCCGAGGCATGGGGCACGCGCATCCTGCACTTCGAGCAGGCCACGCTCGCCCAGGTGGCCCGGGAGCTGGAACGCATCTACCCGGTGCGGATCACGCTGCGCAACGACCGCATCGCCGCGTGCCGCCTCACCGCCGAGTTCGATGATGAGCCCATCGCCGCCATCCTCGCGGTGATCGCCGAGACCTTCGGCCTGCAAGTGGAAGGCACCAACGGTCAATACGTGCTCGATGGCGAGGGCTGCTGATCGCG
>Ga0079224_100016247_pt1 | contig 10447 bp, 9 predicted proteins | sample Stecom2015_FD_80414 | JGI IMG/M metagenome (GOLD analysis project Ga0079224, IMG submission 80414) | Agricultural soil microbial communities from Utah to study Nitrogen management - Steer compost 2015 | ecosystem: Environmental > Terrestrial > Soil > Agricultural land | place: USA: Utah...
CGCGGCCGCGCCCGCCCGGGTGGCCCGGCGCCGTCGCCGCAGCCGTTCGGCCCGGCGGCCGACCACCGCCAGGTCCGGCACCTCGATCTCGTCCAGCAGTCGGGTACGCGTCGCGGCGAGCCGCTCGTCGATGTCAGGCACGCGCCACCTCCGTTCCCTCGGCCCCGCATGCCGGTTGCGCTCCGCTGCGCCCACTGGCGGCCCGGATGTCGCCGTCCGGCGGACGCTGCGGGCGGTAGTCCTCGAGCCGGGCGGCGAGCGCGGCCCGCCCGCGGGACAGCCGGGATTTCACCGTGCCCACGGGCACGTCGAGCACGGCGGCCACCTCCTCGACCGACAGGTCGCCGAGGTGGTGCAGGACGACGACCTCGCGGAACTGCCGGGGGATCTGCGCCAGCGCCCCGCGCAGGTCGGTCCGGTCGGGCTCCGGGCCCGCCTCGACCAGCCGGGTTGTGGGCCGCTCCCGCAGCAGGATCGCGTCGAGCAGCCGGCGCCGCCGCCACCGCCGCCGGGCGACGTTGACCGCCACCGTGCGCAGCCACGCCTCGGGGTTGCTCACGTCGCTCAACACGCGCGGGCGGGCCAGCGCCCGCGCGAAGGCCTCCTGCACCGCGTCCTGCGCTTCACTCAGGTCACCGGTGAAGGCGTACAGCTGGGCGGTGAGCCGTCGGTAGCACGCGTGGTACAGCTCAGTGACCGCCTGGGCCGGGGCCTGCCGCCCGCCGCCGTGCATCGACCCACCGCCCCTTCGGTTGGAAGCCTCCACGGTACGAGTCCCGGCCGGCGCAGCCGGTTCCCGCGCTGGCTGACACAATGGCCGACATGTCCAACGAACGCGTCAGCGCCGGGTCGGCGCCGGCGGCGTCGGCGACGCGACGACCGCGGGTGCTCTCCGGCATCCAACCCACCGCGGACTCGTTCCACCTCGGCAACTACCTGGGTGCGCTGCGGCACTGGGTGGCGATGCAGGAGACGCACGAGGCGTACTACTGCGTGGTGGACCTGCACGCGATCACCGCGGGGCACGATCCGGCGCTGCTGCGCGCCCGGACCCGGGCCAGCGCGGCGCAGCTGCTCGCGCTCGGGCTGGACCCCGAGCGGTGCACGCTGTTCGTGCAGTCGCACCTGCCCGAGCACTCCCAGCTCTCCTGGGTGCTGGGCTGCATCACCGGGTTCGGCGAGGCGTCGCGGATGACCCAGTTCAAGGACAAGTCGGCCCGTCAGGGCGGCGACCGGGCATCGGTCGGGCTGTTCACCTACCCGATCCTCATGGTCGCCGACATCCTGCTCTACCAGGCCGACGCCGTACCGGTCGGGGAGGACCAGCGCCAGCACCTGGAGCTGACCCGCGACCTGGCGCAGCGGTTCAACACGCTGTTCGGGCCGACGTTCACGGTGCCCGAGCCGTACATCATGGGCCCCTCGGCCAAGATCATGGATCTGCAGCAGCCCACGATCAAGATGTCCAAGTCGGCGTCGTCGCCGGCCGGGCTGATCGAGTTGCTGGAGGATCCGGCCCGGGCGGCCAAGAAGATCCGGTCAGCGGTCACCGACACCGAACGCGACATCCGCTACGACCCGGCCGCCAAGCCCGGGGTGTCCAATCTGCTGACGATCCATTCGGCGCTGTCCGGCCGGTCCGTCGACGAACTCGTGGCGGCGTACGCCGGAAAGGGGTACGGCGACCTGAAGAAGGACCTCGCCGAGGTGCTCGCGGAGTTCCTCCGGCCGATCCAGGAGCGGACCCGCACGTATCTCGACGATCCCGCCCAGTTGGACAAGCTGCTCGCCGTCGGGGCGGAGAAGGCCCGCGCGGTGGCGTCGGCCACCCTGGCCACGGCGTACGAGAGGGTGGGCTTCCTCGCCCCGGCACCGGTGGACCGCGGGCGGGCGGACTGAGTGCAGATCGGCGTCGCGATCGACATCCCGGAGCCGTGGGGCCCCGTCCTCACCCGCCGGCGCATCGCGGCCGGTGACCTGCGCGCCGAGCACATCCCCGCCCACCTCACCCTGCTCGGCCCGACCGAGGTCGATCCGCTGCAGGTATCCGACATCGAGCGCCACTTGAGCCGGGTCGCGGCCGGGCACCCGCCGTTCGGGCTGCATCTGCGCGGCACGGGCACCTTCCGGCCGGTCACCGAGGTGGTTTTCGTCGCGGTGGCGGCGGGCATCAGCGAGTGCGAGCGGCTGGCCGCCGAGATCCAGGCGGTGCCAGCACTGTGTCGCGAGCAGCGCTTCCCCTACCGCCCGCACGTCACCGTCGCGCAGGACGTGCCGACCGAGGCGTTGGACGCGGTGTACGAGGACCTGGCCGGCTTCGAAGCGCGGTTTACTGTGGACGGTTTCACGCTGTTCGAGCACGACGCCGCCGGTCGCTGGCGGGTGCGCCGGGCGTTCGCGCTCGGCGGCTGATGAGAACCCCGATCGATCTGCTCGCTCAGCGGTACCAGCGTGCGCTGGGGGCGGCGCGCGCCAGGTATCCGGTGTTCGACCACGTCTGGCGCGCCAAGGAACGCTACAACGCGGTGCTGGGCGGCCGGCTGGCGGCCGGGATCGCGTACTACGCCTTCTTCGCGGCCTTCGCACTGGTGTTCGTCGCGTTCTCGATCCTCGGGTACGCCCTGGGCACCGACAGCGAACTGGAGGGCAGGGTCGTTGCGTACCTGGACCGGAACCTGCCCCAGCTGGAGGTCGAGCAGATCCGCGAGCCGCGTGGCACGTTCGCCGTCATCGGCTTGGTCGGCCTGGTGTTCGTCGGCGTCCGATGGGTGGAAGGGCTGCGCTCCTCGCAGCGGCTCATCTGGGGACTGGAGCAGCAGCCCGGCAACCCGGTCGTGCGCCGGCTGGTGGACCTGGGGCTGCTCGCCGCCCTTCTGCTGCTGTGGGCGCTCTCGCTGTGGCTGGCGGCGAGCATCGAGCGGTTCCTGACCCCCGGGCTGGGCTGGATCGGTGCGGTGCTCGGCTGGGCGGTGAATCTGGTGGTGGCCGGCGCGATGCTCGCCGCCGTGCCGCGACTGCGCATGCCGGTGCGGCGGCTGCTGCCGCCGGCACTGCTGGTGGCGACCGGGATCTCGCTGCTGACCATAGCCGAGCAGCTCATCGTGCGGCGGACCGAGGACAACCCCGCCTACCAGGTGGTGAGCGGGGTCGCCGGGTTGCTGCTGTTCCTCTACCTGTTCAACCAGGTGCTGCTGGTCGCGGCGGCGTTCGCCGCGACCAGCGGGCGCGGGCCGGTGCGGGACCTGGCGACGGCCAAACAGGTGCATCCGCCGCCCGATTCCGCGCCGCGACAGGGCGATCGTGCGCCATGATGGGCCGAGTGGGGGCACTAGTGACGCTTGAGCTGCCGGCCGACTCGCCGATGCTCGACATGCCGTGGATCATCACGATCGGACCGCTGCGCGACGAGGAGGACTGGGAGCCGGTGGTCTGCGGGCCGTACGAGCGCCCGCACGCGTTGGCGCTCGCCGAGTCCGTGGTCGCCGACCAGGACCTGATGGCCGTCGTCGAGCCGGTGCAGCCGTACGACACCGTGGACCAGATCCGCAGCGATGTCGCCGCGTCGCGGGCGGCCGCCGAGCTGGAGCGGACCGAGGCCGGAGCCAGCGTCGTGACCACCGGTGAGGGCGTGGGCAGCGGGGCCGAGTACGGCGGCGCCGAGTACGACCCCAACGGGCGGGCCCAGGTGCAGATCGAGCCCACCCCGGCCCCGACGCGCGAGGAGATCAAGGCGGGTTTCGCCCGGATCGCCGCGCGACTGGCCGCGGACCCGCCCGCGCCGTCACCCTGACGGCGGACCGGCCGGGTCGGTCGACCACCACGCCGCGGTGTCCGCGGGCAGCAGCCCACCGTCCAGCGGGCCGCTCGCGCACAGCGGTGTGCCGGGCACCGGCGCCGGCACGGCCGTGGCGCCCAGGTTGACCGCGCAGACGAAGCCGGGGTCGCGCGCGAAGACCAGCACGTCCGGCGAGGGGGCGGGCAGCCAACGCAGCTCACCGTCGCCGAGCGCGGGGTGGGCGCGGCGGATCCGCAGCGCGGTCCGATAGAGCTCCAATGTGGATCCGGGATCGCCGGCCTGGGCCGCCGCGGTCAGCGGGCCCCAGGTGTCCGGGCAGGGCAGCCAGGGCGCCGGGGCACCGTCGGGGCTGAAGCCGTAGGGCGGGGTGTCGCCGGACCAGGGCACCGGCACCCGGCAGCCGTCGCGCCCCCGCTGGGTGCGCCCGGACCGTTCCCACACCGGGTCCTGCAGCACGTCGTCCGGCAGGTCGGTCACCTCGGGCAGGCCCAGCTCCTCGCCCTGGTAGACGTAGGCGGAGCCGGGCAGCGCGAGCATGAGCAGCGCGGCGGCGCGGGCCCGCGCCACGCTGCCGTAGCGGGTGGCCGGCCGTACCGTGTCGTGGTTGCCGAGCACCCAGGTCGGCGCGGCGCCGACCGCGGCCATGGCGGCGATCACCTCGTCGATGACCCGCCGCTGGGCCGGGCCGTCCCAGGGCGCGGTCAGGTAGTCGAAGTTGAACGCCTGGTGCAGTTCGTCGGGGCGCACGTACCGCGCGGCCCGGGCGGGGGTGGACACCCACGCCTCCGCGACCGCCATCCGCTCGCCCGGGTAGCCGTCGAGGATCTTCCGCCACCCCCGGTAGATCTCGTGCACGCCGTCCTGGTCGAAGTACGGAGTGGCCGCGGTGTCGAGCAGCCCGTCGCGCCGCCGGCCCACGTCGGGCAGCCCGTCGGCCTTGACCATGCCGTGCGCGACGTCGATCCGGAAGCCGTCCACGCCGCGGTCCAGCCAGAACCGCAGGATCGCCGCGAACTCCTCGCGGACCTCCCGGTTCGACCAGTCCAGGTCCGGCTGCGCGGAGTCGAACAGGTGCAGGTACCACTCGCCGTCGGCCACCCGGGTCCACGCCGGCCCGCCGAACACCGACTCCCAGTCATTGGGCGGCGCGTCGCCGATGCCGGGGCGGAACACGTAGCGGGAGCGCTGCGGGCTGCCCGGCGGCGCGGCGAGCGCCTCGACGAACCACGGGTGCGCGCTGGACGTGTGGTTGGGCACGAGGTCGACGATCACCCGCAGGCCGCACGCATGGGCGTCGCGCAGCAGCGCGTCGAAGTCCGCAAGCGTCCCGAACATCGGGTCCACGTCCCGGTAGTCGGCCACGTCGTAGCCGCCGTCGGCCATCGGCGAGGTGTAGAACGGGGACAGCCAGATCGCGTCGACCCCGAGGTCGCGCAGGTACGGCAGCCGGGACCGCACCCCGGGTAGGTCACCGATGCCGTCGCCGTTGGCGTCGGCGAAGCTGCGCGGATACACCTGGTAGACGACCGCGGACCGCCACCAAGGCGATCGGCGGCGCAAAGCGGTGCCGCCGTGGACGGCTGCGGCAGGGGCGTCCGCGCTACGGGTGGTCGGGGCGGGGGGCAGGGTGTGCTCCACTGTGGATCTCTCTTCCGGTCATCGGTGGATGGCGATGGCATCGAGGCCGGCGACGGTCAGGGTGGCGTGCCCGGTCGCGTCGACGGTGACCGGTACGCCGTGCAGCGCGTCACGGTAGGTGCCGGCCGGCAGTCCGGTGTAGACGGTCTGGGTGACCGGCCGGGGTGCGCGGTTGAGCAGCACGTATCCGCGGTCGCCCCGGGCGAAGCCCAGTTGGTGCTCGGTGGCCCACCAGTGGCGGACCGGTGCCGCGCCGACCGCGTTGCGGAACCCGACCATGCCCGCCACCGCCCGGTGCTCGCACACGAACGCGCCCGGCCCGCACCGCACCGGCCGGGTGCGCCCGCCGGCGTCGGCGGGCGGCCCGTCGTCGAAGCCGGTGAACTCGAAGCCGGACATCAGCATCGGCCGTCCGTACGGCCAGGCGAGCAGGAACACCTGGGCGAGCCGGTACAGCGGGCCGTCGGCGTAGGTCAGCGTGGAGCCGTCGCGCTGGCTGTCGTGGCTGTCCACGTACACCACGGCGCGGTCGGATGGCGCCAGGTCGACGGCCGGCGCGCCGAGCGGCTCGCCGAGGTCCTCGAGCAGCAGCAGCGAGCCGGAGCGCAGCAGGCGGGACAGGCGCGGGCCGTACCGCGCCTCGATGAGCGCGCCCAGCGCGGCGTACTCGTCCGGGTGCACCGGCTCGCCGGCGCGGTAGAGCACCTCCTGGTACAGGTACGCCGGACGGTCCAGCCGGGCGGCGATCGCGGCGAGGTCGTCAGCGGGAATGTGCTTGGCGGCGTCGATCCGCAACCCGTCCACGCCGAGGGCGAGCAGGTCGTTCAGGTAGGCGGCGATGCGCTCGCGCACCGGCTCGGTCCCGGTGGCGAGGTCGGCCAGGCCGAGCAGGTCGCAGTGCTGCACCTCGAACCGGCTACCCCAGTCGACGATGCCGTCGTGGCCGACCGGTCCGCCCGCGCGCAGCCGGTCGCAGCGGCGGCAGTCGTCCGGCCCGTAGCTGCCGGGGTACCTGTAACGGCTGAAGCGGGTGCCCGCCGAGCCCACGCCGGACGGCTGCGCGGTCATGTGGTTGATCACCGCGTCGGCGTAGACGGCGACGCCCGCGTCGTGGCAGGCGCGCACCATGGCGGCGAAGGCGTCCCGGTCACCGCGCCGGCTGGTCAGGCGGTAGCTGACCGGCTGGTAGTCCTGCCACCAGGGATGCCCGGGCAGCACCACGTGCTCCTGGGGCGGCGATACCTGGACCGCGGCCACCCCGGCTGGGCCGAGGTGCGAGGTGCACTCGGCCGCTACCGACTCCCATGGCCACTGGAACAGGTGCACGATCACGTCCCGGGACGACCCGGTCGGGTCGGCATTGGGCCCGCCGGCGGTCACGCCGGGCAGGAGCACCACACAGAGCGCAACGCTCGCAAGGACCTGCAATGCCCGTGCCGGGCCAGCCGGGGCCCTCATGCGCTCAGGGCGACCCGGGTCGCCCAGCCGCCGGGCGGAGCGGCGGCGGTGGAGCCGCGGACCACGAGCTCCGGGCGGAACAGGTACTCGGTGTGCGGCGCACCGTGGCCGCGGATCTCGTCGACCAGCGCACGCACGGCGGCCGCCGCCATCGCCCGCACCGGCTGGCGCACCGTGGTCAGCGGCGGGTCGGTGAACGCGATCAAGGTCGAGTCGTCGTAGCCGACCACGGAGATGTCGCCGGGGACGGACAGCCCCCGCTGACGGGCGGCGCGGATCGCGCCGAGCGCCATCAGATCCGAGCCGCAGACGAGCCCGGTGACCCCGCGGTCGAGCAGCCGGGCCGCGGCCGCCTCGCCGCCCTCCACCCCGAACAGGGAGAGCGCGACGAGGTCGTCGAGGTCGTCGTCGGGTGTGTCCAGCGCCTGGCGCATCGCGGCCCGGAAGCCGGCGAGCTTGCGCCGCACCGGCACGTACCGCTCGGGCCCGGAGATCAGCCCGATCCGCCGGTGCCCGAGGGCGACCAGGTGGGACACCGCCAGTTCGCTGGCGATCCGGTCGTCGCAGGAGATGAACGGCGCGGGCAGGTCCGGCACGTACCCGTTGATCAGGACGATGGGCAGCGGCCGGGCCAGCAGCTTGTGGTAGCGCTCGGGATTGGCGCTGGTGTCCGCGTGCAGCCCGGAGACGAACACGATGCCGGACACCTGCCGGTCGAGCAGCATCTCGACGTACTCGTCCTCGGTCACCCCGCCCAGCGGCCGGCTGCACAGCACCGGGGTGTACCCCTCCTGCGCCAGCGCCGACTCGATGGCCTGGGCGAACGCCGGGAAGATCGGGTTCTCCAGCTCGGGCACGACGAGACCGATCAGTCCCGCGCTGCGTTTGCGCAGCCGGGCCGGGCGCTCGTACCCGAGGACGTCGAGCGCGGTCAGCACCGCCTGCCGGGTCTCCGGCGACACGCCGGGCCGGTCGTTGAGGACCCGGGAGACCGTGGCCTCGCTGACGTCGGCCTGTCTGGCGATGTCCGCAAGTCGCGCGCGCATGCTCGGAACTGTAACGCATCTGCAAGTTCTTGCTACCGATTTCGCAAGGTCTTCCATCGAATGAAAGAAGTTGCTAGCGTGCGCGTAACACCGGGACTACCGACGCCGGACGCAACACCAGTGGTGCGCGCCGAGCGGCGCGACCTTCATCGACAGGAGATCCCAATGCGCATCCGGAATGCGGGTGTGGTCGTCGCGGCCCTGGCGCTCGCCGCCGCGGGTTGCGGTGACGGCGACACGACCGACAACACCGGCGACCAGAAGCTGGGCGGGTCGCTGGTGATCTGGGCCGACGACAAACGGGCGGCGGCCCTGAAGCCCTTCGCCGAGCAGTTCGGCACGGACAACGGGGTGACCGTCGAGGTCAAGGCGGTCTCCGAGGACCTGCAGACGAACTACGTGACGGCCACGCAGGCGGGCAGCGGGCCCGACATCGTGGTCGGCGCGCACGACTGGATCGGCAACCTCGTGCAGAACGGCACGATCGAGCCGGTGCAGCTCTCCGCGGACCAGAAGGCCAAGTTCGAGGAGATCGCGATCAAGGGCGTGACGTACAACGGCCAGCTCTACGGCGTGCCGTACGCGGTCGAGAACCTCGCCCTGATCCGCAACACCGAGCTGGCGCCGACCGCGCCGGCCACCATCGAGGACCTCGTCGCCGCCGCCAAGCAGCTCAAGGCCGCCGGAAAGGTGTCCGAGCTGATGTGCCTGCAGGTGGGCCAGAACGGCGACGCCTACCACATCTACCCGCTCTACACCTCCGGCGGTGGGTACCTGTTCGGCACCAAGCCCAACGGCGACTACGACCCGGCCGACCTCGGCGTGGGCAAGCCCGAGTCGATCGCGGCGTTCGCCAAGATCCGGGCGCTGGGCGAGCAGGGCGAGGGCGCACTCAAGCGTTCCATCGAGGCCGGCAACTCCATCGCCACCTTCACCGACAAGAAGTGCGCGTACCTGGTCTCCGGCCCGTGGGCCATCACCGACATCAAGACCGCGGGCATCGCGTACGACATTTCGCCGGTGCCTGGCTTCGCCGGTGGCAAGCCGGCCCAGCCGTTCGTCGGCGTGCAGGCGTTCTACGTCTCCAGCAAGGGCGCGAACAAGGCCGTGGCGCAGGAGTTCGTGGCCAACTACCTGACCCGGGCCGAGGTCGCCAAGGCGCTCTACGACGCCGAACCCCGCCCGCCGGCGCTGACCGCCGCGCTCGAGCAGGTGAAGTCCACCGACCCGGACGCGCAGAAGTTCCTCCAGGCGGGGGCGAACGGGGCGATCCTGCCGGCCATCCCGGAGATGGCCGCGATCTGGGATCCGTTCGGCAAGGCCGAGGCCGCGATCGTCAGCGGCGAGGATCCGGCGGCGACCCTCGCCGGAGCGGCGAAGACCATCAGCGACCAGATCACCAAGTAGCGGAAGGGGGCTGGCCGTGACCACGCAGCACGCGGCGCCCCCGACTCCCGGTCGGCGCGACGGCCGCCCGGCACCACCGGTGCCCCGGCCGTCGCTTCGGGCCGGGAGCCTGGGCGGGTTGACCGGCAAGATCCTGCTGCTCGGCCTGGTGGCGGCGATCGCCCTGTGGGGGGCGTTCCCGCTCGCCCAGGCCCGGGCGTGGCCGGGGCTCGCGCTCCTGGTCGCGGCCACCGCGCTCATCTTCTATGTGTACCTGTCGCCGCGGCACATACCGGCGAAGTACCTGTTGCCGGGGACGCTGTTCCTCGTCGCCTTCCAGATCTTCCCGGTGCTGCTGACCGTGGCCACCGCGTTCAGCAACTTCGGCGACGGGCACCGGGGCAGCAAGCACGACGCGATCGTGGCCATCCAGAACGCGTCCATCGTGGAGATTCCCGGCGGCGCCGAGTACGGCCTGACCGTCGCCACGACCGGCGACCCGGCCCGCGACCCGCTGGTGTTCCTGCTCGTCGACGCGGCGGGCAACGCGTTCGTCGGCGACGCCGACGGGCTCGAGCCGCTGCCCGCCGGGGACGTCACGATCTCCGCCGGGCGGGTGACCCGCGCGGCCGGGTACACCATCCTCACCCTCGGCCAGGCCGGCGTCCGCAGCCAGGAGATCACCGAGTTCGCCGTGCCCACCGCGGCGGGCGCGATCCGCTCCACCGGCGTCTCGCGCGCCTCGGAGCGCGAGGCGACCCGCAGGTACGACGAGGCGTGCGACTGCATCGTGGACACCACGGCCGGTACCCGCTGGGTCGCCGACGAGCGCATCGGCTCGTTCGTGGATCCGGCGACCGGGGAGCGTCTGGCGCAGGGCTGGCGGGTGGGCGTGGGCCTGGCCAACTTCACCCGGGCGGTCACCGACCCCTCGGTCACCGGCCCGTTCCTGCGCACCCTGGTGTGGAACTTCGGTTTCGCCACCGGCTCGGTGCTGCTGCAGTTCTCGCTCGGCCTGCTGTGCGCGCTTGCGCTGCACTCGACCCGGGTGCGCGGCCGCACCCTCTACCGCACCCTGCTGGTGCTGCCGTACGCGATGCCCAACTTCGCGATGCCGCTGGTC
>Ga0079224_100016248_pt1 | contig 10447 bp, 9 predicted proteins | sample Stecom2015_FD_80414 | JGI IMG/M metagenome (GOLD analysis project Ga0079224, IMG submission 80414) | Agricultural soil microbial communities from Utah to study Nitrogen management - Steer compost 2015 | ecosystem: Environmental > Terrestrial > Soil > Agricultural land | place: USA: Utah...
CGACGCGACGCTGGTGACGAGCGTGGCGTTCAGCCAGGATGGCGCGCTGCTGGCCACCGGCAGCGCGGATGGCGGCGTGCGCCTGACCGAAACCGCGACCGGTGAGCGCCGCGCCTTGATCAGAGCGCACAACGCGATCGTGACCGATGTCGCGTTCAGCCCGAACGGCGCGCTGGTTGCCAGCGCGAGCGTCGATGGCTCCGTGCGCCTGTGGAGCGCTGCCGATGGCGCGGGTCTGGCGCAGCTTGCCGGTCCGGCGAGCGTTGTCAGCCGCGTGATGTTCAGTCCGGATGGCACGCTGCTGTCTGCGACTGGCTCCAACGGGACGGTGCGCGTCTGGAACGCGCCCGCCGCGCCGGAGCAGGTGGCGCAGCCGGCCCAGCCGACCGCGACCACGCCGCCTGTGATGGAGCCGACACCCGCCCCGGCTGGCTTCCCGACGCCGGTCGTCGCGCAGGTGCAGGGTGCCGAGCAGGTCTTTGAAGACGGGCGCATGTTCTGGATCCGTCACCTGCGGCAGACGTGGGTGATGGCGGCCAGCGCTGACGACCCGAACACTGGCGACTGGTTCTGCTACGTCGACGAGTTCGAGGAAGGCGATCCGGAGACCGACCCCAGCCTCGTCCCGCCGGAAGGGCTGTACCAGCCCAAGCGCGGCTTTGGCCTCGTCTGGCGCGAGGAAGCGGGGATCCGCGACCGGCTCGGCTGGGCGCTGACGCCGGAGTTCGAACTGCTCAGCGAGTACACGTATATCGCGGGCGGGCAGATGCAGGACGGGCAGTACGTGCCCGGCCCTGGCGAGCATCGCCTGACGACGCTCTACGGCGACGTGATTTCGTTCTTCGAGGCGGAAGTGCGCGGCGACTGCCTGGGCGGGACGTGGCGCCTGTCACCCAACCCGAATCCACCGCTGCAAGCCGAGTAGCGCGTAACGCGCGGTAACAACGCACGCGGCCCTGGGGATCGCTTCCGCAGGGCCGCTTTTTTGATCGGATCGGGCGCTTACCAGCTCGGATGCTGCAATGGCTGGGGGCGGCGGTGAAACAGCGGGATCAGGCGCTCGACCACGGCAGGATGCCCGCCGAAAAACGCTTCTTCAATCGGCGCGTGCAGGTCGATGGCGTGCCAGTCGAGCAGCTTGCCAGAGTGCAGCCGAAGCTCGCCGCCTTGCTTCGCCATGATCGCCGCGCCTGCCGCGATATCCCACACATACGAGTCATGCGCGACCGTCGCCAGGGCAGAGCCGCGCGCCGTATACGCGAAGTGTGACGCCGTGCTCCCCAGCCCGATCACCCGCGTGAAGGCCATTTCGAACCATGCGTTCGCGTCGCTGCGCGACAGCACAATCGAGTCGTCCGACCAGTGCGTTTTAAGCTGGCCCTTCACCGAGTGTCCGTTGCAAATCACGTCGTCACCGTCGGTGTACGTCCAGTCATCGTAAAGCGGCATATACACCAGCCCGAAGGTCGGCATGCGATCTTCGAGCAGGGCGATGGTGATGCTCCATGTTGGCAGGCCGTCCACGAAGACGCGCGTGCCGTCGATCGGATCGATCGTCCAGATGAAGTGGTGATCGAGCGTCTCGCCGCCATATTCTTCGCCGAGGATGCCGTGCTGAGGATACGCCTCGCGCAGATAGCCGCTCAGCAGCCGCTCAATCGCGCGGTCCGCCTCGGTGACGGGGTCGGCGACGCCCTTCCACTCGGCGGTGACGTGGCCGAAATAGCTCAGCGCGAGCTGGCCTGCTTCCGCCACCCATCCGCGAATCTGGTCGATGTCAAGGTCAAGGGGCATAACGGGTCCGGTCCTGTCGTATGGATGTGCAATGCTATTCTTCGGCGGATTCGGATGTGGCGGGTAACTCGGTCTCGCCCGTCTCGTCGATCTCATCGCTGGCAGGTTCGTCCGCGATCGGGCCGCCGACGCCCGGCCCGCCGAAAATACGCGCGTCCAGCGGGGCGGCGGTCAAGGTGTTGCAGTGGTCTTCGTCCAGCGTGGCGATCGGCCCGTACACCCAGCCATAGTCGTGCGCTTCGCGGTCGTCTTCGCCGGTGCGATAGTAGATTTGCAGCCACAGCCGTCCCTCGGTCGCCGCGCGCACCCAGAAGCGCTGCCCTTCGATCAGCCCGCCGAGGCGTCGGCTGCTTTCGCTCGGCGCGATGCGCACGTTGACGTTGGCGCGCGCCTCGCCGGTGCAGACGTCGCTGAGCGCAATCTCGACACCGTCCAGGCTCAGGCGCTCAGCTTCAGCGAGGGCCTCACCCGGCTGCGCGGTGACGAACTCATGCGCGCCGACCGGCAGCGCCACGCTATCCGGCTGCTCGATCTCCGCGCTGCCCTCGGTGACGATCAGCGTGCTCTCGCCGCTTTCAGAGACGCGCAACTCAAAGCGCCCCTGAAACAGCCGCGCGTCGAAGGCGGGCGCGGCGATGTGCCACACATTCTCGCTATTACCCGCGCCCATCTCGCCGATGCCCATGCGCAGTTGGCCGCTGTCCTGGCGGAGCGTGATATCCATGTGGCTGTCGCGGCTGCCTGCGAACTGCTCCAGCGTGATCATGGTGCCCGGCCCCAGGATGAACTCGGTCCCATCCGGCAGCCAGGTGATCAGCGCGACGCCCGTCTCGCCCGTGCGCAGGCTTTCGCCCGCGTCCAGCGTGGTGGGCATCCCGATGCGGTGTTCATCCTCACCGACCGGTGTCAGGTAGATCTCCGGGCGGATGATGTTGATTGTGGCGCGCTCTGCCGTGGAATCGGTATCCTGCGCCAGGACGCGCGGCGCCGCGAGCGCTCCCAGCACGATCAGCGCCAGCCCCAGGCGCAGCAATTGTCGGTTCATGATGCTTTTGTCCTCACTCTGCGAAGCCGCCGGAGCGACCTCGACCTGTGCGAGTTCGTGGCAGCGGCGCGCGATGCTCCGCCAATCAGGCGCGGATTGTAGTCCGATCCGCGCCAGCTATCAATCCCCGGCTTGCTCCGATGTGAGGTGCGGCGCGGTTTCGAGCGCCTGAAGCCCGGCGTGGAAGCGCGCCAGCGCGCCCTCGGTGCGGGCGGGCGGCGTGGCGTACGAGAAGCGCACCCAGCCGTTCCCCTCGTCGGAGAACGCCGCGCCCGGTACGACCGCGACGCCATGCTCCGCCGCGAGGTATTCGCCCAGCGCGAAGCTGTCGGTCATGCCTGCCGCCTGCATCCACGGCGCGACGTGAATGAATGCGTAATAGCCGTCGCCCATGATGAAGCGGTAGCCGCGCTCGGTGAGGAACTGGCGCACGACCTGGCGGCTGGCGTTGGTCGGGCCGATGATCGGCTCGGCGGCGGCGCGCAGCCCGCGCTCGTAGGCGGCGATGGCGACCGCCTGCCCGTGAAACGCGGGGATCACCGCGTGTGAGGCGCGGCTGTTCATAAATGCGATCACGTCCTTCCCGGCCAGCAGGTGCGCGTTGCGCACGTTCGAGCCGCCGAGCGACTTGGTCAGCCCGTCGAGGATCAGGATCCGCTCGCGCTCGTCTGGCTCGAACGCCGCGAGGAAGCGATTGGCATCCATTGGCGCGCCGTCTGTCACATAGTGGTAGATCCAGTCGTACAGCACGAACGGGATGCCCCGCGCCAGCGCGTGCTTGCCCAGCGCGACCTGCTGCTCCAGCGAGAGCGTGCGTCCGGTCGGGTTGTCGGGCGAGGTGATCACCAACCCGGCGATCCGCCGCCCGCCTGCGCGATCGCAGAAGCGCACCGACTCCGACAGCCCGTCCTCGGTTATCTGCCACGCCTCGGCCTCGTCGCCGGGTGCGAGCAGGACGTTCGCGCCGAGCGCGTACGGCCCCCAGTTGTAGCTGATCCACGGCACGCGTGAGATCAGCACCACATCGCCGACGCGCCCGGTGCCCAGGGTGATCATCGCCTCATACGCTTTTTGCAGCGCGTCGCGCCCGCCGACCGTCGCCAGGACGTTGGCCGGGCCCCAGCCCAGCGCCGGATCGAGCGCCCAATATTGCTCGACCACGGCGCGGCGGAACGCGTCCGTCCCGAACGGTGAGTCGTAGCCGGTGCCGTGCGCCTTGACCAGTTCGTGCGCCCGATCGAGGAGATCGTGCGGGACGCCCGGCAGCGATTCGCCGCCATCGCCCTGCGACGCGTTGTAGGTTTCGGCGCCCGCACCGTGCCGCTCGACATAGCGCGCCAGTGACTTCTTGATCAGGAACATGCGCGAAGGCGGAATTTCGGCCAGTTTGCCGGGATAGTCATGCACCGGGACGCGATGCTCGTCGGGGACGACAAAACGGGGCGTGTCGTTGGCGCTCATGGCTGTCTCCTCAACCGGATTTGCAGACGATGCGCGGGCCGCCAGATCGTAGAAACGCGGCTCGCACGCCAATCCTACCGGATCGAGCGCGAGTCGCGTTTGGTCAGACCGAACAAAGATCGCAAAGGGGCTTACGTCATGCGGGCGCGCAGCCGCTGCACGCGCTGCCCAAGGCGGCGGCCAATACGCAGTGGATAGAACCGGTCACCATCGCCCAGGCGCTCCGTGACGCGCGCGCCAAGCCACACCCCGAAGTAGTACGCGGCAACCGCCATCGCATACCCGGCGATCAGGTCCGGCAGGTTGTGGCGCTGCGTGAGGACGGTCGACGCGGAGATCAGCGCGCCGAGCAGCACCCACACGCCGAACACGCCGGGCCGGGGCCGGAAGCGGATCATAAACGCCATGTTGATCAGCGCGTAGAAGACGTGCTGGCTGGGCGCGGCATTGTGCGTGCTGGCCGCGGCGTCCAGCTTATAGCTGTTGCGCAGGATCTCTGCGAAGACATCGTCTCCGGGGACCATCTCCGGCGCGGGCTTGGTGACATACGTCGGAAAGAGCATATACAGCACGTAGCTAGCGAGCGCCGCGCTTGCCATGGCGAAGACAAACTGCCGGTAGAGGCGGATCGGCATGAAGAACGCCGCCCACAGCGGAATCAGCGCGGCGAACGCGAAGCCGACGAAATACGGGATCAGCCAGTAGCCGTTGGGCGTGATCTGGTCGTCATACGGCAGGATTACCAGCTCCCAGCCGTCGGTGGGCTGGCGCAGCATGCTGTTCAGGCCGTTGGTGACGAAGAACAGGCTCTCGATCGCCAGCAGCGCCAGAAAGAGCGCCAGCCGGTGTTGCATAAGCCATTTCAAACGCGTGCGAATCAACGTCATAGGGTGCGTCCGTTCCATCCCTCGCTCAGTCGAGCAGGGCTTCGACGGCGCGCAGCGCGTCGTCGCGGCAGATAGTCAGATAAGCGCGCGCGGTTTCTACCGAGCGCCAGGCCGGGTCTAGCTCGATCGCGCGGGCGTAGTCCTGCCGGGCTTCGTCGAGCTTGCCGCGCCGCTGGTAGGCCAGCGCCCGCAGGGCGTAGCCGCCGTGAAACTCCGGCTGTAACCCAATCACCGTCGAGGCGTCGAGCGTCGCGCGGGAATAGTCGCCCCGGCACCAGTGGATCTCGCTGCGCCCTGCGTACGCCAGATAATGCTCCGGGTCAAGCGCGATCACGCGGTCATAGTCAGCGAGCGCTTCGTCGATTCGGCCCAGGTTCGCGTATGCGTTGGCGCGGTTCCCGATGGCTTGCACATAATCCCCGTCGAGCGCCAGCGCGCGCTCGTAATCTTCGATGGCGCGCTCGTGCTCGTCGCGGGCGGCGTAACTCAGTCCCCGGCTGTTGTAGAACAGCGCGACGCGGTCGTTGATCTCGATCGCGCGCGTGTACGAGTCGGTCGCCAGCGTGTAACGCCCTAGCGCCATATAGGCGGCGGCGCGGTTGTAGTAAGCGTTGGCGTAGTCCGGCTTTAGAACGAGCGCTTCTTCAAAGTCAGCCAGCGCCTGGGCGGGCTGTTTCAGCGCGAGATACGTCACACCGCGATTGTTGAACAGCAGCGGGATAGTCGTGTCTAGCGTCTGCGCGCGGTTGAAGTCTTCCAGCGCGTCGTGATAGCGCCCCTGCTCATAGAGCGCCATGCCCCGATGGATGAGCGCCTCGGGACGGTCAGGCGCCATTTCAATCGACTCGCTATAGGCGCGCATCGCCCCGCTCATATCCCCGGCGTGAAAGGCGGCGTTACCGCGCTTCCACGCGGCAGCCGCGGCGACAGGGTCCGGTTCTGCGCGGGCGTCCGCGCCCGGATTGTGGGGATTCGGCGCGGCAGCGGGGTTCGCCTCGACCGTTAGCGGCAGCGTCTCGCGCAGCGCGTCCAGTGCGTGCTCGTACTCGACACCAGCGAACACGACCCAGTTCGGGCCGTGCAGCCGGTACGGGATCTGCTCTGGCGGCAACTGCTCGGCGATCAGCGGGATCAGCGTCTTGCCGAGCGTTTCGGCATAGTTCCATTCCGCGTGCACGTTGTTCGAGCCGACCGATGCGCCGCTGACCACGACCAGGACGTGGCTGCACGCGTTCAGCGCGCGCTGGATCTCCGCGTCCCAGATCGCGCCGGGCGGGATATCGTAGCGGTCGAGCCACGGCTCGACACCACTCGCCGCGAGATCGTTGTAGAGCCGCCGCGCGAACGCTTCATCCGCGCGGGCGTAGCTGATAAATGTGGTCGGACCGTCGCGGTATTCCCCCATATCGCCTCGCATGCAGGCGGCGCAAACCACCGTGCCCGGTTATCACCAGTATATACGCAAAAAAACGTGGATCGATGCGTTCCGGTTGGCTTAATTGGCGGCGGCGTCCGGCGCTTCCACGACCAGCGAGTTTAGCATGTTCTCATAGATCACGGACCACAGATCCCAGCCATACTGGCCGGTCGTCTCCGCCCGCAGGACGATTGCCCCGCCATCCGGCAGCGCAAACGCGCCAATCGAGGTGTTGGTCTGCGGGTCCTGCGTGTCGTCCTTCTGCACGGCTATCGTGCCTTCCCAGTCCTGCGCCGAGGTCCACGCGCCGCTGTCGGTCGCCTCAATCACGCTGATCGCGCTCTCGACCGACTCAGCGCGGTACACGTCGAACGTCGCCTGCATGTCGGCGAACGGGAAGCGCTCGTTGGGGACGATGCGGATCGCCACGTCGTCGGGCGTATCTTCGGCCAGGGCGAAGTAGCGCGACAGGTAACTCACGGTGATGCCGTCATTCGACGCTTCGCTGTCGAGCGGCAGGTTGACCGGCGAGGGGCAGTCCTCACCTTCGCCGTCGCTGCACCCCGGCAGCCGCCCGGCCAGACTGTGCTCGTCCGATTCGCTGTCGTCACCGCCGCCCAACGCCAGGTCCGGCGCGAGGCTGAGGCCCGGCGAAGGGATCGTGACGCCGGGCGCGGCGTCTGTATCCGTAACTGTATCAGCGTCCGTGTCCGCGTTTGCTTCGATGGTGGGGGAAGGGGGCGGGGGGCTTTCGTCGTCGGAATCATCGCCGCCACATGCGGCTAGCGCCATCACCAGCGCCAGCGCGATCACCAGCCACAGGCTACGTGAGCGAACATTCATAATGTCTCCTGAGCACATCCGTGCTGCGTTCACCATTACGGTCCCAGTAAAGATTCTGGCGCTTCCGCGAATCCGCCGCATAGTCTATCCAACTTCACGTGAGGACGGCAAGCACCCGCGCCTCGTGCATTCTTCATACGTATCTCTCATATTTTTCTTGTGGTCGCCAGGCACATGTTGTGTGATACTAGGTATTGAGTAGTTGGTCGCTGAACGGCGGCGCTGCTCCTTAATGAAGGCCTAAAAGGAAGGATAAGCCTGATGTCTGAGGCCAAACAGAACGACACCGTTCGCGTCCACTACACCGGCAAGCTCGACGATGGCTCGGTGTTCGATAGCTCGCTCGAGCGTGAGCCGATCGAATTCACCATCGGTGAAGGCAGCGTGATCCCTGGCTTTGAGCAAGCCGTGATCGGCATGAACCCCGGTGAGACCAAGACGGTGCGGCTCGCTTCTGACGAAGCGTATGGCCCTTATCGCGAAGAGATGGTGCTAACGGTTAACCGCAACCAGTTCCCGCCCGACATCGAGCCGACGGTTGGCCAGGCGCTACAAGTGCAGCAGACGAATGGCGAGCCGCTGGTGGTCACTGTCTCCGAGGTGAGCGACGCGTCGGTCAAGCTGGACGCCAACCACCCACTCGCCGGGAAAGACCTCACATTCGACATTCAACTGGTCGAAGTTCGCTGAACCGAATCGGATGAATCAACAGCCCCGCGCCGCGCAGACGTGGGGCTGTTTGTTTTGGGGACGGCTTGCAGCGCGTCACACCCACTGATCGCGCAAGAAGCGCACCTGATCCACCCACTGGAAGGCAGCGCCGCCTTCGTGCCGGTTATACGGGTACACCTGGATACTTTTCGGCCCGGCGTAGTGGTTGTACGCGGCGAAAACCGTCGATGGCGGGCAGGTGTCGTCCATCAGCGCGGTCGAAAACAGCGCGGGCGCCTCGGCGCGGGCAGCGAAGTTCATCCCATCAAAATAACTCAAGGTGTGGAACACATCTTCAATACGGTCGCGGTGGATGCTGCAAAAGATCGTAATCTCGCGGTACGGGTGCGTGTCGACCAGCTCGGTGGCGCGGCGGAAGTGGCACAAGAACGGCACGTTCGGCATGGCGGCCTGCACTTTGCCGCCGAGCAAGCCTGCTACCGCTAGCGTGATCCCGCCGCCCTGGCTGCCGCCTGTCACCGCGATCCGCGTGTTGTCCACCACCGGATGCGCGCGCGCCGCTTCGACCGCGCGCACGCCGTCCATGAAGACGCGCCGGTAATAGTACGTCAGCGGGTCGAGCACGCCCTGCGTCATAAAGCCGGGCACCGACGGGCTTGTACCCACGTCGGGGATATCCGGCGTTTCCCCCTTGCACCACGTGCTACCCTGGCCGCGGGTGTCCATGATCAGGTGCGCATAGCCCGCCGCGCTCCATTGCAGGCGTTCGACCGGCAGGCCGCGCCCGCCGCCATAGCCAATGTACTCGACCACGCAGGGCAGCGGCCCCTCGCGGTGGCGCGGCAGCATCAGCCAACCCTTGATCCGCTGGCCGCCATAGCCGGAGTACGTCACGTCAAAGACCTCGACCGTTTCGAGTAGCGCTTCAACCGGCTCGAAGACCGGATCGAGCGGGTGCTGGCGCGTTTCGGCCAGCGAGCGCTCCCAGAACGCGTCGAAATCCGCCGGTTCTTCGCGCTCTGGCTGGTATACACGCAGCTCGTCAAGCGGCTTGTCAAACATTGCCATAGGGCAGTCTCCTGAAAGCAGGCGGGCCAGCGCCCGCCTTCCGCGCAGTGGGGCACAGTCGCCCCGTGTCCAGGCCGGTCAGAGGGGGACACCGGCGCTGGCTGTTAGACTTGGTCAGGTGGTGGTGGCTCGCTTGGGTGATCGTCCTCGCGGTCGTCGTCCGGAGGCGGCACGTCCTCGCTGGTGTCGCGCAGCTCAGGCGGCGCCTCGACCGGAAATTGCACCACGTCAACGCCAGGGGGCGGCGCCTGCTCAGGGAGTTTCGAGCGTACGATGTCAGGCTCGTCGGGCGGCGCATCACGGTAAGGGGGCTGCGCCGTGGGCACATCACCTGTCGCGGCTTTGTCCCGGATCTGCGGCCAGATCATGTTCACTGCCTCGACCACGCGCGGGTGGTTCGGGTCCAGCGCGCGCGCCTGCTGGATGTAGTTCCACGCTTGCTCAGGTGTATCGGAGAGGTTGGCCAGTTCCAGCCAGGCGAGCAGGTTGCGCGGGTCGATTTGCAGCGCGCGCTGAAAGTGCTGGCGCGCTTCGTCGCGCCGACCGCCCAGCGCCGCCGAGACACCCATGTTGTAATACACGCGGGCGTTCTCGGTGCGCGGCGGCGTTCCGGTCAACTGGCCGGGGATCACGGGCGCTGAGGGGCCTGGCGTGCCTTGATCGTATCTGGGCGCGACGCTGGGAACAGGCCCGCCGCGATCCAGCCGCTGCCCTGCCAGCCGCCCGCCAGTAATCGTTGCGGCCAGCAGCGCGGCGTAGAAGGCGATCTTGTAGAGAAACGCGATCGGGCCAAAGACGAGCAGCAACATCCCGTACGTCGCCAGCACGCCCACACCGACGGCCACTCCATAGCCGCCTGCTTGCTCCGGCGAGGTTGCGCCGCGCGCTGCCCAATAGCTCTGCCAAAACGCGAGCAGCACCACGATCGCAAGCTGAGCGAGAAAGAGCAAATTCAGTCCGGATGGCGGGTCCGCCAGCACGTCCTCGATGATTTCCGGCGCGCGGCGCTGAAGTTGTTCTTGCTGCGTGCTGATATCTGCCTCAGGATCGACCTCATCGAGCAGCTCACCGATCAAGAAACAATAGCAGGCGCCGAAGCTCAGCACAGTGCCGATAGAGGTCACGATAAATACGGCGCGCAGCACGCGATTCAGTTGGAGATTCTGGAGTCTCATAGGGTCCCTCGCCGGGCGGGCTGTCCAAATCGGAACAAGTATAGCATGGTGAGGGCGAACGTGTGAGATTTCCTGCACAAAACGC
>Ga0079224_100016250_pt1 | contig 10446 bp, 9 predicted proteins | sample Stecom2015_FD_80414 | JGI IMG/M metagenome (GOLD analysis project Ga0079224, IMG submission 80414) | Agricultural soil microbial communities from Utah to study Nitrogen management - Steer compost 2015 | ecosystem: Environmental > Terrestrial > Soil > Agricultural land | place: USA: Utah...
AAAAGTCGTTTACTCCACAGGCACATCATCTGCTTCACCGGGAACCTGTTTAAATTTCGTTTCACCTTCGCGTTTTGGAGTTATTTTTACTTCTGCCTCGGTAGTAGAGCTGCTCTCGTATGGCGCATCAATACCGGTATTACTTTCTACTTCATGAGGATTACCTTCACTATTATATTTCTCCTTCACTTGCTCTGCATTTAATGTGTTCTCATCCTGAGTACGCTCTTCCGGTATTATACCCGCCTCTCTGTCTATTTCTTCCTGTGTAGGAGTCTTGTCGGATTTACGTTCTACCGAAACCTTTTTGTCCTGTGTATCACCCTTTACTTCTTTTTCCTGTGCATATCCTGAATTTGAAACAATTAAGACTAATACTACAATTCCAAATAAATACCTTAATTTTAATAGATTCATTGTTTTTTGATTTATTTTTTTACCGCTTCTACCCAGAACCTGAATTGGTTCCAGAAAAATCTAATCTTCGTCTGGTCTTCATCCCACTCCCTGTAAACAAATGTACCGCCTCTATTGATTGATTCCTCGTGGACCGGGGCGGAAATGTGATTTGGGGAATACGGAAGTGTGGGGTCGATATGGTCTTTATTTAGGTCTTCCTTTCCAAACTTTGCCACAAGCTCATTATACACCGCGTGGTAATCCATAATAGTAGCATTTTCTATGTAGAATACAAAGCCGGCTTCAGGAACGTAATTTATCCCTGTAAAGCCTGCTGCTGTTGCATCACTGGTGTTATTATAGATACCTTCCTCATAAGTCCAGGATTTTGCGGCATCCACATCCTGAACATCGATATTCCATAATGTTTGTGATTGAACAGCGCCTGAAAGCGCGAATATCAATCCGGCTGTAATGATTATTTTTTTCATATCACTTATCGTTATGCTTAATATACTATAAGTCTATTAATTGAAACTTGCTATGTCTTTTTCTTGTTCCATTTGCATACTGATATTTTTAGTTATGTGGTAGTATGGTGCATGCTTAGACCGGACAAATAGCTTGTATTTGACATCCAGATTCTCTAATTTTATTTCGATTTAATGATTAATTATTTGAGTGGGTCAATGACCCACTTTTTTTTTCTCGAATGGAATCAGAAATAATTGATATTACAGAGACTTACCTCAAGAGTTCCGACTATAAGCTCGTTGACATTTCCATAAAAGGAGAGAAAAAGAACCGTATTATTGAACTTTTTCTGGACAGTGAGAAACCGGTTTCTCTTGATGACCTGGCTGATATTAGCCGGGATCTGAATAAGATAATTTCTGAGGATGAGCTGAATTCATCCATTTCCAAGCTGGTTGTATCTTCTCCGGGAGTTGACAAGCCCTTTAAGTTTGCCTGGCAGCTTAAAAAACACATTGGGAGAATACTTGAAATAGTAACTACTAATGATGAAAATGATGGAAAATTTGAAGCAAAGCTGGAAGATATGGATGATAATGGAATTTTGACATTAACAAAAGAAATCAAAAAAGGGAAAAAATCTCAGGGCATTTCCAATGAACCATTTAAAATGGATTTTTCCTCGATAAAAGAATCAAAAGTTGTAATAAAATTTTAAAAAACTAAACTTGTAATGAATAAGTCAGATCTAATTGAAGCGTTTTCCATAATGGCAAAAGAAAAGAATATCGATAGAGATATTCTCGAAAGTGTTGTCAAAGATTCCTTCAGAAAAATGATGGAAAAGAAATATGGTCTCGAAGCTAATTTTGAGGTCATTGTGAATATGGAAAAAGGAAACATTGAGATATTCTTATATAAAACTGTGGTTGAAGAAGTTGTCGACCCTAATGTCGAAATAGATGCTGCGTCGGCAAAAGAAGCTTCAGGTGAAGACTTTGATCCGGGAGATGACTACGTAGAAGAAATTCCAATTGATGAATTCGGAAGAAGGCTTGTTCTCAATCTTAAACAAAATCTAAATCAGAAAATACGTGAGATTGAAAAAGAAGTAACTTTTAATCAATATAAAGATGTTGTAGGGGAAATTATTGTTGGTGAAGTTTACCAGATAAAACCTACATCGATTCTATTAATACATAACAGTAACGAGATTATATTCCCAAAATCCGAGCAGATACAGAAAGAAAGATACAGGAAGGGTGATACCGTTAGAGCTATCATTAAGAGCGTTGAAAAGCGACAGTCCGGACCCCCACTGATTATTGCATCCAGGACTGATGACCAGTTCCTTGTAAAGTTATTTGAGCTTGAAATTCCTGAGATATATGATGGCATCATTGAGATAAAAGCTATTGCCAGAGCACCTGGTGAGAGAGCAAAGATCGCAGTGATATCAAACGATGACAGGATAGATGCTGTAGGTGCCTGTGTAGGAATGAAGGGCATGAGGATCCATTCTATTGTTAGAGAACTGAGTAATGAAAATATTGACGTCATTAACTTTACCGACGACCCGGCTCTTTATATAGCCAGAGCGCTTTCACCGGCTAAGCTTCAGGATATATATCTTGATACGGAAAACAGGGTGGCAAAGATCTATGCTGATGATGACCAAATGAGCCTGATAATAGGAAGAAACGGGCAGAATATTAAACTCGCTTCAAGACTAACCGGGTACCAGATAGATGTTATAAAAGAAGAAGATGAGGACGACGAGGATGAAAGAGAAGAAAAAGATCCAAATGAAGTAACCGCAGAATCCATCTTTGCTAAAAAAGATGAAGCTGCCGAAACAGACGAAGATGCTGACGAAGATACAGAAGATGAGGATGACTCCGCTGAAGGTAATGAAATTGAATCCGAAGCTGAATCAGAAGATGCAGACGAAGAAGATGATGATGATGGAGACGACGAAAAAGAAGAGTTAGAAAATGATGATGAAGCAGTTACCGAAGAAGTAAAAGAAGACGGAGAAGTAGCTCAGGAAGAAAGTGAAGAAGGAAACAAGTAAACTTCTGACTTTTCCAGTTTAAATTGTAAAGAGCATAAATTTTAGTTTTAGAGAATATTTTGTTATATTGTTAATGAATTAAATAGGAATTTTATTTTTAATGGTAAGTACAACGACACCACCTGCTAAAAAGCAAAAACTTATCTCGCTTGTTAAAGAAATTAACAGGTCGAAGGAAGATATTATTAAATACCTGGAAACCATTGGGGTTGAGGGCGTATCCATAAATACCTCTCTGGAACCTGAGGTTGTGGGTAAGGTATATTCGCATTTCAAAAAAGACATTGAAGAGCAGGATAAACACCTCAAGAAGGTTGTGGACTTTGTACAGAAAAATGACATTAACATTCACGAAGCCGAAGAAAAGCTAAAACAGGAAGAAGAAGCTAAAACCAAGAGGGAAGAAGAGGAGAGAGTTAGAAAAGCTCTCGAAGAGGAAAGTAAGAGACAGGAAGAGGAAAGAAGAAAACAAGAGCTTATAGCTTACCAGGAACGTGAAAGATTAAAAAGAGAACAAGAAGAAAAAGAGACCGCTGCAAAGCAGGGTAAAGATAAATCCGAGCCAAAGAAGGTTGATTCACTAAAAACGGATCCTGTTCGACCAAAACGTGAGGAATTCAAACGAGATGACAGGAAAAGAGACGATAGAAAAGAGCCTAAAAAGGATGAGGTCAAACGTGATGACAAGAAAGAGGCACCCAGAGATAATCGTCCTGACTTCAAAAAGAATAAAGGAAAGTTCGAAAGAGTAACCATAAAAGACCTTAAACCTCCTAAAAAGAAATCCCCTCACGGAAAGCCTGATGGCAATGCCCCGGGTAGAGGACCGGCTACCGGTGATAAACCGGGAGTGGTAAAACCGGGTGGAAAGAAAGTAGATAAAGACAAAAAGTTTAAGCCTGAAGACGCACTCGAAAAAAAGAAAAAGCAGCGCTTCGCAAAAGGGCATAGAGCTAAAGACATTAGCCAGAGAGAGATTGACGACGCAATCCGCGAAACATTTGCAAAAATTGAAGAGGAAGGTAATCTTTCAGCAAGATCGATAGCTAGAAAAAGAAAGCGCAAAGAAAGAGAAGAAACTGAGAAGAAGAATCTTGAGTATGCAGAATCACAGAGAAATGTAATCAAGGTCACAGAATACCTGTCTACTGCCGAGCTCGCCAATCTTATGGATATGGAAGCCAATGAGCTCATTAAGAAATGTTTTGATCTCGGTATGATGGTGTCTATTAATCAAAGATTGGAAAAAGACCTTATTGTGCTTCTTGCAGAAGAATTTGGGTATACAATTGAATTCCAGAGTGAATACGAAGAGGATGTACTTGAAGATGATACGGATGCTCCTGAAACAATGACTGACAGGCCTCCTGTCGTCACCGTTATGGGTCACGTTGACCACGGGAAGACATCGCTCCTTGACCAGATAAGAAAAACCAACGTTGTTGCGGGTGAAGCTGGTGGTATCACTCAGCATATTGGTGCATATACAGTTGAACTTGATAGCGGTAAAAATATTACATTCCTGGATACTCCGGGCCACGAAGCATTTACCGCGATGAGAGCAAGAGGCGGACAGGCTGCTGATATTGTTATTCTGGTAGTAGCTGCAGATGATAGTGTTATGCCGCAAACAGTTGAAGCTATTAATCACGCGCTTGCTGCAAAAGTTCCTATCATTGTTGCAATTAATAAAGTTGACAAACCGGAATCCAATCCGGATAGAATTAAACAGCAGCTCTCAGATAAGGGGATACTTGTCGAAGAGTGGGGTGGAAAATACCAGTCCGTGGAAATCTCCGCGAAATTCGGAAAAAATCTGGATGGTCTTCTGGAGAAAGTACTTGTTGAGGCAGAGCTCCTGGAGCTTAAAGCTAATCCAGACCGGCACGCAAGAGGTGTTGTTATTGAAGCTAAGATGGATAAAGGAAAAGGTACAGTTGCAACGGTACTCGTTCAGAAAGGTACATTAAAAGTAGGGGATAGCTTTATTGCAGGTATTTATCCCGGTAGAGTAAAGGCTATGTTTGACGAGAGAGAGCATAAACTCGATGCCGCAGGTCCTTCCCACGCCGTACAGATACTCGGCTTTGATGGAGTTCCACAGGCAGGTGACACATTTGTAGTCCTTGATTCTGAGAGGGACATAAAAGAAATTGCTATTAAAAGACAGCAGCTCAAAAGAGAGCAGGATTTCAGACAGGTTAAATTTGTTACTCTTGATGACATTTCCAGACAGATTCAGGAAGGTAAGCAGGTTGAGCTTAATATTATTCTTAAAGCAGATACCGATGGATCAGCAGAAGCTCTTTCAGATTCGCTCCATAAACTTACTACTTCAGAAACAAAAGTTAATGTAATCCATAAAGCCATCGGACAGATCACGGAGTCAGACATACTTCTGGCTGAAGCTTCAAATGCCGTTATCATTGGTTTTAGCGTTAGACCTAACTTGAATGCAAGGAAGCTTGCTGAAAGACATAAAGTTGATGTTAGACTATATAATATTATATACAATGTGCTTGAAGAGGTGAAACAGGCACTAGAAGGGATGCTTGCCCCTGACATCACGGAAAAAGTTACAGCTACAATTGAAGTCAGAGACATCTTTAAAGTACCGAAGATCGGTAATATTGCCGGATGTTACGTGCAGGATGGAAAGATTACAAGAAATACTAAAGTCAGGCTATTGCGTGACGGTTTTGTGATATATGACGGAGGCATCAGTTCTCTAAAAAGACTTAAAGATGATGTTAGAGAAGTTGATTCCGGGTATGAGTGTGGTATCGGGCTTGAGAATTTTAATGACATCAAAATAGGTGATATAATAGAAGGTTATGAGTTGGTGGAAACAAAAAGAAAGCTTTCCCCATCTGAATAGTTTTTGAAAATTATTAATGTGAATACGTGTCGATAAGAGCTGATAAAGTCGCTGAAGAAATTAAGCATAAGTTGAATACTGCTATGTCCCGTGACCTTGCGGAGCTCAACCTTGGGTTGGTGACAATATCAAAAGTTATTATGGCACCTGACCTGAAGCTCGCTAAAATTTACGTAACCATTCTTGGAAATACCCTCCCGCCGGAAAAGTGCATCGAGAAGCTAAATCTGCGCAAAAGCCACGTCAGGTACCTGCTAGGCAAAAACATCAGGCTTAAATATACCCCGGATTTGAAATTCTATTACGATGATACTATGGAATATGCCGACAGGATAAACCGTTTATTAAATGAAATAAATGACGACACAAAACAGGATGACCCTGGAAAGGAGTAATTCCTTTGAAAATGATTCTCAGGAAAATATTTTTGAGGACAGGATTATTCTTGCCGACAAACCTAAAGAGTGGACAAGTGCTAACGTTTTAAATCTTCTTAAAAAACGACTTTGGATAAAAAAAGCAGGACACGCCGGTACCCTCGATCCAATGGCTTCAGGTTTGCTTATTATTTGCACAGGAAAGAAAACCAAGATAATCACTGAGTTCATTAATTACGATAAGGAGTATGAAGGGGTTATAAGGATCGGAGCAAAGACTGAGAGCTTTGACACTGAGACTGAGGAGTATGGTATTATTAATACATCTCATATAAGTGACGATGATCTTGAAAACGCCAGAAAACAATTCCTTGGGGAGATTCTTCAAATTCCTCCAATGCATTCTGCTATTAAGCATAAAGGAAAGAGGCTTTATAAACTGGCGCGTAAAGGTGAGGAAGTAGAGCGGGAACCGCGAAAGGTGGTCATATCAGAGTTTGACATAAAAAGATTAAATGAAAATGAGGTTTTTTTCCGGATTGTATGCACAAAAGGTACATATATCAGGAGTATAGCTAACGATTTTGGAAATACTATTGGCGTTGGTGGCTATTTAAAAGAGCTTAGAAGGACCAGAGTTGGTAAATTTGTTCTTGATAATTTTGAAATGGAAGAAAAAGGAATCAGATTTCGTATTTATTCCGATAATGCAAGTTATTAATTTGTATTGAAGTACATAATCTATTTTAGTAACTTATCCTCTGTTCTTTTTGAGTATTATAAAGTAATACTCAAGTAGCTTAAATATCTTGAAAACAGTATAAATACAGAGAGATGGCTGAGTGGTTGAAAGCGGCGGTCTTGAAAACCGTTGAGGCGGCGACGTCTCCGGGGGTTCGAATCCCTCTCTCTCTGCAAGCCTAACACCCCATAAAATGGGGTTTTTTTATGCATTCCTTATATTTTAAAAAGCCTTAAGGATGGTAAACATTATTATGGCCATACTTCCAATCTTCAAATGAGATTAAAGAATCATAATCTGGGAAAGGTTGGTTCAACAAAATCCAGGACACCATTTGAATTAATATACTTTGAAGAATATGAGACAAAATCAGAGGCTTCGAAGCGAGAGTATTTCTTTAAAAGTATTGCCGGCTATACATGGTTGAAGAATAATAAAATTATTTGAGTCTGCGGGGGTTCTCCCGTAGGGACCCCTTCGGGGGAATCCCTCTCTCTCTGCAAAAACGAATAAAATACCCCAATTATTGGGGTTTTTTTATACGAAGACTCAATTTTAAAAAAGTCTTACCTATCATCGTTGTTCAGCAATGTTTTTATTAGCATTTAAACTCTCTTTTTCCACTCCTTTAGATTTTATATACTAATTTTGTATTGCAAGTAAGAAATAATTAGAATAAATTAGTATCTCTGCTAATATTTCTCCCCTATATTAGCTCTTGTACTTTTTATTAGGTTATTTTTAAACTCATTCTTCAAAAGTATACAAAATGTCAAAAATTCTCATAGTTGATGATGAACAGCTCTCCCGTGTAATTTTAAAGCAAATTGTCACAAGTCTTGGACATGATGCCGTAGTAGTTGATAATGGTGAAAAAGCGCTGGAAAGATTGCAGCAGATGAAGTTCGATATTATTCTTACCGATTTTAGTATGCCCAAAATGAACGGATTTGAGCTTACTAAAAGAGCTTTGGAAATTGATCCCGCTTTAGTAGTTATACTTATCACTGCGTATGGTACGATTAAAGATGCAGTAGAAGCCATTAAACTTGGGGCTTTTGATTACCTCACAAAGCCTGTCAATAAGGATGAACTCGAACTTGCGTTAAAGCGTGGACTTGAACGTATTGCACTCGTAAAAGAAGTAACACTACTTCGCCAGAAGGTTGCCAAAGAAGAGCAGGAATTTGAATATCTGACTGAGAATAATGACATTAAAAAGATTCTAAATGAAGCCGTAAAGCTTGGTGATAGTGACTCAACGATTCTCATAACAGGGGAGAGCGGAACAGGAAAGGAATATCTCGGCCGTTTCATACATAAGAATAGTCCTCGGGCAAATAACCAGTTCGTTGTTGTAAGCTGTTCATCTGTTCCTAGCCAGGTTCTTGAGTCTCAGCTTTTCGGACATGTAAAAGGAGCTTTCGAAGAAGCATACGAAGATCATAAAGGTTATTTTGAGATGGCTGATAATGGTACGATATTTCTCGATAATATATCAGAACTCGATCCGCAGCTTCAGCTTAAGCTCGTGGATATAATGCAGAATAAACAGTTCACGCGCGTAGGAGATGATAAAGTCGTTTCAACTAATGTCAGGATAATAGCGGCATCCAGCAAGAGTTTACAGGATCTGATCAAAAGCGGTAAATTCCGCGAAGACCTGTATTATATTCTGAATGTATTTGAATTCCATTTACCGGCTCTTCAGGATAGACCCGAAGATATTATTCTATATTTCCTGAAGTTCGTGAATGAATTTGCCAAGAAGAATAACAAAAAGATAAAGGAAATATCACCGGAAATAAAATCCGCGCTGCTCAGCTATGAATGGCCCGGCAATATTCGGGAACTTAAAAATACTGCCGAAAGGGTCACTATCCTTTCTGAAACCGGAAGGATAACCGCGGACCTCCTGCCTGACAAAATGTTCATGATGGATGGCGATTCAGATGAGAGTGATATCCTGCTCACAAATGATTTTAACGAAAACAAGAAGGAAGTAATTAAGCATTTCGAAAAGAAATTCATAAGCAAATTCCTCAAGCTGAACCGCGGGAATGTAACCGCCACTGCCCGGGAAATAAATTATCACCCGGTAACCCTGAGACAGAAGATCATTACACTCGGAATCAATCCTAAAGACTTCAAAAAGAAGCTAAATTAATTAGTAATAGATAATAAAAAACCCCGGTAAATACGGGGTTTTTTATTAAACCATATTGATAATATGATGGTCAAACATTTAACTATAAATTTAATGTTATGAAGAGTCATATTGAATATAATCTGAGTCCGTGGCTAAAATTCTTGCTGTTAATGAAACTAAAAGTATTTGGTAAGCTTTTTTATTAGACTCAATGAAGCTGCTCATAAACGGGTCACTATCGGTTTCCATCACGTGAACTATTGAGTGCCTTTCACGCGTCGAAAAAATATTCTGAGATGGCTGAAAAGAAAGATTCAGCGCTACCAGAAGTAAAACTGTTAGTATGATTTTTTTTGGAGTCATTAGATAAAAAGTAGCAAATTCAATAAAGTATAACAACATAATAAAAGAAAGTTCTCTATATTTCCTCATATTTATCTCTACTTAAGGCGGTGACCGGTGAATCACCGCCTTTTTTGTTGGTGCGTATTATTGTGTCTATAAAAACAGGTTATTTTGCCATGTGTAATGCAGGTTGTCTTTATCTATGCCATTATCGTATTGACGATCGGGGATTCTATAACCGGCTCAACAAATGAAGCAAATGGTGCTGTTACTGTTTCAATAATGTTGTTTTTAAATAATTCTCGAATAGTTAAATTTTGATTTTTCAACCCTGGTAGCCATATTCATAAATTGCAAAACTGTAGTTAAATGAGTAATTTATAGTTTTCAAAATCAAGAGAGAGTTTTGCTTATAGGTCTAATTGTGGGGTTGATCACGGGATTTCTTCTTTCAGTGCCTCCTCTCGGCCCCACTAATTTTGCCATTATGGCAAAAGGTTTTAAGGGAGAAAAGAAAAATGGAATTGCCATAGGGGCTGGTGCCGGCTTTATGGATATGATCTATGTACTCATTTCTTACGGCGGATTTGCCCTTATTCTAGGGCTTATTCCTGACGCTGTGATCAATTTTTACGAAAATAATACATATATTTTCAAGTTAGTCCTTACCTCCGTGGGATGCATAGTCGTTGTATTTTATGGATTTAAGATATCCAGGTCTAAGCTGGAATCAAGCGATTATGACAGGCGCATTAGTCCTGAAGATTTTAAGAAACAGATCGCTAAATCAAGGGAGGTACTTGAGCATAATAAACAAATGCTGGATAAATTTCTTCACACGCATCTTTCTGATATGAAGGATAGTGTGGATATTGAATCACTGAAAGAACATTTGGATGAGAAGACTCACAATGAGATGCTCTCATATAAAAGTAAGATTTCCGCTTCCGAAAAAGAAATAGAAGAAATAATCAATAATAATCACGACCCTGATGCAAATCCAAGCAT
>Ga0079224_100016251_pt1 | contig 10446 bp, 6 predicted proteins | sample Stecom2015_FD_80414 | JGI IMG/M metagenome (GOLD analysis project Ga0079224, IMG submission 80414) | Agricultural soil microbial communities from Utah to study Nitrogen management - Steer compost 2015 | ecosystem: Environmental > Terrestrial > Soil > Agricultural land | place: USA: Utah...
AAGCTCTTGATGTCGCACGCCACCGCCGGCGGCGAGGTCGGCGCCACAGGCTTGGTCGTCCACGGTGGACACGTCAACAAGGGTGACGACATCGCGATCGGCTTCGAAAACTGGCGGAAGGTCTTCGCGTACGCCGCGGAGGAAGGCGGATTCCCCGTTCCTGTGCCCATTGAGAACACAGCGGGCGGTGAGAACGCCTGCGCGCGCCGGCTCGACGCGCTCGCCCAGCTGTGGGACGCGATCGGCGAGTACGACGTGGGGTTCTGTCTCGACACCTGCCACGCCCACGCCGCGGGCGAGGACCTGCTGACCGTGGTCGACCGGATCAAGGCGATCACCGGACGGATCGACCTCGTGCACGCCAACGGATCGAAGGACCCCTTCGGCAGCGGACGCGACCGGCACGAGAATCTGGAGCGCGGCACGATTGATCCGGATTTGGTGGCGGCGGTGGTACGCGCCGCGGGCGCGCCCGTGGTGGTGGAGACGCCGGGCGGCGCGGACGCCCAAGCAGCCGACATCGCCTTCCTGCGAAACCGCATCGGCTAGCGGCGAGGACGAGGAGTCGATGACCACAGAGCGACGGGACGCCACCGGCGAACACGCAGAGACCGCCAGCGCGGAAGCCACCGGCTCAGAACGCACGGGCTCAGCGGGCACAGGCTCAGCGGGCACGGGCGCAGCACACACCGGCCCGCAGAGCGGCGCGGCCGCCGAGCGCGCGCCCGAGACCCGCGCCGACGACGAGGCGGAGCTCGGCCGCTGGGCGTCGTTCGGGCCCGCGCCGGAGCCGACCCCCGGCCCGGTCCGGCGGGCCCTGCGCGCGGTCGGCCGGGTGCTCAGCCACGAATGGAGCCTGGCCGCGGCTGGCGCGCTCGCGCTCGCCGTGGTGATGACCTGGCCGACGCTGCGCTATCCGCTCTACACCATTCCCCAGGACATCTGGGACCCCACGCTCCAGGCCTGGCAGATGGCGTGGTCGGGGCACATCCTCCGCACCGACCCGACACAGCTCTGGCACGCCAACGCGTTCTATCCCGAGCGGTGGAGCTTCGCCTTCTCCGACACCCTGCTCGGCTACGCGCCCGCCGGCCTGATCGGGACCGGCCCCACCGCGGCGATCCTCCGCTACAACATCATGTTCGTGCTGGCGCACGCGCTGGCGTTCTTCGGCGCGTACGTCCTGGCCCGGCAACTCGGCGCCGGCCGCACCGGCGCGGCGGTGGCCGGCGCGTCGTACGCCTACGCGCCGTGGCTGCTCTCGCAAGCCGGCCACCTGCACATCATCTCCAACGGCGGCATTCCCCTCGCCCTGGCCATGCTCGCCCGCGGGCACGGCTGGTCGCTGCGGCACGGCTACCGGCCGGACCGCCGACGGCCCGGCTGGGCGTTCGCCGGCTGGCTCGTCGCCGCCTGGCAGATCAGCCTCGGCTTCGGCATCGGCCTGCCGTTCGCGTACGCCCTCGCGCTGATCGGGGTGACCGCCACGGTCATGTGGTGCGTGCAGCGGCTGCGCGGCGTGCGACGCCCCTTCGGCGCGCGGCTTCTCCTCGCGGATCTCGCCGGCGGGGCCATCTTCGCGGCCACCGGCGCGCTCCTGGCGATTCCCTATTTCAAGGTCGTCGAGCTGCACCCGTACGCGCGACGGTCCATTGAGGACATCAAGTTGTACTCGCCGCCGGTGAGCGGCTTCTTCACCGCGCCGGCTGAGTCGCGTGTCTGGGGGGCGCTGCACGAAGGCGCGCGGGAGGCGCTGCCGTGGCATCCGGAGATGACCTTGCTCCCCGGCTACGTCCTCTACGCGCTGGCGTTCGCCGGCCTCTTCTTCTCCGTGTGGACGGTGCGTCAGCGGCTGCTGCTGCTCGCCGGGGCGCTGGGCACCGCGGTGTTGGCGATGGGCTCCCGGTTCTTCGGCGGGGTCGTCACCTATCGCCCGCTCATGGAGTACCTGCCGGGTTGGGACGGGCTGCGGACGCCAGGCCGCCTGGTGCTCTGGACGACGCTGTTCCTCGGCGTCTTGGCGGCGGGGGCGGTCTCCGCCTTCGCCGAACGGGTGCGCGCGATCAGCGCCGAGTGGGTGCCGCCGCGCCCAGGCCTCTGGCTGCGGCTGGCGACGCTGCTGCCGGTCATTCTCGTCCTCGTCGAGGGCCTCAACGCGACCCCACATCCGGTCGTGCCCCGGCAGCCGGAGGCGATGCGGGTCGTGGACGGGCCGTTGCTGGTCCTGCCGAGCGACCAGAACACGGATCAGAACGTGATGCTCTGGTCAACCACCGCGTTCCAGCCGATCGTCAACGGCGGCAGCGGGTTCACCCCGCGCAGCCTGGCCGAAATGCGGCAGGTGACGGAGTCCTTTCCGGACGCGGTCAGCGTGGCGTACCTACGAGAGCGCGGCGTGCGCGCGGTGATCCTGCTGCGCGACCGCGCCAAGGGGACCAAGTGGGAGGAGGTGGCCAACCGTTCAGTGGAGTCGCTCGACATCCAACGGGAGGAGCTGGGCTCCACTGTGATCTTCCGGCTGTAACAACCCTCCACCTGGAACGGTCAATGTGTAGCCCACGCGGCCGATGATCCGTTGTGGACATCTGACCTTCCTCCCTTGTGGACGGCCGGCTCGCCGTCGGCATCCTCGGACCGGACGCCCTCGGCCGGGTCGTTCCGACGGAACCGGGCGAGCCGGTCGCGCACCCAGCTCGCGTCCGGCGTCCCGTCGAAGACTCCGCCGTCCGGATCGTCGGAGTAGGTGCGCCGGACGACATCCTTCTCCGGTCGGAGAATGTCGCGGATGACGAATCCACACAGGACGACCACAGTGGTCAACCGCAAGGTGGCGGCGAGCACGAACAGACCTTCCGGGATGACCTGCTTGCCGGAGGCGTTCAGCATCTCCCCGTAGAAGGCGGCGAAGTAGCCCACCTCGGCGACCTGCCAGGCCAGGAACGCCCCCCAGCGCGGCCGGGCCAGCACCGCCAGCGGCAACAGCCACAGCACAAACTGCTGCGACCACACCTTGCTGAAGATGAGGAACGCCGCCACGACCAGGAAGGCGAGCGCGGCCAGGCGAGGCCGGCGTGGCGCGAGGAGCGCCAGCAGCGCGATCGCCACACAGGCCAGCCCGAAGAGCGCGTACGACAGCATGTTGAGGACAGGGATGTGGTCGTTGAGCCACTGGAACGGGCCCTGGTCGCCGGGGACCCCGCTGTTCCACTTGCTGTCGAGGTAGCGCCCGATGTACCACAGCGTGCCCCAGTCGATCGGGCGTGTGGTGTTGAGCTCCCGGAAGCGGTCCCAGCTCTCGAAGTTGGTGAGCATCACCGGCAGGTTGACCGCGAGCCACGCGCCGACGAAGGTGCCGCCCGCGGTGAGCGCCGGCCGCCACCGGCCGGTGCGCAAGGCGAGCACCGCGATCGGCCCGAGCAGGAACAACGGCCACAGCTTGGCCGCGCACCCGAGCCCGAGCATGACCCCCGCGAGCGCCGGGCGGCGCCTCGCCCACGCGTAGAGGCCGAGCGCGGCCAGCCCGATCGCGAGGAAATCCCAGTTGACCGTGGCGGTCAGCAGCAACACGGGGGAGAGGGCGAACATCGCCGCGTCCCACGGCCGGCGGCGACGCAGGCTGAGAATGACCGCGACCGTGGTCACCGCCAGCACGCCGAGCACGATCGCGTTGAGGTGGTAGAACCACATCCCCTCGTTGAGCCCGGGTTGGCTCTGGGCCCAGGCGTGGACCGGCAGCCCGAGCGCCGCCATGAGGTAGCCGATGAGCACCGGGTACTCGACCGGGTGGTCCCGGTAGGGCACCTTGCCCTCGTGCAGGCCTTCCGCGTAGTACAGCGCGTGGACGTCGGTGTAGCAGAAGTGGGTGTACTGGACGTAGTTCTCCCAGACGCCGCTGTGGCACGGCGACTTTTGCACCCAGTGCAGGGCGAGGGTGAGACAGGTCAACGCGAGCACGATTCGTGAGGCGGTCCAGAAGCGACCCAGCCACCCCGCTCGGCAGGCGGCGTGCTCACCCAGCGGGCCGCCGATCGCTTCCGACAGTCCGCGGACGAACCGGTCGCTGTGCGATGGCAGGTCGACCTTTCTGAAGTCGTCGGACTCCGGCCCGTGTGCTGCTTCCATAAACAGGCATCCTGCCGTACGCGGTGACGAATCGTGTGACCAGCACACAAGCGCAACGGGCGGCGGAGGTCACTCCGCCGCCCGTTGGCGATCAGATCATCGGTGCTCAGCCGCCTTGTTGTTGCCCCTGTTGGTTGGGGAACCCGCGCGGTACGCCGCCGGGGCCTGGTTGCTGGACGCCCGGCCCAGGCGGGTCGTTCGGACCGGTGGGGACGGTCGGCTCGTTCGGGTCGCCGTTGTTCCTGTCCTCCGGGCCCCGGTCCGGCGGGCAGAAGAGACGGAACGGGTTGTCACACCTGTCCTCCGGCTCGCGCGGAGTCGGGGGAGCCGGTGGCGGCACACCGTCAGCGAGGGGATGGTCAGGATCCCCCGTGCCCTTCTTCTCCGGGAAGGTCTCGTGCTTCAACTTCATGGCGGCGTGCGCCTCATCCATGAAGAGCTTCCAGATCGCCGCCGGCGTCCCGCCGCCGAACATCGAGCTGCCGTCGACCTCCCGGATCGCGCGCCGGGCCCCGGTGGTGCCGACCCACACCGCCGCCGCGATCTGCGGGGTCGCCCCGATCATCCAGGCGTCGCCGTTGTCGCGGCTGTTCGAGTTGAGCTCCCAGGTGCCGGTCTTGCCGATCGCCTCACGCCCGTTGGCGAGGGCGTCGTAGGTGGAGGGGGGCACCTTCTTCAGCACCGAGTTGAGGTCGTCCATCTGCTCGGGCGGGAAGACCTGCTTCGGCTTGAGCTGCTCCCCGCTGCGCGGAACCGGCACCCACTCGCCAGTCTTCTGGTCGTACTTCTCGACGCTCTGGATGAAGTGCGCCTTGTGGTAGACGCCCCGGTTGGCGATGGTGGCGATCCCGTTGGCGTGGTCGAGCACCGTCACCGCGTACTGGCCGTAACCGACCTGGTTGTCGAACCGCGACGGCGCGACCTTGGCCGGATCGGTCTTGGTCAGATCGATCGGCTCGCCCTGGTCCGTCCACATCGTCCGGATGCCGGCGTCCCGGGCCGCCTCGACGATCTTGTCGGGCCCGAGCTTCTTGGCGATCCAGTAGAACGGGACGTTGTACGAGTCGACAGTCGCTTTATCGAGGGTGCACCACTTACCGCCGTTGGGGCAGTCGATCTGGTTCCCCACACGACCGGCGTTTGAAATCGGGAAACCAGTGTCGGGGTCCTTGGTCTTCGTGGCGTCCCACCGGGAGTCCACCGAGATGCCGGCCTTCAGCGCGGCGGCGACGGTGTAGACCTTGAAGGTCGAGCCGGGGGGATGCCCACCGATCAGCCGGCCATCCGGTTCGATGTTGATGCCGGCGTAGTCGGTGCCGGCCCCGGTCTCGCCGCCGTAGTAGGCGAGCACCCGCCCGTTCTTCGAGTCGATCGCGACGAGCGCCGCCATGTAGTGCTTCGGCAGCCGGCTCATCGGCGAGCTCTTGCTGGCACGCCGAGCCGCCTTCTCCGCCGCCTGCTGCGCCCGCTCGTCAATCGTCGTCTTGATCCGGTAGCCGCCCTCCTTCCAGTCGGTGATGCCCATCTCCTCGAGTTCGGCCCGGACGTAGTTGACGACGTTGCCGCGGGGCGTGTTGATGCCGCACCCGATCGAGCAGTTCTTCTTCGGGTCCCACGACTTGACCTTCGGGTACTTCGCCGCGGCCCGTTCCTCTGGGGTGATCAACCCCAGCTCGAGCATGTTGTTCAGGGTGTAGTTCCACCGGTCCTTCGCGGCTTCCGGGTTGATCTGCGGGTCGTACCCCTTGTGCCCGGTGCTCGGGTCCGGCTCAGGCTGCTTGATCACCGAGGCGAGGACCGCCGCTTCCTCAAAGGTGATCGCGTTCTTCTGGCCCGGCGGAGTGGTGGCCGACTTGCCGAAGTAGGCCTGCGCCGCCGCCTCGATGCCGTGCGCGCCACGTCCAAAGTAGATGGCGTTGAGGTAGAAGCCGAGCAGCTCGTCTTTGCTGAACTGTTGCTCGAGCTTCGTGGCGAGCACCGCCTCGCGCAGCTTCCGGGCGTAGCTCATGCCGCTCAGATCGGCGACGTGCCGCGCGTACTGCTGGGTGATCGTCGAACCACCCTGGCGGGCACCGCCGGTGAAGTTGTTCCACGCCGCGCGAGCGATGCCGATGAAGTCAACGCCGCTGTGCTTGAGGAAGTTCTTGTCCTCCGCGGCGATCACCGCATGCCGGATGTGCGGATTGATCTTGTCCCACGCGACGATCGTGCGGTTCTGCTCGCCGAGCTTGGCGAGCTGCTTCCCATTGCTGTACGTGATGATCGTCGCCATCGGCTCGTCGAAGTCCGTCGGCGTCTTCACCGTGGTCGAGAACCAGGTGAGGCCGACGACGCCGGTGCCGATCATCATGATCATCACCGCGAACGCGGCGATCAGCAGATTGAGACGCTTCCGCCTCTTCGCTCTCTTCGGATCCGGTCCGCCCTTGCCGCCACCGGAGCCGCCCCGGCCACCGCCGGGGCCCCGGCCGCCGGGACCCTGCGGGCCTCTCGGACCGCCGCCCCCGGTCGCCGCCCCCGGTCGGGCCGTCCCGGTGGGACGGACGCTCGCGCGCGCCACCGCGGCGCGTCCGCTGACGCTCGCCCGGCCCGTGGCCCCAGACCGGCCGACCCGGGCCGCGCCGACCGCTGCCCGTCCGGAAGCGGACTCACTCTTGCCCGCCACGACATCGTCCACCGCCTTGGCGGGCGAGGGGATCGTCGCCCGACCAACCGTCGCTCGGCCCGCGGCCGCGGCGCCGACCGAGGCGGAAGCGACCGACGCCGAACCGACGGAGGCACGGCCACTGGTCGACGGGGTCCGCGATACCTGCTGGCCGCGCCCCGCCAACCCTGCGTTGGCTGGACTCGGACCTGGTGCCCAGGGATCGGGTTCAGAGCCCGGCCTGGGGACGTTGGCCCGGCCACGCGCGGATTGGGGTTCGCCGTACGAGTTCATTTGTCACACCCTGCCGGTCGCAGTGGTGCGCTCGCGCGACACCACCGGTTTGCCGTGAGTTGCGCCACACTGGCGGAAAAGGAGGCACCTTCCCATATTCGCCAGGTTTCTGGCCGCCAGGTTGATCCCAAGGGAGCGTGTCTGCTCGGTCCGGCTGAGCCTGGACACATGGCCACCGTTCACCGCGCCCCACGCCCCGGCTCGGCCGCCACCGTGTCGTGGGCCGGCTCTGTCTCCGCGGCGAGACCATCTCTGCCCAGCAGAAAATGCTCGACCAGGTGGTTCCACCCGCAGCCCTGGCAGACCTCCACGACATAGACCTTGAACTCACGCAGCGTCATCGCGAGCGAGGGCAGCTCCGCCCTGGTTCGCGCCTGCCCAGCCGACTGCTTGAGTTCATCTCCGTAAATGTAGTGGACGTACGTGAGGTGCTCTCGGCGGCAGATCGGACACCGCTCGTCCGTGCGCTCGCCGTGAAACCGCGCAGCGCTCTTCAGGTAAGGCGAGGCGTCGCAGACCTCGTACACGCTGACACGACCAGAGCGAACCTCTCGCAGCAGCGCACGTTTCTGGAGCGAGTAGTCGACGACCTGGCGCTGCGTCCGCATGAAACGAGGGTACGCGGTCAGATGGGCATCGGCGACAAGCGTCACACTCCGTAACCAGACCACACTCGTCTGCCCGTTGGGGTTTGCACGTTGGCCACGAGCCGTTTACCGTGCGATGTATCGCTCCGATACATCGGCTGGTTAGTCAGGGCGGATCGGGGGAAGGGAGGAGGCTGAGGTTTGCTCGAGCTCGCCATCCTCGGCCTCCTGCAGGAATCCCCCATGCACGGCTACGAGCTGCGCAAGCAGCTCACCGCGAAGTTGGGCGCCTTCCGTGCCGCGATCAGCTACGGCACGCTGTACCCCACCCTGCGCAAGCTGCAGGCCGCCGGGTTGATCGCCGAGGCCGGGGAGACGCCCGATGACGCGGGAGAGGTGCCGCCGCTGACCAGCCGCCGCGGCCGGATCGTTTACAAGATCACCGCGGAGGGGAAGGAGCGATTCGCCGAGTTGATTGCCCAGGCCGGGCCGGAGACGTACGAGGACGCCGGATTCGGTGTGCACTTCGCTTTCTTCGCCCGCACTGATCGGGCGACCCGGCTCCGGATCCTCGAAGGCCGACGGCGAAAGGTCGAAGAGCGCAGGGAAGGGTTGCGCGAGCTGCTGAGCCGCGCTGCAGAGCGGCTAGACGCGTACACCCTCGAACTGCAGCGGCACGGCCTCGAAGCCTGTGAGCGCGAGGTCCGCTGGCTGGAGGAGCTCATCGCCAACGAGCGCTCCGGCCGCACCCCCGATCGTCGGGGTGTCCCCCAGCACGAAGAAGAGAACCCGCCTCCGCCTGGGCAGTCCAGGGAAGAGCCGGAGCGGCCGTGATCAACGAGAAGGAGGCACACGCTATGGGCTCCGTACGCGTCGCCATCGTCGGTGTCGGGAACTGCGCATCGTCTCTGGTTCAGGGCGTTCAGTACTACCGCGACGCCGACCCGAACGACCGCGTTCCGGGTCTGATGCACGTCAACTTCGGCGGCTACCACATCTCGGACGTGGAATTCGTCGCGGCGTTCGACGTTGACGCCAAGAAGGTGGGCATGGATCTCGCGGAGGCGATCTTCGCCAGCGAGAACAACACGATCAAGATTTGCGACGTACCGCCGACTGGCGTACTCGTCCAACGCGGTCCGACCTACGACGGCTTGGGGCACTACTACCGCGAGACCATCGAGGAGTCGGATCAGCCCGCTGTCGATGTGGTGCAGGCGCTCCGCGAGGCCCAGGTCGACGTGGTCGTCTCCTACCTCCCGGTGGGTTCTGAGGAGGCGAACCGCTTCTACGCCCAGGCGGCCATCGACGCCGGTTGCGCGTTCGTCAACGCCCTGCCGGTCTTCATCGCCTCGGACCCGGTCTGGGCCAAGAAGTTCACCGACGCCGGCCTGCCGATTGTCGGTGACGACATCAAGAGCCAGGTGGGCGCGACGATCGTGCACCGCACGCTGGCCAAGCTCTTCGAAGACCGCGGGGTCGAGCTGCTGCGCACCTTCCAGCTCAACTTCGGCGGGAACATGGACTTCATGAACATGCTGGAGCGTGAGCGGCTGGTCTCGAAGAAGATCTCGAAGACCCAGTCGGTCACCTCCCAGATCCCGCACGAGATGGGCAAGGGCGACGTCCACATCGGACCGTCCGACCACGTGCCGTGGCTCGACGACCGCAAGTGGGCGTACATCCGCCTGGAGGGGCGCGCGTTCGGTGACGTGCCGCTGAACGCCGAGCTCAAGCTCGAGGTCTGGGACGCGCCGAACTCCGCCGGCGTCATCATCGACGCCATCCGCGCGGCCAAGATCGCGCTCGACCGGAAGATCGGCGGTCCGCTGCTCGCCGCCTCCGCCTACTTCATGAAGTCGCCGCCGGTCCAGTACAGCGACGACGAGGCTCGCGAGGCGGTCGAGAAGTTCATCGCCGGCGAGATCGAGCGGTAAGCACGCTCACACGCGAACGGGCCGACTCCCCGCGGGGTCGGCCCGTTTCGCTTTGTCTACAGGCGAGTGTCGCTTGTGCCGGGTCGTTCCCGAAGCCGGCTGAGCCGTCGCCCGCGGCTCACTCGTCGCGCAGGACGCCCTCGGCCCGAGCCCACTCCAGCAAGGCCTGCTCGGCCTTCTCCTTGCCCAACGGACCATGCTCCAGCCGGAGCTCCTTGAGATACCGCCACGCCCGCCCGACCACCGGACCGGGCGGCACGTTGAGCAGCCGCATGATCTCGTGGCCGTCCAGGTCCGGCCGCACCCGGGCGAGATCCTCTTCCGCCTGGAGCCGGGCGATCCGCGCCTCCAAGGCGTCGTAGTCCGCGGCGAGCTGCGCCGCCTTCCGCCGATTTCGCGTCGTGCAGTCGGAACGGACCAGCTTGTGCAGCCGGGGGAGGAGCTCGCCCGCGTCAGTGACGTACCGGCGCACCGCCGAATCGGTCCACTCCCCGCGGCCGTACCCGTAGAACCGCAGATGCAGCGCGACCAGGGTGGCCACCTGCGAGGTGACGTCCTTCGGGTAGCGCAGCGCCTTCATCCGCTGCCGGGTCATCCGGGCGCCGACCACCTCGTGGTGGTGGAAGGTCACCCGCCCATCCGGGGTCACCGCCTTCGTCGCGGGCTTGCCCACGTCGTGCATCAGCGCCGCCATGCGCAGCACGAAGTCACAGCCGTCGTCCTCCATCCGGATGACGTTGTTGAGCACCGTCAGCGTGTGCTCGTAGACGTCCTTGTGCTGCGCGTGCTCGTCGATCTCCAGGCGAAGCCCGGGAAGCTCCGGCAGGAACCGCTCCGCCAGCCCGGTGTCCACCAGCAGCCG